>Ga0222663_1000025_pt1 | contig 136465 bp, 108 predicted proteins | sample AntAcemetagen602_FD_179852 | JGI IMG/M metagenome (GOLD analysis project Ga0222663, IMG submission 179852) | Saline water microbial communities from Ace Lake, Antarctica - #602 | ecosystem: Environmental > Aquatic > Non-marine Saline and Alkaline > Saline | place: Antarctica: Ace Lake... | reverse complement strand
GAGAAGACGCCGCCGGGGAGCTTCGCCGGATTCATCTCACGAACAGCCTTCAATTTCTACCCTACGGCGTCGCGATCGATCATTTCCAACATCTCGTTTATGAAAGACCGGAGGCGACACCGGCGGAGCGGAATGAAATGTGGCAGGAGGTCGAGGCGACTTATCTTCCGTGGCATCACTATGGGGATCTTTCGCACCAAGCGAGTGGGCGCCGTTGGCAGCAGAAGCAGCACGTTTACAACAGTCCCTTTTATTACATTGATTACTGTTTAGCCCTGACCGGAGCGCTCCAATACTGGTCCAAGTCGCGCACGGATTTCGACGGCACGATGACGGCCTACGAGGAGCTCTGTGAACTGGGCGGCAGCCTCGACTACACCGGCTTGTTGAAATCAGCGGGCTTGAATTCACCTTTCAGTAAAGGCTGTCTCGATGAAGTGATCGCTGAGGCGAAAAGGTATTTGGGCTGAGGGTGGTTGATGGTTAGCGCGTGGGTTCGGGGACTGCTCGTTCACACTCGCTGCTACGGGGAAGGTGCGACGGCGGGCCGTCTGAGTGGGGTTGAGAAGAGACGGACTAGGCAGTCCATCCTACGCAGAGGTTTTGTAGGGACCTCTTCCCGCCAACGCGAAACTCTTGCTTGATCAAGGCGCGAATATCACGCGAGGCGGTATCTTCGGAACACTTGGCGATTTTGGCATGTTTTGACGAAGTGAGCTTTCTTTCGAAGCCGTCGAAGAGCTTGTTGATCATCTTGCGCCGACGTTCATTGACGGGCGCATGGTTCACTTTCTCCCAGACGCGGGCTGTATGCATCACGTCGGTGAGGGTTTCGTCAGCCGCGGTAATAGCTCGACCGCGCTTAGTACGGACAGCTTATCGATTTTGACTATTTGTCACCGTCAAATAATTTACCCAAATAATTTACCTGTCCCTCGAATTTCTCTGTCCCTTGAATTTCTCGAATTTCGAGGTATCGTGATCTGGCGTCAAAAAGAAAGAACGAACCGTTCATCAGGTTCTATGATCCCTGCTGCGACATTTTTCATCTCTTTGCTATGCGGCGGTTTTCCCGGGCGTCGCAGGGGAAATGACCAATTTGTGCCGTGACTTGGAACAGTCAATCGCCCCTTTTTAAGCGCTAAAGATGAATTATCGGGATTGATCAAGAGGTGGACCAAAGCTAACATCCTCCTTCTGTCCCCAGACCCCCCCGATAAGGGCACTATTTTCGCGTTTGGGCCAAGAAAGAGCAAGCGCGATCGCAAAATTGCCGCTGGGAACACATTCGACAAATATGGCAAATTTTGAAATGGACGGCGGGATCAAGATCTACCTTCGGGAGATCGGGAAAACCGCACTACTCACTCGCGAAGAAGAGGTGGAGCTTGCTGATCGCATAAAAAATGGCGATATGGAAGCCCGTGCTCATATGATTAAGGCAAACCTTCGCCTCGTCGTGAAGATCGCACAGGACTACGCGAACTACGGGCTACCTTTACTAGACCTCATTTCTGAGGGCAATATCGGCCTGATGAAAGCGGTTGAGCGCTTCGACCCCAACAAGGGGGGGAAACTCTCCACCTATGCCGCGTGGTGGATCAAGCAGTCCATCAAGCGAGCGTTGGCGAATCAGAGCAAAACAATCCGTCTCCCCGTCCACATGGTGGACAAAATTTCGAAGATGCGCCGTGTTGCGATGGTGCTGAGCGAAGAGCTGGGCCGCGAACCGACCGATGAAGAACTTTCTGAAGAGATCGGAATCGACCGCGCCAAGCTTTCACATCTTAAGGCTGCTGCTCAGCGCCCGGCATCTCTTGATGCCCCTATCGGGGACGACGACAGCACCCAATTCGGCGAGATCATCGGCGACGAGAAGGCGCAGACTCCTCTCGAACTCCTGAGCCACAAGAATATGCACATGCAACTCGACGACCTCCTTGAGGTTCTCGACGAGCGTGAGCGGAAAATCGTCGATGCCAGATTCGGCCTTGCTGGTGAAAAGCCTAAAACGCTCGAAGAAGTGGGCCAGGAATTTGGCGTCACTCGCGAGCGTATCCGCCAGCTCCAGAACATCGCACTCAAGAAGCTGCGTCGCGCCCTTCAGAAAAAGGAGGACCCCGCTCCACGCCCGCTCGGCAAGACAGGCGAGTTCGACGACGAATTTCCCCGCGGACAATAAATAAAAACTGCCCGGGAAATCTGATTAGGGCCCGACAGTGACTTTCTATGGTCTGTTTCTTGGAATTTGAAATTCGAGAAACCAAAGGGAGGAGGACTTCGCTCGAGAATTCACCAATGAAGATCTCGCTGACGAAATCGTAGCCGCGGAGAAGGGAGCCCTCATCTACTGCGCCGACTTTGAAAACACAGGGGAAGCGATGAAGGCTCTAAACCGCGCCCATCACCTCGGCATGTCTCCTTTCATTCGGCGTAAGCGAGTCGCATCGCAGGCAATGAACTCGAATTCAGACTACGGTCCTGAATCACGTGCCGGAATCTACTTTCCAGAATCCCCTCTAAGACCCGAAGCTGAGATTGAAAAGATAACCGAGTTTTAGATCATGCGCCCATTTTTCTCCCCCCTCTTCCTCACCGTCGCTCTTTTCCTGGCAGCGGGACCTGCTTCGTCGGCGGATCCTCCTAACATCATTCTCATCTTCGTCGATGACCTTGGCTACGGCGATCTTGGCTGCTACGGCAATGAGGTCATCAAAACACCAAACATCGACAAGCTCGCCGCCGAAGGGCAACGCTGGACGAGTTTCTATGCGGCCGGGACAACCTGTGTTCCGAGCCGCAAAGGACTCATGAGCGGACGCCATCCCGCACTGCTGGGTAAGGAGCCGCTCAAAAGCGACCGCGAAGCGCTCATGGCCGCGATGTTGCAACGTCAGGGCTACGCGACGGCGATCCTCGGGAAATGGCACCTCGCCGGTTACCCTGATGACTTCACGACCGCTCCGATGCATCCGCTCGAATGTGGATTCGACTATCACTTCGGCACGCCCGGCAGTAATGACGCGCCGGGGCCGCCGGTCCAGACCCGCGAAGCCTTCGACAACGCAACCTTCGCGACCTGGACGATCCCGCTCATTCGCGGGCGCGAACTGGTGGAAAGTCCTTCGCGCCAGGATCTCTACACGAAGCGATACACAGAAGAGGCGGTAAAGTGGATTGGCGAAAAGAAGGACGACCCATTCTTTCTCTACCTCGCACACAACATGCCCCACGTGCCGATTTTCCCCTCAGAGGAATTTACAGGCAAGAGCGCGGGCGGAACTTATGGTGACGTCGTTGAAGAAATCGACTGGTCGGTCGGAGAAGTCATGAAAGCACTCGAAGCCCATGAACTCGAAAAAGACACGCTCGTCATTTTCACGAGCGACAACGGTCCCTGGAGCGTCTTCGGACCTCATGGGGGAACCGCCGCTCCCCTGCGTGGTGAGAAATCGACTTCCTGGGAAGGCGGCTCACGAGTTCCCGGTATTTTTCATTGGCCCGATCGGATTGCTCCCGGCGTCGTCGAGGGCATCGGCGTGAATCTCGATCTCTATGCAACCTTCGCTGCTCTCACCGGAGCGAAGGACCTCCCAACCGACAAGCCGGGCTGGATGTCGACGGACCTGACTCCCGCACTCTTTGACGATCAACCCAGCCCGCGAACAGAGTGGTTCTATGGAGGCGGAGCAATTCGCTCCGGTGATTTTAAACTCGTCACGACAACCCACTTTCCGACGAACCCGGAGACGAGGAAAAACACACCGCGCAAGCAACACGACCCTCCCCTTCTCTTTAACTTGCGGGAAGACATCGGCGAAACCAACAACATCGCCGCCGATCATCCTGAGAAGGTCACTCAATTGCTGGAGAAACTCATCAAACAACAATCGAAGCCGTGACACTCCGGTTTTAGGCGCTACCCAAAAAGCGGCAGAAGCATATGCTCCGCATTTGACATCATCTGTGACCCTTCACGCCTTTTGCGTTCGAATTAATCGCCAATACGAGAAGCCAACCAAAAGCGGAATGGATCCCGCGCCTATTGGATCATCAGAGACTCCGCCACCATGCCACGAGCCTTCTGTGTGTTCTTCGTATTCCGAGGTTCAAAATTCAGAAGCACCGCGATTTGATCAACCACGGAAAACACTGAAGACGCGGAAACAGGGGCATCATGATCGGGCTCAGGCACAGCGGACAAGGTGGAACTTGCCCCTCCAGTTTCGGGTTTCGCTCTCCCACTGAAAACTGAAAACGGCCTAAGTCCTCAACAACGGCAGCTGACTCAACAATTCCTCACAATACTCCCATTGATCCAGCGTCTCCCGCCACTCTTTCGGGATCGCATCGACGCCGCGGTAGGCTCCCATGACCATGCCGATGGCAATCGCGCGGGAGGCGTTATCTCCTCCCACCATGGTGTTGGCCTGAAACGCTTTCTTGAGGCCCTCTTCCTGATCGGCGTATTTCAGAATGAAGTAGATCGCTCCCGGCAAGGTTCCTTCCGTCGGACTCGCTTTTCCGACTTTGATCGGTTCAGAGCGTCCAACGTCCCAGAGTCTCGCCATGCTCGTGAGGGCGAAGTCATCACTGAAGGCTTCTTTTGAAAGAGCGGAATTGGGATCCGCTTCCTCCTCGACCTTGGCGATGGCTTGCGCAGTCTTGGCTTCAAAAAAGCCACCCATCTCTGTGGCGACGTCTTGGATCGCGACGGCCGGTTTCACCCCATTGATGACCCGGCTGGTAACGCGGGCGAAAAACTCACCGCCGCCGAGAGCTTCGGCATTCTGATGAGTAAACATCGCTTTCCTCGCGACCTCGACGAGTTCCTCTTCGCTTTCGTAATAGGCATGGGCGGCGACGTGGCGAATCGCCATCGCATTGGAAATGCCGCCGAGTTGTTCGACAGGGAACCCATGTTTGATCTGAGCGTAAGTCTCCTTGGTCATCGTGCAAATCCAGGAGCCCCAATCGTTTTCGAGACGGTTCATCCAATGCGGGATCAGGTCGGCCACGCTGAAGGGTCTCGCTGGATCTGCGGTCGCGGCCAGATGTTCGAGGATGAGGATGTTGTAATCGCCGTAGTCAGTGGTCCCGCCCGCCTTTTTGCCGGGATGATAATTTCGCTCGCCCCATCCGATCCCGTGAGTCTGACCGCCCATGAGTTCTCCAGGGGACATGAATTTCTCAATCGGGCGGCTTCCGTAGGCTTCGTGAATTTTGACGGCGTCATATTCGTAATGACTCCCGAGGCAGAGGGCGTCGGCGACGATGGCACCGAAAAAGGCGCCCCGGATCGATTGTTCTTTGGGGATGGGGTTCATTGTCTGGTTTGGTTTAGCTCAATAATGGCGAAACAAGAGATGAGAGCGCAGCAAAAGCTCAGCTAGATTCGCTAATCCATGAAATCCAAAAAATCCATGCATGGATTTTAACGGGTGGAACAGAGATTTCATGGATTCGGATAGGGGTTGCTAGAGTCTCAAGATCTCTACCGATGCCTCACTCAAGGAATAGATTGAAGGCCAGGGCTCTTTTAAATGCTTGTCCAGCGCGATCAGGCGTCTTTTCACCCCCGCTCTTCCGCGCATCTTTCCCGCGTGTCCCGATCTCTCCTATTTTTAGCAGGCCTTTGTGCTGCCTTCGTTTCAAGTAATCGTCTCGCCGCGATTGAGTTCGCGAGTGTGCCTGAAATCCATGGTCAAATTTTCGCAGACCATTGCTTCGAATGTCATGACTCGCTCAGTGAAAAAGGGGGAATCGATTTGGAGGCGCTTTCCTACGAACTCAACTCGGTCGAATCGGCAGAGACGTGGCAAAAGGTGCTCAATGTTCTCAACTCCGGTGAGATGCCGCCGGAGGATGAACCCCAGCTGACAAGCGATGAGAAGATCGCCTTTCTTCGCGACCTTTCCGACCAGCTCGTCGTCGCGCGGGAGCTCCTCAGCGACACCGGTGGGGTGACGACGATGCGCCGACTCAACAAGCGGGAATACGAAAACACAATCGAATCGCTTCTCGGGGTCAGCATCGAGGCCGGGGATCTCCCCGACGACACGAACTCCGGCGGCTTCGACACGAATGGTTCGGCCCTCTTTTTCTCGGCAGATCAGTTCGAGCAATATCTCAAAGTGGCCCGCACCGCGCTCGACGAGGCCCTTCTTCTCGGCCCCGAAAAACCGGGACCAACTACACAGGTGTTGGAGCCGGAAAAGTCGATCAATGCTTTCTACGACAAAGTGTCCACGAAACTGAAAGTCGATTTCGATAAAGCTCAGGAATGGCGGAACTCTGACGGCAGTCAGCCGCCGAGCGCCTTTGGGATTCTTGACGAGTTCGAGGTCCGCTTCGTCGAGCGAATCTATAATCAGCAATACGCAACCTACCGCCGCTATCTCGATGATCCCCGCTCTGAGGAGGGTGTCCTTTTACAACCGCTCTTCAACGGAACGAGTTTTGTGAAAGTCACGATCCCTCCGAAAGCGCCCCCGGGAGATTATGAGATCGCAGTTTATGCGAAGCCGCTCAAAGGGGCGAAACGCGGCGACACCTATCTCGAATACGGCTACCCCGGCGCGCGTTCCGGAGAGATCGAGCGACTGGGTTATGTCAGGGTCGCGGCAAAGCAAGACGCGGAGACACCGGTGACCCTGACCCTGCCCGTCGCGAAATCAGGGAGGCGCGAAATCGTGATCCGGCATCGTCAGCACAACAGCCGCGATGCGGCGCGGGCGGCTTTCATCCGCAGTCAGACGAAGGAGGGATTCGGTCCTCTTCCGAAACTCATGATCGAGCGGGTCGAAATCACGGGACCGCATCACGAAACCTGGCCCCCACGGGCAGTTTCTGAAATTTCCTTCAAAGGGATGTGGTGGAAGCAGGCGGACGAATCAGTTTACGCCAGGGAGGTGATCGAGCGCTTCGCGAGCCGCGCCTTTCGCACCCGCAAGCCGGGCACGGCCTTTCTGGATCGACTCCATGCGCTCTACGAAGCGGAAACGGCGGCGGGGAAAAAGTTTAGCGAAGCAATCCGGGAACCGCTCGCAATCGTCCTCGCCTCCCCCGGTTTCCTCTATTTGGCCGAGCCGGTGAAGCCGGAGAACGAGGGCAAAAGCGAGCCGCTCTCAGAGATGGAGCTGGCGATCCGATTGAGCTACTTTCTCTGGTCGGCCCCGCCCGATCAGAAACTGCTCGCGGCGGTTAAAGCAGGAGAGTTACGCAAGCCGGGAGTGTTGCGAAGTCATGCGGATCGTCTCCTCGCGGATCGTCAGTCCGATGCTTTCATCTCCTCGCTCGCCCATCAGTGGCTTCACATGGACCGCCTCGATTTTTTCCAGTTCGACGCCAACGCGTTCCCCGAATTCGATGACAGCGTCAAAGAGTCATCCCGCTCCGAGGTGTTTGAAACGCTGCGACACGTCATCACCGAAAAGCGACCGCCCGCCGATTTGCTCAAAGCCGATTACGTCGTCGTGAACGACCTTCTTGCCGACTACTACGGTCTCACTCCCGTCGAGGGCGGTCATTTCCGCGCCGTTCCCGTCGATGAAAAATCGCCGCGTGGTGGTTTGTTAGGGATGGCGGCGATTCATGCGATGGGGTCCGACGGCAACCACGCCTCACTCGTCGAGCGCGGCGTCTGGATTGCCCGCTACCTCCTCAATGATTCCCCTCCCCCCGCACCGCCGAATGTTCCGCAGCTCAGCCGGGTCCAGGGCAAGCTCCTCTCGCCCCGCGAAGAACTCGCCGCCCACATGGAGGAGGCACAGTGCGCCCAATGCCACCAGCGCATCGACCCCATTGGCTACGGGATGGAAAACTTTGATCCCACCGGTCAATGGCGTGAGGTTCTTTATCTTGAGACCCGAAAAAACAAGCGGATCGTCGCGAAAAAAGAGCTGCCGATTGATGCCAGCGGGGCGCTCCCCGACGGTGCCACCTTTGACGACTACTTCGGACTCCGTGACCGCGTTGCAGAGCACGAGACCGCTTTCACAAAGGGATTCCTCGAGGCACTAATCGAGTATGGCCTCGGTCGTCCTTATGGATTTTCCGACGAAAGCCTCCGCGAACGATTGCTGAAACGCGCTAATGCAAAGGACGGCTCCATGCGCGAACTTGTCCTCGCCTTCGTCGAATCGAAACCTTTCCAACTGAAGAAATGACGTCTCCCCTCTCCCCTCCCTCGCGCCGCGGATTTCTCCGCAGCAGCTCGGCTCTGATCGCCCTTCCCGCGCTCGAGTCGCTCGGGTTTCGACGCTTTGCCTCGGCGGCTTTGGTGGCAACGCCACCAAAGCGCTTTGTCTTTCTCGGGATGGGATTCGGCGTGACCAAAGAATCCTGGTATCCGGATCAGAAAGATGTCGGCGCTGATTACACGCTTCCGGAAGGTCTCGCTCCGCTCGCGAGGCATCGCGACGACATGACGATCGTCCAGAACCTCGCGAACCAATATAATAACGAAGCGCATTGGGGCAGCACCTTCTGGCTCACGGGAGCGAACCGCTACGCCGAGCCCGGTCAAAGTTTTCACAACACCGTTTCGGTCGATCAGGTCGCGGCGGAATCACTGGGCCAGGAAACGCGTTTTTCCTCGGTGCAGCTCAGCTACAAGGGCGGTGACAACTCCGGCCACGGCCCGGGTCTTTCCCTCGCCTGGAATCGTCAGGGCAAGCCGGTTTCCGCGCTGACGACTCCGGTGACGGCCTTTCACAAACTCTTCTCAGACGACAGCACCCCGCTGGAGCAGCGGCAAGCTGACTTGCTGAAGCAGAAAAGCGTCCTCGACACCGTCCTCGAAGATGCGAAGACAACGCAACGCGGCCTCACGAAATCGGACCAGGACAAACTCGACGAATACTTCCAGTCGATCCGCGAAATCGAGGTGCGCCTCGCGAAGGAACGCGAGTGGCTTGAAGTGCCGAAGCGGACGCCGGACCCCGCTCCGGTCGAGCCTGAAAATAGCCTCGAAGGCGTTGAGGAAATCAAAGTGATGTACGACCTCATGGCCGCTGCGCTCCAGGTCGATGCGACCCGGGTTTTCAGCTATCGTCAGCCTCTCGACACGATGATTCGGAGCATGGGTGCGACGATCACGGCGCACAACATGAGCCACTACCAACCCGGCGACCGCATGGATGTCTCGCAGCAGCGCGACTTGAAGCAGTCGGAAATGTTTGCCCATTTCATCGACCGCCTCAAGAGCATCAAGGAAACCGATGGGTCCTCACTCTTCGATCACACGACGATGACACTCGGGTCTAACATTCACTCAATTCACCACCTCACGAACTGCCCCACGATCGTGACCGGCGGCGGGGCGGGGATCAAGCATGGTCGGCATATTGTGGCCGAGCCGAAGACGCCACTCTGTAATCTGTGGGTGAGTTTACTCAATGGATCGGGAATCGCGACCGAGTCGCACGGTGATTCGAAAGGCGAGTTGAAAGAACTTTTCACGGCGTGAGCGAGGCCTTTCTATCACGATTACCCCTCACTGCTGACGAAGCTGAATCAGTTCAGCATTGATTGCCTGATACTGCTGTCGCGCGGCTTGTAGTGACTTGGTGAGCTGCGCCACCATTTGCTCTTCAACCTGGATTCTCGCCTGTAACTCTCCGGCCTGCTTCCTCCGATCCACGACCGTCGACTCTCCACCAATCCTCTCAACGCGGACACCGCCGGAACGCTGGGTGGACTGCAGCGCCCGAACGGACTGGTACTCAGCCCGCAAAGTCTTTAGCTGGATAGAGTGCCTCGATAAATCCGACTCCAGGCTTTGCATCCCGACTCGCTGCGCCTCCAACCTCTGGCCCATTTGCGAGAGCCTGCGAGCCCGGTCAGCGGCGCTAAGCTGTGGAGTTTTCTTCGGTGCCTCAACCGTCGCGATAGGGGCCGGTTCATTCAACATTTCAGGTTTCTCGAGCAGGCCCGATCCGGAAAGCCTCTCAGCCAAGCTTTCTTTCTTCGACTTGGAAGCTGGATCATATCCCCACTCCTCGCGAACATTTTCCGGAACCTCGTCCCAGGAAACGTCATCGACTCCACCGGCATGAGCGACCACAATCCCTTCATCGGTGATATCTCGAATTTCTACTGCGGTGAACCGACGGGACCCTAGGGTGAGCGATTCGAAAGCACGACCGATGACTGCCTTTCGCTTTCCTTCGACCGAATCTGGATCTACGGCCGCGACCGCCTCCATCTCCTCTAACGATGCCTCTTCCGCATCGGTTTTCAGTTGCGGCTTCTTGCAGGAAAGCAAAGCCAACGCCACGAGGACGGTAGCGACATGAGTTATCCATTGAGTTCCGAAGGCCATCCTTGTTCAACACTTTCCGGAAAAGTGTAACAAGGAATTCGCTACCCAGGCAAGCCACGAACCACCTCACGCGCTCAGAACTTCAATCGCCCGCCCCGAGATTCTCAAAATCAGCGAAGAGATTCATCCCCATAAGGACATAATCGTGAGACTCCGCTTTCATGTCGCGGATGTAATTTGGAAGCCGAACGAGCTCCCGGAAGCCGATTGCTCCCATCGAATCAATCGCGACCTTCCGCTCCCCATTGAATTCAGACTCCAGTTTCGTGAGGCCAATCTGCGTCGATATTTTTACGAGAATTTCCAGCAACTGATCGAGAATTCCGAGGCCCCGGAAGTCGGGGTGAGTTAAAAAATAAACACGTCCAATATGTCGTTTCCAGCCCCCGGGACGTTGATGTAGCGAGCCCATCGCGACGAGCTTTCCATCAACAAAAGCGAGGAGTGCAAAGTGCTGAATATTTCCCGTATCCTCAATCCATTCGCGAAAGAGACTCCCGTCCTTGATCTGCGAGCGGATGAACAACTGTTCTTCTTCCGGGATGACTTCATGAAATCCGCGAAAAGCCCCTTCGTCTTCCACCGCAATGGGACGGATCGAGCAGGAGGCACCGGTTAGAAGGTCGAGCCGCACCGGAAATTGGTCTTTGAGGAGAGTCAGCATTAGTCGAGTCGAAATAGCAAAAATTGTGCCATGGGCAAGCGACTCCGCGCCCCCAGCTTCTCTTCACGTTAAACAATCCGACTGGACTCGGCACGCATCATGCAATCTCTTCTCACGCAACCGCCCATCATGCCCGAGCAGGAAGAAGAACATGCCCCAGGCGAATCCCGGCATTCGCTCGGATTCCGTTTCCCGGTTCCTCATCTCATTTCGAGGGCTGACACGAGAGCGGAGTATCGTCGTATCCTCGGGCACCTTGAATTTCACTCCGGTCTCGCGCTCCTAAAATTTATTCTCTGCCTTGCCGCAGCCACCGGGATTGCCTTTTTACCCAACTACATCGGCCTCGAACCTGCGGCCCGGTGGACTCTTGGGATTGTCCTCTTCTGCGGTCTACTCTGGATGACCGAAGCGATCCCTGCTTTCGCCGTTGCCTTGCTCGCGATCGGTCTCCAGATCATGATTCTCGGCCAACCCGGCGGCGTCATGAATCCGGAAGGCGATTCCTCGGCCTGGCAAAAGTTCGTGCAACCCTGGGCAAGTCCATCGATGTGGCTTTTCTTCGGCGGCTTCATTCTTGCGAAAGCCTCCTCACGCACAGGGCTGGATCGTTCTCTCGCCGGCAATCTGCTGAGGCTTGCCGGGGCTAAACCGGAGCGCGTCCTCCTCGTCGCGATGGGGACAACTTTTGTCTTCTCGATGTTTCTCTCGAACACCGCGACCGCCGCGATGATGCTGGCGATCCTCGGGCCCATGCTCGGCAGCATGAAAGCCGTCGGAGCAGCCAAAGCGATGATCCTCGGGGTCGCCTTTTCCGCAAATCTCGGCGGCATGGGAACCATCATCGGCACGCCACCGAACGCGATCGCCTCCGGGCTCCTCAGTGACGTCTACAACATCGACTTTCTGACCTGGATGCTCTTCGGCCTGCCTCCTGCCATCATTCTCATGATCGGGCTCTGGTGGGTGCTCTCCAAACAGGTGCGACTGGCCTCTTTTCAACTGCAAGACTCAGAAGAAGATCAAAACGCAACTCGGCCCGATGCGCGAACGGATCACGCCCCCCGCTGGCAGCGTTGGACGGTCCTCGCCATTTTCGTCGTCACGATCGGATTGTGGCTTTCCGGCAGTTGGCACGGAATTCCCACGGCGGTGGTTTCCTTTATTCCCATCGTGCTTTTCTCCATCACGGGAGTGATCCGGGCGCAGGACATTCGCACGCTCGACTGGGACATTCTCATCCTTCTCGCGGGCGGGCTATCGCTCGGGGTCGGCGTCTCTGAAAGCGGACTCGCACAATGGATCGCCGGCCAACTGAGCAGCCTCGATGTTTCTCCCTGGGCGATGGGCATGATTTTTGGGATGCTGACCCTCCTCCTCTCGAATTTCATGAGTAATACGGCAGCCTCGAACATTCTCATCCCGATCGGTATTGCGGCCGGAGCGGCAAGTGGTGGCGGTGTCGAAGCAGCGGCCTTTGCCGTGCCCATGGCCCTCTGCGCCTCCGCCGCGATGTGTCTTCCTATCTCGACGCCACCGAATGCAATTGCCTACGCGAGCGGCCAGATACGTTCAAAAGACTTCCTCATTCCGGGAGCGATCATCGGACTCATCGCGGTGCCACTCGCGACTTTCTGGTGCCGACTCCTCCTTTCCTGGATTGGGTAGTCAGCGCTGGAAAGCGTGGCTGGACGGCACGGAGCAGGGCCAATATAGTCCTGCATCATGAGCGACTCATCCCAAGCCCTTTCCGATCCTTTCAAAGAAGCCCGCAAGGAAGCAGGGGTCTTGAAGTGCCCTTTTCAAGGCGAGGACGTCCCGATGATTCTTCGTCATGCGGATGTGCGTGAAGCGGCCAAAGACTGGAAGACCTACAGCTCCGACGCGCCTTTTCGAGTGCCCATTCCGTCCGAGGAGGAAGTGCGGACGATGCGCCAACTTCCCATCGAAGTCGATCCTCCGCTCCACGGGGAATATCGCGCTCTCGCAGAACCCTTTTTCCAACGAGCCAAAAAGCCTGAAATGATCGCTCAGGTCGAAGCTCTCATCGATGGAATGCTGACCGCGGCTATTCAGGAAGACTCGCTCGAAATTGTGAACGACTTCGCGCTGCCGATTCAATCGCGGGGCCTGACTTACCTGCTCAACGTTCCCGAATCCGAAGCCGACACCTGGATCAGTTGGGGCATGCATGTTTTTAAAGTCACCGGCGGCACCTTTAAAAAAGGCAATCAACTTGAGGATTATCTCCAAGCCCGGTTCGCCCTCGCTGAGGCGAATCCCGGTGAAGACTTTTTCAGTGCCCTGACACAGTCAGAATTTCAGGGGCGAAAACTAACCCGCGAAGAAATGATGGGATTCGGAAACCTGACCTTCGCAGGCGGGCGGGACACCATCATCCACAGCATCTCGTCGATCATTGCCTACTTCGGGGACAACCCGGAAAAGCTCGATTTCCTTCGCGAAGACCCGAAGCGAATCAAGCTCGCCTCCGAGGAGTTCTTCCGCGTTTTCATGCCCCTGACTCACATTGGTCGCGTCTGCCCCGTCGAAACGGAGGTGCAGGGAGTGACCGTCCCCGCCGACGGCCGCGTCTCGCTTTGTTGGAACTCAGCGAATCACGATGAAACGGTCTTCACCGACCCTGACACGATTCAACTCGACCGGAAACCGAACCCGCATGTTTCGTTTGGCTTCGGCACCCACCTCTGTCTTGGCGCCCCTCATGCCCGCCTTGTCGTGAGGACGCTCCTCGAAGCGCTCGTTTCCAAAATTTCGGCCATCGAAGTGATCGAAGCGAAACCTCACATCGAGCACGAAGAAAAATACAGCCGCGTGAACGGCTTCGAATCCCTCACCGTGAAGTTTAACGGAAAGTAGCGGGATTCGGGAGAATTCTGTCTCCGATCGACCAGCACATCCATCCCGTCTGAATTGTTCCCCATTCAGCGACGTCTCGAAATTCACCAATTGATCCGGATCCCCGTCGAAACGCTCCAGCCATCGTAAGCTCCTCCGTCATCCGCTTCATCGACGAGATCGATATGGCGAAAGCCGAACTGCCATTTCAAATCATGCCCACGTAGATAGACGTTGAGACCGGAATACAGTTCGAGATATTCGTTTCCTCTTCCCCTCGCGATGCGATTTTCGTAATTCCCGAGCCGAATCCCGTTCTCGTTTTTACTCTTCATCCAGGTGACGCGGTTGACCCATTCCAGATTTTCCGTGAATCGATAAAAGGGCATGATAACCACACCGCCTTTATCGCTTTGTCCAAGCTTCCCCCGCGCGCCGACGAGATCAGAGCGAAAACCCCAGCGGGTGTCATCGTAGCGAAATTGAATCGAACCGACGTGCTGAAAAGGTCGGATGAAGTCGTTGTTCAGATCCGGTTCCTGATAAAAATAGTCCAGCTCCATGCTCGCCTCTTCCACTCCGAAGTGCTCTGACATGTCGTAGCCAAACTTCTGAATGATCCCGAAGCTGCCGTCGAAATTTCCAAATTCGTCCGAACTGCTGCCGCCCGAATAGATGCCGGAATCGATCCAAAAATCGGAGGGCTTCCATCGCATCGAGAAGCCGGGAACGAAGACCTCCGGCCCCCATACGTTGCGCGAAAGATCGTTGGCCTCCATCGTGAGGAGCCGCGCACTTGAGGTCGTTCCATCAAGGGTGAAGCTCGCGAATTGTTTACCCAATCGGAAGCGGAGATCAGGATTAGGCTGCCACTGGACAAAGCCGTAGGACAAACCGGCATAGGCGGGGTCCGCTCGATTGAGCTCAAAGTCAGCCTGAAAATCGACCCGAAACTCATCGAACAGTTCCGAGGTAAATCCGAGACGGGAACGCCGGAAGCGGTTCAACGAAATCTCTTCGGAATCATCCTCAAGGTAGGCAAAGTCATACTGCAAACGCCCCGTGATCGCGAACCGCTGGATCCCCTTCGCCGACGGGTCCTCGAAGACGACCATGCTCTCCTTAAATTGATCAAACCAGTGCGCCGGAGCCGGCTCACGTTCGATCACACCTCCATACGAAAAGGCAACAGTCGACCCCGCCGCAACAACGCAGCATCGAGTCAGGCCAGCCAATCGTTCCATCACCATCGCGGGCGAACGGTGCAGGAAACAGGCCGAAATGAAAGAGAATCGCCCTCCTTTCAAACGAATCGGGCAATAGCCGCACAATCAACCATAACCGGCTGCGCGCACGCTGCCTGAACGTAGCTGGATTCGGTGGAATTCAGACCCCGCCTGATTCGCTCCGACGACGCATCACAAAGTCACGATCACTTCCGAGTGCGACTCTTCCCCATCAAACGCCGTCACCAGCAACTGAGTCCCCGGCTCGATATCGGGCAACCCCGCAAGAGCGACGGAACCATCGGCGCGACTGCGAACTCCACGGATCGTTTTGCCCGAATCAGCCTCGATTAACCTGACATCTGCATTGGGCAGAGTTTTGATTTCCGGCAGAACGCAACGGTTCTCCCGGCCGGTAGCGCTCGCCACCGTGACAAAATCGTCCCCTCCCCTTGTTACTTCGTCAGGGCCATCGATCAAATTTCGAATCCGCATCTCGATCTCGGGATCCTCAGCCCGCGGATCAAAAACCATCTCGAGAAAATTCCAGTAGAAAGGATCATTCTTCCCATGCGGGCTCAACTCGGCGTCGGCAAAATCTTTGTGATAGAGGGCATGCACGGAAATTTCACGACCGTCAAAGTCTTTCATCTCCGGCCCGAAACCAGTGATGACGCCCCGCCCTCCCGAGCGCCCGATTGGACCGAAGCACGCCTCAACGACGCGATGCTCGTGGTTCGTCATGATGCATCCGTTGTGAACATCTCCGTAGACAGTGACGACGCCACTGCGTGCCCCTAACAACTCCAAAACACGATCAGCCCCGGCCTTGACCCACCCGGCATAATCCGCCGTGACCCGGTCGCGCTGATCGAATTCCTTGAAACCTTCATCTCCCCAGTTCCGCCCCGTCCAGATCGTGTGCAAGCCATTCACCCCGGTCAGGGCCATGAGCGGAGACGAGTCAGTCGCAATCACTTCCTGGAGCCATCCAAATTGCTCCTCGCCGAGGAGGCTTCGCGTCGGGTCCGTCCGATCATACAAATTCTTGAAAGCATCCCAGCCCGCGTCATCCCAGATGTCGGTGTCCTGAGAGCTCCTCCAGAGGCGCGAGTCACAGATCACAAGAGTGAAGTCCCGATTCGGCATCTTCCAGGCCCGCCACTTCTTCGGATTCGCGAGTGAATCGACCTCCTCGTCCCCAGTCACGAGATGATGAACGATTTGAAAATTCCGCCGCATGTATTCCGGATCTTGACCGAGTCCCTCATGCTTCCGGATCGCGATTTGCTCAGGCCCTTTCACGTCATCCATTCCGTAGTCGTGATCCCCCGGATTGATGACATTCCAGTGTCGCATCATCTGCCAGCGACTCGTCGGCCCGCAGATCGAGTTCGCGATGACCTTGTAAGCGTCATCAGTGCTCGGCGGGTAGAGTTCCAACTCCAGATACCAAACATCGTCTTCCCAAACGAGGATCTGCAGTTCGTAGTCCTCAAAAGCCTCGTAGCAGCCCTCACTCGGTTGATCCCGAAACTCCCACTCAGCGTTTCGTCCCACCAACTCGAATCCTTCGTCCGTCTTTTTCTGAAGCCCACCACTGATAGCGTGACAACTAAAGCCACCGAGTCGATACGGTGCCTGCAGCCGAGGGAGCCGCCCCACGTAAGAACCTGACGAAGGCACATCGCCAACGAATCCTGTGCCAGGCCCGACCGCAGCGGTGCCGATACGATCATCGGCGGTGACGTTCACCCCATCTTTCCAGACCGTGTAGAAAAGATCCACCGTGCCGGGATTCACCGGGAGGGTCGCCTCGATCGTTGACGTGTTTCGCCGCCACTCATGGCTGACGATCTTCGCAGTTCCGGCGACAGGAACGTTCTCCCACCCGCGATCCGGGTTCTCCTCGGTGGAAATTCGTAGCTCCGCAGTCTCCCCGTCCGATGCGAAGAGGCTCACAAAACGCACGACCCATTCCCCATCCACTTCCTTCAGGGAATCTCCAAGCGCCCAGCAGCCGAGACACTCGCAGTGGCCGACCTGAGAGATTTCTGATTCAGAAGAACTCACTTGAAAATCATTCACTTCAAAATCGATCAAGCCTCTCGCGGCGACTCCAACAAAACCCTCACAATCCGATAAATCAGTATGAAACAGAGGTGCTTCGCTCGTGACCCCGCCGCTCGAAAAGGAAGACTTCACGATCGCGCGGCCTTCATCGGTCGGGACCACTTCCACCCGAATCAAAAACGAATCACCGGGCTTCAACCCGCTCACTGCCACCTCGGAGGGCTTTCTCGAACCGTTCTTTCGCGGGTCTGCATAGCTCGTGCTGAATTGAGAGCCAGGCTCCTGATCTGACCACCCTGCAATCAACGCCTTCCCTACTTTTTGATAGCTCTGGAAAACACTGTCGGCTCCAAAAGCGATTCCGATCACTCCGAAACCGGCGGAATACATCTGCCACGAGGCATCGTCCCCTTCCGGAATCTCATCCGGTCGCCCTCCATGAAAAGTTCCTGACATTTCGACGACATAGGCATCCTTCACTTTCTTATCCCGCCACCAAAGAAGGCCAACCGGCAGGGATGGATCGTATTCGGTTTCCATCTTCCCGGAACTCCGCGGATCGGAATCGACCGAAGAATGATAAGGAAAACCCGTCTTGCGCGCACGATCCCCCATATTACTGAGACGACGACGCAGCGCGTTATCCTTGATCTGCCAGTATCCCGGATTCTGCGTTTCCCAGCGCACTCCGTGATAGAGGGAATCAGCCCGCTGAAAATCATCGACGAGAGCTGGCTCCCCAAAATTAGCAAAAGCAGATTTACCAAACAAAGCCGTGGCTCCGGCGGCGGCACTGGATTTCAGGAATTGTCGGCGATCAGGTTGGCTCTCAAGCATGGGCACATCGTAGAAAAAGATCACCAAATGGAAAGCCTCTTTCCCGTTGAAAATACGTGTAGAAGACTCATTCCAGAGAAGTCACCCCGGATCGCTTTACGACGACGTCATCGATCTCAACGCCTTTCTCTCCTCCATTCTGCATCCAGAGAAGCTTTCGCTTAGGCGCATCGAAACAGGGTCGATTGAGAAATTCCTTCCACTCGGTTCCATCAATGGAAAGGGCTACTTCAGGCCCCTCGAATTTGATCACTACTTCTCTCCATTCATTTCCCCTGAGATCAAGAGGCTGAAGCGGCAGTCGCTCGTTGAGACGATAGGCACCACTGACAGGATCCGCCGATCGCCCCGTATTTTGTCGCTGAGGGTGATTCTCATCCATCGAGTGGGAATCAACCTGTAACTGCACCCCGTCTCTCCGAAACTTCACCCGCAACATGTGATCAATCGATCCGAAGCCGTCATCGCCATCGACAAAAAACCAGATAAAGCCTCCGTCGCCGAGATGACGATAACGGAATGAAATCTCCATATCCTTACCCTCGACCGCAAGATAGACCATGGGCGGATACTTCCCTCCACTGGATCCGCGGGTCCAGAGAACACCTTCCCGGACCTCGGTATTTTTGTTAGGCAGGCTCGTGATGAAACGGGATGGATCGAATGATTCATCAAACCGTTCAACTATTTCAACAGGCTTATCTCCGGCCATGCCGGCAGGTGGAAACACTAGAAGAAGACTCAGGAGAAAATACTTCATGGCGCAGTCTAGCTCCCGCCAAAGCAAACACAGCACTCCAATTCCCACGTTTACGTGCTGGATTTTGCCTTGTCCATGATTCACCCTCATCCCTTCCAAACCCCATGAAAAAGATACTGACTTTCGCTTTCGCACTTATGATGATCGGCACCCTTAGGGCCGATGAACGACCTAACATTATCCTCATCATGTCAGACGACATGGGCTGGTCGGACATTGGCTGCTACGGCGGCGAAATTGAAACCCCGCATCTCGATTCGCTTGCGAAAGATGGCGTTCGTTTTACCCAGTTTTACAACACTGGACGCTGCTGCCCGACTCGAGCCTCGCTCCTCACCGGCCTCTACCCGCACCAGGCCGGGATCGGTCACATGATGGAAGATCGCGGATTCCCCGCCTACCGCGGCGACCTCAATCGCGATTGCGTCACCATCGCTGAGGCGCTTCACCCGGCCGGGTATCGCACCTACATGTCAGGGAAATGGCACGTCACACCCTACCATTCCGATAATCTCGAAAACCCTGACACAGCCAACTGGCCACTTCAACGCGGATTTGATCGCTTTTACGGAACGATCCACGGAGCGGGTTCCTTTTTCGACCCGAACAGCCTGACGCGGGACAATCGCTACATCACCCCGGAGAATGATCCCGAATATGCCCCGGACGGCACCTGGTATTACACCAACGCCATTTCCGACAACGCGGTCCGCTACCTCCACGACCATGCCGAACATCACCCTGACAAACCCTTTTTCACCTACGTCGCCTACACCGCCGCACACTGGCCGATGCATGCCCTCCCCGAAGACATCGCCAAGTATGAAGGACAATACGACGGCGGTTACACGCCGACACGAGAAGCCCGTGTCAAGCGTCTCAGGGAAATGAAACTACTTCCCGAAGACTGGGAGGTCGCTCCGCAAATCGGAGACTGGGACAAAGTCGAGCTCAAACAATGGGAAGCCGCCTGCATGGAAGTCTACGCCGCGATGGTCGATAACATGGATCAGGGAATCGGCCGCATCATCGAGGCGCTCCGGGAAACCGGCGAACTCGAGAACACGCTCATCCTCTATCTTCAGGACAACGGAGGCTGCGCCGAAGTCTTCGGCCGGAATCAAGAGGTCGGACCGCTTGATCGCCCTGACAAACCCACTCTCCCCGCGATGGGGCGCGACGAACTCCAAACCGAAATGATCCCGTTACAATCCCGCGACGGCTACCCGCTCCGCCGTGGCACCGGTGTTATGCCAGGCCCCTTTCCCGAGGTCGAGATCGGCTACGGGGAAAACTGGGCCAACGTTTCGAACACCCCGTTTCGTGAGTACAAGCACTGGGTTCACGAAGGAGGCATTGCGACCCCTCTCATCGCACACTGGCCTGCCGGTATCGCCCGCGAGGGGGATGCCTTTCGAGCCACCAACGAAGGCCCCCTCCACGACGGTCCGTCGCACCTCATTGATATCATGGCGACCGCGTTGGACCTTGCCGGTGCTGAATACCCGAAGGAGAAAGGTGGAGTCAAGATCACGACTCTCGAAGGCACTTCACTCGCCGCCGCGCTTACCGGCCAATCGATTGATCGCAGCGGAAGCCCGATCTTCTTCGAACACGAAGGCAACCGCGCGGTGCGGGATGGAAAATGGAAACTCGTCGCCAAAGGGAGCAAAGGCCCGTGGGAACTCTATCACATGGAAAACGACCGGACCGAGATGAACAACCTCATCGAAACGAAGCCTGACATCGCCACCAAGATGATCGCTCAGTATGACGCCTGGGCCGATCACGTCGGCGCGGTTCCATTTCACACACTTAAAGGGAAGAAGTAACAGCATCGCGAAATCACCGCAGGTGATAAACCTCGACGACAACGCGGCGGCTTCGGCTCAATTCCTCCTCAGTCTCGCGGCCCGGCTTTTTCCTTGAAAGCACATCACCGAGCGTCTTGACCTCTACTGTCACTTGATCGGCAATGTCATTGGCGAAAATGAGATCCTTGATCCGGTTCGCCCGGGTGAGAGCAAGTTTTTGATTCTGCTCAAAATTCCCCCGGTAATCAGAATACCCCGTCACGTAGATAATTGAACGCGACAGCTGCGCCCGCTTGATCGCGATTTCGATTTTCTCGCGGTGGGAATTAATAATCTCGCCGCTCGGTGAATCAAATTCGAAGATCAGTGGCCCTCCATCATCGACGAAAGGCTTCGCTGTTGTCACCTCAGCGGCCTCCGTCTCTATTCCGCCGCCCGGTTCTCGGGTTTCGGAGACATAGACTTGGCTCTCTTCTCTCGCCTGGACTTCATCTTCTTTCTTCGGTCGCCGGTCAGGAACGGTGTGAACTTGATACTGCTCATCAAAAGGCGCGAGAAACACGAGTCCTTCAGTCGCTTCGGTTTCGACATCCTTCCCGGAGGCGACGAATTCGGGAGCCACCTCTTTCTCCCCGCTGCTTTTCTCATGATCTACCTGAATTGCCGTCACAACCTCTTCCGTAGCGCCTTCCTCTCCCGTCATTTCAGGTGGTGCCGCTTTGACCGACGCCTTCTTTTTCGCTCCCGCCTTCGTCAGCTTTCCCGGTATTTCAGTGATTTCCCCGGCTAAATTCTCATCAACATCGACCGCTTCCACGAGGGTCAAGCCATGGCTCTTGAGCGGTTTCGCCCAGCCCAGAATCGTCTCCTTCGCTTCCTCCGTCGCCACCGCACCGGCGAGAATGAGCTTTCCATCGACGATCGTCACCTCGTGATTTCCGCCCGTGTATTGAAAATATTTCTTAATGAATTCCGGCAGGTCTCGAATCCAAAGCCCGCTCCGCGTCTCGGGGGAGAACTTAAGACGATCATCAATCGGCTTTTCTTCAAAAGCGCTCGCAATCGCTCCTGAAATCGCCGCTTTCATTTCGCGGGTCGGGATTGATCCCTGCACAGATACCTCCTCTTCTGCTGCATTGATATTGAGGACGAAAGGCAAGACCGGAGCCGGCGGACCGAAGGGTTCGTCTGGAATCCGTTTTGCGATAGCCTGCCTTGGCTCCGCCTCCGAAGGTTCATCCAGCTCGATTTCCGGTGCCGATGCACTCCCGTCGACTTCGTTCGGTGCCGCCTCTTCCGTTTCCTCCTCTGAAACCTCAGCAGCCACCATCGCAGGGTAGGAATCGGGCGAGCGCCTCGGCGTTTCGCCCCCTGTCTTCACGAGATACCAGCCAACCACCACCGCGCTCAGCATCGCGAGCAGTGAGGAGGTGAAAAAGGTTCTCATGGTTCAAAATCAGGCCGCCGGGGCGATTCCGACTACCCTTCAGAATAGATCATCCTTCGCGAGAGGAAACGAAATTCTCCCCTCATCTGCGACGTTTTTCAGCCTGAAGTCCCTAAGTTTACTGAAGAATTCCAAGCCGGAAGGCCCTCGCGACCGCCGCCGATTGGTTGGGGGCATTGAGCTTTCGGTAGAGATTTCGCAAATGAGAATCAATCGTATGCACGCTGAGTTCCATTTCGGCAGCGATCTGTTTCGTCGGCTTGCCGTCGGCAAGATGTCGCAAAACTTCGAATTCTTTGGGCGACAAAGCCGCGACTTCCTCGTCCGTGGTCCCCGGCAGTTTTCCGACAAGATGCCGATTTAAATCAGGATCGACGGTGACCCCGCCCTTCGCGGCCCGCCGGATCGCTGCCTCGATCTCGTCAGGGGTCGAGGTCTTTAACAAATAACCCGCCGCCCCTTTGCGGAGACCGGCGAGAAGATCCGCCTCATCATCGGAGGCGGTCAGCAGAATGACAATCAACTCAGGAAAAAGCCGCCGCATTTCCTCCAAAGCATCGAGCCCCGAGACCTGAGGCATCCTTAAATCCATCAAGACCGCATCCGGAAGTCGGCCCGCTGACAGTTCTGAAAAAAGCCCTCTCGCGGAAGACAACACCTTCTCGCAATCGAACCCTCGTCGTTCGAGCACCCTGACGAGGTCCCGTCGAAATCCAGCGTGATCATCGACGATCCAGAGCCGCGTTGCGTCTTTCTTCATGATGCCGTTGCGGTCGAAATTTCAAGAGTGAGCGAATTCCCGGAACCTTCCATGAAACGATCTACCTCGATGCGATCCGCGAGACGCTGTCCGCGGCGTTGCAGACTCTTCGACAAAAGAACGCCGCCCTCCGCTATCGCTACCGGACTGTTGTCCTCGATCCTCAGAGTGACGCCCTTCTTCGACGGCTCCAATTGCACGAGGACACGTGTCGCCTCACTGTGCTGGCTCAAGTTATGAAGCGCTTCCTTACAAAACAACAATACACCGCCCCGCTGCCTTTCGGACAAAAGCGAAATCGTCTTCCCACCGTCATCCGGGATCGTGAGATAACCGTGATCTTTCCCGAAAAAATCCTGAATCGTGAGGCGGAGCCGATTCACGAAGGAGTCGGCATCCATCGAGAGTCCATGCGTCTCATCGCTCACGTCGAGAATCGTGCGGAGCTGGTTCCGGCTTTCCCTCGCCAGTTCGACGACTCGACCCAAATCCTCCGCCGCTTCGCTCTCTGGAGCCTGACTTCCTCTCAACTGATCGGCAAGCAACACGATACTCCCGAGGTTCCCCCCGAGGTCATCGTGCAAATCAGCCGCGAGCTGCTTTCGAAACTCTGACGACTCTAATTTGGACCGCTTCCGGATCCGCCACCACGAGAGCGCAAAACCAAAGGCGACGAGGCCTAACATGACCAGTAGACCGCCGAGCAGAAACCGGTTCGTGGCGCGAATCGTCCGTTCGAGTCGGGAGGTGAAAGAGAGCCGCTGCGCTCTCACTTCTTTCGCTTCATCGAGTCCACGCAACCACGCACCGGCGGAGATGAGCCGACCTTCGCTGGCAAGTCCATCCGTGAGGGCATCGCGATTCCAGATCGCGTTTGCAATTCCCGGAGAGCTGACCTTCAGCTCCGCAACGGGTGCGATATTTTTGCCATTTCCACCCAGAACCTCAAATTCGGCCAATGACAGGAAACGGCTGTTCCTCCGCTGCCAGAGCTCCGTCGCGACCCATCTCACCCGATCCACCTTTTGATTCGGGACACCGGGGATAGTGATCACATTCTGACCGGGATCAATCTCATAACGGACTCGCCGACTCCCGAGTTCTTCATTGCCGAGGAAATAATCGGTCCGATGCGCGAGGGGAAAGCCAAAGGTCTCTGTATGAGGAAGAACCCGCTGCTGCGACGGGATCAGTCGAATCGCCGAGATTTCCTGCGGCACTGACCAACTCAGCTCGATCCACTCTTCGTCGGTCGCCGTCAGCTCTTTGATTTCGCTGTGATATCCCAGCACCGCGGTCTCTTCACGGATTAAGGGCAGACCGAGCGGTGTCTTTTCATCCTGCAAAAAAGCGGGGGCCATGGAGCGATCCGGCAGGAAAGACTGAGACCAGCTCAAGGTCGCCTCGGGAGCGACATTCACCTCACCCGACAAGACAAAAATCTCCGAGAGCGCCAGATAGCCTATTCTGAAAGGCGCATAGGGTTCATCGATGATCCAACGCCATGCCCGGGCCGGTTTTCCATCAAGCGACACCCGGACTGGAAATCCCGGGACCCCTTCATTGCTCGAAGCGGGCACTTCGAACACGCGGGCGTCTTTCTCAAAACTTCCACTCTCCGACAGCTCGATCCGCGAACGCAGCGGAAAGCCGAGCCGGCGGATTGTGCCATCCGCTTGCGGGATTCGAGTCGGGAGCAAAAAGAGATCGTCAAGAGATTCGGCCCGTTCCAGTTTCCAGGACAGCGAATAGTCGCCCACCTCATCGAGACAACGGAAGAGTGCAAATTTATTGCTCCGATCTCCCTGCAACTCAAAGCGAAGGCGCGGCAACTCGCGTTCTATTTCAAGACAGAACGCGATCTCTTCGCGGAGTTCTCTCACAACAGGACTCCAAAGATCCTGCCACGACGAAGGAACATTATCTCCGTCAAAAACCGGCCGATCCTGCACCGCGATCCGCTCGTAATACCAGGCATCACCGTCCGTTTCCTGAGCACGAGTCGGGTTTCCAGGCCCTCCCGCTGTCAGGATCAATACGATGATCAGCCCTCGTTTCATGACGGATACCATGTCGCCTTTCCCGCAATGCCGCATCACGAATTTCCGTGATGGCAGCGAGCGAAGACTTTCCCTAATTTATAACAAGATGAGATTCTTCCGGACCATTCCAGCCCTCGCTACCCTAGCGCTCGCCTCCACAGCGAACGCTGAGATCGACTTTGTTCATCAAGTTGTCCCCGTCCTCAAAGAGCATTGCAGCGCCTGTCATGCCGGCGAAGAAGCTGAAGGTGGTTTCTCGATGAATACGCTGGATCTTTTTCTCGACGACGACACCGCCGTCCCCGGAAAAGCGCACGAGTCCTACTTCATCGACTTGATCCACGATCCGGATCCCGATTACCAAATGCCGCCGGATGACAAACCACGCGTCCCTGCCGAGCAAATCGCGATCCTCGAACAATGGGTCAACGAAGGCATGAAATGGGAGCCCGGTTTCACCTTCGGCGCCCCCACCTACGAGCCGCCGTTTAAGCCGCGCCGCCCCGAGTTGCCCGAAGTCACTGAAGGTCGCGAGAATCCTGTGGATCGAATCGTTGATCGCTATCTCATTTCGAATAAGCTCGAGCAACCGCAGCCCATCGACGACGCCACCTTCCTCCGCCGCGTTTCACTCGATCTTACCGGGCTCCTCCCCGAAGCGAACCGCGCCCGCGCTTTCCTCGCCGACAATTCTCCAGAAAAACGCGCAACTCTCGTCGATGAACTCCTCACCGACGGTGTCGCCTACACCGAGCACTGGCTCACCTTCTGGAACGACCTCCTTCGCAATGACTACGCCGGCACCGGCTTCATCACCGGGGGCCGGACCCAAATAAGCGAGTGGCTTTACCAGTCACTAAAAGAAAACAAACCCTTCGACGCGATGGTCCGGGAACTTATCGCGCCGGCCGATACCGCGAGCGCTGGATTCATCAACGGCATCGAATGGCGCGGCACCGTCAGCGCGGGACAGACCCTTCCGATCCAGTTTTCGCAAAGCCTGTCCCAGTCCTTTCTCGGGATTAATATGAAGTGCGCTTCCTGCCACGACAGCTTCCTCGACCGTTGGAAACTCGAAGACGCCTACGGTCTCGCCGCGATCTACTCCGAAGAACCGCTCGAACTTCACCGCTGCGACAAACCCACCGGCGAATCGGCAAAGGCCGCCTGGCTCTTTCCTGAAATCGGCAATATCGACGCCGCCGCAACGAAGGAGAAACGCCTCAAGCAGCTCGCCGATCTCATGACTCATCCCGGGAACGGACGCGTCCCCCGCACGATCGTGAACCGCCTCTGGGGACAGCTCATGGGGCATGGGATTGTGCATCCGTTAGACGCAATGCAGACCGAGCCGTGGAACGAAGACCTCCTCGACTGGATCGCCTCGGATTTTCAGAAAAATGGCTATGACCTCAAGCAGACGTTACGTCTCATCACAACCTCAGCCGCCTACCAAAGCGGAACGCCCGTTCAGGGGGAATCCGACGAAGCGAGCAATTACACCTTCGACGGGCCGCGTCCCAAGCGACTCACCGCCGAGCAGTATGTTGATGCGATCTGGCAAGTCACCGGAACGGCTCCCGCCTCCTACGATGCGCCTGTTTCCCGAGGTCTTGTCGATCCGGCTCTCGTCGAGAAACTGAGCTTTGAAAGCTCCTGGATCTGGGGTCCCTCTGCAAAGCCGGGGCCACCTCCTCATGGAGAAAAGATTCTTCTTCGCAAGGAATTCGCTCCGAAAAAGAAAGTGCGGTCCGCTGGCATCATTGCCGCCGCCGACAATGCCTACGTGCTCTATTTGAATAATCAGAAAATCCTCGACGGTGAAAAGTGGAGTGAGCTCGATGCCGCTCCCATCGCGAACTCCATCAAACCGAACAACCGTCTTCTCATCGTCGCTGAAAATCGAGGCCCCAAGCCCAATGCTGCCGGAGCCTTCTGTGCCGTCCGCATCGAATACGAAGACGGCTCGGACGAAATTATCATGACCGATGAGACCTGGCAGGTCAGTCAAACCGTCCCTGCCGGAAATCGCCCCGGTCAGTGGAAACTCGACGAACTGACCTGGGCCTCCGCCGTCCCCGTGAATATTCCGCAATGGAAAGACGCGACCGACAAGCGGATCGGCACCACCCTCGCGACCGCCTCGGCCGGAAGTGACAACTTTGTCCGCGCCTCTCTCCTCAAAGCCGACGATCTCATGAGAGCGCTCGGCCGGCCGAACCGGGATCAAATCGTGACCTCGCGCCCTTCGGAGCTCACGACCCTCGAAGCCGTCAACCTCGCGACGAGTGATGACCTTGTCGAAAACCTGAAACAAGGCGCGGAACTTCTCGTTGCGACCCTTCCCTCTGATCAGCTCATCGAAGAGGTATATCTTTCCACCCTCTCCCGCTTCCCAAGCGAATCGGAAAAAAGCTTCGCCACCGAAGTCCTGGGGGTTAACCCTGACACAGCCACCGTCACCGACCTCCTCTGGGCCATCACGATGACCCCCGAATTCCTTATTGTCAGATGATGCATGAAACACACGTAACACCAGATGCCATACGGCAAGTAGGACGGGTTGCCTAACCCGTCTCCCGGGCAACCCACCCGACAGGCCAGGCAGCCTGTCCTACTTTCAATCCCTTCTCTACTCCTCTACTCCTCTACTTTTTCCCTCCTCAACTCCTTCAAGAAATGAAATTCGATATCGACCCCAGCGCTCCCGAAAGCATCGTCCGTCGCGACTTTCTCAAAAAACTCGGTGCCGCCTCCACCGCAGCAATGATGTCCGGCGCTCCGCAGATGGTTCGCGGATCCGGGATCGAACATCCCGAGGCCAAAGCCGACGCCTGCATCCTTCTCTGGATGGGAGGCGGCATGGCCGCTCCGGAAACCTTCGATCCGAAGCGCTACGCTCCCTTCGAGAAAGGGATGTCCGTCGACTCGGTCCTCAGCACTTTCCCTTCGATCGACACCGCCGTCGATAACGTCAAGATCTGCGCCGGCCTCGAAAACATCGCCAAGGTCATGGATCGTGGCACCCTTCTCCGATCCGTCGTTCAGCCCGACCTCGGCAGCATCCTCCACAGCCGTCACCAGTATCATTGGCACACCGGCTACGTCCCGCCGCAAACTGTCGCCGCACCCCATATCGGCGCCTGGATGGCGCGAGTTTTAGGGCCACAGAATGACGTCATGCCTCCTTTTATTAACATCGGACAGCGCCTCGAAGGCGTCGGTGAAAAAGAGGAACTCAAGGCCTTCACCACCGCCGGCTTTTTTGGCAGCGAATACGGCCCCATGAACCTTCCTTTTCCCGAAGAAGCCGCCGCCGCCGTTCGCCCCCCCGAGGGCATGACTGGGGATCGTTTCGCGAACCGGAACAAGCTCTTCCGCCAACTCGTGGACCGCAGCCCTCATCGCGAGTATGCGAGCGACTTCCAGCAGGAATCACTCATGCGTTCAATGGACAACGCCTACCGGCTCCTCAACTCCAAAGAGCGTGACGCCTTTGATATCGAGAAAGAGCCTAAAGAAGTCCGCGAAAAATACGACACCGGACGCTTCGGTCGCGGTTGCCTCCTCGCCCGCCGCCTCGTCGAAAACGGTGCCCGCTTTGTCGAAGTCACGACCGAGTATGTCCCCTTTCTCCACTGGGATACCCACGCCAATGGCCACGACACCGTCTCCAGTCTCCACCAGCAAATCGATCAGCCGATCGCCCAACTCGTCCTCGACCTCGAAGAGCGCGGACTCCTTGATCGCACCCTCGTTGTCATCGCGACCGAGTTCAGCCGCGATGCCCTCATGGAAGGCAAGCCGGGTTCGCAGGCGAATGATCAGGCCACACATAAAGTCGATAACATCACTGAGATGAAACACTACGGACTCCACCGTCACTTCACCGGCGGGAGCAGTGTCATGATGTTTGGTGGCGGCGTCAAGAAGGGGCACCTCTATGGCGCGACTGCTGACGAGCGCCCCCTCATTGCCGTCGAAGATCCCGTCACCCTCACCGATCTCCACGCCACGATCATGACCGCGATGGGCGTGAGCCCACGAACTGTTTTCATGATCGAAGGCCGCCCTTTTTACGTCACGCAAGACGGCGTCGGAAAACCGGTCAAAGAAATCTTCGCATGAGGTAGGGACGTGCGTCCCGCGCGTCCACAAATCCCATCCTGCGCGCGGGATGCGCGCAGCTACCAGACAAACTTCGGCACGGATCGGAAGAGCTTCACCTCAACGTCATTCGCCAGAGTTTCGCCCGGCCTTGAACGCCCTTCGGCGATTCGCTTCTCCAACGCCGTAAACATTGCCTTGAGCCGCTCTGGCTCCTCCGCAGAGCGATCATTCAGTTCCTCCGGATCAGTAGGTAAATGATAGAGCTGCACAAAGGCGGCCTTCTTTAGTTCTTCGTGATTCCTTGGCTTTCTCCCGTAAGCCTCCACCGCCGATTCCCAGGCCGAATTCGAATCGGGGCGACTCGCAAAACGTCCGTTCGAACCACTTCCCGGACCGACGATCATTTTCCACTCACCCTCCCGGCATGAAAGCGCTGACGATCCGCGCGCGATGAGACTTTGTCGCTCGCCCTTAGCCGCGGAATTTTTCAAAAGCGGAAAGAAGCTGATCGAGTCCGGCCCTTCCGCATCGCCCAACTCCTGCCCCGTCACCTCCGCCAGTGTCGCGAGCAAATCGACCGTGCTGACCAATCCCTCACTCACCGTTCCCGCTTCGACAACTCCGGGCCAGACAAGCGCGAAGGGAACCCGATGCCCACCTTCCAGCGCCGAAAATTTGTAGCCGCGCCACGGACCATTCGCATGATGCCCATCCTCGTGCATTTCCTCAGCCTGAAAGGCGGTCGCCTCATACTTCCGCCCCGAGTAGTGCCCCGGCCCATGATCGGAAGTCACGATCACGAGCGTCTCTTCATCGACGCCGTGACGCTCCAGCGATTCCCGAATTCGACCAATGCAGGCATCGGTGTTCATCACAAAATCTCCGTAGATCCCGATCCGGCTTTTCCCGAGAAACTCAGGCTCCGGCGAAGTCGGGGTGTGAGGTGCTGTTAGTCCAACAAACAGAAAAAAGGGATCCTTGCTCTTCGCCTGCTTTTCAATAAATCGGTCCGCTTCACCGCAGAACTCTCCCAACACTTTGTGATCGACAAAATCCTCCGCGGCCGGGCCGAGCCGGTTAAAGGCACTCCACCCCTTCTCCGCGGTGACTGATCCGACCCATTCACCGTTCCTAACAAAGGCATAAGGCGGCATATCGAGCGAACCAGGAAGAATGAAGGTCTCGTCAAAGCCGAAGGCATTCGGACCGGCCTTGAGAGCCTGAGTGAAGTCAACGCTTTCCGCATTTTGCACTCCGCCGTCTTTCGTCGTCATCTCCGTTCCGAGATGCCACTTTCCGACATAGCCCGTCACGTAGTCGGCTCGCTGCATAAGATCACCGAGCGTGAAGCGTTCCGGAGAAAACTGAGCCCCAAGAAAAGCCCAGGGGCCACCGCTGTTTTGATGCTCGAATCGGAACGCATACCGGCCCGTCATCATTGAGATCCGGCTCGGGATGCAAACCGAATCGGTGACATGCGCGTCAGTGAACTTCATCCCCTCCGCGCAGAGCCGATCAAAGTGCGGCGTGTCGATATTACAAAAGTCGCCACCGAAGGATTCGATATCCCCATAGCCAAGGTCGTCGGCAAGAATGAAAACGATATTAGGGCGGGTCGCCCTCTCGGCATGAGAAAGGCTTGGCAGCGAAAAGAGAAGTAGAAAAAAGAACACTCGGGACATGCCGCAACGTCTCCAAATCCTGAGTGAAAGGCAATTCACGAAGCAGGTTTATCGCGTCTCAATGGTCACGTAGCTGCGAGCGTGAGCGAGCAGAAAACCACGTTCGTGTGGCCTCATCACGCTGCTTACCGAAGTGGCATTCTTCGCTTACAAACACGCCATGAAAACATTCCTTTTCTGCCTCCTTGCTTGCATCACGATCGCTCACGCTGACGAGCGCCCGAACTTCGTGGTCCTCATGTCCGACGACATCAGTTACGACGATCTCGCTTGCTATGGCAGCATTGACGCCCGCACGCCACACATCGACGCCCTCGCCGAGAAAGGCATCCTTTTCACGAACGCCTATCTCACTTCGAGCAGTTGCAGCCCGAGCCGATCGAGCATCATTACCGGGCGTTATCCGCATAACAACGGCGACGCCTCTGAACTTCATCGCCCGATTTCGTGGCATCTCCCCTCGGTCGGGGGAATCCTCCGGGACGCCGGCTACTACACCGCCCTCGCGGGAAAAGATCACATGACCTGGCATGACGCACCGGAAGGCGAGACCGCTCCCACTGATGCGTTTGAAAAGCGCTACGGATCAAAAATCAAAGGCAACAGCGGTGGTCACGGCAACTGGCTCAACGCTCTCGCCGAGCGGCCGAAGGAAAAGCCATTCTTCCTCTGGCTCGCTGCGCTCGATGCCCACCGCGTCTGGGATGGTCGTCACGAGTGGGACGAAGCGCTTTACGGCCCGAAGTATGACCCTGCCAAGCTCACCCTACCACCCGCTTTCATCGACACGCCGGAGACACGCGAGGACTTTGCGGCCTATTTGCTTGAAGTGACCCGCTTCGATCACTTCGTCGGACGGGTCGTCGATCAGCTCAAAAAGGAAGGTGAATTCGACAACACCTATCTCTACGTCATCGCCGACAATGGGCGCCCCTTCCCCCGCGCGAAGACCCGCCTTCACGACGACGGCATGAAGACCTATTTCATTGCGAGCGGACCCGCGATCACCGAGCCCGGTTCGAGCAGTCGCTCACTCGTCAGTGTCATCGACATCGCCCCGACGATGACCGAACTCGCCGGCCTTGAGAAACCGGAAACTTTCCAGGGACGCTCCCTCACCCCGATCTACGCCGATCCCACGGCCTCGATCCGTCCCTTTGCTTTCTCTGAACACAACTGGCACGACTACGAGGCTCACGGACGCTCCGTTCGTGACGGTCGCTGGCTCTACATTCGCAACTCCCGCCCGCACCTTGCTCAGGAGGGCCCTGCTGATTCCGCGAAATCCCCCACCTTTCAGGACCTCATCGCCGCCTCGGAATCATCCGAACCACTCACCCCGATCCAGGCTGATGTCTTCCTCGCCCCCCGCCCCGAAGTCGAACTCTACGACACCGCCGCCGACCCCTATCAGATAAGCAATCTCGCCGGAAACGAGACCTACGCTTCCGTCGAGAAAAAGCTCGCCGATGCCCTCGATCACTGGATTGAAAAAACCGGCGACTCCGCCCCGGATGACATCAGCAAAGACGGCTTTGATCGCCGAACTGGAGACCAGATTTTCAAGTCACGCGACGAGTATCAGCGCCCCCCGGCAGGCGCAGACCGCGGAGCGGACAAAATCAATCACGAGGGGCTTTGATCGAGAGGGAAAGTGGGATGGGTTGCCCAACCCGTCCTCGCTTTGACCCGGTGAACCGTTCCCCCAAAATCCACGGCGAACGATCCAACCCCACGAAAAAGCGCAGCCTCTCCGGCTTGATCACGAGATCGCGACGCTCTCGGAATCTGGCTGCCGTGATATCTTTGCGATCATGGATCATCCTTCCAACGACTCACCTCCCCGGTTCCGCCCGACTTTCACCATCCTTGCCATGCTCCTGATGAGCGCAACATCCATGGCGGAAACTGAAAAGCCCGATCCGATTCCTGACTCAGATTTCACCATCGTCGTCATCCCCGACACGCAGCACTATCTCGGACCGGGAACGAAGATCGAAGCCAACGGCGGGCATCCCCTCGCGAAGCTCGCCGGAGAACCCTACGCGGACCCTCATCTCGCCTGGGCAAAGGCGCAGACATTTCCTGAAAACGAGGTGATCAATCCCTACCTCGAACGCCACATTGACTGGATTCTCGAAAACAGGGAAACCCAACGCATCGCCTTTGTTTCCCACGTCGGCGACATTGTCGAAAAAGACCGCGAGGTCGAGTGGGAAGTCGCGGCCACTTCTTTCAAGCGACTTCTTGGTATCGTTCCCTTCGGGCTCACCGTGGGAAATCATGACATGACGAGCAAAGGCGATGCCCATCTTTTCCAGGCCGTCTTTCCCCCAATCCCTCTTCGCCGATCAGCCCTGGTATCTGGAAAGCTACGAGCATGATCGCGCGGATGAACCCTTCGTCTCACGCAACAATGTCAACAGCGCCCAGCTCTTCTCCGCCGGTGGGGTTGACTTTATTTTCGTTCATCTCGAGTGCAACGCGCCCGACGACGTCCTTGCCTGGGCAAACCGTCTCATCCGTTCACACCCGAAACGCCGCGCCCTCATCAGCACACACATGGATCTCGGGATCGTCAAAAAGCCCAAGACTCAGGACGGCTTCATTCACGATCCCAAAGGGCGCATGGAGTGGACCAAAAACCACGGTAAGCAGGGCAACACCGCCGTCGAAATGTGGGAAAAATGTTACCAACTTCACCCCAACCTGGACTTCGTTTTTTCCGGTGACCAAAGCCGCGTCACCGCGCTGAAGCTGAGCGCCGCAGCCGACGACGGACATCTCGTCCATTCGCTCCTCAGCGACTACCACTCGCTCGGCGCGATTCGTCTCCTTCGCTTTCGCCCGAAAGAAAACCGCGTCGATGTCGTGACTTATGACACGATGTTAGGAAACTTCGTCGAAGCGACGCCCTACGTGCCGGAGCGCGAGCAGCACCAGTTCTCACTGGAGTGGTTTCCCGACGGCAAGTAGCCGAAGCATTCCTTTTTCTCACGACCCCGGATCCACCGCCCGATAGGCGTCGATGACGGCCATTTCCCCCTCGACGCCTTTTCCAAAATTCCCGTGCTCCATCCCGACGATGCCGTCAAACCCTGACGCATGCACATAGGAAAAGACTTTCGCGTAGTTGATCTCACCGGTCCCCGGCTCTTTCCGACCGGGATTATCCCCAGCCTGGAGGTAGGCAATTTGATCGCGACAGAGATCAAAAAGCGGGATCAAATTTCCTCCCGCGATCTGCTGGTGATAGAGATCGTAAAGCACTTTGCAGTTCGGATGATCGACCGCTTCGCAGATCAGAAAGCCTTCGGTGACCGTTTCTAAAAACGAGCCTGGATGATTAGTGAACCGGTTGAGCGGCTCCATCACCATCGTGATGCCATGAGGCTCGACGATCTCACTCGCCTCCCGCAGTAGCTCGATGCAATTCGTGTACTGAATCTCGCGCGGCCAGCGGGGATCGACCTGCCCCGACACGAGAGTCATGTAACCGGCATTGACTCGCTTCGCGACTTCGACGGTGTCCCGGATTTGATCGAGAACGAGTTGTCTCGCCTCCTTGTCTTTCGAGGCAAAATTCAGCGATCCGATTCCAGTCTTTGCCGAGACCACGCCCATCGTGATCTCCAGCTTCTCCATGAGCTCTGCAATCGCCTCCTGCTCCTCCAGTGGGCGGGATCCCATCCCATTATCTTCCCAGGCCCGAAAGCCATGATCATGGGCGAAACGCAACTCATCGAGCAAGCCACCCGGAGCCGACGCTTTGAACATCCCGAAATGCGGGGCATAATTCAGGGTAAAAGTCGGCTGCCCTTGTGCCATGGCAGCGCCCGCGAAAAAGGCGGCGCTTCCGGCCGCGACGGTTGAAACAAAGTGTCGGCGTTCCATTACTTCCGTTCTCCAAAGGTGAGTGGTGTCTCCGGAGTTTCTGCGGGGAGGCGACCCTGAGCGATGTTCAACTTCGTCGTATCCAATCGCGGCAGAACGTGCTTAGCGAAAAGCTCGCATTCGTCGAGATGAGGATAACCCGAGAAAATGAACGAGCGCATTCCCATGTCGATGTATCGCTGCAGCTTTTCATAAACCTGATCCGGATTCCCGACGATCGCACTACCACAGCCAGAACGCGCCCGCCCGACCCCGGACCAGACGTGATCTTCGATGTAATCGTTTTCGGATTGAGCGCGCAACTCATCCTGCCGGAGCACGCCTGCTGATTTGCTGTCCTGAGCGCGATTTTTGATTTCCTCGCCTTTTTCCGCGTCGAGTTTGGAAACGAGCTTTTCCGCCGCCGCGCGAGCCTCCTCCTCCGTCTCGCGAACGATCATGTGAATGCGCAGGCCGAAATCAATCTTCCGGTCGAACCCGGCTGCGAGGGTGCTCATTTCACTCATCGTCTCCCCAAGTCGCTCCTCTGTCTCCGGCCACATCAGGAAGACGTCGCAATGCTCGGCACAGAGTGCTTTAGCTCCGGGGGAGATGCCTCCGAAGTAGAGAAGCGGTCCACCATTTTGCTGATAGGGCTTCGCCGCGTCGGTCGAGGGAATTTCCAGATGATAGTGCTCCCCGTGAAATGAAATCGAATCCTGCGTCCAGCATTGCTTGAGGATCTCGATCACTTCGCGGGACTTCGCGTAACGGGCTTCGCTTTCGATCCGCTCTCCCGGCAGGTCGGAGGAAATGATGTTCACGGTCATGCGCCCCTTCGCGATGTGATCGATCGTACTGAGATGGCGCGCCAGCATCGGCGGATGGATTTCCCCCATTCTAACCGCGATGAGCTGATTGATGTTCTCCGTCTGAGCGGCCATCGCGGAAGCGAACGGAAGCGGTTCCTGACCGACGACAAAAGAGGAAGGCAGCAAAATATTTTGGTAACCAAGTCGGTCAGCCATCCTCACAATATCACCACAGTGATCATAACTACTGCGCAGGTAGCCGTTCGGGACGCCGAGGTATTCATAGTCGTCGCCGCAGAGGGCGGAAAACCACGACACTTCCACTTTGCGTTCAGGGCTTCGAATTTCGATCGGAGGAGATAAGGTATCAGACATGGTAAGATAGATTAAAAGAAAGCACGGACCGCGAAGAGAACAACCGCAGTGATGAAAAGAGAAGCCGCAAGAGAAGCCGCGAGAGGTCTCCAGCCAACTTCGCGAGCCTGGGAAATACGAGTTTGAAAACCGACCCCGACCATCCCGGCCGCCAAAAGAAACGTCGAGGTCCCTTTGAGAAGGCTGGCGCTGTCAAAGTCGAAGCCCGTCATTTCCCATTCAAGTGAAATTTCGGGAAAAAGCCCGAAAGTCTTCCCGAGCGCTACCAAAAGGAAGCCGATCGCGAATCCGGGGACAAGGCGATACCACGGCTTCTTCCTGGCGGTGATCTTAATTTCATTTCGCGACATCCACCACCCGACTAACACGGCCACCGGAGCGAGGAGGCAAACGCGCGACAGCTTCGCGACCGTCGCGACTTGGCCTGCCTCTTCACCGACCGCGAATCCAGCAGCGATGACCTGCGGCGTCTGATGAATCGTCAGCCCCGCGAGCAGTCCAAATTGTGTTTCTGAGAGGCCCAGCCATCTCGAAAGGAGCGGTAACAAAATCATCGCGCCAAGCCCGAGAAGCGTGACCAGCCCCACGCAAATGAGGACGTGATTCTCCTTCGCTTTTAAAAGAGGAGCGACCGCGACAATCGCGGTTCCACCGCAAATACCCGTCCCGATCCCGAGGAGGAGGGCCATTTTGTGGTCCAATCCCAACCACTTCCCAAGACAAAGAAGACTCCCAACCGAGAGCACAACCACGCCTAGGCTCATGACCAATCCCGGCACGCCAATTCGAAGCGCCTCAAAAAAGTCCATCCTCGCCCCGAGCAGGATGATCCCGAGCGGCAGGAGTTTGCGCACCGTGAAGCTCGCGCCGGACAGCAACTCCGTGCCTGCGATAAAGTTTCCAACCGCCAACCCTAACAACATACTCAAAAGGATCGGATCAAGGAGTGTCGCCCGACTCCAGCCCGTCTCACGAATTCCCCACCCCACCGCAAAGGCGAGCGCAGCGAGGGCGAGCATAACGACGATCCCCGGCCATCGTGTCTCTTTCGGACGCGATTCGGCCGGTTCCCCTCCTTCCATCCAAATGAGATGATCGGCCCACGCATAGCGTGCCGTCTCAGCAGATTGGGATGGAAGATTCGTTGGCATCACTCAGGTAATACTACCGGATAAACTTTAATAATTTTATTTGCAACTATTTAATTTGTTTGATACCGATTCGATCATGAAACCCTCCCAGATCTCAACCCGACGCAAATTCCTTGAGCGCTCCGGCACTTTTTCCGCCGCCTCGGTGACGCTCGCGCTCGCTTCGGAGATGTCCGCCCACGCTGCCAACGGCAATAATGAGTTGAAACTCGGACTCATCGGATGCGGCGGGCGCGGGGCCGGAGCCGCGAACCAGGCCATGACCGCTGACGACGGGACGAAGCTTTTCGCGATGTGCGACCTGAGCCGCGAGACGATGGACCAGGCCTCTGAAATTCTCGAAAAGCGCATGCCCGGTCGGGTCGATGTCGCGCCCGAACGTCGCTACGATGATTTCGAAGGCTACAAGCGCGTCATCGCCGACTGCGATGTCATCATCCTCGCGACCTCGCCCGGCTTTCGCCCCCAGCATTTTGAAGAAGCCGTCGCTCAGGGAAAACACGTTTTCATGGAAAAACCGGTCGCGACTGACGTGGCCGGAATCAAGCGAGTCCTCGAGGCGGGGAAAGCCGCAAAGGCGAAAAATCTCAAAGTCGGGGTGGGACTACAACGCCGCCATCAGCCCGGTTATCAAGACTGGATGAAACGCATTCAGGACGGCGCCATCGGCGACATTGTGACGATGCGGGCGCTCTGGAACGGTTCCTCACGCCCCGGCAAGGTTCGCCTCGAAGGCGAGAGCGAACTCGAATATCAAATCCGAAACTGGTATTACTTCACCTGGCTTTCCGGGGATCACAACGTCGAGCAGCATGTTCATAACCTCGACGTCGCGAACTGGATGATGGGCGAACAGCATCCCGTCGTTGCCCGTGGCATGGGAGGCCGCGAAGTCCGCAACGCCCCCGAAAACGGCCAGATCTACGATCATCATTTCGTCGAATACGAATACGCCGACGGGACCCTTCTTTACAGTCAGGCCCGCCAGATCCCCGGCTGCATTCGCGATATCAGCGAGTCCGCCCTCGGGACTCTCGGCCGCGCCAACCTCATGCAGCGCGAATTCACGATCACTGGCCCTAACGCTGACACCTTACGCTTCCGGACCAACGAAGACGGCCACCAGCTCGAGCACTACCCTCTTTTCAAAGCAATTCGCGAAAACCTCGATTACAACGAAGCCGAGCGCGGGGCGATGGCAACGATGACCGGCATCCTCGGTCGTATGGCGAACTACTCCGGCCAGGAGGTCCGCTGGGACGATGCGATGGCCTCGAACCAAACCCTCGTCCCCACCGACCTTGTCGACTTCACCTCCCCCGCCCCGGTTCTCCCCGACGACGAAGGCCGCTACCCTGTCGCCGTCCCCGGAGCGACCGATCCTTTTGCAGTCTGGTATTGACCTACCTGATCACGCCTGACACAACAGGGTTTACTCCGTGACCTAACCCTGCTTAGTCCCCCAAACTTTCCCCACCAAAGACCATGTCCAACGACCTCACCAAAAACGAAAAATGGTATCACGGAGTCACTCGCTACGAGTGGCTCGTCCTCATCATCGCCTCCGCCGGCTGGATCTTCGACGTCTACGAAGGCCAGATTTTCAACCTGACCCGCAATGACATGCTCGCCGATATTCTCGGTCAGGAGCTGGGCAGCGCTGATGTGAAGAAATATGGAGAGTGGTTTCTCTCCGTCTTTCTCATTGGAGGAACCTTCGGCGGGCTTCTTTTCGGTTCTCTCGCGGACCGTTATGGACGCCGCCCCATCATGATCATCACGATTCTGATGTATTCGATCTTTTCAGGTCTGACCTTCTTTGCGACTGAACTCTGGCACGTCACCACGCTGCGCTTTCTCGTCGCAATGGGTGTCGGTGGAGAATGGGCCGTTGCCGCAGCACTTGTCTCCGAGGTCTTTCCAAAGAAAGCACGGGCACAAGCATCGAGTATCTTTCATGCGTCTTCGGTCATCGGAACCTGGCTCGCGGCGATTGCCGCCTATCTCGTGAACACGAACTGGGAATACGCTTACCTCGTTGGCGTGCTTCCCGCTTTTCTCATCGTCTGGGTTCGCGTTTCGGTGAAGGAGCCGAAAAAGTGGGAGGAAGCACGCGCTGCGGCAGCCTCTGGAACGGAAAAACAGGGAAGCTTCATTGAATTGCTCACCGTCGCGCCATGGCGGGGCCGGGCCATCGGCGCCATGCTTCTCGCGGCAGTGGGTCTGGGGACTTTCTGGGCCGTGACGATCGCAGGTCAGGATCTTGCCCGCGAACAACTCATCGCTGACGGAGTCGATCCTGCTGAGGCTTCCCAAAAGGCGAAACTTGCCTATGGAATCATCCAGACGATTGGAGGCGGCTTTGGCCTCGTCCTTTTCGGACCGATCGCGGCCCGCCTCGGGCGAAAGAAAGCCTTCGTGCTTTTTCACATCGCCGCCTTCATCATCACGCCGATCGCCTGTTTTGCGCCGACGAACTACACGATGCTGCTCATCATCCTGCCCGTTTTTGGCTTCTTCACCCTGGGGATGCACGCCGGCTACGCGGTCTACTTTCCCGAACTTTTCCCGAATCGCCTGCGCGCCACGGGGATGAGCTTCGGCTTCAATGGTGGCCGGATCATCGCCGCTTTCACTGTTCTTATCCTTTCAGGTCAGATGAAAGCATCAATGGATCTCCCCGTCGCCGTGAGCTGGCTCGGCTGCTTTTTCCTCCTCGGAGCGGTTGTGATCTTATTTATGCCCGAAACGAAAGACAAAGAGCTTCCGGAGTAGTATGTTGGCCGGACTATGGATCCGGCCACACTTGAAAGCCTCATTGTCAGGGAGATTCGCAAAGCCAATGCGATCTCCCGTCGTGACCTCGCGGACCGGCTCGAAGTGGCGCGTTCCACCGCAGGCCGCCGCGTTGATAGCCTCATTCAACGTGGTCTTGTCAAAGAGAACGGCGTTGAGGAAAAATTTGAAGCGGGGCGCCCAAAGCGGTTCCTCGGACTCTGCGGGGATTTCGGTCGCTTCGTCGGCTTTGATTTCGACGCCCGTTATCTCTATGCAGTCCTCACCGATTTTTCACAGGAGGAACTTAACAAAAAGCAGATCCGCCTCGGTTCCCCTGCTTCGAAAACAGAAGTGATCGAAATCCTTCGAGAAACGATTCGGGAATTTCAGGCTGAATGTGGCGACGACAAAATTCTCGGTTACGGCATCGGTGTGCCGGGACGGGTCAGTCAGGATAACGGTGTCGGGATTTCCTACCCCTACATCAAGGGTTGGGAAAATGTCGACCTCGCCGCCGAGTTGAGCCTCGATCCTGCGAGCCTTCATCTCGAGAACAACACCAAGACCATCGCCCTCGGCGAATACTGGCTCGGTCACGAGAGCCCACCAGAACATCTTGTCTGCCTCAGCATCCGAACCGGTATCTCCACCGCGATTATTTCCAATGGTCACCTCCTCCGGGGCACTCACGAAATGGCCGGGGAAATTCGGGGTTGGCAAATTTCGAAAAATGGCGAATCCCAATGGCTTGAAGATGGTGCGACGGTCAGGGCGATACTCGACACGGACTCACTCACGGGATGGAAGGCCTTTGTCACCGCCTGTCTCGAGGGCGATGCCGAATCACTCGCCACGCTCGAAGCGATCATTCCCCACCACGCCGACACCGTCTCACGTCTCGTCCAGCTTTCCGATCCGGAGCTCGTCGTCATTGCCGGAGCCTTCAACGAACTCGGCGCCCTCTACCTGAATCAGCTCAAGTCCGCCACCAAAGCAGCTCTCGCAAATCATTATTTTGAAGCGCCGCCGGTCCAGTTCGTCGCCAAAGGCGAATTCACCGGAGCACTGGGTGCGGCGGCTCTCGCCGCCAAGTATTTCAAGCCTGACGGAACTACCCCGGTCACTTCTTCACCGAAACGCGCCAAACGGAAGCGAGGATCAAAGCGGCGCCGATCAACTGCAGAGTGACAAAGGTTTCCTCGAAAAGAAGAAAGCCTCCGATCGTCGTCAAGACCGGCCAGAGCATCTGAATCGAAGCGCCCGCCGAAACGGAGAGGCAGCGATAGCCTTCATTCATCGCAAGCTGCCCCCACCCCGCCGCCGTCGCCGCGAGGATGAGGAGGCCCACCTCCGGCCCGTCGAGACCGGAAAGTTTTGGCAGGGCAATGAAGGCGAGGGGCAGGAAGATCCAAATGCACTGCGCGAGGTAGATCGTCCCGATCGAATAATCGGCGACGAGGCGACGCACGAGAACGACCGAAGCCGCCGCGAGAATGGCTCCGAAAATGGCGATGACCTCATTGATGCCAACTTTGAACCCGCTCACTTCAGCGTTCGGCCCGATCAGAAAAATGATGCCGATGAAAGCAAGCGCGAGCCATGCGAACCGGGCCGGAGTCAACTTTTCACCGAGAGCGAGCACTGCGATGAGTGACGCAAAGATGACGTAGGTGTTGCAGATCAGAGTCGCCATCCCCGCTCCCAGCGTGGGAACCGTCCAGTAGTAGGCAGCTGTCCCGAGAAGCCCTGTGATACCCCGGAGAATCAGCAATTTGTTCGTGAAAACCGGGCGAATCCGGGTCGGGCGGCGTCCCCGAAAGAAGACAAGGACGATAAAAATCCCAATCGCGGCCCGAAAAAACAGCGGCACATCCGGAGTGATCCCGTGCCGCTCGCCGCTCAGGTAACGCAGGAGCAGCGTGTTCACCGTGAAGCCCGCGACCGACCAAAGCATAATGATCGTGCCGCGCCGGGCACTGGCGAGAGGAATATCCTGAGGGCTGTTTGTTTTCATGACGACGACAGACCCGGTGAGGTCGGTCACTCGAAAACGCAGGAGTCAGAAAAAGAAAACACAGCAACGAAAAACAAACCTCAACCGGAGTTAGCGAACACGAATTCGCCACGCGACGAGAGCGACGCGGAGGATTCGTTTCAGATTGAGGGTGAGGTTCATGTTCTCTTCGAGAGTGAATAGTGCCGTTTGGGAGAATTGCAAGCCGATGAAGAAATCGCCGACGAAACCAAAAAGTAGAATGGGTTGCCTAACCCGTTTCGGCAATGCCTCCGCCCACGCCGGGCCTGCCGTGGGACAAGATGTCCCACCTCCTTGACGCAAGCGTAGCCGAAGAGGCAAGATTCTCGGTTCGATTGTCCTGATCGCTCTTTATTTTCATGACGACGAAGCCAAAAAGTAGAATGGGTTGCCTAACCCGTTTCCGCAATGCCTCCGCCCACTTCGGGCCTGCCGCGGGACAGGAGTGTCCCACCTCCTTGACGCAAGCGTAGCCGAAGAGGCAAGATTCTCGGTTCGATTGTCCTGATCGCTCTTTATTTTCATGACGACGAAACCAAAAAGTAGAATGGGTTGCCTAACCCGTTTCCGCAATGCCTCCGCCCACTTCGGGCCTGCCGCGGGACAGGAGTGTCCCACCTCCTTGACGCAAGCGTCAATCGCAAGCCGTTCTCCAATGTCCGCGAAGTATCTCAGCGATAGTCCGCGCCGTTGAGACTTCCAAGAACACTCTCGACCCAGGCATTGAGCCCGGCTTTCATCTGCTCGACGCGCGCTCCTTCCGCCGCCGCGAGATCCGTTTCCTCGTAGGGATCGGACTTCAAATCGTAGAGTTCAAAGGTCACTTCGCCGGACTTCTTATCAATGATGTGATGCAGCTTCCAATCCCCCTCGATCCAGGCAAGATGACCATTCAGCTCTTCAAATTTCTTCGCCGGATCCGGAAGGGCCATCGCCGCGACGATATCTTCATTCGGCGGCAAGTCCCGCCCCTCCGCCTGCGCGGCTTTCAACTCCTGCATCCAGTCTTCACTCGGCGTTCCGATCCCGCGCAGGTTCGTGTGCCAGAATCCCATCGGTCGCGACCTCGGTCCGCTCTCTCCTTTCATCATCGGGATCAGACTTTCCCCATCGAGAACAGGACCGTCGGGCTGATCGATTCCCGCCGCCTCAAGGACGGTCGGGAATATATCGAAGGTATTTCCCCGACTCGCGATCACCTCGTGCTTCGGAAACCGCGCCGGCCACTCAACAATTGACGGCACTAACAAACCTCCCTCGTAGACGAGTCCTTTATTTCCGCGGAACCCGCCGGTGCGACCCACTTTCGGAAGCGCCCCATTGTCGCTGCAATACCAGAGGAGAGTGTTGTCGCGGATCCCCATCGCGTCCAACTCCTCCCGCAGCTTTCCGTAGGCGCGATCCATCCCTGTGACTTCTCCGAGGAAATTTCTCATCGCCTCCTCTTCATCGGGATAATGCGCCACATCCTCATCGGCGGCGATGTGGGGACTGTGAGGAGACCCGAACCAGATCACAGCAAAAATCGGCTGGTCTTCTTTGAGCGCTTCTTTCATCCAGGCGAGCGCTGAATCGACGGCGATGAAAGAACTCTCGACGCCTTCAAAGGTGACCGCTTTTCCCTCGTCGGAAAGGGTTCCTCCGTTCTCGTAAAAATTCGGCGCGCTGACCCATCGGTCGAAGCCATGCGCACCGGGGCGGGACTCGCTCTTCTCACGAACCGAACCGAGATGCCACTTTCCAAAATGTCCCGTCGTGTATCCGTTGTCTTTCAGGATTTCGGCGAGGGTAACTTCCTGCGTCCGGATCGGGAATCCCCACTGGTAGACACCGAGACGATTCGGATTTCGACCCGTGAGGACACTGGCACGGGTCGGCGAGCAAACGGGAGCAGCCGCGTAAAAACGATCAAAGCGAATCCCGGTTGCGGCGGCTTCATCGAAGTTCGGCGTCTTCACGACAGGATGACCGTTGTAGGCCATATCGCCCCAGCCCTGATCATCGGCCATGACGAGAATGACGTGGGGGCGATCTGCTGCTTGCAAATTTGTCAGGGCGAAGAGAAAAGCAAAGAGGGCAAAGGAACAGCGCATCAATTAGCCTAGCTGGGTCGCGGATCGGAGAAAGCCCGTAAACGCGCCCCGCTACAACTCTTCCGCATTCTCGACCGTGAATTCGTAGCCTCTTCCTCCATTTCGCGGAAAGATGACCAAATTGATCCCTGATTGCCTTCTTGCGGAAGGAACAAGAATTCCACCCATCCCCAACCAGGCAGCTGCGCCTCCTACATCTTGGCAGGTAGAAAAATTCCGTCCGGCAAACGAAGATTCGCTTACTTTCATTCGCTCCAACACATTCCAATCGGTCAGATCAATCACCTTCTCAATTTTCACCGAGATGGTGTAGACGGTCCGGCGAGCAGAGGGACGGATTGGTTGAAGATCGAGGTAGTATTCAGCCTCTGCCAAACAGGTATCCCGTTCCAGCGCAGTATAAATCGCCGAAGTCTCAGCTGGATTCCATCTCGCTCCCCGGAAATTTTCACGATCCGGAGCAAACTGAGCGAACATGTGGCGATAGATCGGCCCTGAAAATTCTTTCGCCTCCTGCTCTTCGAGTAAATCGAGCAACTCCGGTTCGTAAATCATTACCCGGTTTAGACCAAATCTTAAAGAAACGCCCCGTCTTTGAGCTGTGCAATGACATCGAGGACTCGTTCGATTTCTCCATCATGAATTAGATCAACGGGTCTGGCACCTTCCAGCAAGGGATGAGGTGAGTAGATCCAGATCTTAGCCTCTTCCGGTCGATAGAGCTCGGACAGCTCGTTCACGAGATATTCTAAACGCAGGAGGCTGTCGCGAAAATCCGGCTGAGGATCAGTCCTCCCGCCACGCCATCGGGAAATGGTTTCCGGCGTCGTTGAAAGCAACTGCGCAAGATCGCGAGAGTTGATCCCTCCAAGATCGCGGATGGAATCTATCTTGTTTGAAATAATAGCAGACATTTTGAGCTGAATAGTATGACAGAAGAAATTTTCATCAGGCGGACGAGTTCCCTTCCTGCTAAAAGCATTAACACTCAATTTATCACGTCAACGTCTTTGTCACCAGCTTAACTTTTGCAGCCACGACGAAGAGAAGGCCTCACTCCAACTCACCGCCACAGCGAAGAGTCCGCCGCCTTGATCTCCTCCAGCAGCCCGCGAAGTCGCTCGACCACTTCGGGATGTTCGTCGTAGAGGTTGATTTGCTCTCCCGGATTTCTCCCGAGGTGAAAAAGCTGACCGCGCGTCTCATCGGCTTTCGCTTCGGGAAGGACCGGCTGAAAGCTGAAGGGCTCGTAGCTCCCATCTTCGTTTCGGATCACGACGGCTTCCGGGTCTTTCAAGCCGATTTCGAAACGCCCCGCTCCGGAACCGATGCCGTCGACTAATTTCCAATCGCGATCACGAATCGCAAAGAGGCCCTGCACGGAATGATGCACAATCGGTCGCTGCGTGAACTCCGCCTCGCTCGCTGAATCCAGCAAGGGCATCCAACTCACGCTGTCCTCGGCCACGCCGAGATCGAGCGTCGTCCCGATAATCTCGGCGCAGGTCGCGTAGATATCCTGCAAGGCGACCGGTTCATCGCAGACCGATCCTGCCTCGACCACACCGGGCCATCGCACGAGGAGCGGAACGCGGTGCCCGCCTTCATAGATTTCGGTTTTGTCCCCGAACCAGGGCTCATTGCTGCCGCCGAACTTCGGCAGACCGCCGTTGTCGCTCGTCACCATCACGATCGTATTTTCGGAAAGGCCGAGGTCGTCCAACGTTCTCAGCACTTCTCCAATCGCCCAGTCGAACTCCGCGACAAATCCATCGTAAAGTCCCTCGAAATCGTCTCCACGCGAACCCATTTTAAACGAGGCATGAGGCGTGATCGGGAAATGCACATTCGTCGTCGGGTAATAAAGAAAGAACGGCTTGTCCTTGTTTTCCCGAATGAAATGCACCGCCGCCGAGGATAAATCACCCGCCGTATTTTCCAACGACCGCCGCGCCGCCGTCAGTCCGATGGGATCCCAAACGGTATTCCCTTCCGGCAAGCCGATGATGCGGTCGTTCTCCATGAAGACCTCCATCTCCGGTGAGGAGTTGTGGCTGAAAGGAACCCCGAAAAAATAATCGAATCCCACCGTGTTCGGGCCGATGGAGAAATCGTTGTTTTGATAGGAATCCATCTCACGACCAAAACCGAGATGCCACTTTCCGACACAGCCGGTTTTGTAACCGGCAGAACGCATCATCGCCGGGAGCGTTTCCGTCCCTTCCTCGATCAGTAGCGGCATTCGCTCGCTGAGGACCCAGTCCTGCAAGTACGAGCGCCATGCATAACGGCCCGTCAGGAGTGAATAGCGCGTCGGCGTGCAGACGGCGGAGGGAGAATGCGCGTCGGTGAAGAACATCCCTTCATCCGCGAGTCGCTGCGCCGAGGGGGTGCGCGGTGCGCCTTTGCGATACGGGGAGAGATCTCCATAGCCAAGATCATCCGCCATGATGACGATGACGTTCGGGCGGTCCTCGCCGAAGGCAGGAACGGAGAGGAAGAGAAGAGCGATGAAAAGAACACGAATCATAGCGCAAGTTTCGGAGTTGGAGTGGCGGCTATAGTCGTTTCTCAGGTCCTGAGAAAAGGCCTGAAGGCCTCACTCCAACCTTAGACGAGGATCTCTTTCACGACCCGCGCCGGATCGACTCCGGTGAGGCGCTGATCGAGGCCCATGTGCTTCACACTCAGCTTCATGTGATCGATACCTAACTGATGCAGAATGGTGGCGTTCAGGTCGCGGATGTGAACGGGATTCTCGACGACATTGTAACTGAACTCATCGGTCTTTCCGTAGGCGAGACCCGGCTTGACGCCGCCTCCGGCGAGCCAGGTCGTAAAACAACGCGGATGGTGATCCCGACCGTGATTCTCCTTCGTGAGATTGCCCTGACTGTAAACGGTCCGTCCAAATTCCCCGCCCCAGATCACGAGCGTGTCTTCGAGAAGACCGCGCTGTTTGAGATCCTGCACTAACGCCCAGGACGCCTGGTCGACTTCACCGGTCTGGCGTTTGATGTCCTTTGGCAAATTGGAGTGCTGATCCCAGCCCCGGTGGAAGATTTGCACAAAGCGAACATCACGCTCCGCCATGCGGCGGGCCATGAGACAGTTGTAGCCAAAGGTTCCCGGCTTCGTTGCATCTGGTCCATACATATCGAGAATGTGCTGCGGCTCGCTCGAAATCTCTGCCAACTCCGGCACGCTTGACTGCATCCGAAACGCCATCTCGTATTGGGCAATGCGGGCCTGTGTCTCGGGATCACCGACTTCATCGTAGATCCGTCGATTCATGTTCCCGAGCTTGTCGAGCATGCTGCGCCGCAGACTCGGATCGATCCCGCCCGGATTGGAAAGATAGAGGACCGGATCTCCCTGCGAGCGGAAGGCAACGCCCGAATGCTTCGATGGCAAAAAACCACTTCCCCAGAGTCGCTCGTAAAGCGCTTGACCACGAGGCTCACAGTTAAGGACGACGAAGTCGGGCAGGTTTTTATTCAGACTACCAAGGCCATAACTGATCCACGCGCCCATGCTGGGACGGCCCGGGATCTGGTTACCGGTTTGAATGTAAGTGATCGCCGGATCGTGGTTGATCGCCTCAGTCCACATCGAGTGAATACAGGTGATGTCGTCGGACATCGAGCCTGTCTTTGGCAAGAGGTCACTCACGTAACGACCATTATCGCCGTAGCGTTTGAAATCGAAAACACTGGGCGCGATCGGGAAACGCGCCTGCGAAGCAGTCATCGCCGTGAGTCGCTGATTGCCCCGAACCGAATCCGGAAGATCGACGTCAAACTTCTCCCGCAGGCCCGGCTTATAGTCAAAGGTGTCGAGCTGCGAGGGTGCTCCTGACATGAACAGATAAATGACCCGCTTCGCCTTCGGCGCGATGTGCCCCTGACCTCCCGGAAGAACGCCTTGAGCCGCTCCGGCGGTATCACGCCCCAGCATCGAGGCGAGGGCGACGCTGCCAAGGCCCTTTGCTGTCTTGCCAAAAAACTGGCGACGGGTTTCAAGATTGATCCACTGATTGATGGGGTCGTTTGTTTTCATGTCAGGAAGTGGTTTGGGGGAAATGAGGAATATCAAATGTCGAACAGGGAATAAAGAATCTCGAAGGACAAGTCCGGGAGCCCTTCATGACTCGGAGTTCCTTGTTCGATATTCTTCATTCAACAGGGTTAGGTCGTCGATTGAACAGGGTTAAGTCAGCTTTGGTTGATGACATCGTCACGGTTCATGAGCGCATTGATGATCAGCGTCCAGCTCGCGGCTTCGACGGGATCGAGTGATTCGTCGTGAGGCAAATCGCCAGTCGCTTGAAGCTTTTTCGCCTCTTCGATATTGCTACCATACTGGTTTCGCGCCATTTCAAGAAGCGCTCCAAGATCGGTGTGATCGGCTGCTTCGGCGGGGTGACCGACAACGCGGAGGAAAGCTTCATTCATCATCGCCGTGTCGTCGCGCTCCGCTTCGGTCGAAGCCTTCAGCAAAGTCTCGGCAAGGACGCGGGCGGCTTCGACATGCTGGACATCGTTGAGAAGCACGAGCGCCTGCAGCGGCGTATTCGTCCGCTCTCGGACGACGGAGCACGCCTCGCGGTTCGGTGCGTTGAACGCGGAGAAGGCAGGATGGATCGCGGTCCGCTTCCAGAAGGTGTAGACGGAGCGCCGGTGGATTTTGTCGAGCGAATCCTGTTTGAACTCACGAGTATTACTTCCCGCGAAAGCGACTGGCTTCCACACTCCCGGCGGCTGATAGGGTTTTACACTCTCGCCACCAACCGTCCGGTCGAGGACTCCGGAAACGGCGAGAGCCTGATCGCGGATCACTTCGGCATCGAGACGACGGCGCGGACCGGCGGAAAGAAAACGATTTTCCGGATCCACGACCAACATCTCCGGCGACTTTTTCGCTGACTGGCGATAGGTCGCCGAGGTCGCCATGAGCCGGAGGAGCGCTTTGACATCCCAGCCTCTTTCGACAAACTCTGCCGCGAGGAAGTCGAGCAACTCGGGGTGGGTCGGCTTCTCGCCCATGATCCCGAAATCACCCGCTGTCTTTACGATGCCGGTGCCGAACATGCTCTGCCAGATTCGGTTCACGGTGACGCGGGCGGTTGTCGGATGCCCCGGCGCGAAAAGCCAGTTCGCGAGATCGTGACGGTCCGCCGGGCCATCGGTTTTCATCCCCGGAAAGACCGCCGGAACCGCTGCGGGCACGGTGTCACCGAGGTTGTCGTATTCGCCGCGAATCATGACCTGTGCCATCGCCTCGCCCGACTCCTCCTGATAGATTTGCGTCGTGGGATTTCTCGCATAGAGATAATCGTGACGCTTCTGCGAGGCCATGAGCTCGCGCGTTTTGCGGACGGATTCTTCGTTAAAACGATGCGCATACAATTTCCTGACACGCTCCTGATCTTCTGCGCTGAGAGTCGCAAAGTTCGGTCGCTTCCCGGTGAGATCACTGACGATAAACTCATCGGCAAGGAGGCTGATTTCCTCCGCTGAAAGGCTACGGGAGAAGATGCGCAGATCGCTGATCCCACCAGTCGGAGCGGAATTTCCGATCTTGAGAAGCTTCGGAAGATGCTCACCGAACCCGTCGATTTCCGTCTGGTCGTCAACATTACGACGACCATGGCGACGCTCCCCGTTGACATAAAATGTGATCGAAGAACTCGCCTGACCCCCGCTGTAACGGATCGCGACATGCTGCCAGGCACGGGGAGTGAGCGGAGTCTCCGCCGGCATTAAGTTCCGCAGTTGAGCGCCCTTCGCATCAAGGATCCTGAAGGTTAAATCACCACGATCTGCACCGGAAAGGATCCATCCTGTTGCCGGGATTTTCTTCTCCTTGTCTCCCAGATGATCGAATCGAAGCATGTCCTGACCGATCACTTGATCCGGAGTTCTCAGCCAATAACTGAAGGTGACCTGGCTTCCGGGGGTGAAGGGAGTTTCCATCGGAATGGTCATGCCCCCACGCTCGGGGAAACGCACCCCGCGCTTGCCGTTCGGATTCTCACCGGCCGGAACAGTCTGGCCCAGTTCCACCGTGATCGGTTTTCCTAACAGTTCACCAAAGGTCTCTCCCTCTTCAAAGCGGTCGAATGGCAGATAGAGGACGAGATCCTCCGCCGAAACAGGATGACCGAGCTCGAGCCTCGCATCGTGATTGTCCCACCAGGCCGCAGCCGCGCTGCTTTTCCTCACGCTGATGAGATCAGACTCCAGTTTTTCGCGCTTACCAATGAGTTCGGCCCACTCGACCGCATTCTCCGGCTTCGGGATCACGAGGGTCGGATAGTGGTCCCGCATGTTCCCATCCATCGCCGGGTCGGTTCCGTTATTAAAGAACGCGGTCAGGGAGTAGAATTCCTTCTGCGAAATCGGATCGTATTTATGGTCGTGACAGGCCGCACAACCGGTCGTGAGACCGAGGAAGACTGTCGACATCGTTTCGGTCCGGTCAATCTTATAGCGGGCCGCGAGTTCCGCCGGAATTGAACCTCCTTCGGAAGTGGAAATATTATTCCGGATGAAGCCGGTCGCGATGAGTTGATCGTCGCTCGGATTCTCAAAGAGATCCCCGGCGAGCTGCTCGGTCGCGAATTGATCGAAGGGCATGTTGGCGTTGAACGCATCGATGACCCAGTCGCGGTAAAGCCACATCTCACGGAAGTTGTCGAGGTGCATTCCGTGGGTGTCGGCGAAGCGCGCTGCATCGAGCCAGAAGCGGGCGCGGTGCTCACCGTAATGTTTCGAAGCGAGGAGACGGTCGACGTAGTCTTCGTAGGCGGTGGCCGACTCGTCGTTGAGGAAAGCCTCGAGTTCCTCCGGAGTTGGCGGCAAACCAATCAGGTCAAGGGCGACACGACGGGCGAGGGCGTAGCGGTCTGCTTCGGGATTGGGCGTGAGCCCCTTTTCTTCCATGCGTGTGAGGATGAACGGATCGATCCCATTCCGGCCCCACTCCGTCTCACTCGCGGTCACTTCACGAACCGTGACCGGCTCAAAAGCCCAGTGCCCGGCCCACTCGGCACCGCCTTCGATCCAGGCGATGATCTTCGCCTTTTCATCCGCCGTCATCGGCTTGTGAAACTCCGGCGGCGGCATGATCGAGTCCGGATCGTCCTCAAACATTCTCATGACGGCCTCGCTTGATTCAGCGTCACCGGCCTTGATCGCGAAGTATCCGCCGAGATCAGCAAAAGCTCCCTCTTCCGTGTCGAGGCGAAGGTCGGCCTTCCGCGAATGCTCGTCCGGTCCGTGACAGTGAAAACACTTGTCCGCAAGGATCGGGCGGACGTCGTTATTGAAATCGACCGTCATCGTCGAGGCATCGGCGACCGCGTTCACGATCGGACTCGCCGGACGCGACTGCGAACCGGAGATCGGAAGCGTTGCGATGACGCGCTCGTATTTTTCCTGAGGTTCTTCAGGGGGCGAGAGAGGATTTAGCGTCACCTCTCCAGTCTTGTCCGTTGCCAGGGCAACTTCCGGAGCCTCGCGCTCTCCGCCCGAATTCACCCAAAAAGCGACCACCACGCCAAGGGTGAGGCAAGCCGCAAGAGCCACCGCGACTCGGCGAGAATCTGAGGGGCGGGCAGTGACACGCGAGGCAGGCATCGCGGTCACGTTTCCGGGAGCGACCACGATTCCACGCGAGGTCAGTTCCTCCGCGCTGATGCTTTCTAACAAGCCCACTAACCGGCACTCCTGCTTCCAGCGCCGGACCCGGTCGGGTGATTCTTTGAGCAAAGTCCAAAGCCGGTCGTGTTCCCACGAGGTCAGCTCCCGCTCGCTGAAAGCAGCGAGCAGATTTTCAAATTCGCGATCATCTCCTGAGGTGGATTTCATGATTCTTTAAGTCGGGATTGAATGCAGTCCGCGAGTCGATTGCGGATGCGGAAAAGTTTCTGAGCGAGGGCGTTTGGCAGGATCTCCTGCTCGACGGCGAGTTCTGACACTTTGCGCCCATGGACATAACGTGAGGTAATGAGCTCCTGATGCGCGGGGCGAAGCTGCTCGAGGCAGGAGAGCAGCGCATCGCGCTCTTTTTCAAACGTATCAACCGGCGCAGGCTCTTCGGAGATCGATTCGAGCAGGGCGTCATCAACGATCTCGTAACCCCGCTTCCGGCTTTGACTCCGGTGAAAAGATTTCGCCTGGAGCGAGGCGATCTTAAAGAGCCACGCCTTGAGGTTTGAACCGGATTCGAATTCCCCGGCCTTCTCCAGCGCGATGCGGTTGGCATTTTGAATCACTTCCTCGGCATCATGCATCGAGCCGGTCAGCGAAAGTGCAAAGTATCGAAGCTGTGGCTGCAGGCCGGCAAGCTCCGCTTCAAAATCGGAGGGCAGGGAATCGCTGGTTCTCAAAACGTGCATCTTGTCCTAATACATGCCTCAGGTGCCCTAATGTTACGAAAAGCTCCCTTCCGCGATCACGGGATCGAAAAACGGAACGGACGGGATTCTTCGAAAGTGACAATAATTCTGCTTTTCAGTCGAATGTTTAGGTCGAAATTCGACAATGGCCGGTTCCAACACTCCCCACACGCTTGAAGATTTCGAATTGGAACTTCAAAGCATACGAGGTGCAGTGCTCTCCATGGCTTCTCTCTCGATGGAAATGGTGGACGAGGTCGGACGACTTCTCAGTCACGATACAAAGCCGAGTGCGTCGAAAGCAAAGCAGCACGAAAAAAACCTCGATCAGATGGAAGCCGAGGTCGATCAGCAGGCCCGGATCATTATCATTCGCTATCAGCCCGTCGCGACAGATCTTCGCGAAGTGACCGGTGGTGTGCGTATGGCGACCGATTTCGAGCAGATCGGTGACGATGCCCGTCGCATCCTCCTCCACGCCAAAGACCTCCGGGCCTGGATCGCCTATGATGCCGGAGGAGTTCTTGAAAAGCAGTGGACGCTGAGCCACGAATTACTTTCCAGCGCCTGCGACGCCTTCACTTCCCACGATGCGGAAAAGGGAGCGTCGATCGGTGATTCAAAATCGAGAGTGAGAACTCTCGCGAGCGACTCACGCGAAGTCATCTCTGCCGCTGTCTCGGGCAACCCTTCTCTCGCTCCGGCTTTCGTCGAGGCCGTCAATGCGATCCACGCGCTCGAAAATATCGGCCTCCACGCCTGCAGTCTCGGCGAAGCAGTCGTCTTCATCGAGACCTCGACGGACCGGCGGGATCGGCGGACCCGTTAGGATTCCGTCTTTGCGGCTTAAATTAGTCTTTATGAGGTGGCCCGGTGAATCTCACACTGGGTGGAATGATTCAATTTCACCAACTTTTCAAGCGGCTCCTCATCACGTCCTTACTCTGTCTCCCTGCGGCAGGATCGGCTGAGTTCAAGGCCGGTCTCTCCGCCGTCGATGTCACTCCACCGGAATGGCCCGTGACACTGCGGGGATCGTTTGATCCGAAAAAAGCGGAGGCCGCCCACGACCCGCTGCACGCCCGCTCCTTCGCGGTGCAAAACGACGACGGCCGCGCTGTTATCACGATTGTCGACATTCTCTACATCGCTCAGGACACAGTGGATGAAATCAAGGCGGAGGCGGCAAAACGAACGGGGTGGCGAGCGACCGAAATGTTGATCGCGGGCACGCACACCCACTCGGCTCCGTCGGCGACGGGAACCTCGGACGAGCCCGCCGAGGTCGCGTTTCGGAAGCATTTTTTTGAAGGGGTTGTCACTTCGATTGAGGAGGCAATTCAGAATCTCGAACCGGCACGCCTCGGATTCGGGTCAAATGAAGAACCCTCCGAAGTTTTTAACCGCCGCTGGTTCCTGAAAGACGGGACAATGCCGCCGAATCCCTTCGGTGGAATCGATCAGGTGAAAATGAACCCTCCCCGTAATTTTATCGAAAAACCCGCCGGCCCTACCGATCCCGAAATCGCGGTGATTTCCGTGCAGCGGAGTAATGGAAAACCGTTAGGACTTTTCGCGAACTACGCGCTGCACTATGTCGGCTCGATTCCGAGGGGCGAAGTCTCCGCCGACTATTTCGGTGAGTTTGCGCGGCTCGTTCCCTATCGTATCGCGGGCCGAACCCCGCCCGAAGACTTCGTTGCGATGATGTCCAACGGGGCGAGCGGCGACATTAATAACATCAATTTCGCCGGGGAGCGTGCCCCGCGAGCGCCTTTCGAGCAGATCCGGCAAGTCGCGACGAAAGCCGCCGATGCTGCCTATCGGGCGACGCGTGAGCTGGATTACCAAACCGATCTGCCCATCGGCATGATCGAGCGCCGCGTCACGCTAAAAAATCGAAAGCCTGATCCTGAACTCGTCGAAAAATCAAAGCGCATCCTCGAAATGACCGGCGAGGAATTGAAAGCGGAGCCGCGGCTGGCTTCGCACTACGCGCTGCGGATTTTGAATCTAAACGACGTTCCGGATGCAACCGAGGTGGCGATTCAGGCGATCCGAATCGGGGATCAAGCCATCGTCGCGCTGCCCTTTGAGGTGCTCGTCGAAATCGGCCTCGATTTGAAACAACGAAGCCCGTTTCCGCGAACTTTGCTGGTGGAACTGGCGAACGGCGCCTTCGGCTACCTGCCCCCGCCACATCAACATGAGCTCGGGGGCTACGAGACTTGGCTCGGAACAAGCAAAGTGGAGAAGGAGGCGTCCGTCATTTTGACAGAGCACCTGCTTGAAATGCTGGAGGAGTTGAAGAACTGAGCGCAGTCGGATCAGACGGCGTCAGCCTTCCGTCGCCTTGCTTCGCCCGGAAGATTTCCATCTTCCGCTACGTTTCAGGACTTTTCAGTCTCTTCCGCGACTGGCTCTTCCGGAGTCACGGGAGCTTCGGCCTCCGGCTCGGGAGCCGTTTCAGTGACAGGTGCCGCCGAAGATTCGCCTCCTCCTGCCTCTTTCACGCTGAGTTGGTGTCCCATGAAAAATTTCATGTCGATGACTTCAACCGCCTTCTGAGCCGCGGAAACTTCTGAAAATTCGATGATGAGTTCACCGGTCGAGGAATCGCCGTTCACCGAAATCGGCGAGGTTGATGTGACTTCACCGATCCCATCAAAAAGATCGGTCACATCCACTTCGGAAGCCTCCCTGTTCAAATTGGTCACGATGAGCTTGGTGCCGGTGACCACCGGGATCTCCGCCGGCCGCACCTGGTGAGTCGGTTTTTCAATACGATCCTCAGGAGAACGACCGCCACCCCGACGCTCACGATCTCCGCCGGATCTTCCGTCACGGCGTGGAGGACGATCCCCTCCTTCGCGGCTGCGTCGCTCGCGTCCGCCACCTTCGCGGCCCTCGCCACGAGGAGAACGTTCTTCACCGTCACGACGCGGCTTCTCCGCTTTCGCTCCCGAGACAAGCATCTGACGACCTTTGAGATCCGAGTCGTTGAGCTTCGAAACCGCTGCTTTCGCGTCATCGAGGCTCGTCATTTCGACAAAGCCGAATCCTTTGGAGCGTCCTGAATCGCCATGGCGAACGACCGCTGCGCTGACCACTTTCCCCACTGGAGCAAAGGCAGCTTCCAATTCCTCATCGGTGAGATCGTAATTCAGATTGCCAATGTAGAGACGCGGAGTGGTCGGCTCTTCGATGATGCTACGGCGTTCTCTCGGTTTGCCGTCAGTCTTACCGGAAGACATGCGACCCTTTCCTTTTTTCTTCGTCGGATCGACGAGACCAAAAGTGATTGCTTTGATGAATTTCTGAAAACCGGTTGGTTTCGGCTCAGGACGGCGGGAGCGACCGCCCTCGCGATTTCGGTTACCGCCGGAGCGGTTGCGATTCTGGGATGATCCGGAGCGCGGCTTGCGATCCCTGTCAGACGATGATGGTTCCATACAAATAAGGTGTTCGTTCTATAAAAAGGCTCCCTCCACAGTGACGGAAACCGGACGGCAGCGAGTGGAAAGGAATCCCCACCCCGTGCCATTAAGAGTCGCCATCCTAATTCAGCGACTCCGTTGAGCAAGTCATTTACCTGCAACAAAATGGGGACTTCCCCGACCAGAACGGAGACGCCTTAAAACGGGATGTCGTCGTCAGACTCTTTTCCATAATCCGCCGGCGGCTCGCTGAGATGAGCAGGAGGGCCGTCGTTACTGAAGCCTCCCTCAGCTGGCGGCGCTGAGGCACCCCCCGCCTTTTCCAGCTTCCAGGCATTCAGATTCACGTAGTACTTTCCGTTGTATTCGTTACCGCGGATGTCAAAACTCACTTTCACCGGGTCGCCCATCGAAAGGCCGTCGGTGAGAGAAGTCTTCTCTTTGACGCATTCGAACTTGATCGACTGCGGATAATTTCCGTCTTCGACTTCGACAACGAATTCACGCTTCGAAAATCCACTCGCGAAGGTCTGCACTTCACTGATGACCTTAACGGTCCCTTCTATCTCAAAAGTCTTTGCCATATCGTGATGATTTTACGGAGTCTGATCGTCCCAAATCCGAGTGAACGAAAGGGGAAAATAAGATTTCTACTCTTCGATGAGCCGATCGGCTGATCTCTCAGCCCGGTCGCGGCCTGCCGCATTCCGCTCGCTGATCTGGGTGTTCAGGGTGCAAAAATCATAAGCCCAACCTACGAGGAACAGTCCGCCGGTGCAGAGATACAAGATTCCAGTAAGCCATTTGCCCATGTACATGCGGTGCACTCCAAGGTAACCGATGAAGGTCAGGAGAATCCACGCCACGGAGTAATCCGTTTCGCCCTGTTTGTAGCGAAGCTCCGCCTTGCGCTCCATTCCAGGAATGAGAAAAAGGTCAATGAGCCAACCGACTCCAAGAAGACCAAGCGTGCAGAACCAAATCACTCCGGTGATCGGCTTGCCAAAGTAAAAACGGTGAGCTCCCGTAAATCCGAAGATCCAGAGGATGTATCCAATTGTTTTGCTGTGTGTAGGTTCCATTTCATAGCAACCATCGCTGGCGAAAACGCGAAATCCAATTATAAAAATGTGACCACTTTAGACCGATGCCAACTTACGTTTACGCCCTCATCGCCGCCTTCGTCCTCATGGACGTGATCATCTTCGGCGGTCTTTGGTTTTTAGCTTCTTACTCGAAAGCAAACCGACCCGAGAACGTCGGACGCAGCCACCTCGCCGAAGGCCCCGCGAAACCGAACTGGGTCTCCAGCGTGACCCGGGACGAGGCAAAACTCATTGAACCACTGACTTTCACCGGTGATCCCGCCGCTGCCTGGGAAGCCGCCAAAGAAGCCGTCGCCGAACTGCCGAAAACAAAGCTCGTGATCACTGAGGGCGAGTATCTACACGCCGAATGCAGCAGCGCGATTTTCGGCTTCGTCGATGACCTCGAACTGCTTTTGCGCCCGAATTCAGAGCGCATCGAGATCCGCTCCGCTTCCCGCGTCGGGCATTCCGATATGGGGGCCAATGCACAACGGGTTGAAAAATTGCGGGTCATGTTCGAGGCGCGACAGTAGCTGGATTTGCAAAAAATTCAGGCGATTCGGTCACCACACTTCCGAAGATTTAGCATCTTCGGCTACAGAGCCAAGCCCTAGATCAACTCCGAGACCGGGCCGATTCCTTTCCAGGACAGGACGACATCGTCCTGCTCGTCCGACGCCTTTAAATCGACTTTAAAACGGATGGACCAATCGTTGAACTCTTCGGGATCAACAAGAGCCTGTTCCACCTCCCACTTTCCGGGATCGCCGTCTTGATTAATCCGGCAGTGTTTCCTGTTTCGCGCTTCCGGATCGAGCCGAATCAGGCCGTGCTCGCCGAAGTAACCCGTCATGAGATCGCTCAACTCCGACGACGAGAGGTCACTGCCGGGAATCACGAGAGAAGCTTCCCAGTCTTTTCGCGAAAGCGCCTTCACGACGTCGAACACTTTCGCCCTGACCAAACGCTGAAACGCTTCCCGATTTCTCGTGATGAGAATCTTCTTCGGGGGCTTCGTTTCCGCACCAACATCGGGCGCGTAGTCCGGATTCCGCAGTTTTTCCCACTCGTCGAGGAGGCTCGAATCAATCCCGTGCAGCATTGTTTCAAAATACGACTCCGCCTCTAAAACTTCCTCCGTCTTTGCCGCTGGCGGCACTGTTTGCACGAGCACCTTGAATACCTCTGACAAGTGCCTCAAGAGCACCGCCTCGCTTCGCTCCAGCCCGTAGACTTTGACATAATCCTCAAAGGACTGCCAGTTCTCGAACATCTCACGGGCGATTGATTTCGGACGCACTGAGGCTTCTTTCGCCCACGGATTGGTGAGGACAAACTCGTTGTAGGTCGCGTAAATAAAATCTTTCCCCGGCTTGGGATGCTCGACTTCATCGAGACGCTCAATTCGCTCATCGTACTCGATTCCCTCGGCCTTCATCTGAGCCATGAGTTCGCCCTTCACCTTATCGACCTGCTTGCGAATCACGGCGGTCGGATCTTCGAGAATCGCTTCGACGAGCGACAAAATCTGCAAAGGATACCCCGGATCTTCGCGGTCCAGTTTCGGGATCGCTTCGAGCAAGTAAAGCCCGAGCGCCTGATTGAGCGAAAAGTCCTCCTGCAGATCAATGTTCAAGCCAATCTTGTAAGCCCCGCCGCGATCCGATTTCGGAATAATCATCAGCACATTCCCTTCGACGAGGCCGCGGAAAAGAGAAAAGGCACGCTGGCGTAGCTTCTTCTTCCCGACCTCAGTTTCGTGACAGGCACGAATGATTGCCCGGAGAGCCTCGCAGCCATCTTCATGGAACCGGCTCAGAACATTGAGGAGCATCCCGTGATTCACGGAAAAACTCGAACTCAGCTTTTCGGATTCCGATTCGCGAAGTTTCAAAAAAGTCCCCTCATCCCAGTTCACGAATCCTTTTTCGGGCGGCTTCTTTTTTACCGCCTTGCTCTTCTTCCCTTTGTCCGCCGCCTTTTGCTCCGCCTTGATATTGTCGATGACATGCGGTGGTGCCTGCGCGACGACGTAGCCGACCGTGTCGAATCCCCGACGCCCCGCGCGACCGCTGATCTGTTTGAAATCGCGTACTGCGAGAGTCTTCGTTTTCTGCCCGCCGTATTTAAAGAGCTGCGTGAAAAGCACCGTCCGGATCGGAACGTTGACCCCGACTCCGAGCGTGTCTGTCCCGCAGATGACCTTGAGCAAGCCCTGTTGCGCGAGCTTTTCAACGAGGACGCGGTACTTCGGCAAAAGCCCCGCGTGGTGAATCCCGAGTCCGTGACGAAGGAGCTTTTTCATTTCCTTGCCGTAGGGACTGCGAAAATCTGCATCGACGAGTTTTGACGCGAGGTGGTCCTTTTCCTCCTTCGTGCAGAAATTCCGACTCATCAGATTCTGCGCCGTCTTCGCACAGGAAAGCTGGGTGAAGTGAACGAGATAAATCGGCGCGCGATCCGCCTCGACGAGTTCCTCGATTTTTTCCTCCAGCATCGTTGTGCTGTATTCGTACTCGAGCGGAACGGGGCGCTCCCCGGACTTCACGAGCACGGTGGGGAGACCGTTCAGCGCGGTGAGACCGCTTTCGAAAAAAGCCGTCTCGCCCAGCGTCGCCGACATGAGAAGAAACCTCGCCTGTGGCAAAGTCAGGAGCGGGACCTGCCAGGCGACGCCGCGCTCGTGATCCGAGTAATAGTGAAACTCGTCCATGATCACCTCATCGACCTTAGCCGTGTCGCCTTCACGCAGAGCGAGGTTCGATAAGATTTCCGCCGTGCAGCAAATCACGGGAGCGTCGGCGTTCACCGTCGCATCGCCGGTGATCATCCCGACATTCTCCGGCCCGAAAACCTGACAAAGCGACAAAAACTTCTCATTCGCGAGCGCCTTGACCGGAACGGTGTAGAAAGAGCGCCGACCGAGACAGATCGAGCGGTATTGCAGGGCCTGCGCGACGAGCGATTTACCCGACCCCGTCGGCGTGTTGAGGATCACATTGTTCCCCGCGAAGAGTTCGAGGATCGCCTCCTCCTGATGGTCATACGGCTCGACCCCATCCTCGACAAGATGGCCGAGAAAGGCATCGAGGATTTCGTCGTTGGAAAGAGAGGGAGAACCCGGTTCAGGCAGTGGCAGAGGCATCGCTCTACCCATAAGGCCAATCCGGCAGGATAGAAAGCAACGAGCCGATCAGTCTGTGATCGTGACGCACTTCACCCAGTTCGGCCCTTTCCCGGTGTCGATCTCTTCGATCAACGTCAACTCACCAGTCTGATCATTGAGCCGATATGCCGCCAACTTCGCTGCCGTTTGTCCGGCGACATAGACAAACTCGCCGGCACCATCAATCGCAAAGGAACGCGGGACCTGCGGGCAGGGCGTATTACCGATCATCTCGAGCATGAAAGTCTCAGGATCGACCTTGAACCCGACAATCGAACTGTCCCCCGTGACCGCTTTCCGATCTGTGAGATCACGATTCGAAACGTAGAGAAAATTCGCATCCGGCGTGAGATGGAGATCCGCCGTCGTGATCGCACCTTCCCAGTTCTCAGGAAACGTGATGATGTTTTGCATCAGCGCCAACTGCCCCTTCGATTCATCCCATTTCCAAACCCCGACCCCGGGCGACTCCCTCTCCAGCGTCGTGTAGGCGATCTCTCCGTTCGGGTGAAAAATGATATGCCTCGGCTGCTGTGCGGTCCCCTCGCCTGTCGGGCCGGAAACTGAGAGAGGATCATTCGCTTCAATGGTGCCCGTCTTCGCCTCAAACTTGAGCTGAAAGACTTTGTTCGGCGTCGTCGCCGGCACGAGGAGGAACCCGTTACCCGGAGAAAAGAGCGAGGAGTGTGCCGCTTTTTCCAGCGCCATCGTCGCGACCGGCTCACCGATGCCGATCTTGTCTTTTCCGATCTCCCAAATCGTTGCTGTTCCGCCACCATAGTCATTCCCCGCCATGAACCGACCGGTCCCATCAATCGCAAGATAGCCAGCCTTCTCCGTCGTCAAATTTTTGCCGATCGACTTCAGCTTGCCGCTCTTCTGAATACGATAGCTCTCGATCTCGCCACCACCGACGCGGTAGAGAAATTTCTGATCGTTTGATATCGCGGTCAGCCCTGCGCCTTCGTTCGTCTGAATCTCTTTCAACTTCCCCGTTCCCAGATCGACCTCGTAGACCGTCACTGCGCCACCAGCTGAAGAATAGACAAAACGTTTTTCCGCCTGCGCGGATTGAGTCTCTAAACCAAAAAGCGCGGCGAGAAGGATCAATGAGGTTTTCATAAAGAAGTTGGATAAATTCGAGGTGACGATAGGATAAAAATGACACGCTTCATATAGCGCGAATCCACCTTCTCCCGATGCCGAAAAAGCGCAAACTCTCCGACGACGAGCTATCCGGCCCCGCGCTCGTGAAAGAGACCGCCCGTCGCATTCGTCTCGCACGGACTCACTGGGATGCCCACAAAAACGGTGCCTGCCGTATGGAACGCGAGCGGGCGCTCAAACTGTATGAGCGCCTCACGAAAGCCGAGAAAGAGCAGATCCCTCAGGTCCTGCGCGTCTGGCTCCGCTATCGAAGCGAGAAGTATTTCGGCGAGCATCGCACTCCGCCGGGGACCGGAAGGAAGAAGAATGGATCAAAGTAATCCGCCCACAAAAAGAAGGAGGATAATCAAAACACCGATCAAAATCGCAACGAACGCACAAACGCTCAACCACTTCGGCAAAGACTGACGCCGGACCATTACGATCAACCAAAACGAGCAAAGAATGACAGCCAGGGACAGCACTACCAGGCAAACGGTCCAGGCCCACGACAAGTAAAACCCGAACCACCAAAAGCTAATTAAAGTGATGGCAAGAACCATCGTAGCTGAGGCAAAGCTGAAGCACGTCCGCAACCGTCGGTGGCTCGAGAAAAAAACTAGAATCGAGACAAGAATCAGGAGGACAACGAGGATCAGAACCCACCAGCTTGAACGATCCTGCTTTGCTATCGTGCTGATCGCACCGACCGCATCAATATCCGCCCCGACTGTTTCCCCTGATGTCATCCCCTCGTTCGCATCATCCGTTAGCCTGACAAAACGAAACTGATCAGCTTCCGAAAAACCAAAAGCATCAATATCGATGGACGAAATTGACCCGGTTACTTTTCCAACCAAATGCCATTTTCGACCTTCTCGACTGATCTCAACAAAAGTGTCTTCGACATCAGTGCCGACTTCAAAAATATGTAGATCGGGTGTTTCGCTCCCGCTGCCAGTTAAAACGTTATCGGTAAATTTCAGCGTCACCCTTCCACCGGATCCAAGCGAAACACTCCCCGGCTGAAGGTCCTGCCCAATCGGGTAATCAGGAATCGAGAGGCTTTTTTCAGGATTGAAGAAGTTCTTATTTGTAGGAACAGCCCCCTGAGCAAAATCAGGCTCGTATGAAATCACCGAGTCTGCAAAGCTGATCGCACCAGCAGGAAAATCGATTCCGTGATATTCCTCAGCATTCGAGAATGAGGCAACCAAAGCGAACAGGGCGGTAAAAACAAAGCGATTCATAGCTGGCTTGACGGTCGAGAGTAGCTCTTATGCACCTTCATTACCAAGTCAGATTTCCTAGATAAACCTGAAAGTGCGATGACGGGGAATGCGGTGGCTTGACAACGCTTTCCTAAAGCTCATTCGCTCGGACGAACCTCAAGGCAATTTAACCCTGTTAGATCGCTAACTTAACCCTGTTTGGTCATCAAACTCAGAGCGGCGTCAAGCCGCCGCACTCCACATTTTCAATCGGCCAACGCGTCCAACACGGGGATGGGAAACACCTCCGAGGGAACTCGCTCGGACTTCATGAGTCCTTCGATCTTTGCGAGAACTTCCGGATTCTCTGCGGCGACGTTAGTGCTTTCGGACGGGTCGGCCTTGAGATCAAACAACTCGACCTCGAGCGGATTCTTGTTTCCCTTTTTCAACAAATCCCGACGAATTCCCTTCCACTGATTTCCTAACCAAACGGCCTGTTGCCCGCCGTATCCGGTAAATTCCCGATACAGAAAATCACGCTCGCCCTGATCCTCGCCGAGCAAGGTCGGAGCGATGCTGATACCGTTCACCCCTTCGGGGATCTCACTCTCGGCATCGATGAGATCCAACATCGTCGGGAGCCAATCTTCGAACCCGGTCACGAAATCGCTGACACTTCCTGCTTCCACTTTGCCGGGCCATTTCACGATCTGCGGGACGCGGATTCCGCCTTCGTAGAGGTCCCCTTTCAATCCGCGAAGCTCACCGACGCTGGCAAAGAAGTCATAGTCCACTTCTTCCTTGAGATGCGTCGTCCCGTTGTCCGAGGAAAAAATCACAATCGTATTGTCGGTCAATCCGAGTTCCTCAATGAGGTCTAACACTTTACCCACGTAAGTATCGAGCCGGGTGATCATCGCCGCGTAGGCCGCCCGCGGCGTGAAGTGCGGCGTGTAGCCATAACCGCCCTCGCGAGTGAAGGGGGGATCGTTCCATTTCTCCGCGAGGTACGGTTCGAGCTGCTCGTCCGGAACGTGCAACGCGACATGGGGAATCAGGCTCGGGTAGTAGAGAAAGAAGGGGCGCTCCTGATTCGCTTTGATGAACTCCAGCGCTTGATCGTTGATGTGATCCGAGGCATAGTCCTGCCCTTTGAAAACTTCGTAGCTCGCCGGATCCGCCGGGTCTGCTCCTTCTGCGAGACCGACATGACCCGGAACGGGCGGATCGTTCTTGAGCGGGAATTTTTCTTCATTATCCCACAAGGTCGCCGGGTAATAAGAGTGTGCATGGCTCTGGCAGTTGTAGCCGAAGAAACGCTCGAAACCCTGCTTGTGAGGACTGCCCTCCGACCAAATATTGCCGAGGCCCCACTTTCCAAACGCACCGCTGACATAGCCTTCCGTTTCTAGCAGCTCCGCAATTGTGACATCGGTCGAGGGGATCGGGTGCTGTCCTTCCGGCTCGAAACCACCCTTATTCGTCCGCACCTCGGCGAAACCCGGATGCTTTCCTGTCATGAGGACACAACGCGAAGGCGCGCAGACCGCATTGCCCGAGTAGGCCCGGGTGAACCGCATCCCCTCCGCCGCGAGTTGATCGAGACGCGGCGTCTTGATTTTCTCCTGCCCGTAACTCCCGAGTTCATGGAAACCGAGATCATCCGCGAGGATGAAAACGATGTTCGGTTTTTCGGCGGCAAAAGCAGAGGCAGCAAAGGTCAGAAAAAGGGCAATCAACGAGGCTTTCATGACTGGGAGTGAACCCGAGTCCTAACCGTCGGTAAAGCTCCATCGAAACGGAAATGTGCCATCTTGAATTTCTTTTCCGACTTCCCCCGTTCCCGAATTTGAGTAAAACTACTCTCATGCCGATTCATCTAGATTCAGTTTCCCGTCGTCGCTTTTTTAAAGGGGCGACTATCCTCACTGCGACCAGCTTTGGCCTCCCGCTTCGCGCTGCCACTTCAACCGAAACCTGGGCGCTCCTCTCCGACACCCACATTGCCGCCGATCCGGAACGGATTGTTCGCGAGGCGAATATGTCAACGCACCTCGAGCGCGTCGTCGCCGAGGTCCTGGAGGAAAGTGAGCATCTCAGCGGAGTCATCATTGATGGGGATGTTGCGCTCGATGACGGGCAACCGGGCGACTATGCGCAGCTCAAAAAACTCTTCCAGCCGCTCGTCGATGCCGGACTCCCGATCCACTGCACGCTGGGCAATCATGATGATCGCGTGAATTTTCTTACCGCCTATCCCGAGTCAGCCGGTTCTTCTGCGGTGGATGACAAACATTGCAGCGTGATCGAAACCGGGCATGTCAGTCTCATCCTCATCGACACGCTTCGTTTCGTGAATAAAGTCGAGGGCGAGATCGGTGCTGGACAGTTGCAGTGGATCGCTAACTACCTTTCCGAGAATCCGGACAAACCGGCGATTTTGATTGGGCATCACTACCCGCAGGTCTACCGCACGGACGTGATTCCCGCCGATCAGGAAATCAAGATCAGCGGCCTCATTGACAGCCAGCCATTTATCGAACTCCTCGACACGCATCCTTCCGCGAAAGCTTATCTTTTCGGCCACAGCCATCGTTGGGAAATTGAGAAGGACGATCATGGACTCCACCGCGTGAACCTGCCCCCTACGGCCTACGTTTTTGACCAGGTTCGCCCCAACGGCTGGGTTCGGGCGACGATCTCTGACACGGGTATGAAGCTGGAGCTTCGTGCCCTTGATCGGGAGGATCCAGCCCACGGGGAAATCCGCGACCTTGCGTGGCGATAGCGATCCGCCTATGATGGCGAATGGCCCAACTCGGCAAAACGAATACCCTCCTCATCGTCCGTGATTCCGATTTCGGATTCTATCTCGACGGCGGTGACTTGGGGGAGATCCTCCTCCCCAATGCGGAAGTCCCGCAAGGCGTCGAGCAGGGCGATGAGGTCGAAGTATTTGTGAGTCGTGATTCCGAGGACCGGATCGTGGCGACCGTGCAAAAGCCCGTCGTCGAGGTCGGTGGATTCGCGGCACTTGAGGTCACCTCGGTCAATTCCAACATCGGAGCCTTTCTCGATTGGGGTCTCACGAAGGACCTACTCCTCCCTTTTCGCGAGCAGCCTTTTCATGTCCGCGTCGGTCAACTCGCCGTCGTCTACGTCATGATCGATGAGGTCTCGAACCGCATCGTCGCGACCCTGAAGACAAATCGCTTTCTCGATAAGACTCGGGCGAACTACCAGAACGGCGAGGCGGTGAGTTTTATCATTCAGGAGCGCACCCCTCTCGGCTACATGGCGATCGTGAATCAAGCGCATCGCGGGCTCCTTCATGAAAGTCGGATTTCCCGTCCCCTCCGCATCGGGGAAACCTTTGATGGCTACATCGCCGAAATGAAGGACGGCGGAAAGATCGACCTTTCCCTCGAACCGGTTGGCTATGGTCGCGTCACCGGCTTGAGCGGACAGATCCTCGAAAAACTGGAGCAAAATGGCGGACATCTCGCCGTAGGAGACAAAAGTTCGCCCGACGAAATCCGCCGCGCTTTTCAGACAAGCAAGAAGGCGTTTAAGCAAGCCCTCGGCGCGCTGTATCGCAAGCGTCTCATCGAGATGAAAGACGGCGGAATCTCGCTGCTGAAAAAGTAGCGGACGGCGTCAGCCTTCCGTCCTGCATTGCCCCCGCCCCTCGCCGTCGGAACCTTCACATGTTCCGCTACATTTCCGGACAGCCGCGAGGAAAATCGTAGCGGACGGCGTCAGCCTTCCGTCCGGCATTGCCCCCGCCCGTCGCCGTCGGAACCTTCACATGTTCCGCTACATTTCCGGGCAGCCTCGAGGAAAATCGTAGCGGACGGCGTCAGCCTTCCGTCCGACATTGCCCCGGCCCGTCGCCGTCGGAACCTTCACAGGTTCCGCTACATTCCGGCGCAACCGCGAGGAAAATCGTAGCGGACGGCGTCAGCCTTCCGTCCGGCATTTGCCACGGCCCGTCGCCGTCGGAACCTTCACAGGTTCCGCTACATTTCAGGACAGCCGCGAGGAAAAAAGTAGCGGACGGCGTCAGCCTTCCGTCCGGCATTGCCCCGGCCCGTCGCCGTCGGAACCTTCACAGGTTCCGCTACATTTCAGGACAGCCGCGAGGAAAATCGTAGCGGACGGCGTCAGCCTTCCGTCCGGCATTGCACAGGCAAGTCAGGGACGCAGACCTGACGGTCTGCGCTACGGGGAAGTGGAAAAGGACGTCTCCTTAGCACGATCCCGATATCCGTGATCGAGATCAGCCTTGGCAGAATCGTGGCGCTGCGTCATCTTTGATCAGCAAATCCTCTCCCTCTTCATGCAGCGACGAAACTTTCTCCAGAGCTCTGCCGCCATTCTCGGCGCTGGTGCGATCAACCCTTCGTTCCTCCGGTCAGCCGATGCGGACATCGCGAAATTCACCGAAGCCTACGTCCCGATCCGATCAATCACGAGCGGCCCCGAGTTTCATTGGTTTGGCTATTACGACAAGCTCCAGTTTGATCCGACGAATCGCTTCGTCCTCACGAATCAGGTCAATTTCGAGCACCGCACCCCAACTGAATTCGACCGCATCAAGGTCGGAATGATCGACCTCGAGAACAAGGACGAATGGATCGAAATCGGTAAAAGCGAGGCCTGGGGCTGGCAACAGGGCTGCATGCTCCAGTGGCTCCCCGGCTCAACTTCCAAAGTGATCTGGAATGACCGTGACTCCGATCAGTTCGTCTCCCGCGTCCACAATATCGAAACGGGCGAGACCGAGACGATCCCCCGCCCTGTCTACGCCCTGAGTCCTGACGGCCGATGGGGCGTCTCCGCCAATTTCGCCCGCATTCAAAACATGCGACCCGGCTATGGCTACCAAGGCGTCGACGATCCAGTCCGAAGCGAGCGCGCCCCGGAATCCTCCGGAATCTGGCGGGTCAACATGGAGACCGGCAAGTCCGAGCTCATCATTTCCCTCGCTCAGCTCGCGGAAATCCCCTTTCAGAGCAAGCCGCTCACTGATCAGTGGAACTACGTGAATCACCTCCTTATCAGCCCCGACAGCAAGCGTTTCATTTTTCTCCATCGCTGGCGTGAGAAAGGACCGGACGATCCCGATTTCACGGTCAACAACGGTTTCGTGACCCGCATGTTCACCGCTGCGATTGACGGCAGCGATCTTTACGAACTGGATCCCTCCGGTTTCACCTCGCACTTCATCTGGCGTGATCCCGAGCACATCTGCGCCTGGACGAAGCCCGAGGGCATGAAATCCGCCTTCTATCTCTTTCAGGACAAAACCGATCAGATCGAAGTCGTCGGACAGGAAAAGATGCCAGACAACGGACACAACACTTACCTCCCGATCGGTGACGGCACCGATTGGATTCTGAACGATACCTACCCGCGCGGCGTGCGTCGCCAGCAGAACCCTTACGTGTATCACGTCCCGTCCGACACCCGACACGACCTCGGGAACTTTCATCTCCCCGTCGAGTATTCGGGCGAGTGGCGCTGCGACACCCACCCGCGCTCCAGCAACGATGGCAATACGATCTGCATCGATTCCCCTCACGGTGGGAACGGAAGACAGTTGTGGCTTCTCGATATTTCTGAGATTGTTTCAGGCTAACTACCTCCTCTCAAAAACATTCGTGTAAATCCGTGTCCATTCGTGGTCCTAAACTCCATCAACCCCGCAACACGCTTTGATTTTAACGACGAATCATCCCCTCATGAAATACATCCCCCTCTCTCTCACCCTGCTCTTCGGCCTCCAAGCCGTCGCCACCGCCAAAGACCTCCGCTTTCGCGACCGCGATGAAAAACGCTACGAACTCTCGGCTCGCGCCAGTGAACTCGACCCCCTCGCGAAACCACATCCCGAAATTGATTTCGTGTTCGAAGACAAAAACGGCAAACCCGCCGACGTCCAGCACGCCTCCGTCGATACCTCCGTCGAACCGGCGGGCAAGCTCGTGATCTGGCTCATGGGCCACAATGGTGAACTTTTTAAGCGCCTCAACAGCTACGGTCTCCATGCAATCCAGCCACATTACGCGAACAAATGGTTTGGCATCGTGTGTCAGGAGAACCCGGTCGGACCGGAGTGTCGTGGTAATGTCAGGCTCGAAGCGGCGACCGGCGAAGACTTTAGCGATTGTGTCGATATACCGAAGCCGGACGGAATGATGGAGCGCAGTCTGCAATTCGTGAAATGGCTCGCCGAGGAGAATCCCGAAGGAAAATGGGACTACTTTCTCACCGACGACGGCAATGGTCTCCGCTGGGAAGATATCATCGTGTCAGGATCCTCACACGGCTCGACGACCGCAGCCCGGTTTTCCAAACACGTCAAAGTGAGTCGCGTCGTCGCCCTTTGCGGACCGCGTGACAATTACCAAACCTGGCAGTCGCTGCCCTCGGCGACTCCGGCGAACCGCATCTTCGGATTTTCTCATGTCCTCGATGGCGGCTGGACCGCTGATCATTACTGCCGCTCCTGGGAGATGATGGGGCTGCACGAATTCGGCGCGATCGTCAATGTCGATGAAATCGCCTTCCCTTTCGAAAACACCCGCCGCCTCATCACAGATTTCGATGTCGGTGGCGATGACAAAAAAGCCCACGGCGCCGTCACCCCCGGGAAGAACTCGGCAAAAGACGCCGAGGGCAATTATCTCCACGAAGAGGTCTGGCGCTATCTTTACACCCATCCCGTCGATGAAGTCGGCGAAGCAGTGCCTCAGGACGACGGTTGTCTCAAAGACCAGACACAATAGGCGGTTGTCGAGGCGACCGAGTCGCGATAGGGTCGGCACGAATCATGAGTGACGACCCTCCCCAGCCCCCTCTCGACGTCATGTCCCTGCGGCTCGCCGCCGCGAACGCCCTGATCCGCCGTCGGCGCACGATCAAGCCGGTCGATATGTCGGAGAAACCGGTCGAGCCGAAAGTGCTCGCCGCGATTCTCGAAAACGGAAACTGGGCCCCGACTCACGGCATGACCGAGCCATGGCGCTTTTTCGTTTTTACCGGCGAAGGACGCCAGCGCCTCGCCGATTTCTGTCAGGACCTCTACCGCAAGGTCACACCCGAGGATCAGGTCCGACCGGAGAAGCTGGAAAAACTCGGCCAACAACCCCTCATGGCTCCCGTCGTCGTTGCGATTGGGATGAAACGGCAGGAAATCGAAAAAATTCCCGAGTTGGAAGAAATCGAAGCCGTCGCCTGCGCCGTGCAGAACATGCACCTCACCGCCTCCGCCCTCGGCATGGCCGCGTTTTGGTCGTCGCCACCGATTTCCTACACTGACGAAATGCGCGAGTGGCTCGGTCTCAGTGATCCCCGCGACAAATGCCTCGGCTTCTTTTACCTCGGCTGGCCGAAATCGGAGGAATGGCCCGAAGGAAAACGCGGCGACATCATGGAGAAAGTGACCCTCGTGCCGAAGTAGATGAAACTGGCACGGATGCCGGACGGCAGTCCGGAAATATTTTACACGCTGCAAGGGGAGGGCCGGAACACCGGTCGTCCTTCCGTCTTCATCCGCGCCTCGCTCTGCAACCTCCACTGCCGCTGGTGCGACACGGACTACACCTGGAACTGGGAGGACACCAACTTCGTGCATGAAAGCGGTCGCAAATACAAGCGCGAGGAGCAGATCATCGACTTCAGCATCGAAGAGATCCGCGAGGCGGTGAGGCAATTTCCCTGCACCAATTTCGTCCTCACCGGCGGAGAACCACTCATTCAGGAAAAAGCGTGGACGGAGCTGATGGGAGTTTTGTCAGGACATTTCGAAGTCGAGACGAACGGAACCTTGCTGCCGGGTGCTGCCTTTCTTGATCGGATTGATCAGATCAACGTGTCGCCCAAGTTGGCCAACTCGGGCATCGAAGCAGCACTGCGGCTCAAACCTGAAGTGCTCAAGGTGCTGGCAGCGACAGGTAAAGCCGACTTCAAATTCGTGGTCGGTGACGAGAATGACTTTGAGGAGATCCAGGAGCTTTGCGAGTCGGCGGTAATCCCGGCGAAACGAATTTTCCTAATGCCGAAGGCAAACTCGGTCGCGGAACTAGAATCGAATCAAGGCTTCGTCGCCGAGCTGGCGCAGAAGCACGGGCTGAACTATTCGGATCGGCTGCACCTGCGGCTGTTCGGGGTAAAGCGCGGAGTCTGAGGTTCCTTTTTTTCCTAATCCTTCTCTTTTTCTCCGCGCCGTCGCAAGAAGAGGAGAGTTCGCCCCCGACCGTCGCCGTCGGAACCTTGGCAGGTTCCGCTACATTTTCCGCCATGCGCTTCCCGAAACGTAGCGGGATTCGGTAGAATTCCGACCCGCATTGCCCCCGCCCGTCGCCGTCGGAACTTTACCAAGTCCCGCTACATTTCACGCCATGCGCTTCCCGAAACGTAGCGGGATTCGGTAGAATTCCGACCCGCATTGCCCCCGCCCGTCGCTAACGCAAACAGTGAGGTCTGCGCTACGGCGGAGAAAGAGAGGGATTTGGAAAAGGGAAAAGAAATTTGCGCCTAAGCCTTCACCGTCGCCTTCCGCAATTTATCCAAAATCGCTTTTCCGACGCCGCGGTCAGGCATCGGTTCGGAAATAATTTCGTCAATTTCCTCCATGAGATCAAGCTGGCGCAGGGCGTGGAAAAACCGCGTTCCCGCTTCGGCGACGCGGCCTGATCCGGGACTGAGCACCGAGACGTGATCCCACTCGTGCGCATCGACATAGCCATCCTTCGGCTGGCCGCGATAGCTGAGAAGCGCGTAACGCTTTCCTTCCTCCGGAGTGAACTCGGCAGGATCAGAGAGGAGGCGCAGGGCCTTCGTCGGCGCGTAATGATTCTCCAACATGCCGGGTGCCTCAGGGCTGGAATCCTCGACTTCCGCATTCCGCTCTGCAAAGACGACCTTACCGAATTTTTTCAGATCGATCTCGGTGATCGGACCGGGTCGGAGCACGGTGATAAGTGGCTTTTTCTCTCCCGGCTCCACTTTGACAATTGTGGACTCAAGACCACGCGAGCAGGCTCCGCCATCGACGATGAGGGGAATACGCCCCTCCAATTGATCCATCACCGCCTGCGCTGAGGTCGGACTCATGCGACCGAAGAGGTTGGCGCTCGGGGCCGCAAGAGGGCCTCCGAAATTTCGAATGATCCGGTGGAAAACCGGGTGATCGCACTGACGAACCGCAACGGTCGCGAGACCTCCGGTGACAAGATCGGGAATGATCGGCTTTCGCGGCAGGACAAGTGTCAGCGGTCCCGGCCAGAAAGTTTCAATCAACTGAGTAATCGTTTTTTTCACCTCTTCCGGAATCTCCGCGACATCGCGAACCGCATCTTTGTGATGCACATGGACGATGAGCGGGTCAAAATGAGGACGGTCCTTTGCCGCAAAAATCTTCTCCACCGCCTTAGGATTCAAGGCATCGGCGGCGAGGCCGTAGACGGTCTCAGTGGGAAGGGCGACGACATCGCCGGTCTGCAACGCACTGACGGCGCTGCGGACGGCATCGTTCGTGTCCAGTTCCGATTGGGTTCTCGCAATAATGGTTTCCATCTTAATCCTGAAGACGCGAAAAAGTTAGGCATCACCGCCTTTCTCGCTATGCTTGGCTAGTGAATACGACAGGACAGCGTCCTCGCAATCTGATTTTGATCGGATTCATGGGCACCGGGAAAACCACGATCGGAAAACGGGTCGCCAAAAGCCTCGGTTTCAAGTTCGTGGACACGGATTCATTGATCGTCAAAAAAGCAGGGAAGTCGATCCCGAGGATTTTTAAGGACTCCGGCGAGGACGTTTTCAGAGCCCTGGAAACTGAGATTCTCATGGAGTGTCGTAAGAAGAGCGATCAAGTCATTTCAACCGGAGGCGGCATCGTGACTCGTACGGAAAACCTCGAACTGCTCAAATCCGCCGGTTATGTAATTTGGCTCAAAGCGAGTCCGGAAATCATTTTTGAGCGCGTGAGCAGGAACCAGAACCGACCGCTCCTCCAGACCAGGGATCCCGAGAAGACAATCCGTGATCTCCTCTTGCAACGGAACGATCTCTACGCCGGAGCGCAGCATCTTTCGATCAATACCGACGACCTGACAATGGAGGAGACCTGCTTCGGCGTCACCGAATCCACGAAGCTCGCGCTCGGAGTCGGGTAGCTTCTTCCGTGTCGGCAAACCGGCGGCTTACCTACGCGAGGGATTCGAGGGCTTTGCCGACGAAAAAGGCGGCGACGGCGGCAAGGCCTCCGAGGAGAAGCATCTCCGCTCCGGCCCGCCACCAGGCACCGGCGGAAAAGCGACTCTTGGCGACTCCCAAACCAAACAGGGTGCACGCCGTGAGAACGCAGGCCCAGAGCATCCCGTCGAGCTGCCAGCCGGTCACGCGCATAAGGACAAAGACTAACAGAGGCACGAAACCAAAGAGGACAAAGGCACCAAAGGTAACAAGGCCATTCTTAATCGGGGACTCGTGCTCTTCGAGAATTCCGAGCTCGACGACCATCATCGTGTCGACCATGACCTCGGGATGTTTCTCCAGAATTTCGGTGAGGGTCGTAGCGTCTTCCCGCGAGAGTCCTTTCCCTTCGTAAATTTCGATAAGTTCCTTTTTCTCACCCTCCGGGTAGTTTTCCAGTTCCCATTCCTCGCGCCGACGTTCGGAAGCGTGATACTGCTGCTCGGCCCGTGTGCTGAGAAAATCCCCGAAGGCCATCGCGATGCCATCGGCGATGAGGTTAGCGAAGCCGAGAATGAGGATCACATTCGAACTGAGCGAAGCACCCGCGACCCCGGCGACAACTGCGAAGGTTGTGATCGTGCCGTCGAGTCCGCCGTAGACGAAGCTCTTGATATATTGTCCGCCACCGGCGCGATGCGGCTCGACTCCGGCCTCATGCGCCCGACGGGAATCACCGGCGCTTTTTTTCGTGTAGGCTTTGCGCGCCTTGTCCAGATTGCGGGAGATCATCGACCACAAAAAAGCGCCGGCCACCGCGTTTGGCAACCGACGCTTCTAAATTCAAGTAAACAGAATCAAAGCACCTCCGGGACAACGAACGGCTCACGATAAACCCGGGTCGCGAGCTTGTTGGCCGGCGCGTCGAGGTCACCGTTCCCTTCAGCCCACTCGGTCTCAGGGTTGAACTTCACCATCGGCCCGAGCGCGACGCTCTTCGCCTTCACGTCGACACCGTTCTTTCCGAGATGATCACTCATCGACGCATAGCGATCTGTTAGGGTCGCGTCGTCCTTGATTTGCTCCAAAATTTCATCGTTGCTCTTAAGCGCGCCGAGGCGGTGCGAAATCAGGCCGGTGTGACAAAGCGCACTGGAAATATGAGTTTCTTCGCACTCGGCATGCTGCTCTTCGACTTTCCGACTCTTCACCGCAGAGATGAAATTAGTGAAAATATCTTCGGATTCGGCGGCTTTCGGCGGCTCCATCGCTTTCCCGTCGGCATCTTTCATGAGGACTTTTCCGCCGGCACTCGTGTAGACGCTACCACCCTCACAAACGACCACAACAGCAATCCCGCTCTCTTCGGGATACTCGTCGGGAGCGTTCATGTTTTTGCCCCAGTCGTTCTCCTGGAACTTCTTCGCTTTGGGAAGGCCACGGGTTTCAAAAATGAGGGGAGCCGCTTCGTAATCATGATAAACAATCTGCGTATTCGGAGTCTCGGCATCGTCGTCGTAGCCGAGACGTCCGCCGATGCTCATGGAGCGAGGAGCAATTTTATCCTCACCAAGATACCAGCGGGCGACATCCATTTGGTGAATGCCCTGATTGCCCATGTCCCCGTTTCCGTATTCGTAAAACCAGTGCCAATCGTAGTGAAATTTCTGACGTCCGAGCGGTGCCTCCTGCGCCGCAGGCCCACACCAAAGATTGTAATCGACACCCTCCGGAATTTCGCCGCCGCCGCCTTTTCCGATCGCGGCGCGGGGCTTGTAGCACATTCCTTTGACGTATTCGATTTTGCCGAGCTTTCCGTCTTGAACAAATTTCACGGCCGACTGAATCGAGCCCATGGCACGGCTCTGAGTGCCTCCCTGACAGATCTTCCCGGTCTTTCGGGCCAACTTCACGAGCTGACGACCTTCCCAGACGTTGTGAGAAATCGGCTTTTCGACATAGGCATCGAGCCCGGCCTGAATCGCCCAGAATCCGGAGAGCGTGTGCCAGTGATTCGGCGTCGCGGTCGACATGACATCGATCTCGCCCTTGTCGAACATCTCGCGCATGTCGGTGAAACCGGCGACGCTGATCTCCTGCGTGTCGGCCATTTTATTGACCCGTGCATCGAGCACGGCAGGATCGGTGTCGCAAAGAGCGGTGACGCGAACTCCTTTCATCGCCGCATAGGAATCCATGTGATTTTTTCCCCTGCCATTCACCCCAATGATACCGACCCTGATGTCGTCGTTGGCACCGAGCACTCTGGAATTCGGCCAGGCGAGGGCCAGCCCGAAGCCGGCTCCATATTTAAGGACTTTGCGACGATCGAGGGAGGCGGGGGAGTCTGGATGTTTCATAGCGTCTCGAAGCGTAGAAAAAAGGAACGTCCTCGGCAATCCCGAAGCGCTACCGCAGTTGCGGAGAAAAGGGTGCTCAAAAATGACGCTTGCTTTGCTCCCGTAAGGCGCAAATGACCTGATTTTCTGCTCCACAAAAAGATTCAATGTCCCATCATTGGCTCAAGAACGAAAAAGTGGCATGGGCATCCTGCCCATGATCAGGGGCGTGATCCGGCAAATCACGCCAGGCTCTAAATTTCCAATCCTCTTATGATGATCAAAAGGTTATGCTCAAAGTAACGCCGCTCCCCCGGCCATGGGCAGGATGCCCATGCTACTTTCCGGAGCAAATTCACAAAGATCCTCTCTCCGCGCTATCAACTCCCACTTTAATAATGCGTTTTCGCCAACAGTCGTTTCGGCAGATTCTCGGCATCTTCATGCTCGGATGCTCCTCCGCCTCGCTTCGCGCCGCCGAAGAGGGCGATCATTTCTTCGAGTCGCGGATCCGGCCCGTCCTCGTCAAGCACTGCTACGAATGCCACTCAGTCGAATCAGGAAAATCCAAAGGGAGCCTGAGAGTCGACACAAGGGAGTCGATCCGGGCGGGCGGTGACACCGGAGCGGCGGTCATTCCAGGCGATCCGGAAAACAGCCTCCTCCTCACCGCGCTTCGTCATGGCGAACCGGATCTCGAAATGCCGCCGAAAAAGGAAAAGCTGCCGGAGAGCATCGCGGCTGATTTTGAGGAATGGATTCGGCAGGGCGCCCCCGATCCGAGAGAAAACTCCGCCACGACCGGGGCGGGCGATTTCGACCGCGACGAGCGACTCGACCACTGGAGCTATCGACCGCCGGTTTCCCCTGCTCCACCGGAAGTCACTTCCGACTGGCCGCTCACGGCGATAGATCGCTTCGTCTTCGCCCGGCTCACTGAATCAGGGCTCACCCCGTCCGCCGACGCCTCCCCCGCCGTCTTTGCGCGACGCCTTTACCTCGACCTGACCGGTCTGCCCCCGACCCCGGAGGAAGCGGCCTCTTTCTCCTACGATTCCCTCGAAGCGACGGTGGAGGATCTTCTCTCTTCCAGCGACTTCGGAGTGCGCTGGGGTCGGCACTGGCTCGACGTCGTCCGCTTTGCGGAATCGAACGGACGCGAAGCCAACATTGCCTACCCTCACGCGTGGCGCTTCCGGGACTATGTCATCGACTCCCTCAATGGCGATCTTCCCTACGACCGCTTCCTCCTTGAGCAGGTCGCGGGCGATCTTTTGCCGGCGGACACAGATGCGGAGCGCGCCCGGCTGCTTATCGCCACGGGATTCCTCGCGCTCGGACCAAAGGGACTCAATTCGCAGGAAAAAGAGCAGTTCGCCGCCGACCTCATTGATGAACAACTCGACGCGCTTTCCCGTGGATTCCTCGCCAGTTCGCTCGCGTGTGCCCGGTGTCACGATCACAAAGCCGATCCGGTTTCAATCGAAGACTACTATGCGCTGATCGGGATTTTCAAGAGTTCGAAAACCTACTACGGGACCTGGGTCGACTCGGAAAATAACAACGGCGGAGAACTTATCACGCTTCCCGACCTGCCCGGCCAACTCAAGCCCGGCACGCCGATCCCCGAAGCAAGACTTGCCCAAATGAAACAGCAGCTTGCTGATCTCGATGAGCAGGAGCGACAAAGCAAAGAGATCGCCGAAAAGGCGAGGGCTGACGGCGTCGATCTGCGGGGCGATTTCAATGAAATGCTCAGAGAAGCGCTTCGGATCTACTGGAGCCGCGGTGGGCTCGTCGGCAAGCTCGCGGAAGTAGACGACTCCGGTCAGCCCCTCCCGCTTTGCATGGGAATGAAGGACGCCGAGACGGCACAAGACTCGCCCGTCTACCTGCGTGGTGAATTAAAGAGCCCCGACAAAATCGTGCCGCGTGGTGTCCCCTCTCTTTTCGGGATGGAGCCTGCTCCGCCCGCGACATCGGATCAGAGCGGCCGCCTCGCCCTCGGTCACTGGCTCTCACAAGACGACAATCCACTCACCTCGCGCGTCATGGCGAACCGGGTCTGGGGTCACCTCATGGGAACCGGTTTGGTGCGAACGACGGATGACTTCGGCCACACCGGCGAAGCTCCCTCCCACCCGGAACTGCTCGACTGGCTCGCGGTTTCCTTTCGTGACGGCGGCTGGTCGGTGAAAAAACTCATCCGCGAAATTGTCCTCTCACGCACGTATCGTCAGGCCTCCGACTATCGGGCTGACTCCTTCCTCGCTGACCCTGACAATCGTCTCTTTTGGCGGCTCAATCCCCGACGGCTCGACGCCGAAGTGATCCGAGATTCCATGCTCGCCGTGAGCGGGGAACTGGATCGCTCGCCCCGCTCCGGCTCTCTCGCGGCAAACCTGAGAAGCCACTCCGTTTCTCTGATCGGTTTTGATCCGAACGTGCCGACCGATCTCGACGGAGTCTTCCACCGCTCCGCCTACCTGCCGATTTTCCGCGAAAACCTGCCGGACGTTCTCGAGCTTTTCGACTTCGCCGAACCCAGTCTTGTCGTCGGGGATCGCGATGAAACCAATGTCCCCCTCCAGGCGCTCTATCTGATGAACAGCTCTTTCGTCCGCGAGCGCTCTCTCGCTCTCGCGAAGCGACTCATCGGGGAAGCAACCTCGCCCTCAGACCGGATTCACCGGGCTTTCGATATCTGCTTTCACCGCGCTCCCGACAGTGCCGAACTCGCCCTCTCCCTTCAGTTTTTAGAGGACACCCTCAGCGACGGAGTTGAGGAAACCGAAGCGACGGCGCGTTTTTGCCAAACGCTGCTTTCCAGTGCCGAATTCCGCCTCGTTGATTGATCCCCCGAAATCCCTTTTGCCATGAATCTTCCCCACCCCGTCTTCACCCCCCGGCGCGAATTTCTCCGCTCCTCCTCACTCGGTCTCGGCGGGATCGCCCTTGCCGCACTCGCCAACGAAACGTCGCGCGCCGCATCCGGAAAAACACTACCCGGCCCGCATTTTCCCGCTCGTGCGAAACGGGTCATTTTCCTCACGATGCGGGGCGGCCCCTCGCACGTTGATCTCTTCGATTACAAACCCGACCTCATCAAGGCCGCCGGCAAAACTACCGGGGAAACCACCGGGGAAACGCCGAAATTCGGAGGCGCACCGCTCATCGGACCGGTCCACCCGTTTTCGCAACGAGGGAGCTCCGGACTCTGGATGACCGACCTCATGCCGCGACTCGCCGATCACGCCGACGATCTTTGCGTCGTGAACTCCATGCACACCGACGTGCCGAACCACGCTCCCGCTTTCGTGCAAATGCACACCGGCAGCTTCCAGTTCGTGAGACCCTCGCTTGGGGCCTGGACCCTCTACGGATTGGGGACCGGAAATGAAAACCTCCCCGGGTTCGTAACCCTGAATCCACCGGCCGACAACGGCGGGGCACGGAACTACGGAAGCGCCTTTCTTCCGTCCGTGACGCAGGGAACACGCATCGGAGGGAGCCAGCTTCCAGCCCTCTACGCGGCCTTTTTGAAGAAGCAGGAGACCCCCGGCCCGCCCATGAAAAACATCGCCAACGACTGGCTCGACCGCGATGAGCAACGCGCCCAGCTCGATCTCCTCCGCGGGCTCAACGAGCACAAACTCACCCGCGAAGGACATCAACCTCAGATCGAGGGAATGATCGAGTCCTTCGAGCTCGCCTTCCGAATGCAGAGCGAAGTCCCCGGCACCCTCGACCTCGCTCAGGAGCCGCAGGCGATGCTCGATCTTTATGGGATCGGTCAGGGGAATGATGCCTTCGCCCACCAATGCCTCCTCGCCCGCCGCATGGCCGAAGCCGGAGTTCGCTTTATCGAAATTGCCTCTCCCCTCGGCTGGGATCATCACACCATGATTCGTGAAAATCTCGCCAAAAACTGCGGGGAAACCGACCGACCCATCGCGGCGCTTCTCACCGATTTAAAACAACGCGGAATGCTGAAGGACACCCTCGTGATCTGGGCCGGTGAATTCGGGCGGACTCCCTATATGCAGGGGATCGACGGCCGGGATCACAATCATCAGGGATTCTCCCTCTGGATGGCTGGGGGCGGCGTCAAAGGTGGGATGAACTATGGCGCGACCGACGAGATTGGCTATCGCGCCGTCGAAGATCCGATGCACATCCGCGACTGGCACGCCACCGTTCTCCACCTCCTCGGACTCGACCACAAGCGCCTCACCTACAACTACGGAGGCCGCGACTTCCGCCTCACCGAGACCGCCGGAGAAGTCGCCCAAAAAATCCTGAGCTAACCCTCTCAGGTCCGGGACCTAACCCTGTTGAATCGGAGAGATATTCAGGGCGTTGAAGCGTTGGCGAGAACTCGACTGCGGAAAATCAGTCCCTATTTATGAAGATCTGGAGGATGTAGTAGAAGAGCAGCGCCACGCTTGAGAAAAGGGAGAGAGCCGCCGACACAGACTGATCGGTACGGTAGTGATGAATGATATTCGAGGTGCTGTAGAGAATCGCCACCCCGGCGAAGAGCGCCATCGCTCCGGCGAAAATCGTGCCGAGGGTGAATCCGAAGAGGATCGAGCAGACGATCAGTCCAAGCGCGATGAAGCCGCCGAAGACAAGGATGCTGCGGAGGAAAGAAAAGTCTTTCCGCGTGATGAAGGCGGTCGCCGTCAGCGCCGCAAAGATAGCACCAGTCGTGATCCCCGCTTTGGTGAAGAGAAGCGCTCCTTCGCCCGACTTGTGGGCCGCAAAGTAAAGAAGTGGCAAAAAGACAAACGCCTCTGCGACGATAAAGAGTCCAAGTCCGCCGTATTGAACAGACTTTGAAGTCTCGGAACGAGCGAGCCGGTCAGCGACAAACGACACGGCCATGAAGAGACCTATCACAAGGAGCCAACCGAATCCCATCATCTTTTCAATGAGCGCCGGGGTCCAGCTTTGCTGAAGGAGGAACCACTCGACAGCGATGAAAGCAAGGATCGCAAAACCAAGATGAGTGTAGGTGCTGCGGATAAAAGCGGCGCGCTCCGAAGGAGCCGCATCAGCAGCGACGGTGTAGGGATTGGCGTAGGCGGTAGTCATAAATGAGGTTCGGCGGAGTGATTAAATTTCCAGCATCATGCGCTGACGGACGGATTCGAAAAGACAGACAGCGGCGGCGTTGGAAACGTTCAAGCATTCAACGTGCCCGGCCATCGGAATACTGATGAGTTGATCACAATTTTCACGGGTGAGCCGACGCATTCCTTCGCCTTCGGCCCCGAGGACGATCGCGAGCGGACCGGTCAACTCGACTTCGTAGAGATCGGCATCAGACTGATCAGCGGTTCCCACAATCTTGACACCGTATTCTTCGCGGATCTTGGAAAGAAAGCGTGCCATGTTTCCCACCGAAACGACGGGGACATGCTCGGCCCCGCCGCAGGAAATGCGAACGACCGTTTCTGTCACCGGCGCGGATTTATGACGCGGCACGATCACCGCCTGGACACCGGCCCCTTCCGCCGAGCGAATGCAGGCTCCGAGATTATGAGGGTCCTGCACTCCATCGAGGACGAGGAGAAACGGGTCTACCCCCTCCGGATTTTCCAGAAAGGAATAAAGCGTTTCCTCGGTGCAACGGGTCACCTTCCGGATGTCACTCGAATGCACATTCGCCCTCGCTTCGCGGGGACGGTTTCCGGGAGTTTTTTGACGGCGTGGTCGCGGCATAGGAAGAACCGATCAGGCAAAAATCTCAGGCTGGCCGAGTTGCTTATGAATCTGGTTGCACGCGGGTCCTTCGAGACCAAGGCCATTGGCAAGCTTGCCGAAATACTCGGCCTCTTTCTGCGTATCGAGCTTGATCGCCATGAGGGAGAAAGCATAGACCTGCTCATCCATGTCGTCGGGAACATTCGCGGTGAACTCATCGATATCGACCGGGCCGGAAAGGTGCTTTTGCAAATAAGCGATTTCCTGCTCATCAAGATCGCCGAGACGACCGAGGATCGCCTCTTTCTCGGCCTCATCAATCGTGCCGTCGGCCTTCGCGGCGTTGCACATCGCCTCGATCAAAATTTCAGCTTCTTCCTGCGCCTCTTTCGGAGGAGCGGCTTGCTGTCCTCCTCCAAGGAGCATTCCGAGAAGATCGGACCCGTTCGCGCCACCGCCCCCGGCTGCCGCTCCGAGAAGTCCGCCAAGGGGATTGTTGCCGCCGCCGCTTGTCGCCGCCCCGAGAAGAGAACCAAGCAAGTCCCCTGCTCCGCCGCCGCCGGTTGGAGCGGCCGGTTTGCGACCGCCACCGAGAAGAGAACCGAGCATCCCTGCGAGCGCTCCGCCGCTGGATTTCTGCTGAGGCGCTCCGCCGCCGAGAAGACTGCCGAGAACACTGGAGCCGCCGCCTCCACTGCCGAGGAGCGACCCCAGAATATCCATTCCCCCGCCACCACCACTGCCGCCGCCTTTGGCTGCCGCTGCCGCCGCGAGAATAGCCCCAAGTGCGCCGAGCCCGCCACTGTTGCCACCGCGCTTTTGACCACCGAGAAGAGTTCCGAGGATGTCACCCGCGCCGGAGGAAGACCCCCCGCCAAGGAGGCTGCCGAGAATGTTGCCGCCGGAGGGCGAGCCCATCGCGTTGTTGCTGAGAAGTGTTCCGAGGATTTTGATTGCGTCCATGTTATAAAAAGAGTGATGAGAAGTGGAGCGAGAATAGGTCGGTGACGGCGCTGGGGCGAGTTATTTCTCGTCAGGGAAACGCCATTTTCAAACCACGACCACGTTATCGCGTCTGGTGAGTGATTGACCCCATCAATCAAAAACCGCCAAAGTCGCGCCATGCCCGCCGACGAAACCGCCTCACCCCCAACGACCCCGCCCCCCGCAGCGGAGCGACTCCTCTCGCTCGATGTTTACCGGGGAATCGTCATGCTCCTCCTTGCTTCAAGCGGATTCGGGATCGCCAAATACGCCGCCAAGCTCGATGGCCCCTTCGCGAAATGGCTCGTCTTTCAGGGGACGCACCCCGATTGGAACAGCCAGTTCAGCTTGTTCGGACTGGCGCTCTGGGATCTGATCCAGCCCGCTTTCATGTTCATCGTCGGGGTCTCGATGCCGTTTTCTTACGAAAAAAGGGCGAAGCTGGGGGAAAGCTACGCCTCCCGCATGAGGCACGCCTGGACGCGGGCGCTGCTCTTGACGCTGTTGGGAGTCTTTCTCCAGTCGCAACGCTACGACGACACCTACTGGATTTTCACGAACGTCCTCAGCCAAATCGGACTGGGCTACGGCTTCCTCTTTTTCCTCGTTGGTAAATCCTGGCGCACGCAGTTCATCACCGGAGGTGCGATTCTGATCGGCTACTACGTTCTCATGATCCTCCTCCCGCGCGGCCTCGACAGTTGGCGGATGCACTTTGAAAACGGGACAAGCTTTCCCCAGTATTTCGACATCTGGTTTTTGAATCTCTTCCCCCGAGAAAAACCCTTCGAGATTCACCCCTACGCGACGCTGAGTTTCATTCCCTCAATCGTCACGATGCTGATGGGATTGATGTCGGGACAGGTTTTGAAAGACGATACGCTGACCGCAAAAGCGAAACTCAAACGCCTCGGGGTCGCCGCCGGAATTCTCCTCGTCACCGGAGCCATTCTCGGCCTGACAATCTGCCCCGTCGTGAAGAAAATCTGGACGCCTTCCTGGGCGCTCTACAGCGGCGGATGGGTCGTCGGCTTACTCGCGCTTTGCTACTGGGCCATTGACGTGAAGCAATGGAAGGGCTGGATCTTTCCCTTCGTCGTCGTCGGTTTAAATCCGCTCACGATGTATTTGTTAGGGATGATGACGACCGGCTGGTTCAAGGCAACGCTTCACCGACACCTTCCCGATTTTATCCTCGCCGGCCCGACGCGACCGATCGTCGAGGCGACCCTGCTCGTCATCATTTTCTGGCTCATTCTCTGGTGGATGTATCGGAGAAAAATCTTTCTACGACTTTAACTAACACAACATGAAACCGCTTTTCATCACCCTAATTGTTTTCACGACTGCGCTCCTCTCAGCAGCGGAAAAAAAGAACGTCCTCTTTCTCATTTCCGACAACCAGACCTGGAGCGATCTCGGGTGCTATGGGCATCCCATCGTGAAGACGCCGAACATTGATCGGCTCGCGGCGGAAGGGGTTCGCTTTGAGCAAGCTTTCGCGACGACCGCCTCCTGCGGACCGAGCCGCGCCGTTATGTACACAGGGCTGCTCACTCACTCGAACGGCCAATACGCCCACCCGCACCGCGAGCACAATCAACAGATCCGCGAGGATGTCACCTCGGTCTTCGCGATGCTGAAAGGGGCCGGATACCGCACCGGTCTCATTGGCAAAGATCACATCAAACCGCTCGAAAAATACCCTATCGATTTCAAACCCCGAACCCGTGGGCGGAACGTCATCGAGATGGCCGACCTCGCCGACGAGTTCTTCAGCACGACGGAAGAAAACCCGTTTTTCCTCGTGGTCTCATGGCACGATCCTCATCCCGTTTCCATCGACGGCAAAGGCTGGGGAATTCCGGAGCCCGTCGATGGATACGAGCCGATTCCATACGACCCCGCCGAAGTGATCGTGCCGCCCTTTCTCCCCGACGCTCCGGAAGTTCGTGAAGGCATCGCCGGATACTATCAGCAAATCAGCCGGATGGATCACGGCCTCGGTCTCGTTCTCGAAGCGCTTGAAAAGCAGGGCCACAAAGAGAACACCCTCGTCATTTTCATCTCCGATCACGGCACCTCCGAGCCGGGGGCGATGGGGACCCACTACGAGCCGGGCGTGCGCGTCCCGTTCATCGTGCGGCAACCAGACCTCGGGAAACCGGCCTCGCCTAACAAAGCGCTAATCGCGTTCACCGACATCACCCCGACGATCCTCGACTGGACCGGGGTGACTTTTGACGACTACCCTTTTCACGGGCGCAGCATTCTTCCGATCCTCGCCGAGCCAAATCCCGAAGGTTGGGACGAAGTGCTCCTCAGCCACGTCGCTCACGACATTTTTGCCTACTACCCGATGCGGACCCTGCGCCAGCGCGATTTCAAACTGATCTGGAACCTCACTCCCGGGGCCGAGTATCCTCTTCCCATCGACGCCGTGCAGCGACGGACCTGGGTGATGCTGCGGGAGCGAGGAGACGAAATGATCGGCGGACGACGCGTCGAAGACTTTCTCAAACGACCGCGATTGGAACTCTACGATCTCAAGAGTGATCCGTGGGAAACCAATAACCTCTCTAACGATCCGGCGCACGCAGATCAGCTCGACAACATGGTCGAGCGCCTCATGGAAAAACTCGAAGAGCAGGAAGATTCGTGGATCAGAAAGTTTCACCCGCTTGGGCCGGAACAGTAATTACTGAGCGAAGAGCCTAAGGGGTCACCTTCTTCCGCACCATTTGCCCGCGAATAGCAAAGAACAGTCCTGTGACCACGATAACCGCCCCCAGCATCTGAATTGGCACGAGCGGTTGCGCGAGGAGCCAGACTCCGAGAAATGCGGTCGCGACCGGCTGCACCAAGAGTGAGACCGAGGCGAGGCTCGCTGGCAGGCCACCGAGCCCATAGGCGATCAAGCCCTGCCCGCAGGCATGAGAAAGGACGCCGAGGCCGATGAGCGCGCCCCACACTTCGCCCGACGTCGGCCAGAAGGGATCGGGGTGAAACCACGCAAGGGGAAAAAGAACCATCGCTCCCACCGCGCTCGCCCAAAACATAAGACGCGGCGCCGAGTGTTCCCGGCGAAACCATTTCATCGAAAGCTGATACGCCGCATAAAACCCAGCCGTGAGAAGCGCGAGCAAATCGCCGAAGACCGGATTCCCTGCCGTCGGTGGCACCCGCGTCGTCGAACTCAGCATGAGAACTATCATTCCAACAAAAGCCGCTGCTGCTCCGGCAAGAAAAACACGGCTGAGGCGCTCTTTCCAAACGAGCCATGCAAACAAGGTCACCCAGAGAATCGCCGTGTTCGCGAGCAGCGTTGAGTTCGCGACCGAAGTGTGCTCGAAGGACCAGTGCCAAGCCCAGAAGTCGCCAGCGAAAACAAGACCGGGCAACCAGATCCATGCGTGACTGGAGAAACCTTTCCCGATCGCGAATTCCTCCCGTTTCGGGAGGAGGCGTTGCCGTTGCACCGCAAAGAGAATCCCCAGCGCAATCGCCCCGATAAAAACCCGCCAGAATGCCGAAGCCCACATCCCGACCTCACCCGGCCCCTGACGGGCAAGGACCGCAAAAATCGGGGCAAACGCAATGCACATCGCCCCGGCAATAAGCCCGAAAAGATGGCGGAGCGAGACAGGAGCAGATTCGTTCAAGCCGGGAAGATAGATGATGAAACAAAAATCTCATCTAGCGTTTTCAGCAACACCAACCCCATCAGCAACGCCCGGAAGGCTCACGCCGTCCGCTACATTTCACGAGGCTTCGTAAAGACGACGGACGATTCTTCCCGTAGCGGAAACTGTCAAGGTTCCGACGCGCTGCCCCTGCCCTCCGCCCGGAAGGCTCACGCGGTCCGCTACAAAAAAGCCCTCGACTAACAATCTGCAACGAATGACGCCAGTCTTTCGTCCCCCGCGAATTCGCCATGGCCGTGACCGGAATTCCCCCTACCTTGGCGCATGCTCAAAACCTCCCTCCTCGCTTTGATCGCCCTTTCCGCGACCTCTCTCCACGCCGAAACCGAACCGGTCGAGATCAAAGACGCAACCTCCGAAGTCTACAAAACCGCCTCAGGGGACGACCTTCTCATTTACCGCCTCGACCCGCCCGGCCACGATCCGAAAACCGACAAAGCTCCCGCGATTGTTCTATTCTTCGGCGGCGGATGGAATAGCGGAGCACCCACCCACCTCGAACCCCAGGGTCGCTACCTCGCGCAACGTGGCATGGTCGTTTTTCTGGCGGACTACCGCGTCAAAAACCGACAGGGGACGACTCCCCGCGAGTGCGTCGCCGATGGGAAATCCGCGATTCGCTGGGTGCGGGAAAACGCTGCCCGCTTCGGGGTCGATCCGGACCGTATCGCCGCCGGGGGAGGTTCCGCCGGAGGCCACGTTGCCGCCGCTGCCGGGATGTGCGACGGACTCGACGAGCCGGGCGAGGACACCACCGTGAGCGCCAAACCGAACGCCCTCGTTCTATTCAACCCAGTATACCACAACGGTCCTGACGGCGGCTATGGATATTCCCGCATTGAAGAATGGTTCCCCGCGATCTCCCCCGCGCACAACATCACGAAAGACGACCCGCCCGCGATTGTCTTCCTCGGAACGAAAGACAAACTCATCCCCGTCGCCCACGCCGAGGCTTTTCAGACTGAGCAAAAAGCGCTCGGAATTGAGAGCGAGCTCTTTCTCTACGCCGGCGAACCCCACGGCTTCTTTAATCTCTCCATCGGTCAGGGGAAGAAAGAGCACTTCATCCATTCCGTGCTCAAAACCGATGCCTTTCTCACCTCGCTCGGCTACCTCGAAGGCGAGCCCGACCCGGACTTCCTCGAACAGATCGCTGAAGGCAAAGTGCCATGATCGAGCCGCTCAGCCATCCATCGATCTGGCGGGGTGACGAACTCTCGACCCGAACCGATTGGACCGCACTCTTCGACGAAGCGGAGCCGGAAAAAATTCGCAAGGTCCTCGAACACGGAAGCGGTGCGATCCTTTTGCGTGGCTTCCCGGTCAATGACCACGACAAGGATACCGCCCGCGAAGCCTTCCGCGAATGGTGCGCCACGCTCGGCACGCTCGTTTCGCAAAATGAAAAAGGTGACACCGTCTTTGACGTCTCCGATGCCGCCTTCGGTCAACACGATCCCCGGACGCGTGGGCCTAACACAAACCAAAAACTCTCCTTTCACACCGACCGCTGCGATGTCATCGGATTCCTCTGTTGGAAGCAGGCCCGCACCGGCGGCGAAAACGAACTCGTCAGCTCGATGCATCTCTACAACGAGGTCGCGCGCCGCCGACCCGACCTCCTCGAAATCCTCAAAGAGCCTTTCCTTTACAAGCGCCACAGCGTCGATCTCGGCAATGAGGCTAGCTACTGCGAGCAGCCGATCTTTTCTTTTCAAGACGGCCACTTCGCCTGCAGCTTTCTCCGCGTCCTCATCGACCGCGCTCACGCCGATCCCGATCTCCCGAACCTGACGCCGCAGCAGATTGAGGCGATGAATTTTCTCGAAACCGTTGCCGACGAGGACGGGCAGGCTTTCCGCTTCCGTCAGGAGCCGGGGGACATTCTCCTCCTCAACAACTGGGTCACCCTGCATCGCCGCTCCGCCTTCGAGGACTTTGCCGAACCCGATGAAAAACGCTGCCTTTTCCGGACCTGGCTCGCGATGCCTGACAGCCGCCCGCTCGACCCCCGTTTTGCCGCCAACTTTGGAGCGACCGGGGCCGGCGAAGTGCGCGGTGGATTTCGCGTCAGCATTTGACATTACGTATTGATCGTGAAAATTGATACGTAATGAGTAAATTGACTCTCAATGTGGACGACCACCTGATCGAGGCAGCGAAGAAAGAAGCCGCGAGGCGTGAAGTTTCCGTCTCGAAAATGGTAAGCGACTACCTTCGAGTGGTCACGTCGGGCGATCCCCTTGAAGACTCCGGTTTGCCTCCGATCACACGCTCCCTGAAAGGCATTCTGAAAGACGCCGATCTTTCCGGCGATCCTCGACTTGAATATCTACTCGATAAGCATTCGTGACCGCGATCATTGATACAAATGTGTTCCTCGATGTGTTCCTCGAGAGAAAACCCTTTCTGGCGGCATCGGAAAAAATTCTCGCCCATGTCGAATCGGGAACTCTGGATGGATTTTGCTGCAGCGCCACGATAACTGACATTTACTACATAGTCAGGAGAGGAGCGGGAGAAAAAGTAGCGATGAACAGCGTCAGAGCAGTGACCAAGACTTTTCGCTACGCTCCCGTCGACCACACGATCATCGTGGACGCGCTCGACAGCGACCTGCCTGATTTCGAGGATGCGATCGTCGCCAGCTCGGGACTCCGTTGCGGCGTTTCTGCGATCATCACCCGGAACCTCGGCGATTTTGCCGGAGCACCGACCCCTTCCTACACTCCGGAAGAATTTCTCAAGCTTCTGACCACCGAATAGCAACAACGTAAAGGTAATGCAAACCACTCCCGTCACCTCAGCCGACCTCGCCAAATCCGTCATCGCCGTTCCCCCGATGGCACGGGATCGGAACTTGAAATTCGACCGGGCGGAAAATGAAAAAATCATCCGCCACATCGAGGCGGGAAATGTCTCAACGCTGCTCTACGGCGGCAATGCGAATTTCTACCACATCGCCCTGAGCGAATACGAAGACATCCTCAGCCAGCTCGCGGATCTCGCGGCGGAGGGCACCCTCGTCATCCCTGCTGTCGGCCCCGCCTACGGAACGATGATGGATCAGGCCGCGATCCTGAAATATGCGAAATTTCCCACCGTGATGGTCCTGCCCCATCAGGGACTCACGACCTCCGAGGGCGTCGTCACGGGGCTTCGCCATTTTGCAGAAGCCTTTGGGAAACCGATCGTCCTCTACATCAAATTCGACGACTACATCACCGTCGAAGGGGCGAAGCAACTCGTCGATGAAGGCCTCGTTTCCTGGGTCAAATACGCCACCGTCCGCGAAGATCCCGGCGTCGATCCCTACCTCAAAGAATTGGTCGATGTCGTCGATCCTTCTATCATCGTGAGTGGCATCGGCGAGCAACCTGTCATCGAGCACCTCGTCGATTTTGGCATCACCGGATTCACCGCCGGCTGCGTCTGCGTCCGCCCCGAGCTGAGCGATCAATTGCTCAAAGCCGTCCAGGCCGGCGACCTCGACCGCGCCCGTGAGATTCAGGCAATTTTCCGGCCTCTCGAAGACCTGCGCAACGGCATCAACCCCATCCGCGTCCTCCACGAAGCGGTGAGACATGCCGGCATCGCCAATACCGGCCCTGCATTACCGCTCTTGAGTGGCATCACTGATGCTGAAGCGGAGAAAGTGAAAGCGGCGGCACTTGCGCTGCTGAACGCCTGAATCTGACTCTCTTCTGCTTACTCTTAATCTTCTTCCTTCTCTCGACGATTCAGGTGGAGATTAAGAAGAAGATGAGGAGTAGGAAGAAGAGGCTAAACTTCCCCACCGTCCCACTTCCCACCTTTTACGCCGCAAAGCGGCCTCCCCACCATGCTCACCGGAAAACAACTCATCGGAAACAACGAATCGGCTGATTCACCGGACACTTTTCACGGGATGAACCCCGCAACCGGAAAGCCGCTCGAAACAGCTTACCACGAAGCAACCGAAGCCGAAATTGATCGCGCCGTGACGATGGCCGACGAAGTCTTCGGGATATTCCGTGACCTCCTCGCGGAACGCCGCGCCGATTTTCTCGAAGCCATCTGCGAAGAAACTCTCGCCCTCGGCGATGCCTTTCTCGAAATGGCCTCCTCCGAAACCGGGCATCCCCTTCCCCGCTGTGCGATGGAGCGCGACCGCGCCGTGAACCAGGCCCGACTCTTTGCCGATCTCCTCCGCGAAGGCTCCTGGGTCGATGCCCGAATCGACAAAGGCGATCCCGCGCGGCAGCCGATCCCGAAGCCCGACGTCCGCAGCCTGCTTCAACCAATCGGCCCCATCGCCGTTTTCGGGGCGAGCAATTTTCCCATCGCGATTTCCGTGCTCGGAGCGGACACTATCTCGGCATTTGCTGCTGGCTGTCCGGTCATCGTTAAAGGGCATCCCGCCCATCCCGGCACCTGCGAGATGGCCGCCCGGGCTGTGCTCAAAGCCGCGCAGCGGATGAATATGCCGGAAGGCGTTTTCTCGCTGATTCAGGGGAAGGGCCACGAGTCCGGAACCAAACTCGTGCAGCACCCGAAGATCATGGCTGCCGCTTTTACCGGTTCCCTCAAAGGAGGACGCGCCCTCATGGATGCCGCCGCCGCCCGCCCCGTGCCGATTCCTTTCTATGCGGAAATGGGGAGCGTGAATCCTATTTTCATCCTCCCCGGCGCGCTCAAAGAGAGTCCCGAGGCCCTCGCTGACGGCTTTGTGAATGCGCTCACGCTCGGTGTTGGTCAGTTTTGCACCAATCCCGGACTCGCTCTGGGGATCCAGTCCGACGAGTGGGATCATTTTTCTCAGCTCGTCAGTGAGCGCGTCGCCAAATACCCACCGTCAACGATGCTTCACGAAGGCATTCATGCGGCCTATACTGATGGCATTCTCGCCCGTGCGGACAATGAAGACCTCCTCCTCCTCGGGGAATCTGACGCCGAGGCCGACCCCTCCGCCTGTCAGGCCGCGGCCTACGTTTTTGAGACGACTCAACAGGGTTTACTCAATGACCCAACCCTGTTGGATGAGCTTTTTGGCCCGGCTTCAACTCTCGTGAGCTGCGGAAAGCTTAAGGACATGGTCGCGATAGCGGAGAAACTCGAAGGCAGCTTGAGCGTCACCGTTCACGGTTCCGAAGCCGACCTCATCGAATACAAACCGCTCCTCAAGGTCCTCCAACGCAAAGCGGGCCGACTCATTTTCAACGGCTTCCCCGTCGGCATCGAAGTCTGTCACAGCATGCACCACGGCGGCCCCTACCCCGCCGCGAGCCACAGCTTTTTCACGAGCATCGGAACCCGCTGCATCCAACGATTTGTCCGACCGGTTTGCTATCAGAACTGGCCGAATTCGCAACTCCCTCTCGCCCTCCAAAGTGAGAACCCACGCGGCGTCTGGCGCATGATCGATGGCGAGCGGACGCGGGACGAGGTGTGAGTTGCTTCGTGCATTGGTCCTCAGGCTGTGGTTTCCTCATCGCATGAGCCGCCAGCGAAAGAAAAACAAAGGAGCCGAAGACGCGCCCCAGGTACGGAATCCTTTCGTCAACATGCCTGAACTGAGCGGGCTGCCGGAAGGTGAAGACACACCGGTAGCGCGACCGACCTCACGCCGTGACCGGAAAAACACGAACCGCGGGCGTCTCGACATCACCCGTGAGAGCGCTCATCGCGGCGGAAAGATCGTCACCGTGGTCTCGAATTTCAAAGGCATCGGTCTCCCCGAAAAACAGGAACTCGCCAAAAAAATCCAGAAGTCCTGTGGCGTCGGCGGCACCGTCAAAGATGGTCGCATCGAAATCCGCGGCGACCTCCGCGACAAAGTGAAAGAGATTCTCGAAGAGGCCGGATTCAAGCCGGTCTTTGCAGGCGGGTAGATTGGGGCGCGACATGCCTCATGCTCACCTTTCTGTATCCACCTGACGGAAACGGCATTCACGACCATGCTACTCCCACTCCCCGAACAGCTTTTCGAAAAACACCAACCGGGCCGACTCGCGCGATTTGTGAGTCCGTCAGTGACGGCACCCTCGAACTCGCCAGCGCATATTCCTCGGCCGGTCAGCCTTCGCGAGTGTTTAAGAAGGAGCGTGATCTCCAGCGGGAGCGAGTCTCTTATGACAGCTCGCTGATCAAACCTTTACTGTTCCCGAAAGATTCCGCTTCGACGCCGAACTTATCGAGCAAGGTCAAGTGGAGGCTGCCAAGCGGGGTTCCGGGCTTACAGCGAATGTGTTGTCCCGTGGTCAGCTTGCCGCCTCCTTTGCCAAAGAGAACGAGCGGTATATCTTTCGGGACGTGGAGATTTCCGTCCTTCATGCAGGATCCGAAGAGCACGACGGAATGATCCAGCAATGAACCACTGCCTTCGCTGATGGAATCCAGTTGCTTGATGAATTTTGCGAACTCGGTGGCGAACCAGAGGTTCAGTCGATTGTATTGGTCGAGGTTACTCGCGACGTTACGGTGATGGGAGACGCCGTGATGGCTCCCATTCATCCCCGGAATGAAATTGAGACTCAGCGTTGTCTGGCTGATCCCGAACATGAGCGAACCCACCCGGGTCGTGTCGGTCCAGAGCGCAAGGGCGAGCATTTCGAACATCAGTCGCATGTGCTCGGGATAGTCATCGGGGATTCCCGCCGGGGGCCGAACGAGATCGGGTCGTGTCTTCGGATTCCATGATTTCTCGGGCGGGTTGAGGGTTTTCTCCAGCTTCACCTCGACGTCGCGGATGGAGGCGTAGTATTGATCGAGTCGCTGACGATCCATGGCACTGACCTTGCGATTGAGGTCATCCATTTCGCCACGCACATAGTCGAGAACGCTCTTCTGTTTCGTGGCGCGCATTTTCGCTTCCGGCCCCACGTGGCGTCGGAAGAGATTGTCGAACGCGACCTGCGGGCTGACTTCGGGAATAACGGGCGTCGTCTCGCTGCTCCAGGAAATTGTGCTACCGACCGAGCGAGGATACCCCCCGTCGAACCCCTGCCCGGCGGGTTCGAGCGCCAAATTCAGATTCGGGATGAGAGTCTCCTGACCAAGCTTTTGTGCAAGCAGGTAATCGACGGAAATACCGGCCCGGTAGGTGTTGCTTCCGGGCAGACGCTTCGGCGGGGCGGCGGTGAGAAAGGCCGCCGTGTTCGGAATGTGTCCGTTGCCCGGGTTATCGATATTCGACAGGACGATCATGTCCTTCTTGAAAGGCTGCAAAGGTTTCAGGATGCGGGAAAGCTCGAAGTTCTTTCCGACGCCATTCACATCCCAACCGGAACTGTGAAATCCGTTCGGCTGAAAAATCGTCACGAAGCGGGTCGGTGGTGTCCCTTTGACCGCCGAAGCAGCAGCGGCTTCGCTCTCCATGATATCGAGAGCGGGTAGTGCAAGGGTGCTGCCTATTCCGCGAAGAAAGGTTCGTCGATCGATGCGCCAGGATTTTCTCATGAGGTTTATTCTATTGGTAGATTGCTCTGGAAATTGAAAGGATAGCTCTTGGCGATCTCGCCGAGGAGGACGGATGGACGGTATCCCTTTTTGCGAACTTGTTCCGCGATTTCATCGACAACAGGAGTGTCAAAAAACTCCAGGGGCCGCCCGAGTGCGTAGGAAAGCATTTGCTCCGTGATATTTCGAAGGAAGTCATCCCGTCGTTCTTCGAGAAGGTAGGATTTGAAATCGACTACGTTCTGATAGGTCTTGCCGTCTTCAAGAGTGACGGTGCTGTCGACCGGCACCTCAGGAGTCGAAGTGCGCCATTTTCCGATGGGATCGAAATTTTCGAGAACAAAGCCAAAATTGTCGATCTTGTCGTGACACCCGGCACATTCCTTCTGCTCCCGGTGCTTGGCGAGCTCTTCACGCAGGCTGATTCCGGCTCTCTCTCCGGTACCCGGAGGAAGCTCGGGAACATTAGCGGGTGGTGGCGGCAGGTGTTCGCCGAAAATTTTCTCCAGCATCCAGACGCCGCGCTTCACCGGGCTGGTACGAGTCGGCGGCGAGGTCGCGGTCATGAGGCCGGCCATCCCCAATAGGCCACCAAAGTGGTCTTCGTGTTTCTCATAGATTGCGAAATCGCTGCCCTTGCGCGGCTCCGGATGCCCGTAGTAGTTAGCCATGCGCTCATTAAGAAGAAGATAGTCAGACTCCAGCAACTCGAGCAGGCTGCGATCCTCGCGAACGATGTGCTCAAAGAATCGGGCGGTTTCCTTTTTCATGTCCTCCGCGAGGGCTCGACTAAACTCGGGGTAGCGACCGATGTTCGGCATGATGTTTCCCCCAAGATTGGCAAAGTCGAGCCATTCGGACATGAAGGACTCGGAAAAAGAACGGACCTTTGGAGAGAGGCGCATTCGTTCGGTCTGCTCCGCAATTCCGACATCGGAGGTAAGCGAATCCTCGTCAGCAGCGTTGAGAAGCGCGGCATCGGGAACCGAGGCCCAAAGAAAGTTAGCAAGCCGCCCCGCGAGCTGGTGGCTGGAGAGCCGGATCTCGTCGCCCGGCCCGTCAAGCGCATCAAAGCGATAAAGAAACTCCGGTGAGCAGAGTGCGGCGGAAAGAGCATCATTCAGTGCGGGATAAAACCCGGCCCCTTCTCCGCGAGCGGTAGCATAGAAATCGAACAAACGGTCGAGTTGCGTTTCATCAATCGGCCGACGAAACGCCCGCGAGGAAAATTTCCGGATCAAAGCGCGAATCTCCGCATCTCCGGGCGGTGCGGTGCCAGGGTCCGGCAGATCGGAGTAGAGCCCCTGTGGTTCGATCGCCTCCGGCTCGATCGGCCCCTCGAAAGCAATTCTGCTCACCACGACCTCGCCGGAAAAGGGCCGCTTGTAGAAATATTTGAACCGGGCTTCTTCAACATAGGCGTTCCCGAAATCCATGTATTCGTCAAAACCCGGGCTGATCGTTTCCGCTGTCCATCGTGCGAAAACGTCTTCGTCCGGGACTTTGAGCAAGGCGGAGAGTTGCATGTTCGCCTGCCTGAAGCGAGTGCGGCGGCCCAACCATTCCCCTCTGACTTTCTCGTCATCAGAGACAGCGTCGTTTTCGCGAAGCAATTTCAGTAACTGATAGTATTCGAAAATCTCGAAAGCTGTCCGGTTGGCGGTCTCCAGCTGCTTGCGAGCCGCCGGGCTGTAGTGGGGTAGCGGTTTGAGTTTCGGTGCCGTCGCCTCCGCGATTTCCAGGGCCTCTCCGATGTAATTTTGAGGCACGGGAAACTCGACGCGATAGTCGTTCCGCAGAGGCAGTGCCGCCACATCCGTGCGAAGGGAGATCAGATTGGATCCTTTTTCCATGAGTGCGGTCATCGTGTAGTCCCGCATTTGCGGATCCTCGACGATCACGGAACCGACTTCATTTCCACCGGCATAGAGATTCAAACCAGTCAGAGGATAGGGCTTCGTTCCGGCGTGGATCGTGATCCGGTAGTAGCCCGTTTCGGGGAGAACCACGACGCCCGATCCCGTGGAACTGGGAGTAGCGAGCACAAGAACAGAGGAGCTCCCGTTTTTTTCGATGCGGGCACGGAACACTTTGAATTCCTCGGCGCGGATCGTTTGGATCCGGGGCGACGGATTCTCTTTGAGGTAAAAAATCGCGTCGAGAGCCCGTTGCGCTTCCGCATAGTATTTCTCGAGGTAGGACCCATTGATGAGCAGAGAACTCCGGTCATTCCGGAAACCCGAAGGGCCCTCCGGATCGCGAGGAAGTGTCACTCCGGCGTTAAAATCGATGCCCAACAGATCACGTATCGAATTCCGATATTGCAATTGAGAGAGCCGTGCCAACGGCACATGGCCGGGATTCCGGAACGACGACCAATCCACGTCGTTGACCGCTCGATCGATTTCGTCCACCAGAGTGGCCAGTTCATCCGGTGCGGGAAACGGTTTCTCCGGCGGCATCTCCTGAGACTTAATTTGATGCAGGACTCGCAGCCAGAGCTTGCGCTCTTTGACAACGCTTTCCGGATCGAGAAAAGGAGTCAGATCCAGATTGCCCTTCGTCGTCAGATCGTCGTGACAATCGTAGCAATACTTCGCAAGGAGGGGCACGACTTTTTCCTCAAACCCGGTTTCCCCATGAAGCTCCCCCGGCGCTCCAAAGCATAATCCCGCAAGCACCAGCAAAGCGGTGGCGTTTAAAATGCCGCAGGGGAAATTACAGGTCATCGATGATTAATAGCGGGAAACCGCCGAGGTTTGCGTACATTTTTTGCCAAACATTGTCTTAACGAGCAAGCCACCTTTTCCTCCAAAACCAAGGCGCGTCCCCGCTCCTGAGCATGCCAGGTTGTTCCCTATCTGAATCCGTAGATCCCATGTTCCATCTTCTCAAACGGACGCGTTTTCCCCGAACGTCGCGGAGCCTGTGAAGGTTCCGAGATGCGCGTTCATTCCCGGACAGCGCGGCCTCAACTTCCTTCTCATTCTATCTACGGATTTTGAAAGTATCCTTACAAGGGGCTTTCCCTATACTGACAGCACTTGCCGCCGAGACACCTCTCCACGATTGCGGACAGTGCCACAGAGTGCTCTGCTATCTTGTTGAACTATCTAGAACAATCCAAGTCATGAACAAAGTGATCGCCCTTTTTCTGACCCTCGGGATTACCATCGAGGGATTCGCCGATCTTCCTGCGCCGTTGGATCTCGGCCCGGCACCGGTGGCGGAGTCGCCGGGCGGAAATGGACTGCCGGTGATGAAGGGCAAAGCGGCCCCCGGCGCTCCTGAGCTGGGGGCCGGCATGGAAAGCGTCCTTGCGGACGAGACACTGTCCTTCACCGGCACGGGACTCGCGGGGGCATCGCTGCGCGTTTGGTGGGAGGGCGGGGTGAGCGAACTGGAACCGCTGCGGTCGCGGGGCGATTGCCTCCAGGCGATCCTGCCGAAAACCGCACCCGCATCCACCCTGCTGATTTGGCCGGAAAAGGGTGGCCTTGCCGGAACTCCGATCCGCTTGAATGGCGCGACGCTCTGGTGGGCCTGGCCGCGCCAGATCGAGGCGACTGCGGACAATACCGTGCGCCTCTTTGGCAAGCATCTCACCCTGGGTGAACACACGCCAGTGGTCATCCTCGAAACGCCGGAGGGGCGGCGCGAGGCGGCGGAGATCGTGAAAGCGCAAGACACTCATCTCGAGGTGCGCTTGCCGGAGGAACTGACTCCCGGAACCCTCACCGCGTGGGCACACAATGGCACGGGCGGGAAGTATGGGTGGAGTGATCCGGTGAGCATCGAGGTCAAGGCCGCTGCCAGTCCGCTTCGCGAATTCGTCCTCGAAGACTACGATGTGCCGAAGGATGGGCGCTCCGACTGTTCGGAGGCTTTCATCGCCGCCATTGCCGATTGCGTGGAAGCAGGCGGTGGCGTGATCCGGCTGGGCCGGGGTGCCTACATTCTCAAAACTCCGGTCGTGCTCCCTGCCGGAGTCCCCATTGTGTTGCGGGGCGCGGGCATGGGGAGCTACGAGGCGAAAACGGACTCCTTCGGCGATGAAGAATCCGAAGGCACGCTGGTCACTGATTGGCTCGCCGGACCGAAACCGAACCAGTTCACCGCTGGCGGCAACACGATGATCACGCTGACCTCACCCGGCCAGCGAATCGAGGACCTCACCCTGCGTCTCGTCGCGGATGTCTCGCCCGTGGAGCTCGATGGTGCCGTCGTCCGCGTTCACGGCCCGGAAACCGCATTGGTGCGCACCCGGCTCGTCTCGCATCACATGGGCACCTGCTCGGTGAAAATCGGCAGTGGCGTGTCGGATTTACGGATGGAGGGTTGCGAATTCTATTTCGCGGGTCCGGGTGTCACCGTCGAGGACTACGAGATCGCTCCCCCAACCTACCTTCGGTTTGCTGATTGTGTTTTTCGAGGCAGCTTCCGGGTCGGGCGCGGCGTCATCGCCGACGCCCTGCGCCTGGGAGGAGTCGCCAGGGTCATTGTCGAGCGCTGCGATTTTTCGAGTGTGGATCGTGCTCATGGCCGGCTCCTGAGCCGCAGCTTCATCTCGGGCGGCGGCGGTCATCACCATTGGCTGGCCGGGAACCGCAGCCACGACGTCGGCGCCCATCCTAGCGTGCCTGCGATCGACAAAAACATCAGCGAGCAATACCTCTACCATCGCACCCTCGACGATTTTCCCGCGAGCGTCACCTCAGCGGATGCGACGACCTTGCGCTTCGCCTTGTCAGCGGAAAACTCCACCGCCACGATCCGGGGCGGTGGCGGCACCCGAACGCATCGCGGCCTGCCGGACGCGACCCGCATCGCCACCGGGCAATGGGGCATTTTCATCACCCGTGGAAAAGGATTGGGACAATGGAGGATCGTCAAGGGACTGCTTCCCGATGGCGGTTATGAGCTGGAGCGACCCTGGCGCATCGTCCCCGCAGGAGGCAATTTACTCGTCATCACACGGATGAACTATCAAAATGTGATCACCGGAAATTTCATCAGTCCGGGGGTGACCGCCGCCGATATCCAGCCCCTGCACAAGAACACCGGTATCTTTCTCCATCACCAGAGCTTCGACAATCTCATCACCGGTAACACGCTCAAAAACCTTGGCCAGGCCCTCGCCGTTGGCCACGACTACCATCAGCCCAGCGCCTGGAACCTATTCGAGGGCAACCGCATCGAAAACGTCGCCGGGATGGCTGGCGGCACTTCGTCTGCTTCCTGTTTCTACACCGAGCGGCTCATGCGCCCGCCGCCTTCAGCGCCCTACACCGTCCATGCCTACGGGATTGGCAATGTCTTTCGCCGCAATACTGGAAAAGGCGCGGAGGACGCGGCCGGGGTCATCGGCTACAGCTTCGCAGACGACCGTCGCTATCCCTCTGCTTACACCGCGCATGAGCAGAGCGGGATTCTCATGAGTGTGATCGAGCACAACGATCTGACCGGTGCAGGCGAGGGCCTCATCCTAACCGAGCCACTGAACTGGCCCGTGGTGCGTCGCAATCAGATCACGACCACGGAAGCAAGACAACCAGCTGTGCAAACCCGCGCCGCCGACGGCATGATCGCCCCCTATCTGAATCCGTAGATCCCATGTTCCATCTGCTCAAAGGGACGTCGCGGAGCCGTCTTCCCAAATTCATGACTCAACCCTCACAAAAATAAAACCCTTGTCTTCACACCGTTTAACGGGCTAGCTTAATCACTCGGTATCGTCTCAATTTGACCGCCTCAAAAGCAGTCAGACCTTGCATGAACGCTACCTGCACTATGTCCGAAAGAAACCCATCTACTCAAGCCGCGTGAATCTCGAAATCTCTCACACGACGCGCTACGAGTATGATCAGATGGTTCAGTTTCACCCCCATCTTCTTTATCTCCGCCCCCGCGAAAATCCTCTCCTGCGCGTCAACCGTTTCGAATTCGCGCTGACGCCTGATGCGACGATTTACTGGATGAGGGACGATTTTGACAATCTTCCGGCTTCAGCTCATTTCCCGCTGCAGTCCGACACTTTGGAGATCGGCGTCCATTGCGTCGTCGAAACAAGCGAGAAACCTCTCTTCGATTTCCTCGTCCGCGACTACGCGACTGAGTTCCCTTTCGAATACGAGCCACTGCATCGCTTCAATCTTGCGATTTACCTGACCCGGCCCGAGCCGGCGACATGCAAGGCTTTGAAAGAATGGCTGCAACCCCGTTTTCAATTTCAACCGACGAACACGATTGCCTGGCTCCTCGAACTGAACCAGGTGATCCACCGCAGCCTCAGTTATGGACGTCGGGACGAGCCCGGTATTCAATCAGCTCTCGAAACGATCCGCAGTAATACCGGTTCCTGTCGCGATTATGCGACCCTCTTCGTCGCGGTGGCACGGATGCTCGGAGTCGCAGCCCGTTTCGTGAGCGGCTACCTCTACGACCCTTCGCTCAATCAGGCGGCCGGTGGCGACATGCATGCCTGGGTCGAAGTGTTTCTTCCTGGCGCAGGATGGCGCGGCCTCGATCCAACCAATGGTATTTTTTGCAACAGCTTCTACGTTCCGGTCGCTCATGCGGTAATTGCAGAAAGCATTAACCCGATTCAAGGCTCTTTCTACGGCGCAGCATCGGCAAGTTCAACACTGACGAAACACGTCGCCATCAAACAAATTTAACCACTAAGCTGAGTGATATCCCACCGCTCTGCAAGACCTCCTTCCCTTCATGAAAATCGATTACGACACCGGCGACTTCTTTGACGAAATGTATCACGCCGACGGCACGGCACGCCCCCACTACGCGAGACTAGTGGAAACCCTCTCCGCTCTCAGCGAGGAAGATTTCCACAAAAAGCGCGAGGCCGTCGAGCTCGCCTTCCTTCAGCAGGGCATCACTTTCACCGTCTACGGAAACGAAGAAAGCACCGAGAAAATTTTTCCGTTCGACCTCGTTCCGAGAATTATTCCCGCCTCCGAATGGTCACATTTGGAAGAGGGGCTGATCCAGCGAATGACCGCGCTCAACCTCTTCCTGCACGATGTCTACCATGATCAGAAAATCATCAAGGACGGCATCGTCCCAATGGAGATCATCAAGTCCGGAAAGCACTTTCGTGAAGAAATGGTCGGTTTCGAACCGCCCAAAGGAATCTACATCCACATTTGCGGCACCGACCTGATCCGCGATCATCACGGCGAATATCTTGTTCTCGAAGACAACGGCCGTTGTCCGTCCGGCGTCTCCTATATGATCGAGAATCGCCGGGCCATGAAAAAGGCTTTCCCTCAGCTTTTCCCGGCATCAGGAGTTCAGTCTGTTTCGAACTACCCGGACAAACTGCATAAAGCTCTGCAATACATCGCGCCGCAGGCAGGTGCGGCCACGATTGCCGTGCTCACGCCGGGTATCTACAACTCGGCTTACTTCGAACATTGCTTCCTCGCCCGACAGATGGGAGCGGAAATCGTCCAGGGCCAGGACCTCGTCGTCAAGAGCGACGATTGTGTCTATATGAAGACAACGGTCGGCCTGAAGAGGGTCGATGTCTTGTATCGACGGATCGACGATGACTTCATCGACCCTGAAGTTTTCAATAAAGAGTCAATGCTCGGCGTCCCCGGCCTCATGCGCGCTTACCGCGCCGGAAACGTCGCTCTCGCCAATGCCGTCGGCACAGGGATCGCGGATGACAAAGTCACTTACTGCTTCGTGCCGGACATGATCAAATATTATCTTGATCAGGACCCCATCCTGCCAAACGTCGAAACCTTCCTGCCTTACCGCGAAGCCGACATGAAATACGTCCAGGAGAACATGGAAAATCTCGTCGTCAAGGCCGCCAACGAAGCAGGCGGCTACGGCATGCTGATCGGACCCGCCGCTTCGAAAGAAGAGGTCGCCGAGTTCCGTGCCATGGTGAAAGACAATCCGCGTGATTTCATCGCCCAGCCTCCCATCTCGCTCTCCCGTCACCCCACCTATGGTGATGAAGGCCTCGATGGTCGGCACGTCGATCTCCGCCCTTACATCATTCAATCAGACAAGATCCGGGTTGTCCCCGGCGGCCTCACGAGGGTCGCACTCCGGAAAGGATCGCTTGTCGTGAACTCCTCTCAAGGAGGCGGCAGTAAAGACACCTGGGTCTTAAACAACGATCAATAATCGCCGCACCTCTCCCTTTTACCCACTTACCTCCAACACCTATTTCATCATGCTTTGTCGCGTCGCCGATTCACTTTTCTGGATGAGCCGCTATATCGAGCGGGCCGAAAACACCGTTCGTCTTGTGGACGTCATGCACCAAACCATCCTCGAGTCTGAGCACTCAAACGAGGACGTTGGCTATGCCCACTGGGAACCCATCTTGCTAACTCTTGGCGACAGGGATGCCTACGACGCGATCTACCCGAAGCGCTCAAGTTTCAACGTCTCTGAGTTTCTGACCTTTAACGAGAAGAATCCGAGTTCGGTGTTTAGTTGCATTAAAAGCGCGAGAGAGAACGCCCGAACCGTCCGCGACCAGATCTCTACCGAGATGTGGGAAACACTGAACAAGCTCTACCTCTTCATTAAGAGAGCCGATTCCCAAATGATCTGTTCGGAATCCGACTTCGAATTCTTCGCCAGGATCAAAGAATTCGCTCATCTTTTCCGGGGTATTCTTGAGTCCACCTTTCCGCAGGATCTCGGATACGAATTCGTGGTTTGCGGGCGTGAAATTGAGCGCGCTGCGAAAACGTGTCAGATCCTGGATACCAAACGATTCATGTCCAGTTCCACCAGCGAGCCAGACGATGCGATCGATGCCGTCCAGTTCGCCGCGATGCTCCGCAGCTGCACCGGTTTTGAAGCATTTCACCATGAACACGGCTCCGATCTTGACACCATTCCGGTGCGTCAATTCCTCCTTCTTTCCCAGAAATTCCCGCGTTCAGCTCTATTCTGCATCAGACGCCTGCAAGTCGCGATGCACGCGATTTCGAATTGCCCGATCACCCTTTTCTCGAACGAACCCGAAAGACTCACCGGCAGACTCGTCTCAAAACTCAACTATGCTCTTGCCGTTGATGTCGAAGGTGAAAATGGTGACAGGCTGATCGATGATATCGAGACCGAGTTGGAAAATATAGCGATCGCCTTCAGTCGCCAATACATGCAGGCGGAAATTTACGACCCGGCCGTCGAAGCGACTCAAAAGCAGAGCCAGGGATAGCGGTCAGTTCAGCAGACTCCTCACTCCACCCGCATGACGCCGTTCATGATCATCCAATGCCCCGGAAAGGTGCAGAGGTAGGGATAGTCGCCCGGTTCTCTGGGTGCGGTGAAGTGGATCGTGAACTCACCTTTCGGATTCACCATGTCGGTGTAGGCGATGACGTCGTTACTCTCCGGGACGTAGTGGCGGGCGAGCCCTTCCGGATCGGTGATCATGAGATTACACGCTTCACCGAGACTCTGAAGAGAGCCGGGTTTGGCGAGAAGCCAGTTGTGCGGCAACGCGTCGGGATTTTTGAAAACGAGGGTGAGCCGTTCCTCTGCTTTGGCAGTGAGTTCTTTCTGCTCAAACTGCAAACCGAGCGCGGCTTCGACGATGATTTCGCGTCCCGGTTTTCCATTGGTCCAGGAGTTCCTTTTTGTCGGAGCGGATGCGGCGACTTCGGGCGGCGCTCCGAGTGCGGTCTTCGTGATTTCGGTGTAGCCGGGGAAAGCGGTGAACGGTTCGGCGAGGGCGTGCGCGGTGAGAAAGAGATCGTGGCCGGTGCTGAGGCGGAGGTGGATTTGATTCGCAGGAACGAGCTGCGGGATTTCGAGGAAGAGCGTTCGCCCATCGTCGAGGGTCTTGACGCTGCGCACTTCGAGCGGATCGTGGCCGGGCGTGTCGGGGTATTTCAGTGAGAACTCGGGGGAGCCATAGGCGGCGCTGTATCGGTAGTTCCAGCATTGGGCGAAGCTCGTCGCGGCCTCGGCGTTTTTCACCGGTTGATTGAAGTGAACGAGGACCCCATTGTCGCGCGCTTCGAATCCGATCGGGACCGGCTCGTCTCCACCGGTGAAGCGGACGCGCTGAAAACTACCATCCATCGGTGCGTAGTTGCCCCAACCGTTCATGCCGTTGACATAGAGATGACCGTCGTTGGGATTGAAGCGGGCGCTCTGCGGCGCGGCGTCAAAGTTTCCACTGATCCGGGTCGCGGCGGCCTGCCATTTTCCCGCGACCTCCTGCCGCATCACGAGCCACGCGCTGCCGCCCCCGGAGGAAAGATGGATCAAATTTCCGTCGCCCCGGAGTGCATCCCATTGCGTCCCGGAGATAAAAGCCTGACTGCTGGAGCTGTTGTCTTCGCCGCGTGGCAGATACATCAGCACCGGTTCGGGTGTCGCACCGTTTTTCGGCCCACCGTGCCCGAAGTAAGCGCCTTCGTTTTCGCCCAACTCGATCTGACAAATCGCGGAGGCCGGAGTCCAGTCGCCTTCCTGAACGCTCGTCGTGAGAAAGCGTCCGTCGGGCGAGAGACCGAGGCCGTTAGGGTTGCGGAACCCGGTCGCGAGAACTCCGAGTTCATCGCGACCCGCGATGCGGCAGACGCCCTGATTGCCGGACGTGAAAAGCCAGCGGCCCTGCGTGTCCTGCTCCAGCCCGATCACGAAATCGTGTCCGCCCGGAGAGGTCTGCATCGCATTGGTGACGCACTCGTAGAAGTCGGCTTCGTCATCGCCGTTGAGATCGTGAAGACAGGTGATCTGATCGCGCCCGAGGACGTAGAGTTTGTCATCGACGATCTTCATCCCGAGCGGCTGATGAAGTCCGGTCGCGAAACGTTTCCAGCGCACGTTTTCGAGCGTTTCGTCGATACCTTTCACGAGCCAAACCTCGCCGGTCATCGTCGAGATCGCGGCGCTGCCGTCGCTGAAGAAATCATGCGCCGAGATAAAAAAGAGCGTGCCGTAGGGATTTTCGAAAGGGATCCCGATGGTGTCGGTCGCGAAGGGTGTTTGGGTGCCGAGGGAGCCTTTCGTTTCGAGCCACTGGGGCCATTGCGCGGGGCCACCGCGGGTCTTGTCAGCGAGGTCGGGCGAGGTTCCGTTCAGGGTGACGAGATGCCGTTCGTCGCCGGTTTTGTAGGCGAAGATCACTTCGTCGCCGTGGCGATAAAAGCCTTCATAAGTGCCCGTCATGGAATCATCGGTGGTAGCGATCACTTCGCCCTGCATCGGAGCCCCGGAACTGAAGCCGCGACGATGGTCCTTGAGTTCGATGAAACCGCCCTTCCATCGGACGGGGAAACTCAGGGTGGTCGGGTCAAAGACTGCCGCCGTGTCACCGTCGCGGACACAAACTGCTTTGGGAATTTTCAGACCCGCGCCATTAAAAACACCGCTGAAGACCGTGCCAAGATCCGACGCGGCCCAGCGCCCGTCGGCCCAGGTTTCCTTATCATTCTGATTTCCCCAATGGCCCTGTTGCCCCCCATCCATTCCCGGGAAAGCAGGAATGAGTGCGGGTAGCGGTTTCTCCTCCATGAAATGGAGCGCCTGCTTGCCATAGAAATCGAAGACACGCTCGCGGTTCACGAATGCCTCCCAGTGGCGGAAATCAGCCTTATCGAGGGGCGGTCGACCCGGCGTGAAGGGCGCAGGATCGGGCGCTTTGACGAGGGGCGGCGCGTCGGGGAGATCGTCGAAATTCCACAGTCCGAGGGTGCTGGCGAGTCGCTCGCGCGGGGCATCGTCGGAGCTTTGTTTCACGACGCCGCGTGAAAGGCGCACGTCATCAATGAAGCCGTCGCAACCGAGCTTGCCCTCGACGAGCTGGCCGAATGCGAGGCGCACTTTGGCATCGGACGGTCCCGGTTTCGCCGCGCCGAGAGGGTTTTCAAAGACCTTTTTCCCGTCGACCCAAAGAGTCACTCCGGTCTCGCTCACACTGGCGGCGAGGTCATGCCATTTGCCGTCGCAGATATCGACGCCGGAATCGTAATCGCCGCCGCGACCGGGGAGGTAGAGGGCGAGCGTTCCGCGTTTCGCATGAGTGTAGAGTTCCCAATGGGTGCTCGCGGACTTCGGGTGACAGGCGACGAGGATGTTGAAGCGATCCTTGCTCTCGAGCTTCGCGCGGCATTCGATCGTGAAGGGCAGCGTGTGAAAATCAGGGTTACCCTCAACGACAAGTCCGCCGGTGAGGGCTTTGCCGAATGCTTCGTTCAGGGAGGGAATCCCCGCAGCGCTGGAAGGCTGGCGAGCTGTCGATGCGGATGCCGCCGGTTTCTCACTCCAGGTGCGATACTTTGGCTTGGGTCCGGGTGCGGCGTCGTCAAGCTGCGGGACGAGCCAGTTCAGCGCGTCGAGATTGTCAAGAAGCCGACCTTCCGCGTCTTCATTGGTGTGATTGAGAATCCCGATGGGACCGTGGTAGCCGCTCGCACGAATTTGGCGCAGCACTTTGAGATCCTCAGTCCCGACCCCGAGCGGGAGAATCTTGCGGCCCTTCTTGTCACCACCGACATCCATGCCGTTGAGGTTGAGACAAATCAGATGTGGCTGGATCGCTTCGAGGAGTTTCGGAAGGCGGTCGAGGTGCCCGTGGGCATGGTGCAGGTTGTAGACGATGCCGACATTCGTGATCCCCTCCCCTTTCAACGCCTCGATGATCGCCAACTGGTTTTCCGGCTCCCCGAACCAGCTCCCGTGATTGTAAAGACCGACGGTAAGGTCATGCTCCGCCGCCGCGCGGGCGATAGGAAGGAGGCGTTCCCTTTCCGTCGCGATACGCGCCTCCTGATCGGAAGCATCTTTGACCTCGATGGGGCCGCCGTTGCCGCTGACCCAGAGCTGGGGCTTGACGCCGTGACGTTTGAAAAGTTCCAGCGCGGCCGTTGAATGATCGTTGAAGACCGACGGAAACCACCAGCCGAGCAGCTCGATGTCATGCTTTTTGAGGGCGGTCATCTCTTTATCCCACTGCGGGATATGCTCGGGACGGTAGTCGTAGACGAACTGGGTGATGCCGAGCTTTTCCAGCATCGCGGCCCGTTCTTCGGGACCACGTTTTTTCCCGTCGAAGGGGACGATGCACCAGGCGGCGAGGTTGGATGAATCGAAGAGATCATCGGCGGCCCCTGCGGCAAAAGGAGTCATCAAAAGAGCGAGGCAGAATGTGGTGGAGAGCTTTCTCATCGAGTCGTGCTAAGCGGATTTTAATTTCACCACGAATGGACACTAATTCACACGAATAAATCTATCGACTCAGCCAATCGATGCGCGTCCGTTCGGTTTTCCTGTATTTCCCCGCCTACGCAAACACGGGCTTCCCATCTCCCCTGCACCCCTGACAGACTACTTTGGTGAAAACAAAACGTGAATTCCTCAAAACATCCGCCCTCGCTCTCAGTGGGGTCGCAGCTTCCGCCCCATTCCTCAATTCCCCCGCCCAAGCCGCCGAGATGACCGGCATCCTCAAAAAGGGGGTCAAATTCTCGATGGTCAAAGAACCCGATCTATCGATTGTCGATCAGTTTAAGATGCTCAAAGAAGTCGGCTTTGACGGAACCGAACTCCGCACCGAAAACCACACGGACTATAAAACTTACCGCGAAGCAGTCGATAAATCAGATTTCCCCGTCCATGGGATCGTCAATTCGGACAAGCCAGACCTCGAAACAGCGGTGAAATTTGCTAGCGACATTGGAGGGGATTCCGTCCTTTACGTCGCGAAATACGACAAGAAGCGTCCGCTCATGGAAAGCTGGGACGAAACGATCGCGGTGATCCGGAAAGGACTTCCTGCGGCCGAAAAACACAAGGTCAAAATTCTCGTCGAAAATGTCTGGGCCGGGTTTCTCATCAGTGCCCTAGACATGGAGCGCTACGTCGATGAGGTAAATCACCCCTGGTTCGGCGCTTACTATGACGTCGGAAACAACGTCCGCTGGGGAGTCCCCGAGCATTGGATCGAAGTCCTCGGGGATCGTATCGGAAAGCTTGATATTAAGGAGTGGGACGAGAAAAAGCACGCCAATGAAGGACTGCGGCAGGGATTCGGATCGGAATTAGGCGATGGAACGATCGACTGGGCTGCCGTGAGAGCCTCGATCCGGAAGATCGGATTCAAAGGCTGGGCCACGGCAGAAGTCGGTGGCGGAAACCGCGAGCGACTCGCTGATATCTCCCGCCGGATGGACGATGTGCTCGGCCTTGTCTAGCTTTTGTGCTACGCGATTTTCCTCAAAATGCTTTGGATTTTTCTCAAATATGGTAGATTCTAACCGCGTTCAGCCTCGGACATTATGCCGCCAGTCTGCCTCACTGTCATTGACTCTTGTCTCTAAGATACCGCCGATTGAAGCCTTGCCCTCCGGGTCATTGTTGAACCCTCAGAAAGCTATTAAATGAAATTGTATATTGGCAATTTGCCCTACGAGTCCTCGGAAATTGAACTTCGCGAGTTTCTTTCCGAATACGAGCCCATCGTTGATTTTCACATGCCGATGGACCGCGATACAGGCCGCCCCCGTGGATTTGCCTTCGTCACTCTTTCCAGCAAAGAAATCGGACAAAATGCTGTCGAAAATCTTGACGGCACAGATTTCAACGGTCGCCCAGTCCGTATCCGCGAAGCTGAAGATCGCCCCCGCTCAACTGGCGGTGGCGGCGGAGGAGGTGGCGGCTACGATCGTGGAAATGATCGCGGCGGCGGTGGCGGCGGCGGTGGCGGCGGCGGTTACGACCGTGGTGATCGTAATGAGCGCGGCGGTGGCGGGCATCGCGGTGGCGGTGGCGGTGGCGGTGGCGGTGGCGGCTACGATCGCGACAAACGCGGTGGCGGACGTCGCGACGACCGTGGCGGTGGCGGCAAACGCGACCGCGACTATTAATTTTGAGGGCTCCCTCCAATGAGGGGGCCTTCCCGCCAGTATGGCGAAATGGGTGAATTCTACACAAAATATGCGTAGCAATTTACTCTTCATCTGAGACTTTAACCGGTCTAAAAACAACACTATCATGTTTTCCAACATTCCATTTTCCCGAGTCAACTGGTTCACCAGCGGGTTTCTCATTGTCACCTTCCTGACAGCCGTGATCGGAACCCCCATCTACTTTTACCACTTCGGAATTGATCCATTCCTGATTGGACTCTTCTCCGTTTACTTCGTCGCGACCGGCATGAGTATCACCCTTGGCTATCACCGCCTTTTCGCGCACAAAGCGTTCAAGGCCAAGAAGCCAGTGAAACTCTTCACCCTTATCTTCGGCGCAGCCGCTTTCGAAGATTCCGCGCTCGACTGGGCATCGGACCACCGCGAGCACCACAAGCACGTTGACCACGAAGACGACGACCCTTATGCGATTTCCAAAGGTTTCTTCTGGGCGCACATGGGATGGATTTTCTTCAAGCTCTACCCTCGTGAGCTCGCGAACGTCAACGACCTCAAAAAAGATCCTCTCGTGATGTGGCAGCACAAGCACCACCAGATCATCGGCGTTCTTGCCGGACTCGTCGCACCGGCTCTGATTGGCGCGGCCTGGAACGGCTGGGTCGGTCTCCTCGGCGGCTTCCTCATCGGAGGCATCGCCCGCCTCGTCGCGGTTCAGCACTGCACCTTTTTCATCAACTCACTCTGCCACACGATCGGCAATCGCCCCTACGATGCGAGCACGAGCGCCCGTGACAGTTGGCTCATGGCGATTTTCACCTTTGGTGAGGGTTACCACAACTATCATCACTCTTTCCAGCACGACTATCGCAACGGCGTGAAAGACTGGCAGTGGGACCCCACGAAGTGGGCAATCTGGTCACTCAGCAAGCTTGGTCTCGCTGAAGATCTCCGTCGTGTCCCCGAGGAAAAAATCGTCCTCGCCGAGCTTCGTGAAACGCACCGCCTTGCCGAAGAGCAACTGGTGAAGACGAATGGCTGGAACATCAGCTGCCCCGATTACAAAGCAGCGATGCGCACTCTTTCTGAAATGTCCGACAAGCTGGGCGAAGGCTACTCCGAGCTTGAGCAGGCCGTTTCCGACCGCGTCGATCTCTCCCGTGAAAAGATCAACTACTGGCGCGAGCAGGTCGCCAACACCGTGGAGCAGCTTTCCGTGATGGATCGCCTCCAGCCTGTTGCTGCGTAAAATCGTCCATCGATTTCAGTCGAAATTTGAAACGGGGTTCTTCGGAGCCCCGTTTTTGTTTTGCGCCGGAATTTGCCCTTGTCCCGCCCTGCGGACCCTGCCAAAGTCTCGCCACTCAAACAATCATCCCAGCTTACTTTTTCCATGGCAGAAACCATCACGCTCAAAACGAATGTCGAACTCGGCGTCGTCCCGACCCATATCAAATTCGTCGGAGGACTTGTCCCTGACGATGACGGTCGCCTCCCCCGTGGAGACGACGGGAAGCTCCTCGTCGTCACTGAAATGGCGAAACTGACCGCCGCCTCGCCCGTGACAATTCAGAGTGCTCAGATCACCGTTTTTCCAGGCGTCGATGCCGGAGACACCGATGACCTCATCAAGAGTCTCCGCGCGCTTGAACTCGAAGTCCATATCATCATGATGGTTGGCGGCGCCGACCCAATGAATCCAGCCGACGAAGACGCCGTCGTCGGAATGCTCGTCGCCGGCATCGAAGTGGCGAAAAAGTATGGGATCACTCAGGTCGCCTCAACTTCCATCGAAGCCTGGATGCAACCCGGAGCGACCCCGAAGACCGGCGCAGATTTCGAAGCCGCTGTTGCGCAAAACGTGTCCGCTCACTGCCGCGCTTATCGCGAGGCCGACATCGCGAACAGTTGCGTCAAAAACTGGCATATCGAGTTTCTTCGCGGCGGCGAATTCCAGACCTTCACCGATGTCGCGAAGTGCTGGGAATTTGTTAAAGCCGCCAATGTCGAGCTCGGCACCAAGTTCTTCAAAATCATGGTCGATGCCGCTCACTGCGGAAACTCGACGCTTTCCATCCCTGAGAACGAAGCGCTCATCGCACAAATTGCTGAGTCCGACGAGATGGGGATGTTCCACGCCTCGGCCAAGACGACGCGCGGCTGCCTCAGCACCGATGACGGCTGGATCGGTGCTCTCATGGCCGCTGCCGCCAAAACCGGCAAGCTGGAGTATGTCTTTGTCGAACTCTTCCACCACGAAGACCCCGCGCTCGAAGGCCTGCGCCAGCTCGACTCCGGCCACGGCATTGACACAACCGACGGGCGGACCTACAGCGAAGCCGTTCTCGACGGCGTTGAGTGGGTCGCCCGCCGCCTCAACAATCTCGTTGCCCGCGGCTTTTTGAAAAATTAGGCCGGACCCTGTCGAGGCCAGCCTGAGCCCCCATGATCGTCAATGTCGCGCTGCCGCTGATCCTGGCGTTCATCATGTTTTCGCTCGGCCTCGGCCTGCGGAAAGAGGATTTTACCCGGGTCGCGAAATTTCCGAAAGCGTTCGGGATCGGATTGGCGAATCAGTTGCTCCTCCTCCCGCTCGTCGCCTTTGCAATCACAAGCCTCCTCACGGTTTCGCCTGAACTCGCCGTCGGAATCATGATTCTCGCTTTCTGCCCCGGCGGCGTGACTTCCAACGTCCTCGCCCGTCTTGCCGGCGGGAACGTCCCGCTTTCAATTTCTCTCACCGCGGTGACGAGTCTCATCTCGATACTCACCGTGCCATTTCTTGTCGCCTTTTCCGTGAATCATTTCATGGGCGACGAAGCACCGGCCGTCGATGTTGCCGGCCTCGGGGTGAAAATGTTTTTGCTCACCGCCGTCCCCGTCCTCCTTGGCATGGCGCTGACGGCGACGAAACCGGGGGTGGTTTCGAGGATCACGGGACCGGTTTCAAAAATCGCGCTGATCCTCTTTGTTCTTATCGTTATTGCCGCGATTGCGAAAAACCGGGTCGTCTTTTTCGGCAACCTCCCGACCCTTGGACCTGCCCTCATTTTGCTGAATGTGGTCATGCTTGCCCTCGGTCTCCTCAGCAGTCGCCTCGCGCGGCTTGAGCATTCCGAGGCCACCTCGATTTCGCTCGAATCCGGCGTTCAAAACGGAACTCTCGGAATCGCCGTCGGAGCCATGATTGCCGCGAGCGCGTCCGAGAGCCTCCCGCCCGTCACGGTTCCCTCAGCCGTCTACGGAATCACGATGTATCTCGTCTCCGTCCCCTTCGTCTTCTGGCGACGGGGCGCAAAGAAGGCTTGATACCGCTGGATTCTCTTCCCGGTTTCCTGTCATTTTACTGGCATGAACTCGATCCGCCTGATCTTCCTTTTTTCCTCCATCTCCCTTCAGGGCCTCCTCGCCGACGAAATCCCGGACTTCACCTGGGCTGAACAGGAAATCGATGAGATCGAGATCGGCTACGGACTCCAACTCACCGACATCAACGGCGATGGAAAAACTGACATTCTCCTCGCCGACAAGAGCACGGTGCAATGGTATGAAAATCCCGGCTGGGAAAAGCACGTCATCGCCGAGAAACTGACAGTCCGGGACAATGTCTGCGTCGCAGCCCGCGATATCGATGGCGACGGGAAGGCGGAGATCGCCGTCGGAGGTCAGTGGAACTTTCTCGAAACAATGAAAGACGGTGCCGTCCACTACCTCGTCGCGCCGGAAGACCGCACTCAACCCTGGAAGCCGGTGAAGCTTTACAACGATCCCAGTGTTCACCGCATGCACTGGATTCTCGGTCCGACTGGTGATTACTCACTCGTCGTGAAACCGCTTCGCGGAAAAGGCAGTATCGATGGGGTCGGCCCCGGGATTCGTATCCTCAACTACTTCGTTCCCGAAGATCCCACCACCGAATGGAAGACGGAAGTGATCAGTGACTTTCTCCACCTCTCTCACAACTTTTACCCCGTGAACTGGGACGAGGATCCGGAGGAGGAACTCATCGTCGCCGCGAAAGAAGGCGTCTGGTATCATGACCTCGTCGATGGAAAATGGGAAACCCGACAGCTCACCGATGAATTCGCCGGCGAGATTCAGGATGGGAAACTCCCGAACGGTCGTCGCTTCATCGCCACAGTTGAGCCGATGCATGGTTCCTCCTGCGCCGTCTATGCTGAGCCCGAAAATGGTGAAGGCCTCTGGCCGCGCTTGAGTCTCCTCGACGATGCGATTAAGGACGGTCACGCCATTGCCTGCGCTGATTTCCTTGGCACCGGCTCTCAGCAAATCATCGTCGGCTGGCGGGCGATGCACCCAAAAGAAGTGCCCGGAGGTCCCGGCATCAAACTCTTCTACCCGCTCGATGCTGAGGGCAGCGCGTGGGGCGAAAAACAAATCTCCGGCGATGAAGTGGCAGTCGAGGATTTAAAAGCCGCCGATCTTAATGGGGACGGTAAGGTCGACTTCGTCGCGGCCGCGAGGCAGACGAAAAATTTGAAGATCTACTTTAACGAGACGGAGTGATGATCGTCACTCCATCAGGATCGTCTCGCCTCTTTCCTGAAGATCGACACGGGTCAGCGGAAGAAACTCATCCTCCGCATCGAAGGATATTTGGCAGTGAACCGACATCCCTGTCCCGACGATATTACCGAAAAGCGTCGCGACCGCCGCATCGCAGGCATCCCGACCAAAGGCGATGCGCACCATCCCGTTAAGCGGAGCGATCCGTGTGCCATCGATGAGATACCAGCGACCATCGACAAACACTTCAAAGGCTGCATGGAAATCCTGTGGCTCTAACAAATACGCATAAACCGTAACGTAGCGGGCGGGAATCGTGAGGGCACGACAGAAGGCGATCCCGAGATGGGCAAAGTCACGGCAGACACCGGAGCGGGCCAAAAACGTCTCGAGGGCACCCGATTGTTCATCGGACGCGCCCGGCTGGTAGGCGATGTGATCGTAGAGCCAATCCTCAATCGCGAGAGCCTGATTGAAGGAGCCTTCGATATGCCCGAACAAATCCCACGCGAGCGCCCGCATGCGGTCCGAGGGAGCGTAGCGGCTCGGGAAGAGGTAGGGAATCACATCGGGCCCGAAGGAATGAACGCCGACCGTCTCAATTGTGGAGACATCGTGAAAGCTCACCGTGGTTTCGGCAATCGCATTATATTCGATGATGAGATCCCCGTCGGTCGCCGTTTCCAATTTCGTGAACCGGTTTTCCTCCATCCCCACGGATTGATCGGTCCGATTCGCTTCGCCGATGACATTAAGAAACTCCTCAAAAATGGATTGCCCCGGCGTCTTGAGACAACGCAACGAACAAAGCACCGTGGAAGGTCCGGAGACCTGATAGTGAAGGGAGCTTTTGACGTAGAAGCGCATAAGACAGTGGGAGCGTTACTTGTGCCACACCGCTGAGACAAAGACAGGAGAATGAATTACGCGCGAGGTTTTGAACGCGACCTTTGGGCATTGTCCCCATCCTGTCGCCGTCGGAACCTTCACAGCTTCCGCTACATTTTTGCACTTCCCGTAGCGGACGGCGTCAGCCTTCCGTCCCTCATTGCCCCGGCCTGTCGCCTCGGACTTTTCCAAGTTCCGCTACCTTTAACGCCATGCGCGCTTCCCGAAAAGTAGCGGAATTCGGCAGAATTCCGAACGCAATGCCCCGGCTCATCGTCGTCGGAACCTTCACAGGTTCCGCTACGTTTCCAAAACGCAGGTTCTTCACAACACCCTCAGCTTCGCAAATACTCCGATACCACTTCAAGGAATTTCAGATGCGTGGCGATACGCCTGGCTTTGTCCATTTCACTCGGCGTCTCAAAGGTGATCGAACTCCTCGCGTGATTCAGGTAGAGGTAGATCGCTTCCGGCATTCCCCCGCCGAGGTCCTCTTCGACAATGCGAAGGAGGTCGTCGCGATCCGCCTCATGAATGAGCATCCCGTTTTCAAAATCCGACCCATCGACCAAGTCAGCCGTCTCCCGGGGAATAATGTCCTGACAGGCCGACATAAATTCATCACCGGGCGATCCGTCATCGGCAATCTCGTAGAGATAAATTCCGGTCGCGTCGTAGTCCTCATGCAAGTTCAAGGCCATCGAAAATTTACGTCCTTCGAGAAATTTCTGCCATGAGGCAATGAGAGGGAGCTGACTGTTTTGAAAATTCCGGTTCAAGTCAACGCCCTCGCCATCATGCCGGGTATTCTCAAGAAGACCAACCGGGTTGAAGCAGGGAATCATCACCGCCGGAACATCGCGCAGCACCGAAGGATCGGACTCCGCCCATTGCAGAAGCGCCCACGGCGGGGCGCATTCATCGCCGTGGACTCCGGTTGAAACGTAGAGTCCGCCCTCGTCTCCCGCCGCCGCTTGCTCATTGAGCAGAGCGATGACCGGATAGCCCCCGATCTCGTGAAGAATCTCCATTCTCCACCCTCTCGATCCGGCGAGCGTATTCCACCGCCCCAGAAGTCGCTCCACATCGTGTCCTGAATATTCCATGCGAGTCTTTCTCAGCGCCAGGTTTCGTCGAAAAAACCCGCTTCAATAATCCGACCGGGCAACTCGGCATCCGGCAATTGATCTAAACCGATCACGGCCCAGTCGGGAAGTTTCGGATTCTGCTGCGAATTCGTCTTGTCGTGATTTTCCCGAAAGGTGAGCCCGGAGTTGATTACGACATAGCGGTCCGGATTCAGCGGATTTGGAAAAATCAGCACCGGTGCCGCCTCCTCACTCGCATAACTTTCCCCCTGAAACTCGAAGCGGTCGCCCTCCCATTTTACGGGGAGCCGGTCGGCGATCTCGGCAATCATTTCGTTGGAACCCGGATCGCCCCAGAGGATCAGATTTGCCTCGCGGATATCTTCCGAGTTCAAATCGTCGCTCGATTTTTCAATGAATTTCCCCCGCATGAGCGCTTTCCAGCGCGAACGAAAATGATCCAGTTCGAAATCGACCCAGCGCGCGAAGGTCGGAACTGTCGGCTCCCGATCCGGCGGCACGACGATAAAACGACTCATGAACGCGTCGTCAATGGGTCCCTGGATCCCCTGTCTTTTTGCCGAATTCCGGGGCTCGCCAAACGCCCAGTGTCCTTCTTCCTTCACAAGGCTGACCGCCTCCACCGGAAAGCCCGGATCCACCGCCTGAAGCGATTGCTCCCCGATCCGGACGGTGACTCCTGAGAGATTTTCGCCCGGCTTGAGGACAATTGAGAACGCGGAAACGTTTTCCAGCTCCAACGAAATCTCCTGCGCAGCTCGATCCCGGACCGCCTTTCCCGCCGCGTTTTTCCAATGCTCCTCCAGACCGGTGAACTGCAACCACTGGAAGCCGGGGTAGCGCAAGGTCGGAGTTTGCCAGGAAATCTCGTCCGCTGCGGCATTTCTTCCCTCCTCCCAGGAGGCACAAAGCCACGCCCAGATTTCGGCAACGGACTCCTCGTTATATTGGTGGCCCATTCCCTCACCAATGATATGGCGCAGCTCATACCCAACCGACTTCAGCTCACGCGCCATGAGCTCAGCGCCCTTTCCCTTATCATCCTCTGCGCCGGAGTAGGCCAAAAGGGGGACGTTCAGGAGATTCCGGGTGTATGCAGGCACATCGTAAAGTTGCCAGAGCGTCTGCACAAAATCGGCGGGAAACTGCTCCGGCGTGAGGCGGTTGTATTCTTTCGTCTCGACAAATCCGGCCCCGGCATGAACCGCGCAAAACCGGTCGGGATAGTGAGCGCCGAGATGCCAGGCCCCGGCTCCTCCCATCGAAAACCCGGCGAGCGCGATGCGGTCGGGATCGATTGGATAATCTTTCATCACGGCCGCGATGGCTTCAAAAACATCGACCTCCCCGGCGTGTTTCCAGCCCACGCATTGGCGACCGAAAGGATGAAGAATGATCGCGTCCTCCTGCTCCGCGACGAACCCGCCGAAGGCCTGACTTTTCGTCGAACAACGCTTTAGAAAATGCAGATCGGTCACCTTGTCACCGCGGCCATGCAGCCAGACAAGGAGGCGAACCGGTTTGGAAAGATCGAGCCCGGCGGGAATTTCGAGACCGTAGGGTTGATAGGATTCGTCGATCCTCGACTCGTAGCCACGAATCACGAGGCCGCGATCCGAAAGCCATGTCAGCGGCTCCTCCCCGTCGAACTCCTGCAAGCGGGCCTCGGCGAGATCGAGCATTTCCGCCGCGACCGGGATCTCCTTCTTCGAATAGAACTCGTTGTGCTCGAGCGCGAACCGCACCGCCTTAACTAACACACCCACATCAGCGGCATGATTTTTAAAATCCACCTCCCATACTTTGTCTTCCAAGGCTGTCGTCCGTGCTTCCAGCCCGGCATGAAGTCCCAGCTCGATGACAACTTCCCCGCGTGGAGGGAGACGCCGCTCAATCGGCGGGATCGGCTCCAGCCCTGAAAGCAGGCACGGTCCTGAAGCCAGCAAGACAGTGATCGCAGAGAGCCCTAATTTCATGTTGCGGCGTTCAGTGGACTAAACCGGATCCTCCGTGATCGGATCAATCCATGCAACGACGCGACCGCCCTTGAGGAGGCATTTGTAGTTCACAGGGAAGGTTCCAAAAATCGTCGACACCTCGAAGCGAACCGTGACCGTCTCGTAAGTCCCGGCATGATCACCACCCACCGTTTCGGTCCCGTTCCAGGTGAAGGAAGTCGCTTCCTCCAGTTTCACGCTGCCAATATCACCCGCGGCAAGACTGGACTTCACCGGACTCATTTTCGGATCCGCAGCATCTACCTGAGCAGCCGCCGGAGCCTCTCCTGTCAAAGCAGCGAGCTTACCCGGATCGGCCGCGAGGACCTCCTTGACCCGGGCGCGTTTTGCGATCACTTCCGCCTGAACCTTTTCGGCATACTCATTGTAGCGGCCCGTGATACGCTCCTTAAAATCCGTCTGATCGACCGGAATCGTCGTGCTCATGCCGGGATTCGCCGCGTTCGCGATGAGGAGTTGATCTCCGCTCAGACTTTGCGCCTTCAACGGAGTCCCCGGAGCGACATTGCTGGACCCGATGACCTGACCATCGACGACGAGTTGAAACGCGACCGTTTCCCGGGCCATCACTTCCGGGGGGAAAGCACGCGGCGGCACATTCCGCCAGTTATCGACGATCTCCATCAGAGGAATGATCGCCGGCATCGGATACTTTTCCTCGATGATGAGATCGATTTCCGACTTCGCGGTCGCCTTTGATTTTTCAGTTGTCCCGGCACCCGGAGCCGGGGTGACCGTCTTGCCCTTTTCCGCAGGAGTCACCGGTTTTTCCGCCGTTTCACCGACCATGACGACAGAATCGTCTTCCCCCATTCCCTTCCCTTTTTCGAGAAGCGGTTTGAGGTAAGGCTCGTAGGCAAACCAGACTCCGCCCAGAATCAGGCAGATGACGATGAGGGTGGCAAAAAATCCTTTCATGATTCAGTTCAATCTTTCCCCAATGATTAGGGTGATCCGCAGGCGATTGCAAGTCAGCTCGTGACGCACAATTCTTTTGACCTTCCGTCGTCCTGACCTTGAATAGAGGCCTATGCGGCTTGTTTTCATGGGAACCGGGGAAATTGCGCTCCCATCATTGCGCTGGCTGATCGAGACTCAGGAGTCGCTCGGTTGCGAAATCGTCGGCGTCTACACCCAGCCGGATAAACCGATTGGTCGGAAACAGATCCTCACCCCACCCGAGGTCAAAGTGCTCGCTGAGGCTGCCGGCATCCCAATTTTTCAGCCGGAAACGCTTCGAAAAAATGAGGTCGCCGTGAGCGAGTTCACCGATTTACAACCCGACCTCGCCGTCGTCATGGCCTACGGACAGATTCTCCCCAAAGCCGTGATCGATGCTCCAACCGTCGCCTGCGTGAACCTTCATGCCTCGCTCCTGCCGCGACACCGCGGCGCTTCCCCGATCCAGGCGGCGATCCGCGATGGTGATACCGAAACCGGGATCACCCTCATGCATGTCGTCCCTAAGCTGGACGCCGGCGACATGATCCTGAAAGAAACACTCCCGATTGAGCCGACCGACACCGGTGGATTTCTCCATGACAAACTCGCTGATCTTGGTCCCGTCCTCCTCGAACACGGACTGCCCCGCCTCCTCTCGGGGGATTTCACGAGCGAGCCGCAGGACGACGCCCTCGTCACCTATTCCGGAAAGCTCGAACGCGACCACGGGCATCTCGACTGGTCGCAAGATGCCGAAACGCTCGAAAGCCTCATCCGCGCCTACGACCCCTGGCCCGGCACCTACTCGCTCATTGACGTGGGCGACGGGCCGAAAAAGCTCAAAATTTTCCCGCAAACCTCGCCCGGAGATTTCTCTGATTTGCCACCCGGCTCCGTCATGAGCACGACCACGGGTCTCCAAATCAGTTGCCGCTCCGGCAGTCTGATCTTAAACGGCGAGATTCAACTCGAAGGAAAAAAACGTCTTCCGGTCAGCGAATGGATGAGAGGAGCTCAAATCCCTCCAAGCACGATTCTGAAATGAGTTCGACATTGCTCTTTGAAAATCCCTGCAGTTAGCGGAAGATGAACGAGCTACGGGCACGACATTATGGCGAGAGATTTCAAAAGAGTGATTCTAAAACTTAGCGGAGAAGCCCTCAGGGAACCCGGCAGTCAGGACAATATTTCTCCGGAAATTGTCGAAGGAATCGCCAATCAAATCAAAGCCGCGCACCAGACCGGACTCGAGATCGCCATCGTCGTCGGAGGCGGGAACTTCTGGCGTGGAGCCGCTGCGGCAGGGCGAGGCATGGAGCGCGCCACCGCAGACTACGTCGGGATGTTGGCCACCGTCATGAACGCCCTCGCTGTCCAGAGCATGCTCGAAGCGGTCGGCGTTCCGAGCCGCGTTCAGACCGCGATTGAGATGAAAAACGTCGCCGAGACCTTTATTCGTCGTCTTGCGATCCGTCATTTGGAGAAAGGTCGCGTCGTCATTTTCGGAGCCGGAACGGGCAACCCCTTTTTCACGACTGACACCACCGCCGCCCTCCGCGCCAGCGAGATCGGAGCGGATATCATTTTCAAAGCGACCAATGTCGACGGCGTCTACAACAAAGACCCGAACAAGCACGATGATGCCGTTCGCTACGATTCGCTCACCTACAATCAGGCGCTGACCGAAGACTTGAAAGTCATGGACGGTACCGCTTTCACGCTTTGTCAGGATAACAGCATCCCTATCGTCGTCTTTAACATGAACGAGGGGGATAACATCCGCCGCGCACTCATGGGCGAAGAAATCGGAACCCTCGTTTATTCACCCGAGGAAGACGAAGACTGACCCGAGGCTGAATCTCCCTTAAACTCTCACTCGAAAAGCAACCTCATGGATACCGAAACCTTCCTCCTCGAAACTGACGAGAGCATGCAGAAGTCAGTCGACTTTGTCTCCACCGAGATGTCCAGCATCCGAACCGGCAAAGCCAGCCCCGCGCTCCTTGACAACATCAACGTGAACGTCGAAGCCTACGGTTCCTCGATGAATCTGAAGCAGCTCGCAATCGTCTCCGCCCCCGAGCCGCGCATGCTCACGGTGCAGCCGCACGACCCGTCCATCATCCAGGACATCGAGCGTGCCCTCCGCGAATCCAAGCTCGGGATCAACCCGAACTCCGACGGTCGCCTCATTCGTCTTCCCATCCCGGAACTTTCCGAAGAGCGCCGAAAGGACCTCGTCAAGATCATCCGCGACATGGCCGAACAGGGCCGTGTCCGCATTCGCTCCGCGAGAAAAGACGGCATGGATCAGCTCAAAGGAGCCCTGAAAGACAGCTCGATCACCGAAGACCAGTTCCGCGACATGGAAAAAGAAGTCCAGGAGCTCACCGATAAGCACGTCAAGGGCATCGACCAGCACCTCGCGAAAAAGGAAGAGGATGTTATGACCGTCTAGAAGGAGGAGAGGAGTTAAGGAGGAAAGAAGTCGAGAATCTTCCGAGGTCGCCCCGTCTTTTTCCTTCTCTTAACTTTTCCCTGACCTAACCCTCTTGAGTCAGGATTTCGTGAGGGGATTTTCCCAACTCAGACCTGGAAAACGGGAAAAATCAGCGTCATTCGAACAGAGCACGGCGCGATTCGCGATCGCGTACGATGCCAAAACCGCGTCAGAAAGGATCGCCCCGGTCGCGTTTGACGCTTTCATGAGATCCATCGTTCGGGTGAAGTGATTTTCATCCGGCAGGAGAACCCTCGCCTGCGGTAGCTCCAGCCATGACGCGACGACGGCCTCGGCCTCCGCGAGCGATACGGCAGCATCCCCCAGACGCGCATTAGTCGAGATGCGGACAAATCCGAAGCTGATTTCGTGAGGCAATCCGATCAGTTCCTCATCATTGAGCGCTTTTTCCCACCACGAGGAAGCCGCTTCGTGCTGCGCGACGTGAGGGTTGTAGGCGTAGAGGAGAAGATTGAGATCCGGGAGAATCATCTTCGCAGCTCTTTCAAGGTTTCCTCATCGTCCCATTCATCCGCAAGGCGATTGAAGCTCAGGCCTTCTTCCTGCGATGGAAATGGCTTGGCAAACAAGGGCTTGATATGGACTTTCCCCTCGCGAGCCGGAGCCTGCAAAGAGTGCCTGATCGCCGTATTCAAAATTTCTTTAAAGGCTCGTCCCGAACGTTTCATTTCCTCACGAACCAGGGCCTCGGTATCGGGATCAATGGTTACGGTCGTCCTCATGGATGCATCATATCATCATAAGTATTGCTGTCAAGACAGCAGGCTTTTTCCCGCAGCGGACGGGTTCAGAGACTGTTGCAAAAGCCAATCAACTTCAAGCCAATCCATGTAATCCTTTAAATCCATGTGCAATCCATGCAAAAATTGGAGGAATCATGGATTTTAACGGATGGAACCTTGATTTCATGGATTCCGGTAGGATTTGCAACAGTCTGTTCAGCCTTCGGACCGCGCAAGCTTCGACGATATATTTGCAAACCCCCGCCAATCCCCGTAGTTAAACCTGCCATGTTCCCACCCGCCGATTTCCTCGACTTTGATCAAACCGATCACGCTTCGCTCTTTTCTTCCGATGCGCCGGTTTGGTCGGCGATTTCGGAGATCAACGCCTATCTCACCGCGCGACTCGATGCCGTCGAGGGCGATCTCATTCAGGGAAATGTGGACCCGCGTGCCGTGATCGGTGAACGGGTCTACCTCGCCCCCGGCGCGACGGTCGAGGCCAACGCGATCATCAAAGGCCCGGCCTGGATCGGCAAAGGCACCACGGTCCGCAGTGGCGCTTACGTCCGCGAAAATGTCATCGTTGGCGAAGGGTGCACCCTTGGAAACTCGTCGGAGTTCAAAAACTGCCTCCTTTTCAACGGCTGTGAGGTGCCTCATTTCAACTACGTGGGCGACTCCATCCTCGGCTACAAAGCCCACCTCGGCGCAGGGGTGATTTGCTCCAACGTCCGCCTCGACCGCGAAAATGTCCGCGTCAAAAGCGCGACCGGCTACCTCGACACCGGTCTTCGAAAATTCGGGGCGATCATCGGTGACCGGACTGAAGTCGGCTGCAACTCTGTCCTCAGCCCCGGCACAATCCTCGGTCGTGACTGCATTCTCTACCCGCTCACGAGCTGGCAGGGCATACTCGGTGATCGCCAGATCGTGAAGACACAGTCGGCTTCCAAAGTCGTGGCACGACACTGATATCCGTTCCCCCTCGAACGATTTCCGATCCTCGTGAAAAGGATCTCGTTGTTCACGGCAACTAAAGCACGCTTTGTTATGCCTGATCCTAGATCTTCACCGTTCGCGTCGTCACCTTCGACCAGCGTACTCGCACAACTCGTCGACCTTACAGGTGGAGAGTTTGTTCACTCAAAACGACCCATGTATTCAACCGGTTCCGCGACTGATCCCGCCCATCGACTTCCCCGTAGCGAATGACGTCACTCTTTGACCCCTGACCTCCCGCTACCGATCAGCTTCCGCTCTTCTGCAACGCGAGATGCTTGAAGTCTATCACGGCCCCATTCGAAATCGAATCGGCCCGGATCGTAATCTTCGTGACCCCCTCCGGTAAGTCTAACTTACCCACCTTAAGGATACCCCATTCGCGGTTTCGGTAACGCTCATTACTCGCCTCATCGCGATGCGGGAGCGTGATATCAACCGGCGCAAAAGCCGCCACTGTCGCCGAAGCGGAAGTCCCAGCCGCCTCCACCGTGATCACCGAACCGGCGTTCTCCGGAGAGCTCGTATACGCGATCTCCACCTCGTAAGCACCAGCTGCGACGACATCGATCTCGAAAGCAATCTCACCCGATTTGTCCGTCCAATTGGTGAGCCAGTCATGCGCGAATCCACCAACCGCGTAGGCAACCGGCGCTTCAATGTAAGCCTGCGAGGCGTGAAGCTGAACCGGATTCTGCTCGTCATAGCCGACCGGGATCGGCCAGCGTCGAAGGCCTTCCGAGAAAATGTCATCGACCCAGTCTTCATAGAGAGCCGACAGCTCGACCACCAATTCGGGATGATCAGCCGCGACATCGTTCGCCTCCCCTGGATCTTCCTTCATGTCGTAGAGCTCCCAGGGCGTGCGCGTCTCATCGCGGTTCACCGATTGCGATCCCGCCTGCGGTCCCTTGATTCGTGTCACGAGACGATACCGAGGCGTGCGAACCGCACCTGGATAACGGTTCGTCTCATCGATTCCGTTGTGGGTAAAAAGCATCCTCTCCGTCCAGTCGGCGGCGGACTTCTCGATCAGAGGTTTCAGGCTCACGCCATCGAGAGGCGGCCCCTCCGGCATTTCGATTCCGGCGAGATCGACCAAAGTGGGATACAGATCCACGTGCTGAGCCAGCTCCGCGACGACGTGCGGCTCCCACTTCGCGGACGGCCAGGAGATGAAAAACGGAACCCGCGATCCGCCTTCGTGCGTGCTCGTCTTATATCCCCGCATTCCCGCGTTGTAGTAACGACCCGCCGATCCGGCAGCTCCATTGTCGGTCAGAAAAACAATGATCGTGTTTTCCCAGGCACCAATTTTCTCAAGATGATCAAACAAGCGTCCCAGATTTTCATCGATATTTTTGACCATCCCGAAATGTCCCGCTGCCGATGGAGAAAGCCCTTCCGCCACGAGCGGATCGTAGAAAGAATCCGGGAGCTGATAGGGATTGTGCGGGGCATTGTAGTTCAGGTAACAAAGAAACGGCGCCTCGGCATCCGGCTTCATAAACGCCATCGCTTCGTCCGTGAGAACATCGGTGACGTAGCCCTGCGATTTCTCCTCTGAGGTTCCGCGAAGGAGGACCGCATCGAAGTAATTATTGATGTGCCCGGCAGTGAAACCAAAGAATTCGTCGAAACCTTTTCCTGTCGGAATGTTAGGATACTGAGCCCCGTTGTGCCACTTCCCGAAATAGCCCGTGCGGTAGCCCGCTTGCTGAAACGCATTTCCGAAAGTCACTTCACCGGGTCGAAAAGCCTCGCGGTTCCGCGTCACGCTGTGAGTCCCCGCCCTCACCGGATAGCGCCCCGTCAAAAGAGCCGCCCGGGTCGGCGCACAAACCGAGTTCACGTAAAAACGGTCAAACTGCACCCCCTCTTTCCCAAGACGGTCGAGGTTCGGCGTTTCGATATAGGGGTTTCCATGCAGAGAGAGATCCCCATAGCCCTGATCGTCGGTCAGGATGATCAAAAGGTTCGGCGCGGCTTGAGTGGCAGGCAGTGCGCCGAGGAAGAGGACGCCAATGGTGAAGAATTTCAGGAGCAGCTTAGTCATGACAAACGATAGAGGATTGAAAGTAGCATCCCTAAACCAGGCCGCCGACACGCAAAGGCGGACCTTACTTCTGCCGTCAGAACGCTGACGCGATCCGCTACCTTTCCCGACACGAATCAAGAATGTAGCGGAACGGGTAACCGTTCCGATGCGGACAGAAGCCGAGTCAACAGCATTCGGAGCTAAACCCTGTCAAGGTTCGAGCCGAAACTTGGAACTGATCTCGCGAAGTTTCGTCCACGGGGTTTCCTGCTCGAAAGCGACCGGTGAAACGCTCGAAAGAACCACGGGACGATCGCCATGATTCCAGACGAAAACTTCAAGATTCAAGGCCTGATCTTTTTGCGTGGCAAAGGGTTCAATCCAGTTCAAGACGCCTGTATAGGCGACAACCTCTTCAGACGATGCGGGAACGCCGGTGAGATTCTCCGCCTTTTCCAAAGAGATCGTGAATTTCTCAACATCGACTGATTGCCCTTTGCTTCCCATGACCGCTTTCGATAAGCCCTGATAATAAACGAGCAGTTCTTTTTCCAGCATTCCCAGTGACACGTCTGCCTCGGCCGTGAGGAGAAAGGCGATCACGTAGGAGAAAAAATCGGGAGCAGCGGCCTCGAACATCCCCGGCGCGAAGCGGATGTGCTCCACCCCGTTCCAGCCAAGGTCGGGCGCAAAATTCGGCGGCAGTTCGATCCGCTCGCCCTGCCACGGGGGATCGCCCGTTTCGAAGATGAACGTTGGCTCGCTTGCGGGAGCTTGCGCGGCGGCCACGAAAAGCATCGTTACGATGAGCCAGAGGAAGTGGGGGCGGGGCTTTGGCATGGCGGTGTTTTATCGGTGAGCCCGGGGCAAGTCAAGAGGCGCTGTTTTCAGTTTTCAGTTTTCAGTTTTCAGACTGATTACTGATTACTGATTACTGATTACTGATTACTGATTACTCAACCCTCTTCCAGCGCTTGTGCATCCAAATCCACTGCTCGGGATGCCTCAAAACGATGTGCTCCAGCTTCTCATTGAAGCGCTTTGTGTTTTTGGAAATAATGTCGCGAGTTCGGCCTTCGGTGACGATCTCGATAGGGGCTTCGAATCGCAGGACATGCTTTCCGTCCGACTCTCGCCAACTTGAAGCAGGGATTACAGGCGCTCCGGTAAATTGCGCGAGGACGGCGGCACTTTTGAAGGTGTGCGCAGGATGCCCGAAGAACTCTGACATGACCCCAAACTGCTTGATAGCGAATTGATCAAAGATCGAGACGACGATGTGATTCTGCTCTAACAAATCCAGAATATCATCGAGCGTCCCGGCCTTATCAATCGTCCCGAAACCAGCTTTGCGAAAGCGCCGCATCACAAAGTCGTTGAGCCATTGCGGCTTGAGGGGGCGTCGGATAAAATGAAAGAGTCCGTGGTATTCTTTGAACTGCGAAATGCCGGCGACGGTCGAGACCTCCCAGTTTCCAAAGTGCCCCGTCAAAAGGAGGACCCCTTTACCGAGGGCGCGGGCCTCCTCGATGTGCTCGCCTCCTTCGATGCGGATGAGGGATTCCTTCTGGTCCCGGCTCAGGAAAGGCATGCGGAGAAATTCTCCGAAGCACTTTAAATGGTGGGCGTAAAACGCCTGCGCGAGGGCGACGATCTCCTCCTCCGGCAGGGTTTCTCCGAAGACTCGCTTCAGATTTTCGAGAACGACTTTGCGGCGCAGCGGGAGAAGATAGTAGAACGCTTTTCCATACCAGGGCACCGTGATTGGTTCCATCTCCGCCGAAGCGATCGCCGTTGCACTGGAAGTGGTGTGCGTCATCGAAAGGTCGATTTTTTTGACTCGATAGAGATCCATGACGGCTCGTCCGTTTTCACTCGCGGCGACCGTCGGCTGCCCGTAGCCATTCCGCTCGACTGAGAAATCGACCGGCTCGATCGTGCCGAAGCAAATTTCTCTCGGGAAGAGCTTGCAGCACGCTTCCTTCGCCGCAAAGCGCGCCGCGAGCTTCTGGGCACGGTTCGGGCCGTCGCCGGAGTCAGAGAGTTCGGTTTTGGTGAAGAAGCGACGAAGCGATTCGGTATCGAGATCGGCGAGGAGTTTCTCGATGCGAGAGATTTCTACGGTGTCGATTCCTTGTTTCATACCACTCTTGTTCCTGATCTTACTCGTGATCTTGATCCATTCCAAGAGACCGGACTTGGTGCGGGGATCAAGATCAAGATTAGGAGTAAGATCAAGAGTCTACACCCGAACCGCCACGACCACATTCATCCCGCCAAATCCGCGGCAAATCACCAAGGCATTTTGACTCGTCGGCTTGCCTGCCTCTTTCGCCGCAGGGAAGTCTCCGATTTCAGGATCGACCTCATCGAGGGTCCCGATGCCGGGCAAGACGCCGCGCTTGAGAGCTTCAAGCGTCATCACTAGATCAGCGATGCCGGATGCTCCGATGAGGTGCCCGTAGGCCCATTTGAATCCGGTGAGCGGAGGAATCGCGTCACCAAAAACGGTGCGAATCCCGATGGACTCGGTCAGGTCGCTCGCCGGGGTGCCGTTGCCGTGGGCACAGATCATCCCGATGTCCGAGGGGCTGAGTTCGGCATCGTCGAGAGCCTGCTCGATGGCACGCTGAACCCCGTCACCATCGGGACTGAGGTCGAGGATGCCCGTCGCTTCGCTGCAGCAACCGAAGCCGAGAAATTCACCGAGGATTTCCGCGCCGCGTGCTTTCGCATCTGCCTCTCTCTCGAGAACGACCGAGGCAGCGCCCTCGCCGAAAACGGTCCCACTCCGGTCTTTGTCGAATGGCTTCGGCGCTTCGGACGACATGAGCCCGAGCTTGTGATAGTAATAAACCATCTCCGGCTCAAAAGGGGAATCGTGACCGGCGGCAACGATGCGATCCGCCTCGCCATTCCAGATTGCCGACGCCGACTCGGCCACGGCCATAATCCCGCTCGCACACTGATTCGTGATGCAGGCATTCGTGCCTTTGAGCTGCCCGCGAATCCCGACATGACAGAGAACGTTGTTGGGCAAATTTTTCAAAAGCCACATCGGCGTGACCTGATTGCTCAGCTCTTTGCCAAAGTCATGCAGCTCCCCTTTCGCCTCGGTGATGAGCGGCAGGTAGTCGTAGTTGCTGGTGTAATTGCCACCACCCGAGCCCACGATCAGGCCGGTGCGATCATTGAATGCGTCCTGCTTTTCCTCCGCGAGAGCATCGCGATGAGCAAGCACCCCGGAATTTTCAATCGCCTTTTCGGCGGCGTAGATCCCATACATGTCAGTGCGGGAAATGGTTTTGTGAAGCTTCCGGTCGGAAACGAGATTGCGATTGCTCTCTTTGACCTCGGCGGCAATTTTCACAGGCCAGTTGTCACCTTGCCACTGAGAGTAGGGACCGATTGCAGTTTCACCACTCTCAAGCACCGCCCAGATGTCGTTCACGGTCGCTCCGGCTCCGCAGACAATTCCGCTGCCGGTGAAGACGATTTTTTCAGAAGCGTTTTTCATGCGGAGACCTCCTCGGGGTTGCGGAAAACGAGTGAGCTGTTTGACCCGCCGAAGCCGAGCGAGTTCGAGAGTGCAGCGCGGACTTTGCCGGGCTTTGCTTCTCCGAGAACAAGATTCACATCGCAGTCCGGATCGGTCTCTCCGTGGTTGGCATTGATCGGAGCGATTCCATCACGAATCGCGAGACAGCAAACGGCGGCTTCGACGGCACCGGCGGCGGCAATGAGGTGACCCATGCTGCTTTTCGTCGAGCTCACCCGAATCTCGCTTTGGATGCGATCCGGAAAGACCGCTTTCATCGCCGCGCACTCACTGCGGTCATTCATCTGCGTCGAGGTGCCGTGAGCGTTGATGTAGTCGATCTCGTCGATACCGACACCGGCATCGCCAAGCGCCTGAAGGATCGCCTGGATCGGGCCGTTCCCATCGGGCGGCGAATCGGTGATGCGATAGCAGCTCAGGGAGTTTCCATCGCCGGCGAGTTCAGCGTAAATATTCGCGCCGCGTGCTTTCGCGAGGTCCCAGTCTTCGAGGACGAGAAAGCCGGCTCCTTCGCCGAGGACAAATCCGTTTCTCGTTTTATCAAAAGGACGACTCGCGCCGGTCGGGTTGTCGTTGTCAGTCGAAAGGGCTCCAAGGAGGCAGAAACCGGAAATACCGATGGGGTTCAGCATTGAATCGAACCCGCCCGCGAGCATGCGATCACATTGCCCCCGACGCATCGCCTTGAGCGCGGACCCGATTGCCTGTCCGCCGGAGGCACAGGCGGTGTGGACCGAGGTCGCGTAGCCGCGGATCCCAAACTGCTTCGTGAGCAGCCCGAGTCCGGCGTTGGACTGCCAGCGGCAGAAATTGACGGGGTTTCCGGGGAAATTCGGATCGAGGAGGCCGTCGGCGTTGAAATATCCGTTTTCGTCGGTGGCGTAGTCGTGGATGACCTTGAGATCGTCGTAGGCGACCGACATCATTCCGGCGCCGACGGTGAGGCCCCAGCGGTGCGAGTCTTCCGGCGTTGGCGCAATCCCCGCATCGGCGAGCGCTTCGGCGGCGGCGGCGAGGGCAAAAGCGTGGGAGCGCGAGGCGAACTTCAGGAGCTTCTTATCAGGAACGGCCGACTCGCGGTCGAAATTTTTCACCTCGGCTCCGATCGTCGTCGAAAATCCGCTCGCGTCGAAGCTCTCGATCTGACCAGCTCCGCTTTTCCCGGCGAGGAGGGCGGACCAGGTTTCTTCGGTGGTATTGCCGACCGGCGTGACCATTCCAATGCCGGTCACGGCGATGCGGCGCTTTTCTTTAGCAGCCATTCTCGAACTCTCGGTTAAGTCTGTTGCAGCAACACTTTAGCACTGCTGTTTAATCGTTTCCCCCGCCGACTTTGCACGAGGATCGTTGCTTTGTCGCCCTCGATTTCCGCGACCTCAGCGGAGAGATCCAGCGTTTCACCGGGAGGCATGAAGGCCCGCAGCTTCACACTCGTCATGCCCGTCGCAGTCCAGTTCCCCTCTCCCAGCGTCGCGGCGAGGGTCGCGACAAACTGGAGATTCAAATTCATGAGGAGAGTGCCGGGAAAAACCGGGTTCCGCGCAAAGTGGTCCCCGAAGAAAGGAGCGGTCTCCGGAATTTGAAAAGTTCCCGTCGCCGACTCCCCTGCCGTCACTTCACCGGCCTCGAAAGAGAATTTCGGCACGCCGCGAAATGCATCGGCTTCTGCCCCTGTTCCGCTGAGCAGATCGTAGCGCGCACTCACCGCTGCCGGGTCGTCAAAATCTTCCATCGGAACCATGGGGCCGAGGCAGTCGTGCAAGCGAACGACGGGCTCGCCGTTGACTTTAGCAACCCCGTCGTAGCCGACCGCTTCTTCGTCCGCTTTGACGAGCGTCGCTTCGAGTTCAAGCGTATCGCCGGGTTTCACTTCGCCCAGAAAATCAACCGCACCGGCGATTCCGGCGACGGGGCGGAATTTGAAATCGACGGCCTTCATCGAGGACATCGCCGCGCATTGCCCGATTGACTCCGCGACAAGGGAGAGCGGGAATGACTCAATGTCTGAAGGAATGTGATAACTCCCCGTGATGCGCTGACCGACCTCGTCTGAGAGTATTCGATCCACAAAGGAAAAGGCCCGGAAATGGTCGCTCATGATTTGTCTTCCGAGAGTGGCATGGGCTTCCAGCCCATGATTGGCAGTTTGAACGCAACCGTCAGAGAGAGGTAACCGCCTCTCTCACGGCTTCTCGGTCGCTGAAAAAAAGGGGGAGCACCGCCCCGCCGATCATGGGCAGGATGCCCATGCTACATTCAGCCCTTCTGCTCGCGGATGACCATTTTGCAAAAGGTCTCTGTCGTGAAAAGCTTCGGAATTTCCGCCGACTTCATCGGGCTCGAAAAACGGTCTGCTGGAACTTCGGTCATGTAGGATTTGATCTTCTCAAATCCGGCATCAGTGACGACGCCACCCTGCTCGAACTCTTCTTCGGAGAGCTCGCCGCGTGCTTCCTCGACTGCTTTGCCGCGGGGAATCTTCACTTTGAACTCCCGCTCGAGGCGGAAAACGATGTCAAGAAAGTCGATCGACTCAGCGTCGAGATCGTTGATCAAAGAAGAATCGGGCTTCACTTCCTCTTCATCGCAACCGAGTGCGTCGGCGATGATTTCGGCAACCTGTGGGTAGATCGCATCGATTTCTTCCTGGGTGATTTCGGTACTCATGATTTTTTACATTTTAAATCCGCCGTCCACGCTCAAAATTTGACCCGTGATATAGCTCGCGAGATCAGAGCTGAGAAACCAGACGGCATTGGCGATTTCTGAGGGCTGACCATACCGCTTCAAAACGATATTGGAAGTGATTTCATCACCCGCGAGATCGCGAACATCCTTTGACATTTCCGTCTCAATCACACCGGGTGCGACGGCGTTGACGAGGATCTTGCGGCGACCCAGCTCAACCGCGAGGGCCTTCGTGAAAGAATTGATCGCGCCTTTGCTCGCCGCGTAATTGGTTTGCCCTCGACCGCCCTTTTCGGCGCTGACCGAGCTGATGTTGATGATACGCCCGGAGCGCTTCGACATCATGAAAGGAACCACGGCGCGACAGAAATTAAAAACTCCCTGAATGTTCGTATCGAAGACGGCGGAGAGATCCTCGTCCTCCAGCATCGGGAGAAGATTGTCACGGATCACCCCGGCGTTATTCACGAGGACATCGATCGTTTCGACACGGTCGACGACGGCTTCGACACAGGCTTTCGCTGCTTCGGAATCGCGCACATCGACTTTCATCGCGGTGATCTTGAGACCGGGATTCGCGGCAATGACTTCATTCGCGGCTGCTTCGTTGCTGACGTAGGTGAAGGTCACATCCATGCCGGATGCCGCGAGGCGCTCGACAATGGCGCGACCGATGCCACGGCTGCCGCCGGTGACGAGGGCATTTTTTCCGGCGAGGCCGGGGTCAGGTTGGGCGGGAAAATCACTCATCCGGAAATAGCGTAGCCGCCGTCGACAAAGAGGGTGTGGCCCGTGACCATCGCGGACTCGGGGAGGCAAAGGAGATAAACGGCATCAGCGACTTGCTCCGGACTCAGGGTCGGCCCGAGCGGCGTGCGCTCCTCGTATTCCTTCAGTAAATGCTCGCGGTTGGGGAAATGCTTGAGGGCGTCGGTGTCGACGACACCGGCGCTGACGCAGTTCACGCGGATCTTTTTCGGACCGAGTTCCTGGGCGAGGCCGCGCGCGAGCGCTTCGAGAGCTGCCTTCGAGGCACCGATGAAAGTGTAGTTCGGAATCGCCCGCTCCGAGCCAAGACTCGTCAGGCCAATGATGCTGCCGCCATTGTCCATCATCGGGACCGCGTTCTGCGCGAGGGTGTTGAGCGCGAGCGCGTTCGTCTCCATGCACCGACGAAAGTGCTTCAGGGTCATGTCGAGCGCCGGCTTGAGGACGCCGAGCGCGGCATTACTGACCACGAAATCAACGCGATCAAATTCCTTTTTGAACTCGTCGAACGCTTCTCCAACGCTGCCGGGATTGCTCACATCGGCCTGAACCGCAAGAGCCTTACGACCCATCCCGCGAATCGTTTCGCAGACGTTTTCGGCTTCTTCGTGGCTGTTGTAATACAAAATCGCGACATCGCAGCCTGCGGTTGCGAGTTTGAGCGCAGTGGCACGACCAATCCCGCGGGATCCGCCGGAGATGAAGGCCACTTTTCCTGAGAGTGTTTCGGACATAAAAATCGAGCGTTCACCTATACAAAGATGCGTTCGCGAGTCAAGGGCGGGGCGTTTGGAGGAAAATCGGCTTGATGAGCGGTTCGAGCTGCGCGGCACCAAAAGGCGAAAGGTGATGCTCGTCGCTGTAGAGCGCTTTTCCCTCTCTTGCCATGAGAAGTAAACCCGTCGAATCCGAGAGAAATGGGATCGGATCGAGGCGGTGAGCCGTTTTCTCGTCGATAATTCGATCAAGGAGATCCGTGACTTCACGGTTTGCGCTACGATGCTCTTTCACCGTTTCTGCCGCGATGTTGAGATCCTTTCCCCGAATCGATGCGAGCATGACCGTCTCCGGGACGCTGTGCGGCTGAAGAGGAACGTCATCCATGAACCAGACTTCCACCCCGGCGGCACTCAGTTGATCGAGCGTTTCGCGGAGTGCTTTTTCGAAAACGGAGCGAGCGTCCTCGTTCTCCTCCCTGTCTGAAATCAGATTTCGCCGGTCGCCATCCGCAGTCGGTAGAAGGTAAAGATCCCACCGGCCCACCAGTAAAACCCGCTCGATCTTGCCTGCCTTGATCTGCTCGATGACCTCATCGCCCCAACTCAGTGATCCTTTTCCTATCCTCGGTGTCCACGTTCCCAAGAGCGGCGGGGTCGAGGGCTGAGCAGCGACGTAGACCGCCGTCCCGTGCTTTTTCCCGAGATCGTCGAGTGCCGTGAGCAGAGACATCCCATGGCTGTCCCCCCATATCAACAGCGGAGCTTGCGTCGCCTCTTCGAGCGGGGCTCCGATCATCGGGAGCGTTCCGTTTTCCGCGAGAAAATCCCGCGACCGCATCAGGGTGAAAGGCGACTCCACCTCCCCGAGCGCGAGGGTTTCCGCCGAAAAACGCCGGGGAAATCCGTCGGATTTGGAAAAAGCGAGGCCGATCCCGAGGGTGAGCACCGACACGATCGCTCCGATCACGAGAACCTTGCGGGTCGCGCCTTTCGCCTCCTTGTCCTTCGCCTTTCGGAAAGGTCGCTCGACAAAACGCCACGAAAGAATCGCGAGGACGAAGGAAAGCACAAAAACGATCAGCTTTGTCGTCCCGGGCAGCTCCCCAAGCGAAAGATAGCGGGCGAAAACGATGAGCGGCCAGTGCCAGAGGTAGAGCGAATAGGAAATCAGCCCGATGAAACGAACTGGCTCCCAGCCGAGCAACGACGCGGCCATCGTCGGGCCCTGCGCATTACCTAAAATCACGAAAGCCGCGCCGAGACAGGGCAGGAGCGCGGTGTATCCGGGAAAGGGCGTATTGAGATCAAAAGTGAAAACCGCGAAAAGGATCATGACGATACCCGACCCGCTGAGGAGTTCATTGACACAGCGAGGGCGCTCGCGCTTGATCTGCAGCAGCGCAAGGAGGACCCCGAGATCCAGCTCCCAGATTCGCGAAGGCAGCAGGTAAAACGCCAGCGAGGGAAAGGCCCTCGTGCTGAAAATCGACCACGCCAGCGAGATCCCGATCAAGCCAAGGACGCCGATCAACGCCGCCCGCCGTCCCAGCTTAAAGAGCAGAATCATGACGAGCGGAAAGAAGAGGTAAAACTGCTCCTCGACCGCGAGCGACCAGGTCTGAAGGAGCGGCTGATATTCCGCTGCCGTCTCAAAATACCCCGACTCCCGCCAGAAGTAGATATTCGCGGCGAGGGCGGGCTGCGCGATGATCGATTTTCCCAGCTCCTCCAAATGCGCGGGAATCATCCAGAAAAATCCGGCAATCGCGGTGACGAAAACCACTGCGGTGAGCGCCGGCAGAATCCGCCGAACCCGCCGTTCCCAGAATCGCAGCAGGCTGAAAGTCCCGCTTTCAATCTCGCGGATCACAATCGATCCGATGAGAAACCCCGAGATCACAAAAAAGACATCAACCCCGACATAGCCGCCCGAGGCTCCCCATCCCAGATGGAAAAAGACGACCGGTAGCACCGCGAGAGCGCGAAGTCCGTCGATGTCTTTGCGGTAATTCATGAATGGCACCCCTAACCGGTGACTTACGCAGCGAAAGACCCAGGAGCCTCGGAGAATACGGTCACAACAGAAAAGATCAAAGCGGAGGTTAATTCCCCGGAGCGGAAACGATCCCTTTAGACAGGTGGGAAATTAGTTCCGGTTAACCTTATACCTATCTTAGACGCCTAACAAAGTCAATTGACAAATATGGAAATTATGATAATTTTATTTAATTCCGTTTAGTCCTATGGATTTAACCGACAGCACCAATCGCCAACGAGGCATTTCGGTCTTCGAAATGCTCCTTATTGTCGCATTTCTGTCGATCCTCGGTAGCATCGGATTCATCACACTCTCAGATGTGATGAGCAATGCCAAGCAGACAAAGCTCCTCTCAGACGTCAAGGCGCTCAACTCTGCTGTTCTCGGATACATCGCCTCTAACGGAGACCTGACCTCGGCAAAAACGCCACAGGATGTCATCTCCAAACTGAAACGAGTCTCGTCCGGCACTCGTTTTAACGGACTCCGACAAAGCTTTCTCGATGAGAGAATTGATCTTCAGTTTCAAACAAGTAAAGAATCCGAAACCGATTCCCTCCGGGTTTACTGGAATGCCGCCGGCTGCCAATTCGAGCTTGCCTCAACTGGTCCGCCCGGAATCAAAGGATTCACCCTGCGGAAATCAGAAGATCAGAGCAAAGACGAAAGAACAGAAGAGCGCGCTAGTTTCATGTCACTCGCCCAGGAGGGTGACTGGATTTGGGATTACGTTGAAGCGCCTCAGGCCGAGCCTTTAGGTCCGACTGTAATCCCGACGACAATTGTTCCTCCAACCTCAACCGCGCCCATGCCGGTGGTTACTGCGTCAATCTTGCCGCCCATCGTTCCGCTCTCGGACCCCATCTTCTCGATTCCACCTGGAAACTACCAGATCACCATCTTTGATCTGAATGTCACCATCCTGAATCCGAATCCTGCGGGAAGCTCTGATCTTTATTACAGGGTAGGATTCGGGTCATGGCAACTTTACTCAGGGGCATTGCTCCAGATTACTCCTGACACTGACTTGCAAGCACAAGTGATCGCGCGCGATCCCCGCACATTTCAAAACAGCTCTGTGAGCCGGGGACTCTATGAAGCCAGCCCGATTCTTCTTCAATCTCCGTCAATCACTCCAGACAACCCGGAATTCGAAATTTTTGGCGATCTCGATATCAGTGTCAGCCTGGCCGATAACAATCCTCCCGGGACCGCAATCCTGCAATTCCGGGTCGGCGGGAGTCCCTGGATGGAATATGCAGGCCCCTTTGTCCTCCCCGCCACGAGCTTCCCCGGAGGCGCAGATGTCGAGGCCCGCGCGATCTCGACAGGCTCGCCCTATTACCTCACCAGCCTCACGAGTAGAGAATTTATCCCAATCGAAGGGATCAATCTCTCCGGCAACACGGTAGGAGACTTCAGCAACGCCCGGGGTTCCACTGCGATGCGGACAAATTTGAAACCCGGAGATTCCTCCGATTACTTCGAATGGGGAGATGGCAGTGGCTCCGGGATGTCCGAGAGTTGGATGGAATTTTATGGAGGCTCCTTCACCGACATCATTGATGGCCAACAATTCAGTGTTGGATCTCTGACTTATTATAATGGAACGATCGCCTCGGGAAGTGGAGCGGATACGGTCGACTTGAGCGTCACCCTCGATCTGAACATTAACGGCAGGATCTTCCAGCCCTATTTCGACTTCACGTTTGAGTTGGTCAACACAGTCAATACCGCTGACCCGATTGCCTCGGCTGACTTTGTTTACCTCGACGACGCGCGATCCAGCCGAACGCTCATCTTTGACGGCTACGAATTCGAATTCGCGTTGCGGTTTGGTGATACGACCGCCGACGGCTTCTCTCAATTTGATCGATTCAACGTCATTGAGAACCGTGATGCCTCGGTCAACCTTTACGGAACTTTTAATCTACTCGGACCAGCGACCGATCCGGGAAATGGCGGTAATGACCCGATCCTGGGTGGACTCATTATTGACGACGACCCGACAACGGGAGCCGGCGCTGACATCCTCTACCAAAAAATCGGATACCAGGATCCTGAGCAATTTGTGAAATCACTACTTCCGGAAGCCGAAGCGCTCGCGGAAGTTTCAAAGAATGCCAATGAAACTGCCGTACAAGCCCGCGAAGCGGCCAACAGAGATCTTCAGGAGCTTCGGAAAAAAATTGATGAACGAAAATATTTTGAAGCCCTCAGACTTTTTGAGAATACGCAGACAGCGGCGTCCCTTGCCGCAGTCGAGGCAGCGCGATCTGAACAAGCGGCCGCTGATGCCCTCCCCCTGAAAGAACTGGCGAAGGCGACGGCCCTGAATGACCCGAATGCAGTCGAAGATGCGATGCGAGTAGCAGATCAGGCGGACGCAGCCCACCTCTATTCACTCGAAGCACGCACTGCAGCGATCAATGCGGCGGCCTCGGCCGCTCAAGCCGAGACAGCCTGGAATCGAATTTTCCAGTCGACCACTGGTGTTGATGCGGAAGCTCTCGCCAAATTCTATGCCGACCTCGCTAAAGCAGAGGAATCCATCGCCAACAACTCGCGCTTGGAAGCGCAGAATAGAGGAAAAGAAGCCAGTGATCTGTTGCTGGAATTCACAAAAAAGATCAGTGAAGGCAAATACTTCGAAGCAGAAGGCCTTTATGAAAAAATTGCCCCGGCTGCGCTTCTTTCAAGGAACGCCGCGGATACTGCCGAAAATGCAGCCACGAAGGCACAAGACGCCGCTGCAAATGCCGCTGAAATCGCGTTGATCGAAACAAATGCGACCACTAGTGCCGTCGCCGCAAACCAGTCTGCAGATTCCGCAGGAATCCTCGCACAAGCGGCCCGGGCTGCAGCAGATACGGCATTTGCCGCCTCTACAGAGGCCGATTCAGTTTGGGCGAACCTTCTTTCCACAGGCGCGACAACGAATCCCGATTCCTTTGCCAACTATCTCGCCGATCAAGCCGAAGCGCTTGAGGAAAGCGCGAAACGAGCCCGAGACGACGCAAAATCGGCTTCAGAGAACGCCGTGCAATCAGCTGAGGAATCCGCTAAGAAATTCGCCGAAGGCAAAATCAACGAATCCAATCAATTTGAACAGCAGGCCTTCAACTCAAGAGACCTTGCCATGACTGCTGCCGATCAAGCTTTCCTATTTAGCAACGAGAGCCGCGCCCGGGCAGTCGAAGCCGATCTCATTGGCATCAGTAGCGTCGCAAACCGGGCTGACAGCGCGGCCGACAATGCAGAAGTGTATGCTCAAGAGGCGCAGCTATTTTCCGATGCCGCTACTGCTGCTACTGCCGCGCTTCCTTAATCAGGGAAAGAAAAAGCGCCCCGAATCACTGTGGCAGCCTTTAGGGGTCAGGTATGAATGGCACGGTTTTAAGCGGCTGCACGGTAATGGCTTCGGTGCAAGATTTCCTGAAAATCTTCCCTGGGCTTGGTTAGATATTGATAGGATTTCGGCCTGAGTTTCGTCGCCCTGGGTTCTGAACG
>Ga0222663_1000016_pt1 | contig 198368 bp, 210 predicted proteins | sample AntAcemetagen602_FD_179852 | JGI IMG/M metagenome (GOLD analysis project Ga0222663, IMG submission 179852) | Saline water microbial communities from Ace Lake, Antarctica - #602 | ecosystem: Environmental > Aquatic > Non-marine Saline and Alkaline > Saline | place: Antarctica: Ace Lake... | reverse complement strand
GCGATAACATCGCCATGGTGGTCACACTGATCGCACCGATTGCGATGGATGAAGGCTTACGCTTCGCCATCCGCGAAGGTGGTCGCACCGTCGGCGCTGGCGTCGTCGCCACCGTCGTCGAATAAGCATACCTAACACGTTGGCGCCGCGAGCCTTTAACATCTCGCAGCGTTGATCTTTTTATCGAAACGGAATTCAGGGCCATGGATCAACAAAACATTCGCATCAGGCTGAAAGCCTTCGATCACCGTGTGCTGGATCAATCCGCACGCGAGATCGTCAGCACGGCACAGCGCACGGGTGCACAAGTGCGCGGCCCGATCCCACTGCCAACGCGGATCGAGCGTTTTACGGTTTTGCGGTCGCCGCATATTGATAAGAAGTCACGTGAACAGTTTGAAATTCGGACCCACAAGCGGTTGTTGGATATTGTAGACCCAACCCCGCAGACGGTTGATGCATTAATGAAGTTGGACTTGGCGTCGGGTGTCGACGTTGAGATCAAGCTTTAACGCCGACCTGAAGCGAAGGGTGGAGAAAGCATTATGCGTACAGGATTAATTGCCCGTAAGGTTGGCATGACTCGCGTTTTCGAGGAAAGCGGCAACCATGTGCCAGTGACCGTTCTGAAGGTCGAAGACTGCGCCGTAACGGGTCAAAAAACGATGGATCGTGACGGTTATACAGCCGTTCAGCTTGGCATCGAGCGCGCCAAGGTTAGCCGCTTGAACAAAGCAACGCGCGGTCGGTTTGCAGCGGTAAATGTTGAGCCGCGCCGCGTTGTTCGTGAGTTTCGCGTTGCTGACGACGCTTTGTTAGATGTTGGCGCAGAAGTGACCGTTGATCATTTTGTGAATGGTCAGAAGATCGACGTGCAAGGCATATCTGTTGGTAAAGGTTTTGCCGGTGCCATGAAGCGTCATGGGTTTGCCGGTCTTCGGGCCAGCCATGGCGTTTCAGTCTCTCACCGTAGCCATGGTTCAACCGGTCAGTGCCAAGATCCAGGTCGTGTCTTCAAAGGTAAGAAGATGGCCGGCCACATGGGCGCTCGTACCGCGTCGATTCAGAACTTGGTCGTTGTCGGCACGGATATCGAAAAAGGTTTGATCTTGGTCCGGGGCGCTGTTCCTGGTTCAAAAAGCGGAATCGTGATTGTTCGCGATGCTGTGAAAGCCCCTCGTCCTGATGATGCGCCTTATCCGGCGGCTCTGAAGGCAGCGGAAGAAGAGGTCGTTGCAGCGGTTGAGTCTGACTCAGCTGTTGAAGAAGCGGCTGCGGTTGAAGCTCCGGCAGATGATGCATCTGCTGATGAAACAACAAAGGACTGACGCCATGAAAATGGATGTCATCAATATGGACAACAAAAAGGTCGGCGATGTCGATCTTGACGAGACCATCTTTGGCCTCGAAGTCCGCGGTGATTTGCTTGTTCGCTATGTGAATTGGCAGTTGGCGAAACGGCGTTCGGGCAACCATTCGGTCAAAGGCCGTGCGGATGTATCCGGTCGTAAAGGGAAGGCCTTTAAGCAAAAGGGTACCGGTCGTGCTCGTCAGGGGACGCACCGGGCTCCGCAACACCGTGGCGGTGGGATTGTCCATGGCCCGACTGTTCGGGATCACGCATTTGGCTTGCCAAAGCGGGTTCGACGCCTTGCGCTGAAGACGGCCCTGTCTGCGAAAGCCAAAGACGGTAAACTTATCATTGTTGATGGTGCTGCGCTTGATGAGCCAAAGACATCGGGTTTGGTTAAGCGTTTAGCGACTTTGGGTTGGAATAAGGCCCTTGTTATTGACGGTGACCAAGTTGATGCGAATTTCGCAAAAGCGGCTGGTAATCTGATCGGTATCGACGTGATGCCGCAAATGGGTGCGAACGTGCACGACATTTTGCGCCACGACAATTTGGTCCTGACGACAGCAGCAATCGAAAAGTTGGTGGAGCGGTTGAAATGAAAAGCAAATACGCAAACCGCGCCGGCAAGCCTTCCCAGGCACGCCTCTACAACATCATTCGTAAACCGTTGGTGACTGAGAAGTCGACAATGGGATCAGAGTACAATCAAGTGAGTTTTGAAGTTGCCATCGATGCATCAAAGCCAGAAATTAAGGCGGCTGTTGAAGGTCTCTTCAATGTCAAGGTAACCGCAGTTAACACACTGATCCGTAAGGGTAAGTCAAAGCGGTTCAAAGGCGTGCTCGGGCAACAATCAAACGTTAAAAAAGCGGTCATTACGCTCGCTGAAGGCGAAAGCCTTGACGTTACAACGGGCATCTAAGGCTTAAGGACGGACCACGGTCATGGCATTAAAAACCTTCAACCCAACAACGCCGAGCCTGCGTGGCTTGGTCATTGTTGATCGGACAGGCCTTCACAAGGGCGAGCCGGTCAAGGCACTGACAGAGGGTCTGCGCAAGAAAGGTGGCCGCAACAACGCGGGCCGCATTACGGCGCGGCGCATCGGTGGTGGTCATAAACGGCGTTACCGGATTATTGATTTCAAGCGCACGAAGACAGGCGTTCCGGCAACTGTCGAGCGCTTGGAATACGATCCAAACCGCACCGCGTTTATCGCGTTGATCAACTATGAAGACGGCGAACAAGCTTATATCTTGGCACCGCAGCGTCTAAAAGCTGGCGACACCGTTGTTTCTGGTGCTGGTTCGGATATCAAGCCTGGTAATGCCTTGCCCATGCAAAGCATTCCTGTTGGAACGATCATTCATAATATTGAAATGAAGGTCGGTAAGGGCGGTCAGATTGCTCGCTCAGCAGGCACATACGCGCAATTGGTTGGTAAAGACCAAGGCTATGCGCAGCTTAAGCTATCATCGGGTGAACTTCGGTTAGTCCGGGCTGAATGCATGGCGACGATCGGGGCTGTTTCAAACCCAGATCAACAAAACACAAACTTGGGTAAAGCCGGCCGCAAGCGTTGGCTTGGCAAACGTCCAAGTGTTCGCGGTGTCGCGATGAACCCTGTCGATCACCCGCATGGTGGTGGTGAAGGTCGAACCTCTGGTGGTCGCCATCCGGTTACGCCATGGGGTAAGCCGACAAAGGGTGCTCGTACTCGTTCAAACAAAAAAACGAATGGCCTGATTATGCGCAGCCGCCATTCGAAGAAGAAGTAAAGGAGACCTACGGTGTCACGCTCTCTCTGGAAGGGCCCGTTCGTCGAGGGTCATCTACTCAAAAAAGCCGAAGCTGCTCGTCAAGCGACGCGCAACACGGTGATCAAGATTTGGTCGCGTCGTTCAACCATTTTGCCGCAGTTCGTCGGTTTAACGTTTGGCGTCTATAACGGTCAAAAATTCATCCCGGTTATGGTGACCGAAGACATGATTGGTCATAAGTTTGGTGAGTTTTCACCAAGCCGGACATATCACGGTCATACGGCCGATAAGAAATCTAAGCGGGGCTGAGCACGATGGGTAAAAAATCGTTTGATCGCGCGCTTGCGGACAATGAAGCAATGGCAACAGTGCGCCATTTGCGGACCAGCCCGCAGAAATTGAATTTGGTTGCTGAAAGCATTCGTGGCATGTCGGCTGAAGGTGCACTTGCATCGTTGTCTTTTTCACGCCGCCGCATTGCGGGGGACGTAAAAAAGGTTCTTCAGTCTGCGATTGCGAATGCGGAAAACAACCATCAACTTGATGTTGACCGTTTATTTGTTGCCGAAGCAACAGTTGGTAAGTCAATGGTTATGAAACGGTTTCGGGCACGTGCTCGGGGTCGGGTGGGCAAGATCGAAAAGCCCTGGAGCAATCTGCGCGTCGTTGTACGCGAACGGGCTGAACAAGCCTAAACGCCGCGCAAGGAGAGACGTCTTATGGGTCAAAAAGTTAATCCGATCGGTCTACGCCTAGGCATCAACCGCACGTGGGATTCACGTTGGTATGCTGAAAGTGATTACGGCGATCTGCTGATTGCAGATTTAAAAATACGGGAGTACCTGCGCAAGCGTCTGACGCAAGCCGGTGTTTCAAAGATCATCATCGAACGTCCTGCCAAGAAGGCTCGGATCACGCTGCACAGTGCGCGCCCCGGGGTTATCATTGGCCGCAAGGGTGGCGATATTGAAAAGCTGCGTTCCGATCTGGCAAAAATGACGGGATCTGACGTTCACTTGAACATCATTGAAGTCCGTAAGCCTGAGATTGATGCGTACTTGGTTGCAGAGAATATTGCTCAGCAACTAGAGCGCCGCGTGACGGTTCGTCGCGCCCTAAAGCGGGCCGTTCAATCGGCGATGCGTTTGGGTGCTCAAGGTATCAAAATTATGTGTGCGGGCCGTTTGGGCGGCGCTGAAATTGCACGGGATGTTATGTATCGTGAAGGCCAAGTTCCTTTGCATACCCTGCGCGGTAACATCGACTACGCGACCATGGAAGCTCACACGACGTATGGTGTGATTGGTGTCAAAGTTTGGATTTACAAAGGTGAAATCCTGGCCCACGACCCAATGGCATTAGACAAATTGGCGTCGGACCAAGCACCCGCTCGTTAAGGGTAATTGGTTGGACTGGTAAAGAGACTAGATTAGGACAAGCGCTATGCTGTCACCGAAACGTACAAAATTCCGTAAGCAGCACAAAGGCCGCATCAAAGGCGCGGCTAAAGGTGGTTTTACGCTGACTTTCGGCTCATACGGCCTTAAAGCCTTACAGCCAGAACGGATTACGGCGCGTCAAATTGAAGCGGCCCGTCGTGCGATGACTCGTCACATGAAGCGGGCTGGTCGTGTTTGGATCCGTGTTTTTCCTGACGTTCCAGTCACGAAGAAGCCGGCTGAAGTTCGTCAGGGTAAAGGTAAAGGTTCGGTGGAATTTTGGGCGGCTCGGGTTAAGCCTGGTCGGATCATGTTTGAAATTGACGGTGTGCCGTTGGATGTCGCGAAGCAAGCCATGGAACTGGCCGCTGCTAAGTTGCCGATCCGCACCAAATTCGTCAGCCGCGTTACGGCTGAGGATTGATGTGAAGTAGAGGAATAAAGTCGATGAAGGCCAGCGAATTGCGCACGAAAACTGATGACGAGCTGAAGACTGAAATGACCGGTCTTCGTAAAGAAGCGTTCAACTTGCGTTTCCAAAAAGCGACAGGTCAGCTTGAGAACACCGCGCGTGTTCGCCAAGTGCGCCGCGACATCGCCCGTATTAACACCATGCTCGGCCAACGCGCCGACGCCAAGACCGCCTAAGGCGGAGGAGCGAAGACCATGCCACGCCGCGTTATGCAAGGCACCGTCGTCAGCAATAAGACGGACAAAACTGTAACGGTTCGTATCGACCGCCAGTTCACGCACCCGCTTTATAAAAAGGTTATTCGGCGGTCAAAGAAGTACGCGGCACATGACGCGGAAAACAGATTCAAAGAAGGCGATAAGGTCCGTATTCAAGAATGCGCACCCATCTCCAAAAGTAAACGTTGGGAAGTCGTGTACGAAGGCGCCTAACAACGAAACGTCAGGTTCCTTTTTCGCGCTGACAAGCGCGGTCACGAATAGAATTTTAAGGATTTGAGATCATGATCCAGGCCGAAAGCAACTTGGATGTCGCCGACAACTCGGGCGCTCGTCGTGTCCAGTGCATTAAAGTGTTGGGTGGCTCTAAGCGCAAATACGCCGGTGTCGGCGATGTGATTGTCGTGTCGGTGAAAGAAGCCATTCCACGCGGTCGTGTGAAGAAAGGCGACGTGATGCGCGCTGTTGTTGTGCGCACCGCCAAAGACATTCGCCGCAAAGATGGGTCGGTCATCCGATTTGATCGCAACGCTGCTGTCTTGATTAGCAAGACGGGCGAACCTGTTGGTACTCGTATTTTTGGTCCAGTGACACGTGAGCTGCGGGCCAAGTCCTACATGAAGATTATTTCACTAGCACCAGAAGTAATCTGAACAGTTTATTATTTGGAGTGACGCCGATGGCCGTCAAAATGAAATTCAAAAAAGGCGACCGTGTGGTCGTTCTGACAGGGCGCTCAAAGGGCGTTCAGGGCGAGGTTCTTAAGGTTATGCCAAAAGAAAATCGTGCGATCGTTCAGGGCGTCAACATGATGAAACGTCACACCCGCGCTTCTCAAACCGCCGCTGGCGGTATCATAGAGAAAGAAGCGACCATTCACATTTCGAACCTTGCGCACATTGATCCGCAGTCGGACAAGCCAACTCGTGTTGGTTTCAAGACTCTGGAAGATGGAACAAAGGTCCGCTTCGCCAAGGGTTCTGGCGAAGTGATCAACGGCTAAGGAGGCCCGGAAACAATGGCTGCCCGGCTGCAAAAACATTACGAAGATTCGATCCGCGCTTCCATGCTGGAAGAGTTCGGCTACAAAAACGTCATGATGGTACCGAAGCTTGAGAAAGTGGTTATCAACATGGGTGTTGGTGAAGCGTCTCAGGATCGTAAAAAGATTGATGGTCCGTTGGATGACCTGACCCGCATTACTGGCCAAAAGCCGGTAACAACGAAGGCCAAGAAATCCATCGCGACGTTCAAAATTCGTGACGACATGGTCATTGGCGCAAAGGTAACGCTGCGCCGGGATCGAATGTTTGAATTTCTTGATCGTCTGGTAAACATCGCGTTGCCACGTGTTCGTGATTTCCGGGGTATTTCCGGAAAGAGCTTTGACGGTCGTGGTAACTACGCGATGGGTTTGAAGGAACAAATCGTATTTCCGGAAATCGATTACGACAAAGTCGATGCAATCCGCGGAATGGACATTGTTATTTGCACAACGGCATCGACCGATGCTGAAGCCAAAGCCCTCCTAAAGGGCTTCAACTTCCCGTTCAATAATTGATCGGGAAGGGGGAAAGGAAAAAGACATGGCGAAGAAAAGCGCTGTCGAACGCGAAAAGAAAAGAGTCCGTTTGGCCAATAAATACAAAGGTCGTCGGGCCCGTCTTAAAGTGTTGGCAAAAGACGAAAGCCTTTCAATGGAAGATCGTTTTGAGGCCCGTCTGAAGTTGGCCGAGGTTCCGCGCAATGCGGCACCAACGCGCCAGCGTCTGCGGTGTGCGCTAACCGGTCGCCCACGCGGTAATTATCGTAAGTTTAAGCTGTCACGTATCGCTTTGCGTGAATTGGCTAATCAGGGAATGATCCCTGGTGTTGTGAAATCAAGCTGGTAAGGAAGGAACCGCGACGATGTCAATGACGGATCCTCTCGGCGATTTGTTAACTCGTATCCGCAACGGACAACGGGCTCGTAAATCGGTCGTCACCTCTCCGGCGTCGAACCTGCGCACAAACGTGCTGCATGTTCTACAACGCGAGGGTTACATTCGTAGTTTTGATCAGCATCAGGTTCGCCCTGGCGTTGATGAACTATCAATCGAATTGAAGTATCACGAAGGCACGCCTGTGATCCGCGAAATTAGCCGCGTATCAACGCCTGGTCGCCGTGTATATTCAAAAATCAAAGATCTACCACCGTATTACAACGGTTTGGGAATCTCTATTCTGTCAACGCCTCGTGGCGTGATGTCAGATGCAGAAGCCCGCGCCAGTAATGTCGGCGGTGAGGTGCTCTGTCAGGTCTTCTGATCTCAGAGCGAATGGAATAAGGAAGGACCAGGTCTATGTCCCGGATCGGCAAAAACCCCGTGGCTGTTCCAAATGGCGTCGATGTTCGCATCGAGGGTGCCATTGTTACGGCAAAAGGTAAGCTGGGCGAGTTATCAGCCACGCTGACAGATGATGTTGTGCTCACGCACGAAGATAACCTCATCCACGTCAAGCCTGCGTCAGACCATCGTCGTGCGCGTCAAATGTGGGGTATGTCACGGACGGTCGTTAGCAACCTTGTTGTTGGCGTATCGGAAGGTTTTGAAAAGAAGTTGGAGGTAACTGGCGTCGGTTATCGTGCCCAACTTCAGGGAAATACATTGGTTCTTCAGTTGGGTTTTAGCCATGACGTGAAGTATCCGTTGCCCGACGGCATCAAAGCCGAAGTGCCAGATCAGAACCACGTTACCATCAAGGGTGCTGACAAGCGCTTAGTTGGCCAAGTTGCGTCGGAATTGCGGTCGTACCGTCCACCAGAGCCTTACAAAGGCAAGGGTGTTAAGTACGAAGGCGAATTTATCCTGCGCAAAGAAGGCAAGAAGAAGTAAGGGGCCGCATCATGGCAATTACAGCAACCGAATTGTTCGAACGGCGTACGCGCCGCAACCGGTACAATCTGAAAGCCAAGGCAAATGGAACGCCGCGTCTTTCCGTATTCCGGTCGGGCAAACATATTTATGCGCAAATCATCGATGACGTGAACAGCCAAACACTGGCTGCCGCTTCGACGGTCGAAAAAGATTTGCGCTCCGCCAGTAAAACTGGTGCCACGGTTTCTCACGCGTCTGAAATCGGCAAACGTATTGCCGAGCGTGCGAAAGCGGCAGGTATCGAAAAGGTCGTTTTTGACCGTGGCGGTTATCGTTATCATGGGCGCGTTCGTGCGGTGGCTGATGCTGCTCGCGAAGGCGGCCTGACTTTCTGATCGAGAGGACGGATAGAATGGCACAGGCACCCTCAGAAGGGCGCGGCGGTCAACAAGGGCGCGGCGGTCAACAAGGTGGTCGCGGCGGACGTGATCGTGGTGGACGCGGTCAGGACAACAATCGTGAAGATTCAGATCTGATCGACAAGTTGGTTCATATCAACCGGGTTGCGAAAGTGGTCAAGGGCGGTCGCCGGTTCTCATTCGCGGCATTGGTCGTGATTGGCGATGGCAAAGGCCGTGTTGGCTATGGATCGGGTAAGGCTCGTGAAGTGCCAGAGGCCATTCGTAAAGCTACGGATCAAGCCAAACGGCAAATGGTTCGGGTCCCCTTGCGGGAAGGTCGGACATTGCATCACGATGTTCGTGGACGCTTTGGCGCTGGTAAAGTGTTGTTGCGTGCAGCGCCTCCAGGCACCGGTATCATTGCTGGTGGCCCGATGCGCGCTGTTTTTGAAACCATGGGTGTTGCTGACGTTGTCTCAAAATCTGTGGGAACGCAAAATCCTTACAACATGGTCAAAGCGACTTTTGAAGCTTTGAAGAACTGCACCAGCCCCCGTGACATTGCTCAGAAACGGTCGAAGAAGGTGTCTGACATCATCTCACGCCGGGGCGGTGGTCAGGCCCATGTTGGTGGCGATAATAGCGCTGATGCCGCATCTGCCGATGCGTCAACCGCTGACTCTGACGCGTAAGGAGACAGCACATGGCGAAAGCAAAGAAAACGGTCCGGGTTACGCAAATCAAGAGCCCGATCGGTCGTCCGGCGGATCAACGGGGTACGTTGATCGGCTTGGGCCTTAATAAAATGAACAGAACCAGCGAGCTAGAAGACACACCTTCGGTTCGTGGCATGATCAACAAGGTTAGCCACTTGGTTCGTGTTGAAGACGTCGGCTGATTGTTGCCGGTATTACTGCCTGATTAAGGAAAAGACCCATGCGTCTTAATGAAATCACTGATAATCCGGGATCCAGCCGGGGCAAGAAACGGGTTGGCCGCGGTATCGGTTCCGGTACGGGTAAAACGTCGTCGAAAGGTCAAAAAGGCCAAAAGGCCCGCTCCGGCGTTGCGTTGGCTGGCTTCGAAGGCGGTCAGATGCCTTTGTATCGCCGCTTGCCGAAGCGTGGTTTCAATAACATTTTCCGCCATAACTATGTTGAGGTGAGCCTAAGCCGCCTGCAAACAGCGATTGATGCGGGCAAAGTGGATGCCAGCGCCCCTGTGACTGAAGACGTGCTGTTGGCTGCGGGTGTTATTCGCCGCAAAAAAGACGGTGTGCGTGTTCTGGCATCAGGTGAATTGAAGGCTAAAGTTGATCTGCATGTGACCGGGGCGTCAAAGCCCGCCGTCGCTGCAATCGAAAAAGCGGGTGGTTCGGTGACATTCCCCGTATTGAAAGAAAAGCCAGTGGGTAAGGGTCATAAGCACGAGCGTGAGAAGGCGGCTAAAGCTGCTGGTTAAAAGGCGTCTTGCGCTGACACGTTTGTAGGCCATATCGACAAGTAGAATTGGGGAGCACCCGCTGGGTGTTCCAAGACCGATAGACCAAAGTGGGTCTAGTAAGGAAAACAGGCGATCATATGGCCTCAACCGCCGAACAGTTTGCCCAAAATCTAAACTTTGGCGCCTTTGCAAAGGCGACCGAGCTTAAGAAGCGCATCTGGTTCACGCTCGGTGCGCTGATTATTTATCGGTTAGGCACGTACATCCCGCTGCCCGGCATTGACCCGATCATTCTGGCTGAGATTTTTGAGCAAAACCAAGGCGGTGTCTTGGGTATGATGGATATGTTTGCCGGTGGCGCTTTGGGGCGGATGACGATTTTCGCCCTAAACATCATGCCGTATATTTCCGCAGCTATTATCATGCAACTCATGACGGCTGTGTCGCCGCAGTTAGAAGCCTTGAAAAAAGAAGGTGAATCCGGTCGTAAAAAGATCAACCAGTATACACGATACTTGACCGTTTTGATTACGGCTGGCCAAGCCTACGGTGTCGCATCTGGCCTAGAGGGTATAACAGGCTCTGCCGGTTACTCCGCTGTTATTGATCCAGGGGCCTTCTTCCGATTCACGGTGGTTGTCACGCTGATTGGTGGCACCTTGTTCTTGATGTGGCTGGGTGAGCAAATTACCGCCCGTGGTGTCGGTAACGGTATATCCTTGATTATTTTCGCCGGTATCGTTGCAAACCTTCCGTCGGCCCTTGTTGGGACGTTGGAATTGGGCCGGACAGGCGCTTTGTCGGCTGTCGTGATTGTTGGTTTGCTGGCCATGGCCGTTGCGACAATCTGGGTCATTGTGTTTTTTGAGCGCGCCCAACGCCGGATTATCATCCAATATCCAAAGCGCCAACAAGGCAACAAAATGTTCGGTGGTGAGAGTTCTCATCTGCCGTTGAAGCTGAATACGGCTGGGGTTATTCCACCGATTTTTGCCAGCTCACTTTTGTTAATGCCTGTGACAATCCTCAATTTCTCGGCCGGAACAGGTCCAGAATGGCTGGGTACAATTTCGGCTTACCTTGGCCATGGACAGCCTTTGTATCTTGCCCTTTATCTTTCGATGATTGTCTTCTTTGCCTTCTTTTACACGGCGATTGTGTTCAATCCGGCTGATACGGCCGACAACCTAAAAAAGTACGGTGGTTTCATTCCAGGCATCCGTCCTGGCAAGAACACGGCAGATTATCTAGATCGTGTTTTAACCCGCCTGACTGTTGTTGGTGCCGCTTATTTGGCGATCATCTGCCTGATACCAGAGTTGCTGATTTCCCATTTCTCGGTGCCTTTCTACTTCGGTGGAACATCATTGCTGATTGTTGTGACGGTCACGATGGATACGGTCGCTCAGGTTCAATCACACCTGATGGCGCACCAATACGAAGGCCTGATTAAGAAATCGAAGCTTAAAGGACGACGGGGATGAAGCTACTGCTGTTAGGTCCTCCGGGCGCAGGTAAGGGCACACAAGCCAAACGCTTGGAAGAAAAGCTCGACATCGTTCAGCTATCGACCGGCGACATGCTGCGCGCGGAAGTCGCCTCTGGCTCTGATCTTGGCAAGCAAGCCAAGTCAATTATGGAAGAGGGTGGTCTTGTTCCAGATGAGCTTATTATCAACATGATTAGCGGCGTCATCGATCAAGATAGCTGCCGGAACGGGTTTATCTTGGATGGCTTTCCCCGCACCGGCCCTCAGGCCGAAGCTTTAGACGCTATGCTAGAAAACAAGGGCATGATGTTGGATCATGTTATCGAGCTATCCGTTAACGACGACGCCATGGTCGAGCGAATCGTTGGCCGGTATACCTGCGCAAATTGTGGCGCTGGTTACCATGACAGTTTCCAAAAACCGATCAAAGATGGTGTTTGTGATAAGTGCGGAAGTACAGAGTTTAAGCGCCGCGCCGATGATAACGAAGAAACCGTTCGCAATCGCCTCGAAGCGTATCATACCCAAACTGCCCCGATTATCGAGCATTACCGGGCAAAAGGCATGTTGAAAAGCGTTGATGGCATGGCTGCAATAGATGATGTGACAACCAATTTATACGCCATTGTTGAGTAGAAAATTGTCGTCATAAGTGACACGAAAACGTCTGGTTGACTTGCCGTTGACAGACACTATAATCCCCGGCTTTCCGCACTATGGCGGCTGGGAAAGTCGTTTAAAACCAAGGGATAAGGAGCAACGACCTTGGCGCGTATTTCTGGCGTGAACATTCCGACCGCAAAGCGGGTCGTGATATCATTAACTTACATCCATGGCATTGGACGTACCTCGGCGCGTAAAATTTGTGACGCGGCCGGTATTCCGATGGATCGTCGTGTCCATGACATGACGGAAGACGAGTTGTCGCGCGTTCGCGATCTCATTGACGGCGACCATGTCGTTGAAGGAGATTTGCGCCGTCAAACAGCCGTAAACATTAAGCGTTTGATGGATCTAGGCTGTTATCGCGGCCTACGTCATCGTCGTGGCTTGCCCGTTCGTGGTCAGCGCACGCATACAAATGCGCGGACCCGCAAAGGCCCTGCAAAGGCCATTGCCGGTAAGAAGAAGTAATTGAAGTAATCACTTGCCTCTCGCACGGGGGGCTGGGAACCACTTGGTTCATAATCGCCTTTGATACGAGGCGTTGGTGTACTGAGAAAGAGACGTTCGGAGAATTGGCCATGGCCAAAACAGCAGTTGCCCGTCCGCGCCGTCGCGAACGGAAGAATATCGTTGCCGGTACCGCGCATGTGAATGCCAGCTTCAACAATACCATGATTACCATTACGGATGCGCAAGGCAATACCATTGCATGGTCATCCGCCGGTGCTCAAGGGTTTAAGGGGTCGCGGAAATCAACACCGTATGCCGCTCAAATGGCTGCGGAAGATGCTGGCAAGAAAGCCATGGATCACGGGATGAAAACGCTGGATGTGGAAGTTAAAGGGCCGGGTTCAGGTCGCGAGTCTGCTTTGCGCGCATTGCAATCTGTTGGTTTCCAAATCACAGCCATTCGCGATGTGACGCCTATTCCGCACAACGGTTGCCGTCCCCGCAAACGTCGTCGGGTTTAGTCCCGCCAAACAAGTATTTAACCGTGCGGCCCGCAGTCAGGGTCGTGCGTTCGTTAGGGCCGCATCGTGATGCAGCCCTTGCGAACATAAAAACAGTCGAACGCATTTCGAAAGTAGAGGTCGACCCGTGATCAATAAGAACTGGCAAGAACTGATCAAACCGTCGAAACTGGAATTCACCCCTGGGATGGATTCATCGCGCTATGCCAAAGTGGTGGCAGAACCATTGGAGCGCGGTTTTGGCTTAACCTTGGGCAACGCACTGCGCCGCATTTTGTTGTCGTCCTTACAGGGCGCAGCGGTGACGTCTGTCCAAATTGACGGCGTTTTGCACGAGTTTTCGACCATTCCTGGTGTTCGTGAAGATGTCACAGATATTATCTTGAACATTAAGAGCTTGGCTCTGAAATTAGAGGGTGACGGCCCACGCCGTATGTACTTGAAGGCCGATGGCCCGTGTACGGTGACTGCTGGTATGATCGAAACGGGATCTGACATTGAGATCATGACCCCCGATTTGATTATTTGCCATCTCGATAATAACTCATCCTTGTCGATGGAATTAACCGTCAACAACGGCAAAGGTTATGTCGCGGCATCACAGCATGCGGCGGAAGATCGCCCAATCGGCCAAATTCCCATTGATGCCGTGTATTCACCGGTATCAAAGGTCGCTTACAAGGTTGATAACACCCGCGTTGGTGAAGCAACCGACTTGGACAAACTTTCCTTGGAATTGACCACGGACGGGTCCATCACGCCAGAAGATGCCTTGGCGTTGGCGGCACGAATTCTGCAAGATCAACTACAATTGTTCATTAACTTTGAAGAACCGAAGCATGAGACGGCCGAAGACGCGGCGAGTGATCTGCCCTTCAACCGGAATCTGTTGCGTAAAGTTGATGAGCTTGAATTGTCCGTTCGTTCGGCGAACTGCCTGAAGAACGACAACATAATTTACATCGGTGATCTGGTTCAAAAGACCGAAGCAGACATGCTTCGCACGCCAAACTTTGGTCGTAAATCTCTGACCGAGATTAAAGAAGTGTTGGGCCAAATGGGTCTTTCGCTCGGCATGGATATTCCGGCCTGGCCACCAGAGAACATCGAAGATCTGGCTAAGCGCCTGGAAGATCCATTTTGATCTAAGGGAAAAACCTAGAGCAATACTGGCTAACATTGACGCATCAATGAAGGCCCAAGAAAAAATAAAGAGTGGGCATGTGATGAGCTACGTGTCCGCCAAGCCACCAAAGCAATAGTAGGAGCCACGGCCATGCGCCATCGTCACGGTTATCGTAAACTCAATAAAACCAGCACCCATCGTAAAGCTATGTTCGTTAATATGGCGACGTCTCTGCTGATCCATGAACAAATCACAACGACAGTGCCAAAAGCGAAAGAGATTCGCCGGATTGTTGACCGCTTGATCACATTGGGCAAGAAGGGCGCGTTGCATAATCGACGCAATGCTTTTGCCTATTTGCGTGATGACGCGGCGGTCGCCAAGCTATTCGGTGCTATCGCAGAGCGTTACGCGGATCGCCCCGGTGGTTACACGCGGGTCCTAAAGGCCGGTTTTCGGTATGGCGACTCCGCACCGATGGCTATTATTGAATTGGTTGATCGCGATGTTGATGCGAAAGGCGCTGCGGACAAAGCCCGCGTAGAAGCCGAAACAGAAGGTGCTGCTGACGCTGAATAAGCCTAAATGCATCTGTATGTATTACGAAAAGCGGTTCCTTGTGAGCCGCTTTTCTTTTGTGCGCAATCATCGCAGTAAGAACCGTTCAGGTCTTCCTGTCGCCGTCGGAATCCCTGATTGGTAAGTCTGGGCTTAGTTCATGTTCGGCCACGCCGATTCGATAAAGTTTTGGTTGTCTAGTTCCTCGACGTAATCGTCTTGTGTGCCGATCTTTGATTGTTTTAGCAGTTCACGCGTAATATAGGGCCTGACTTGCTCGGGGATATCATCAAGCTGTATTTTTTGGCGGATCACTTCACGGGTAAAATAATCTACGATCACTTCGGTTAGTTCTTGATTTGTCAGCTCGCGCGGGTGGCACCGCAGAAATGCGTGTAGTTCGATGGCTTCCTCGATGGCGGCAATAAACTGCTGCATAGAGCAACCCTTTTTCAGATAAAAATGGTCACTGTCGGCAGCATGATGGAGGCGAGCCGTATCTGCATGTGACGACATGATGACGCGGGCGGTATTGGGCGCCTGCTTTCGGACGACCTCCATAAATGTCTCGCCATCCATAAACTTGTTGTCGATATCGGAGACGACCACACAAAAATCGTCATCCTGAAGGCGTTGGATGGCATCCTCACCACCGGTCGAATACACCATGCGCCACCGGTCCTCCAGAGAGGCGAGGCGCGCTTGCAGAGCTTCCAGAAAGGCTGGATCATCATCGACAAACAGGATCGGTTCGATTTGCCTATTAACTTGCATGGCCGAAGTCTCCTTAAGTCTAATAGCGACTCTGCGTCTCGAAAATCGCGATTTCTCGTAGGTTGAAAACTTTCTGTCCTGAAACAGGCCCTTCATCTGTATTTCCGGACAGGACGCCACGTCACCTGTTCCACGGCATCAACTCTGCAAAGAGAAAAGACACCGCATTGCAACGGTCAATTTAACTTTCTTTGAGCTAAATAATGGTATCATAAGACACTCTCTGGCACGTTGAGCATTCTCAAGATAGGCCACACGTTTTTTAACATGACGAAGCACCGCCCACAGATAATGGCTGATGACATAAAGTTCTCTGGCGGGGGAGATTATGATGGGCCGCAGCGGTCCGGGAGCAAATACACTGGGAAATAAGAGTCATTCAGCCTTCATCGCAATGGCTTGAACTTTAATCTTTGCATCGAAGGGCAGCTTTGCCGCCTGATAGATTGTTCTGGCAGGTCGATCGACAAACAGTGATTCATAGACCGCATTCACGTCTGCAATATCTCGACCAAGGTCTTTGAAGGCTATATCGACGTAGACGATATCGTTTCTCTCAAATCCACATTCATTTGCGATCTTGAACACCAGATCAAAGGCGCGAGTCGTTTCTTCTTTTGCGCTACCGGCTCGGTATCCATCGTCATAAACAGAAAGTTGGCCGGATATATGGCACGTATTTCCAATGACGACCGCGTTGGATATGGGAGAAGGGGATTTTGGCACACCAGGAACGTCAACAACATATCGTTTAACCATGGGGTAGGTCTCCTTGTTCAGCTTGACCATGCTTTGATACGCTCGCCATACTTTGTCTGATATGACAAATTACATTCAAAATCAGACAAGTTATTCCAAACGACTTTCAATTGTTATTTTTGAGGATGTTCTGTTGATGGACGTCGCTGGGCCTTTGCAGGCCTTCAGTTCAGCCAACAAAATTCTTGGAAAGACTTATTACGACATCAAAGTCATTTCAGCCGACGGTGAGGCCGTTAAAACAGATGCTGGAGTGGTTATTGTTGCTGATCTCAAATTTTGTGATGAGCTAGTGAATAGTGATTTTATCATTCCTGGTGGTCCTGGAGTTGATACGGAGCTGAACAATAAAGATATCTTGAACTACATCTCTCAATCTGTACCGAATGCGGACCGTGTTATTTCAATCTGTTCTGGCAGTCTTTTACTGGCTGCGACGGGATTATTGGATGGCCGCGTTGCCACCTCACATTGGGCACGCTCATCGACATTGGCGGTTATGTTTCCACAGGTTATATGGCAGCTAGATCGAATATTTACTCAAGACGATCAATTCTACTGCTCTGCTGGAATTACGGCAGGTATTGATCTAGCGATTGCGCTACTGGAAGAAGATCACGGCAGGGCCTTAGCCTTAGATGTTGCACGCGAGATGGTCGTGTTTATGCGCCGGTTTGGCGGACAGTCTCAATTTTCAAAGCCACTCAATGCTCAATCGACAAAGCATTTTAAGCTTGGAAACTTGTATGCTGAAATTGAAGAAAATCCAGGTAGAGATTGCCGAGTTCATATATTGGCGAACAAGGCCGGAATGACAGAGCGTAGCCTTCATCGCCATTTTATCCGCGACCTGGAAATGAGCCCTTCTCAGTATGTAGAAATGTGTCGTTTGAATTTAGCCAGAGTATATCTTGAGGACGGGTATCAACCCATAAAACAGGTTGCTCAATTGGCTGGGTTTGCGACAGAACAATCCTTGCGGCGAGCATTTCAGAAACACCTGGGCGTTACACCTGGGGCGTATCGGGAACGATTTGGGATCGCCAAAGGCTAGATTTAGGCCTATTTCAACAGTTCAATGCTATCGTAAGCAGATAGGGGCTGACGATTGAGGAATAGAATGATTCGAACACCCGCGTTTTGTACTGTTTTTGCCGTGCTGCTTGGATTGGCTGTCTCGTGCGACGCAACCGCGCAAAGCCAGGTGCCGAGCTCGGCAGAGCAGGTGAAACTTTCATTTGCACCGCTGGTCAAGCAGGTCGCACCATCAGTGGTGAATATTTATACCCGCAAAACGGTGACGCAGCGCCGCGTTCCATCTCTGTTTAATGATCCGTTTTTTCGGCGTTTTTTTGGTACGCCCCCCGGAGTGCCGCAAGGACAGGGCAAACAGAAAAGAGTTCAAAATTCATTAGGGTCCGGCGTCATTGTTACCGCTGATGGCATCGTCGTAACGAACAATCACGTTATCGAAGGTGCTGATGAAATTACGGTCGTGTTAAATGACCGGCGAGAGTTTGAAGCCACGATCATCGACGTCGACGAACGGACCGATCTCGCAATTTTACGGATGAATACGGAAGGCCTAGCACTTGCCCATTTGCCCATGGGCGATTCAGACGCCTTAGAAGTGGGTGATTTGGTTTTGGCCATTGGCAATCCATTTGGTGTTGGCCAAACCGTAACCAGCGGGATTGTTTCTGCCCTGGCCCGAACCAGTATTGGCATTTCAGACTTGAACTCATTCATCCAAACGGATGCGGCAATTAATCCGGGCAACTCCGGTGGTGCGTTGGTCTCCATTGATGGCCAGTTAATCGGCATCAATACGGCAATTTTTTCCAAAAGTGGGGGTTCACACGGCATTGGTTTTGCCATTCCATCCAATATGGCCCGATCCGTGATTGAAGCTGCCGCAGAAGGTCGCCAACTTGTGCGCGCATGGCTTGGTGCTCAAGGTCAAGCTGTCACCTCCGACATTGCCGCCTCATTAGGGCTGGATCGCCCGCTTGGGGTTTTGATCAATGCGATCTATCCCGGCGGTGCCGCAGACCGTGCGGGGCTAGAGTTAGGCGATATCGTCATAGCAATTGATGGGCGTGAAATTGCCGATCCGCAATCATTGAAATTTCGAATCGCCACCCGCCGCATTGGTGAAGTTGCTGATCTTTCTATTGTCCGTGAAGGCGTAACGAAGACCGTAGTCTTGGCGTTGCAACCACCGCCCGACGTACCCGCACGGGATATGACGGGGATTGAAGGGCGCAACCCGTTTGCAGGGGCAACAGTCGCCAATCTTAATCCCGCGTTATCTGAAGAGTTACAAATTCCAATGCTGCACCCTGGTGTCGTTGTTATTTCCGTTGTACGCCGCAGCCCTGCGGGGCGATTGCGGTTGCGTCCGGGTGACATCATACTGTCGATCAACAATTCAGATATTGGTAGCGTCAAAACACTGCGGCGACTTCTCGACAATGATAGCGAAAGCTGGGACCTGGTGATTAATCGGCAGGGGCAGGCCTTCAGTCTAACGGTCGGACCTTGAGGGCCGCAACGCCATGACAGGTTTGTTTGAATCACAAGCACCGCGGCCCCTGGCTGATCGCTTACGGCCACAGGTTTTGACGGACGTTGTTGGGCAAGATCATCTGATTCATTCGGATGGACCCTTGGGTCGGATGTTGGCTGCGGGGCGGCTAACATCAATTATTCTTTGGGGACCTCCGGGTACCGGCAAAACAACAATTGCCCGCCTGCTTGCCGATGATACGGATTTGGCGTTTGAGCCTTTGTCCGCTGTTTTTTCAGGTGTTGCTGACCTGCGGAAGGTTTTTGATCGTGCGAAGCAAAACCGCCTGGGTGGGCGCGGGACGTTGCTTTTTATTGACGAAATCCACCGCTTCAATCGGGCGCAGCAAGATGGCTTTTTACCCTATGTTGAAGACGGAACAGTAATACTGGTTGGGGCGACCACTGAGAACCCATCGTTTGAGTTAAATGCAGCGTTATTGTCGCGAGCCCAGGTTTTAGTTCTGAATCGATTGGATGATCGAGCCCTCGATTTACTTCTTACACGGGCTGAGGAATTGGTCGGGCGCACCTTACCTATTGATGCCGATGCCCGGGCCGCGTTGCGCGCCATGGCGGACGGTGACGGACGATACTTACTGAATATGGCAGAAGGCGTTTTCATTCTGCCAGAGACGCCGATTTTGGATACGCAAGGTTTGGCCGCCGTCGTACAGCGCCGGATGCCGCTGTACGATAAGTCGCAAGATGGTCACTACAACCTGATTAGTGCGTTGCATAAATCGTTACGGGGGTCAGACGTCGACGCGGCCTTGTATTGGTTTGCGCGTATGCTGGAAGGCGGCGAAGACCCAAACTATGTCGCCCGTCGCTTATTGCGGTTTGCTGTTGAAGATATTGGGTTGGCCGATCCACATGCCGTTGTTCAGGCGAATACGGCCTGGCAGGCGTTCGAACGTTTGGGATCACCCGAGGGTGAATTGGCCCTGGTTCAATGCGTCATCTATTTGGCAAGCGCCCCCAAATCGAATGCAGCGTATAAGGCAGAAAAAGCGGCGCGGCGGGTCGCCCGAGAAACCGGATCATTGATGCCACCGATGCACATTTTGAATGCGCCAACATCGATGATGAAAGACTTGGGATATTCAAAGGGATACGCCTACGACCACGATGCTGACGATGGATTTTCGGGCCAGAATTACTTTCCTGATCAAATGGAACGCCAAGCCTTGTACCGCCCCAAAGACAAAGGCTTCGAACGCGAGATTGCCAAGCGTTTGGACTATTGGCAGAAGCTGCGCGATGAGCGGTCATAGTTTTGTTTGCCGCAGAGACCGTCGTCGCTCTTGATTGGTCTGGGGCAAAAGCAGCCAACGGCATTTCAGTCGCACAGATACCAGCGACACGCGCCGTCACGTCGCTGATTTTACCGCCTGATGGGCCACGCTGGACTCGCACCCATGCTCTGGACTATTTGTGCCGCCAAGCATCACATCTCCAAAAAACGCTTGTCGGTATTGATTGCTCTTTCTCACTACCCTTTTCGAATAATCAATATTTGCCCGAACTGCGTGCTCAAACTGCGCAAGCTCTCTGGATAGAGGTTAACACCGTCAGCTTAGGCGCCAGCGATTTTTATGCCGGTCCCTTCGCCGCCGCTCACACCGCAGAATTTTGGCAACGAGGAAAGCGTCCAAGCGAATTTATCGAACGCCACCGCAAGACAGAAAAGTCCGCCGCTGCGGCAGGAATGGGGCGGCCTGAATCGCCACTAAAGCTAATTGGTGCGAAACAAGTTGGCATGGCAGGGTTGGCGGGCATGCGCGTTTTAAACGCCCTAAAGCAACGCTGTGGCGATGCCGTCTGCATCTGGCCGTTTGAGAGTATCACGTCAGAAACCAACCTCGTTGTCGTTGAAATTTATCCAACGTTGTTTCGTCTCTCGTCCGGCGCAGGTCTTTCAAAGATCAGAGATGTAACCGCGCTGCGCACGGCTTTATCCACTTTCAATGTCGACTTTGGCCCATATGCGCCGGAAAACCTGACTGATCACGATACGGATGCTTTGATCTCCGCTGCGGGAATGCTAGGCCTGAGGCGTGAAACCGATGTTTGGAAACCGTCAGGTTTAGATGATAAGACCCGACAGACGGAAGGCTGGATTTTTGGCGTTCCGTAAACTGAATGGTAGGGTAGCCAACATGTCTGTGCCGTTTTCAATGATCCTGGCCGTAGCAGCGGGCGGTGCCTTGGGCGCTGTCGGTCGATTCTTGGTCATGAGCGGCATTGGGCGGGCCTTTGGCCACGGCTTTCCCATCGGCACCCTTGCGGTCAACATCATCGGATCCTTTTTGCTCGGCGCGTTATTGGAGGTGATGGCTCTTAAATGGTCACCATCGCCCGAGATGCGGGCGTTTCTGGTTGTTGGGGTCATGGGCGCATTTACAACGTTTTCAACGTTTTCGATGGACGTTGTTACTCTGATGACCCGCGGACAAATGGCCGCCGCATCGGCCTATGTCATCGCGTCAGTGACCGTTTGCGTGCTCGGCTTTTGGCTTGGCATGGCAGCCCTAAGGCAGGTGTTAACATGAGCGTTCAAACCCTTGAAGTGATGAACGACGAAGAGGGCCTTCGCATTGACCGGTGGTTCAAGGCACGCTTTCCCGATTTGACTCATGGTCATCTGCAAAAACTGTTGCGAACCGGCCAGGTCCGTCTGGATGGAAAGCGATCTAAAACGGGTGATCGGGTGTCTGCGGGCCAAATGATTCGCGTACCGCCGCTGGGGCAATCAGCGCCGCGCTCAAGGGTTCCAGTACAAAAAGAAAAAGCTGTTTCTGACGCAGACACAGAAATGATGCGCTCGATGGTCATTTACAAAGACGACAACATCATTGCCCTTAATAAGCCGTCAGGCTTGGCGGTGCAGGGCGGATCTGGCACCCATCGCCACATTGACGGATTGCTCGATGCCCTCAGGTTCAAACAGACAGATCAACGCCCCAGGCTGGTACATCGTTTAGATAAGGACACCAGCGGCATCTTGGTGCTGGGGCGCACGCGTCAAGCGACTGAAACGCTGGCAGCGGCCTTTCGCGGCAAAAGCGTTCGTAAACTATATTGGGCGTTGGTCACACCGCCGCCACCCAAACCGGGCGAGGGCAAGATCGAAGCCGCATTGGCCAAACGCCCAGCGGGATCTGCGGGTGAAAAAGTTGTTGTCGATCTCAAAGATGGTAAGCGGGCCGAAACCTGGTTCCGGACCTTAGCCAAGGTCGGACAAGTTGGATGGGTCGCTTTGGAACCCATCACCGGCAGAACCCATCAATTGCGTGTTCACATGGAAGCCATCGGCTGCCCCATTGTCGGGGATGGTAAGTATGGTGGCGCAGAGGCTCATTTAGGCGGCGAATTGGCAGGGGCTCGCTTGCAACTCCATGCCCACAGGTTGGTCTTGCCACACCCAAAACGCGGCACAATCAATCTTATTGCACCGATACCAGAAGATATGGCTAAGATGTTTGTATCACTGGGTTTAAATGAGGTTGCCCAAGACCTAGACTCATGTTCAGACCTGTTTGATGATAACCGATGACTGCTAGGGCCGTCGATGTACCCGCAAACAAGTGTCCACAACGGGAATAAGATTTAGCCATGCGCATGCTATTGGTAGAAGATCATGAAAAATTCGCAAAATCCGTCCAAGAAGGCATGGAATCTGCGGGTTTTGCTTGTGACTGGGTGCCAACAGGCGCCGAAGCTGATGCCGCTGTTGCTGTCGTGGCCTATGACGCCATCATCCTTGATCGCGGATTGCCTGACATGGACGGCTTAGAGTTTTTGCGGGGTATCCGCGATCAGGGCAACACAATACCTGTGCTGGTTCTAACCGCCCGTGATTCGCTGGAAGACCGAATTCAGGGCCTCAATACCGGTGGTGATGACTATTTGCTCAAACCGGCGGCGATGGAAGAAGTCATCGCACGGGTTCGCGCTTTACTGCGCCGACCCGGCGGTGCACTGGGCGTTGTCTTGTCGGCGGGCAATGTGTCGTTCGATACTGTCGCCCGCGAAGTGCAGGTTGCCAATAAAACCATCGCGATCTCCCGGCGCGAAATGGAAGTTCTCGAACATCTTCTCAGGCGAAAAGGGCGGGTCGTTCCAAAGGACGTTATGGAAGAAAAACTTTATGGATTTGGCGAAGAGGTGACATCCAATTCAGTCGAAGTTCACGTTTCTCGGCTGCGCAAACGACTGACGGCAAACGCAGCCGATATTCAAGTTCACACATTGCGGGGTGTCGGATACTTGATTACGGATGAAGGTGACATTTAGTCAATGACCGAAGAACAAGGGGAATTCGACCGCGAGTTCCTGATTAAACTTGCGCGTGAAAAATCAGTTGAAGGCCGCAATCAACTTGGTCGGCTGATGTTATCGATGTTTGATAACACTGGCTCTGAATTGACCGATCGCGAACGGCAACTCATGTTTGATATCTTGGGCGGCATTGTCCACGAAATTGAAATGTCAGTGCGCCAAAACTTGGCTGAAAAGCTTGCCGATTTCGATGATGCGCCTGTTGGCTTGGTTTCAACGCTGGCGAACGATTCTATTGATGTTGCCTATCCGATTTTGAACCGCTCTGGGCTGCTGCGTGATAATGAACTCATCGAAGTGATTCAACGTCGCACGCTCGAACATCAATTAGCAGTCGCAGCCCGTAAAGATGTCTCCGAACACGTTGCCGCCGCGTTGGTGAATACGGACGACGAAAGCGTCATTATTAAACTGCTGCATAATGAAAATGCCTCAATTTCCGATAGCACAATGGCCTATTTGGTTGAACAGTCAGAACGACGGGATTCCTTTCAAGATCCTCTTCTGCACCGCGATGACCTGGGCGAGGATCTTGCGAAGCGCATGTTTCTTTGGGTATCTGTCGCCCTTCGAGAATTCATTATTGAAAGTTATGAAATTGATGCGAACACGGTCGATAATCTCTTAGAACAAGCCGCCATCCGAGAGCTAGAAGCCCCTGCTGCAAAAGCAAAAAAGGGCAAGAAAGCTGATGAACTCGCACGCATTCTAAAAGAGGAAGGATTGGTTACACCCGATATGCTGGTCATCGCCCTGCGTGAAGGTGAAGTGCCCTTGTTCATTGCTTTGTTCTGTCGACTAACAGGATTACGTGAGGTTCTAGCATCGCGCATCCTGTTCGAGCCCGGCGGAGAGGGTTTGGCCATTGCCTGTAAAGGTATTGGTATTTCAAAGCCAATTTTCTCGTCTGTTTTTGCCCTTAGCCGCCGTGCGCGCGCTGTTGACGTGTCAAAAGTTCAAACGGAACTGGCTGAAGTTCTAAAATTTTATGATCGTATTTCTGAAAAGGGTGCAGCCCAAGTTCTCAGTACCTGGCGGTTAGGGTCGGACTATTTAGGTGCGATACGCCAGCTCCAAGAACGGATACGTCGTGACGAATGATGATCGCCCTGGACGCAAACCTCGCAGTTGGCCATCGGCTGCCGATGGTGATGCTGATCGACTAAGAGAAACACTTCGTAGACTAGAAGACATCACGCGTCTTATTTCAGATTGGGTGTTCGAGACCAATGCAGAAGGGCGCTTAACGTTCGTCTCAGAACGGGTGTTTGAAGCCATCTACAGATTGCCGGCGGAATTGAATGGACAGCCCTTTGATGACATTGGTGAGTTTGTCGATGATGTCGCAACCAAAAAGCCGGGTATGGGGCGGGCAGCGTTTCGCGATCGACCCTTCCTAGCAAAAGCCAGAGATGGCAGCGAACGCATTTGCCTAATTAGTGCGCTGCCAATTTATGATGAAAAGAGCGGCTTGTTCCAAGGAATGTGCGGTACGGTCCGCGACATTACGTCCGAGCGGCGCAATGCAGCAGGCATGCGCAGGCTGGTCACGGCCGTTGAAGAATTGAGCGATGCTTTTGCATTATGGGATGCTGAAGATAAATTGGTCGTCGCCAATGCCAGATACCGATCAATGCACAGTTCCATTGCAACCGTGTTGCAGCCCGGCACGCGGTTTAATGTTGTTTTGGATGCCGCGATGGCGGCTGGCCTTTTACCAGAAAGCCAGCCAAACCCGTCTCAGTTCAAAGCTTTGATGAAAGAACGCCACACAGCCTCAAAGCGTGGCTATGAGATGGCCTTTGGCGATCAATCTGTCTTGCTGGTCAGAGAATGTAAATTGCCAGATGGTGGAACAGTGACAGTGGCGACAGACATAACGGAAAGCCGATTAGCGCAAAGGCAGATCGAAGAAACCGCTGAAAAACACAAGCAGTTTGCCGCCGATGTTGCGCATGAACTTCGAACACCCTTGGCGGGTTTTCGGTCAAATTTGGACAATTTAGGCGAGCATGCGGGGGCGCAAGAACTTCGCGATGAAGTTGATGCGATGGCCCGAATGGTTGAGCAAATGCTGACAGCGACACGCGCAGATTTTTTGTCTGTACAAGGAGCAGATGTGGCCGATCTGAGTAAGATTGCGGTTCGTGTGGCGAGTAACATGGCACCACTGGCGATCAAGCAAGGTCGCCCAATTGAAGTGTTGGGTGCGAAGCAGAGCATCACGGTGCGTGGTGATTTCGGATCAATTGAACAAGCCATTCGAAACCTAGTTGAAAACGCCATGAAGTACGGATTTGCCAATACGCCGATTTCAATTCGCGTCAACCAAGATAAGTCTATTCGCGTTATTGACCATGGCCCAGGGGTTCCAGCAGACATGCAGAACAGGGTTTTTGAGAGATTCGCCCGCGCTGATCAGCGGGTCCAGGGTGCTGGGCTTGGTCTATCCATTGTTCACCGCATTGCCGAAGCACACAGCGCAACCGTGGCAGTGCAAGAAACCCAAGGGGGTGGCGCGACGTTTATCATTCAGTTTGCTCACTGAGCCGCCACAAACAAACCGCAAATTTAAACGGCACTTTATAATCACTTCAACATTCAATGGCATCTGCTTTTGCGCAGTACCATGAAACAATTCCTGTGTGCCTCGCAGAATGTGTGATTGTTGGTAAGTGTCGCATGAACAGGGGCATTACTTGATGAGTAGCTGCTATCTTTACCCGTTAACGGCACAATACAGCACCTGGCTATCGAACTTCATCCGTCCAAACTTTAAATTCTGTCAGCGTATTTGGCCCGAATGTTTGGGTCAGTGGCACATCTGCTGCGTCGCGGCCAATGGCGATGAGAATTCGAGCAATTCGAGGTGTATTATTTCGCGGATCAAAAACCCACCACTGCGAGCCGAGATATACCTCCATCCATGCAGCGAAGTCGCCGGGTGGATGAGGTTCTGGCTCGCCAATATCACTTAGATATCCTGTGCAATATCTTGCCGGAATATTCATGCAGCGGCAAAACGCTATCGCCAGATGCGTGAAGTCGCGGCACACTCCGCGTGCTTCTGCCAAAGTCTGAGATGCCGTTCGCATTGCCCAGGCATGTTCATATCCGAAGGTTACATGGTTATGAACAAAGTCGCAGATGGCCTGAACGCGAGCCCACCCGAACTCAGTGTTCTCAAAAAGACGCCAAGCCTGATCCGACAACATATCTGTGTCACAGTACCGGCTTCCAAGAAGATAGGTTAGCGTCTCAAATGGCAGGTCCTGAACCAGATTTTGCGTAGCATCAACAGCAACGGAGTCGGGATATCCCGTGTCGCGGAAGATGCCATCCGTTGACAGCGAAAAGTCCCCTGCGGGCGCAAGCAAACGCGTGCACCAATTTCCAAAGCCATCCCGATAGCTTTCCAGTGGAACGCCGGGTGATGTTGAAAGATAGTCGGGACGCTCTAAATCGCCAAAACGCGAATAGTGCACGTTGAGGAGCGCGATCATTGGCGTCGGCTGTGGTAGATTATAGCGAAAGCGACAACCCAGGCTAATACGCATTATTGCTGCCAGTCCATATCAGCTTCTCCATTTGGGTCCAGACTCATTCAGATCACACAATTACGTTCCGCCAAGAGGTTCAAGTGCCAGAAAATCACCGCGCAGGACATGCCAAGCATATTCAAGTGCTATTGACATAGCGATTGGGCGGGGCGGAACCCGAGGGGCGGGGCTCTTTGGCCGATGAATGTGTCGCCGAGCCTTAAAATATTGCCGATATTCCTGCGGCTTATCTCCTGCTCGTCGACCAAATATCCTCCCGCGTAATGGATGGTTGGAATGAGTTTGGACCCTAGGTTGTAGTGAGGAATTAATCATTTGATCCAGATTGCGATGGCTGCGATTTGTACAAATCCCATATAGTTTTGGATGTGTTTATCATATCGCGTGGCCACGCGTCTGAACTGTAAGAGATAACCAAAGAAGCGTTCAATGATATTCTATTCCTTATAGAGGTTTTTGTCGATATGCCGGGGAGTTCCAGCAGACATGCAGAACAGGGTTTTTGAGAGATTCGCCCGCGCTGATCAGCGGGTCCAGGGTGCTGGGCTTGGTCTATCCATTGTTCGCCGTATTACCGAAGCACACGGCGCAACCGTGGCAGTGCAAGAAACCCAAGGGGGTGGCGCGACGTTTATCATTCAGTTTGCTCACTGACACGCCCTACAGACACACCATAAAATTGACAAATTATAACGTTTTATTACGCCGTCATGTGCCCGTAAGGCTTATGCCTTAGTACATGAGATGCGAGATCACATTGATCTTAGCCATGCGGAAATAAAGGTGTCAGTCGTGACCAGATTATTGAAGATAGTTTCTTTAGTTGGTGCCTGCCTTGCCAGCGCGATGGCAACATCTGTCCTTGCTCAACAAATTGAAGTCGCGCAAATCAAGACGGGCGATCTCGATTTAACCGTGACAGGTGCGTGTCTGGATGGTGATGCGGTTTTCCGGATTGTCAATAATGGTGCGGACTGGTCTGTGGCGCGCGAAATCCTTGTCTATCGCTTCGCTGGTGACATTCTGGTTAATAAACGAAAACTGACAATGGAGGAAGGGGACAATGCCACCTTCAAAGTTAGAGGGGCGGCTAAATCCGGCGCAAAGCTCGGCCTGATTATTAGTGGCGATGACATGACCCGCTTGACCCCGTATGATGCGTCTTTGGATTGTGGCAAATAGGCATTTCTATCAGATGTTCATCGCTTGGAAGAGGTCGCTAATGATGTCTTCTGGGTCCTCAAGGCCAACAGATAACCTGAAGATGCCATCGCCTGCCCAGTCACGATAACGGGCATCTCCGGTCGCGTCTGTTTTAAACGACGTTTCTAGCAAGCTTGCTGTTGGCATCCAACAAACCAAAGACCGCTGATGACCTAATGAGACAGCGTAATGCACCATGCTTAGATTTTTTGCGATCTGATCTGCCATGGGTTGGTTTATGTTCAAACCTCCTTTGAGGCGAAACGTCATCATTGCCGATGTATTCCGCATTTGGCGTTTAACAAGCTCCCGCTGGGGATGGCTGTCTAAACCAGGGTAGATAACGCGTTCAATCCGCGGGTTGTTCTCTAACGCGTTCGCGACAGCCAAAGCCGTTTCTTGGTGGGCTCGCATACGAAGCGGCAGGGTCGTTGCGCCGCGTGCAATCAGCCACGCATTAAATGGGCTCATTACACCGCCATAGTGAACGGTGGCTTCGCTGATTAAGGCCCGGATCAAGTCGCGTCGGCCACTTATTGATCCGCCCATAGCATCACCATGGCCGCCAATATATTTTGTCACCGAGTGCATCACATAATCCGCGCCCAGCGCTAACGGCGAGCAACCGATAGGGGACGCAAACGTATTGTCGACAACAACCCGGCATCCAGCCGCATGGGCAATGTCGCAAACAGCGGCAATATCAGTCAGCCGCAGTATTGGATTGCAAGGAGTGTCGATGAAGACCAACTTTGCCCCCTTGCCAATGGCGTCAGAGGTGATCTTGGAATCGAGAAACTCCAGCTTCAGCGGCGGTCGAAATGCAACCCGCAAAGGGGACGACTTTCTACCTTCACCCGCCGGGTGACATGCAGCGCGGCTGTTTTGATCTGTGTATGATATTGATTCTTATAGCAGAATCATGCTGACGCCGCATGAAATATCAGGTTTATTTGAGAAATAGAGGATTAGTGTATTGTTAGCCTCGAGGTCAAAAAAGGTAATGCAGGGCGTGGACTCAACAAGCAATTTTCTGTGTGTATTCGATTGTGACGGCACCATGGTCGATTCCCAACATGGCATTATTTTGTGCATGACCGCAGCCTTTCGGGAATTGGGCTGGGATGATCCAGAGGCAGAATCTGTGCGCCGATGTGTTGGTCTTCCGTTGGTCGAAGCCATTGAGCATCTTGCGCCATCCAAACCATCATTTGACCATAATAAGGCGTCAGATTACTACAAGACGACGTTTGCGCAAATTCGTGCCGATGGCCGACTAACGGAAGATCTATACGAAGGCATTGCCGATACGTTGATCAACTTAGAAGCCCAAGGGTGGCTTTTGGGCGTCGCAACCGGTAAAAGCCGTCGAGGTTTGGACGCGACGTTGGCACATCACAACCTCGCGCATCACTTTGTTACGCTCAAGACAGCCGATGTGGCACGCGGTAAACCAGACCCTGACATGCTGTTTCAAGCGATGGCGGAGGCCGGTTCGGAATCTGCATCGACGGTCATGATTGGCGATACCACGTTCGATATAGAAATGGCCGTTCGGGCCAACGTTACAGCTATTGGCGTGTCATGGGGATACCATCCGGTATCTGACTTGCGTGACGCTGGAGCGCACTTCATCATTAAGAACAGTCGGGAGTTGCCGGACATTCTCAGCAGCCGATTTAAACCGGAGAGCCGAAATGAAAACCGTTGTTAAAATTATCGCCATCGTTGGCGGTTTACTGATTGCAGCCGTCGTTGCAGTCGTCGCCATCCTAAGCAATCTCGACTTTAATGAATACAAGGGGCTGATTGCGGAAAAGGCCAAAGAGGCAACGGGTCGAACCTTGACAATCGACGGCAATTTGGATTTAGAGATTTCTCTTAGCCCCAAGATTGCGGTCAGCGGTGTAACGTTTGAAAACGCGGCCTGGGGATCACGCCCTGCAATGATGACGGTCGATACCTTTAAAGCCGAAGTTGAATTGCTGCCGCTGCTCTCAAGCGAAATTCGGATAAAGCGGGTCATTCTAATGGGATTAGATGTCTTGGCTGAAACGGATTCCTCCGGCACCGGTAACTGGGTCTTTACGCCGACAGGATCATCGGCGGGTGCAGCGGAATCAGAAACGTCGACCGAAGACTCATCAAGCAGCGGCGGTGGTGCGCTTCCGGTTGTTGAAGAAGTTCGCATCGAAGATGTTCGGGTGACTTATAAAGATGGTGTCGCAGGAACAGAAACCGTGATCGAGCTAGAGCGCATGGATTTATCGGCGTCAGGCGCCAATGCGCCATTAGATTTATCATTCGCCGCTGTGTTTAACGATGAACGCATTGAAGGTAATGGCCAGCTTGGTTCGATTGAAACACTAATGTCAGGCGGTAAGCCCTTCCCCATTTCACTCAATATTGCAGCCTTGGGTAGTGTCATCGATGTGACGGGGGCGATTGCCAACATCAAGGCCCAAAAGGGCATAGACCTAAAACTCAACGTGATCGGCGCCGATCTTGCGGCAACGGCGGCCCGCGGCGTGAAGCTAGCGGGTCAGGCCGAAACGCCACCCCTTGCGGCAAATCCATATACCATCGCTGCCCGGGTTTCCGATATTGCTGGTGGCTATGCAATTGACGGTTTGGGCGTCACCATTGGCAATACGGACTTGTCCGGTGCCTTGTCGGTGAAACTGGATGGTCCCCGTCCGGCCCTAAAGGCGGACCTCACATCCCGGCGCTTTGATCTGGATGATCTTATCGTTCGTGCTTCAGATGGTGCAGGTGCATCAGAAGCCGCCTCTGCATCTTCTGAAAGCACCTCTGCCTCAACAGATGCCTCGGGTAAGCAGCGAGTCTTCCCCGATGATCCGCTGCCACTGGATGGCCTGAAAGCAGCCGATGCGGCGATTAAGCTCTCTATTGATGAGTTGATCGCAGCGCCTTGGACGCTAACCGCCGTTGGTGTTGATGTTAAGCTGAACAATGGTTCGTTGATGATTGCACCATTCACAGCAAACGCATTTGAGGGCACGATTGGCGGCAACATTGCGCTTGATGCCTCAAAGGCGACACCAACGCTCACCATGGCGACTGTGGTTCGCGGGTTGGACTATGGCAAACTCAGCACCTTCATTCTGAAGGAAGAGAAAGCCATGGTTCATGGCAAGCTGGACCTGGACGTTGACCTGCAAGGAGCAGGCGGCAGTGTGCGTGCCTTAATGGCCAGCCTGAACGGCAACCTTCGGGCGGTGACAGAAAATGGTCGGTTGGATTCGGCTATCTTGAACATTGTCTCTGGCGATGTGATGTCAGCCATTCCGTTGTTTGGCGATAGCAAAGACGACAAAACCATCGAATGTGGTGTTGTTGAATTTAATATCACCAAAGGACAAGCCGCTGCTAAATACCTGTTGTTTGAAACGGGTGGGCTCTCTGTTGTCGGCGAAGGGGGTATGAACTTAGCCGAAGAAGAACTGGCTTTGCTGTTTGATCCGCGGGCAAAGAAAGCCAGCTTGGTTAACATGGCCGAAGTACCTGTTGCCGTGAAAGGCACGTTTGCCGCACCAGAGTTCGTTCCGGATGCGACCGCGATTGCCGGCAACCTGTTAGGGACCGCCTCAACCATTGGTGCCGCCATTGCAACGGGTGGCCTTTCGCTGCTGGTTGAGAACATCGCCGGGGGCGCAGCAAAGCGGGTCGATGAAACCGACTACTGCGCCTTGGCGTTGGCTGGCAAACCTTTGAAAGCGGACGAAGCCGCCGCAAGCTCAGATGGATCGTCTTCATCAGAAAGCTCTGGTTCTGCGGCACCGTCGACAGCAGAAGACGCCGTGGAAAGTGTCGGTGGTGCCTTGAAAAGCTTGTTCGGCAATTGAACAAGAAATCACTGTTCATCCCGGAAAAGCTGGATGCACCTAAGCTGCACAAACGGTTCTATAAGGCTGTTTCGGTGGTTCCAGACGAAGATGGTTTCGCCATCGCCTTGGATGGGCGACAGTTAAAGTCTCCGTCGAAGCGCCCGCTGGTTTTTCCAACCCAAGCGCTTGCCGACGTTGTTGCACAGGAATGGGACGCTCAGGCCGAACATATCGTGCCTACGTCCATGCCCTTGATGGCGCTGATGGCGACAGCGGTTGATCGCATTGGGCCTGAACGCGTCGTCGTTACTGAACAAATTGCTGCGTATGGAGGCTCGGATTTGCTCTGCTATCGGGCCGAAGGTCCCGCAGATTTGGTGGCGCTTCAGGCCAAAGCTTGGGACCCGTGGCTTACCTGGATCGCAGAGGATGTTGGCGCGAGCTTGCGCACCACAGCGGGCATCATCCACGTTCAACAACCTGATGCGGCTCTTGAAGCCATTACCAAAGCCGTTGATTTGTTCGATGACAATCGGCTGTCCGCGCTTTCCATCATAACGGCAATGGGGGGATCCGTCGTCATTGGGTTGGCTTTCTTGCAGGGTCAGATAACGGCGGCGAAGGCCTATGAGGCGGTGACGGTCGATGAGGCCTATCAGGAGACGACCTGGGGCGTCGATGCCGAGGCTGCCGCGCGCCGCGCAGGAATACGCGCTGAATTTCTAGCCGCAGAGCATTTTTTAAGCCTTCTGCCTTCTCGCGATCAATAGGTCCATAAAACTTGCTGGCTTGATGCTTTGTCGGTTGGGTATTATCCCCGCCTAAATTGGTTTGGGGGTCGCCATGCATGACATTATTCGTCAATTGGAAGAAAAACGCGCCGAGGCACGGATGGGCGGTGGTCAACGCCGCATTGATGCCCAGCACGCAAAGGGCAAGTTAACGGCCCGTGAGCGCATCGACGCCTTCCTGGATCCTGGCTCCTTTGAAGAATGGGACATGTTCGTTGAACACCGGTGTACCGAATTTGGTATGGCCGACCAGAAAATACCCGGCGATGGTGTCGTCACCGGTTTTGGCTCGGTCAACGGTCGGTTGGTCTTCGTCTTCAGTCAAGATTTCACGGTTTTTGGCGGCTCGCTCTCATCAAGCCATGCGGACAAAATTGCCAAGATCATGGACAAGGCTATTGACGTCGGTGCGCCCGTAATTGGCTTGAACGATTCAGGCGGTGCTCGCATCCAAGAAGGCGTCGATTCGCTTTCCGGGTATGCGGAAGTCTTCCAACGCAATGTCTTGGCGTCAGGCGTCGTGCCGCAAATTTCCATGATTATGGGGCCCTGCGCCGGTGGTGCGGTTTATTCGCCCGCCATGACCGACTTCATTTTCATGGTCAAAGATACGTCCTATATGTTTGTAACTGGCCCAGATGTGGTCAAAACCGTGACCCATGAAACCGTGACCCAAGAAGAACTGGGCGGAGCCGTCACCCACACAACAAAATCTGGTGTTGCGGATCGGGCGTTTGAAAACGATGTCGAAGCCTTGTTGTATCTACGACGCTTGATCGACTTTTTGCCGCAAAACAACAAAGAAAAGCCGCCCGTGCGGCCAACCGATGATCCGGCGGATCGGGCTGAAATGTCGTTAGATGCACTTGTTCCCGATAATGCGAATAAGCCCTATGACATGAAAGAGTTGATCATCAAGATGGTCGATGAGGGCGATTTTTTTGAAATTCAGCCCGACAACGCTGGTAATATTATTTGTGGCTTTGCCCGTATGGAAGGCTCCACCGTTGGTATTGTTGCCAATCAGCCGATGGTTTTGGCCGGTTGTCTCGATATTGCGTCTTCCATCAAAGCCGCGCGTTTTGTTCGCTTCTGTGATTGCTTCAATATTCCCATCGTCACACTGGTTGACGTTCCTGGCTTCCTGCCCGGCACCGCCCAAGAATACGGCGGCATTATCAAACATGGGGCGAAGCTGCTTTACGCCTATACAGAGGCAACGGTCCCGAAAGTCACTGTCATTACCCGCAAAGCCTATGGCGGCGCTTATGACGTGATGAGCTCGAAACACCTCCGCGGTGATGTGAACTTCGCCTGGCCATCGGCAGAGATTGCCGTGATGGGGCCAAAAGGTGCGGTGGAAATCATTTTCCGTCAAGACCTGGGTGATGCGGAGAAAATCGAAGCCCGCACCGAAGAATACCGTCAGCGTTTTGCTAATCCGTTTATTGCCGGTCATCGTGGTTTCATTGATGATGTCATCATGCCGCATAACACGCGCACCCGTGTTTGCCGGTCTTTGAACATGCTCCGCAATAAGGATGTCAAAAACCCGTGGCGAAAACACGGGAATATTCCGCTTTGAGTTTTAGCCTTTGAAAATTCCAGATTTTCGTAAAGACCAAGGGCCGTTGCCGGACTACGTTAAGAACGCACAGGTCGTCTCGGTGTCTCGATACGATGAAGACCCGGCGATGAACCGACTGCAAATTTTGGCACGGCATTTTCTTGGCTACTTTGCAATTTCAGTGATATCTGCGGTCCTAAGCCTGTCGCAGACACCACCTCATTTTGGTTTCGTGTGGTTTGTTGTTGGCTGGTCAGCCCCGCTGGCTCTTCACGTTGCCTATGTCATGGAATTGTTTGGTCCGCATAAAGTGAGGGTGGAATCGCCAAACACACAATCAGACGACAACAATTCGTCTCCTCGGTGATGAATTAGGTGATGCACATTTCCATTTTACCGATCACCACACGAGATCAATATGTTGCTCGTGTCCGGATCGAATCTGACGTTCGAAAAGCGGATGTCCCAAATGATACGAACTTCAGATTCGAGACACTCGTCCATTTTCTTACTTATGATCGACACCATGGCACGGTTGTTACAGTTGGGATGCCTCACTCACATGACCGACCAGCGGCCCCACACGCTTTTGAATAACCTTTCCTCACTGCGGGAAGAGTAGGGTGCTCACAATGCTTTTTGGTTCACCCGCTTTGAGAGGTCGGCGGCAGATTCTTGCCGCTCACTATACCGATCAACCAGGTATGGCATTGGGTCGCGTGTCAGAAGCGTAAACTTCACAAGCTCTTCCATCACATCGACCATTCTATCGTAGTAGGGCGAGGGCTTCATGCGCCCGTCGTCGTTAAACTCCAAAAATGCCTTCGGTGTCGATGACTGATTAGGGATCGTCAAAAGCCGCATCCAGCGACCAAGAATGCGCAATTGGTTCACCGCGTTGAAACTCTGCGATCCACCGCATACTTGCATAACCGCAAGCGTCTTGCCTTGGGTCGGACGAACGCCACCCAGGGTCAACGGAACCCAATCGATCTGCGCCTTCATAATGCCCGTCATTGCGCCGTGGCGTTCAGGAGAACACCAGACCATGCCTTCGCTCCAGGTTACGGTATCGCGCAGCTCGCTCACCTTCGAATGAGACGCATCAGCATCATCCGGTAGTGGCAAACCAGAGGGGTTAAAGGTGCGTGTTTCAGCCCCGAAGCGCTGCAAGACGCGAGCGGCTTCTTCTGTCATCAACCGGCTATAGGACCGCTCACGAAGCGAGCCGTAGAGCAACAAAATGCGTGGCGCGTGGTGACTCCGTTCCGTCGGGAACAGTTTGGAATGATTGATGCTCTCGAAATGGTCGGATGCAATATTTGGCGTATCAGACAACGTTTTCTCCATGTGATGTTTTCAAAAACCACCTAAAGAAGAAGGTCGCGAAGACAGCAGCAACAAGCTGCACGCTGATAAAGGCAGCCACATTAAAGGGGGCGATCCCGGTAAACGTGTCCGAAAAACTGCGCGCAATCGTTACCGCTGGGTTGGCAAATGACGTCGACGAGGTAAACCAATATGCGGCAGTGATATAGAGGCCAACAGCCATAGGAACGGCGTTCGGGCGCGCCTTAAGACAACAAAGAATGGTTCCGATCAGGCCAAACGTCGCAACGAATTCGCCGGTCCACTGACCCAGTCCTGTTCGTGTCGTCGTCGACATATCGATGATCGGCAGATCAAACATAATTTGTGCGGCAAAGACGCCGACGATCCCGCCAAAGATTTGACTCATGATATAAAGCACCGCTTCCAACCGCTTTATATCGCCTCGAATGGCAAAGCATAGCGTCACTGCCGGATTAAAATGCGCGCCGGAAATCGGGCCGAAGATTGTAATCAGAACAACCAGAATCGCACCGGTTGGAATGGTGTTTCCTAGCAAGGCAACGGCGACATTCCCGTCCGCCAAACGCTCGGCCATAATCCCGGAGCCAACGACTGTGGCCAACAAGGAAAATGTGCCAATCCATTCTGCAATCAGTCTGCGGCTCATGGTTTCAACAGGCATTGGCTATTTCATCAATCAACGGTTGGCAACGCCCTGATTGTCCGCCGCAGCAATCTTGTAGCAAGAACCCAAGCAGGCTGCGAAGTCCATCCATGTCGGAAAAATACCGAATTATTCGGCCCTCGCGTTGGTTTTTCACCAGTCCTGCTTGCAACAACACGGAAAGATTGGCCGATAGGGTGTTCGGCTTCACGTTAAGCTGTTCGGCGATGATGCCCGCAGGCAAGCCGGTAGGTCCGGCCTGGATCAACAGCCGGAAAACATCAACGCGGGTGGTTTGTGATAGAGCGGCAAAAGCCGCGACGGCGTTCGATTGTTCCATACTTCATGATTTATGGAAATAATGATGATTGGTCAATAGACTTCGACCTATAAAAGATTGTTATTCCCGCATCGGCCTTTAACACAGAGAACGGTGAGAATACCGAGGGACCGCATAATGCGCTATCGCTTCGCTGTATGAGCGCAGTGAGAAGAAAAAAGAAAGCGGCGCGTCTCCGCGCCGTAAAAACCTTCTCTGTGCCTTTCTCTGTGACGTCTTGGCAGCGCGCAGCGCAGCCGAGGCCTCTGTGTTCTCTGTGTTGAATGACCAAGACGAACCACTCCTCGGCGCGTCGGTTTTAAAGACCGCCTGGATTCCGGATACCTTCGCCTTTGGCTTGGTTCCGGAATGACGGATGCCTTGTCTAAACAGGTCGTCATTCCCGTGAAAACGGGAATCCAGAAAGGCCGTAAAACTGGCCCCCCGCGTATCTGAGGATGGTCGGCTATATGTGCCGCCGATATCGTCATTCCCGCAAAACCATGATCAACCTTGCGCTTTTTGTGCATAAGACATATATCCTAAATCATTGATTTATTAGGTTGTTTTCATGGTGATTGACCCTGGCGGGCGGCATGTTGACAATTGTTGACATTCACGGGGTGAAAATGGCCTATTTTTGAATGAATTCAATTACTTACTCCGTTTCCATTGGGGTAATAACGCGGTTAAATGGTGATATGGTCTCTTTTTTGCGGATTTTCTGGGGGTAGGGCGTCAACATGTTTAAGAAAATACTGATTGCGAACCGGGGCGAAATTGCCTGTCGGGTCATGAAGACCGCTCGCCGTATGGGCATCAAAACGGTTGCGATCTATTCAGATGCCGACGTTGATGCTGTGCATGTTGAAATGGCCGACGAAGCCGTTCGTGTTGGCCCTGCCGCCAGCGCCGAAAGCTATTTGAACATGCCCGCCATAATGGTGGCAATTGACCAGACGGGCGCGGATGCCGTTCATCCTGGCTATGGCTTCTTATCTGAAAATCCGAAGTTTGCCCGCGCCCTGGCGCGCAAGGGCGTAGCGTTTATCGGGCCAAAACCTCGAGCAATCACCGCCATGGGCGACAAGATCGAGTCCAAAAAGCTTGCGCAAAAAGCCAAAGTCAGCACGGTACCCGGTCACACGGAAGCCCTAAAAAATGCCACCGAGGCGGTCAAGGTTTCGAAACAAATTGGCTATCCCGTGATGTTAAAGGCATCGGCGGGCGGCGGCGGCAAGGGCATGCGGATTGCCCACAACGACGAAGAAGCCCGTGACGGGTTTGAGCGCGCGACGAACGAAGCACGGACCAGCTTTGGCGATGACCGGGTCTTTGCAGAAAAATTCATTCAACAGCCACGCCACATTGAAATTCAGGTCTTAGGCGACGATCACGGTAATATCGTTTACTTAGGCGAGCGGGAATGCTCAATCCAACGCCGCCACCAAAAAGTTCTGGAAGAAGCACCGTCGCCGTTTTTAGACGATGCCACCCGTAAAGCGATGGGTGAGCAAGCCGTTAAATTGTCGAAAGCCGTTAAATATGTTTCCGCAGGAACGGTCGAATTCATAGTCGATGGCGACCGTAATTTCTACTTCCTGGAAATGAACACGCGCTTGCAGGTCGAGCATCCGGTGACAGAATTGGTCACTGGCTTGGACCTTGTTGAATTGATGATTCGCGTTGCCGCCGGTGAAGCCATTCCGTTCAAGCAAGAGGACGTGAGCCTGGACGGCTGGGCCATTGAAGCGCGCCTGTATGCGGAAGATCCGTTTCGAAATTTCTTGCCGTCGATTGGACGGCTGGTTCGGTTTATTCCACCCGCAGAGAAAAACGCCGGACCAGGTGCGGGCATCGGGCAAGGTATTGGTAAGACAGGCCAAGACGTTGTGCGGGTCGATACAGGGGTCGAAGAGGGCTCCGAGATTTCGATATTCTATGACCCGATGATCGCCAAGCTGATTGTCGGCGGCAAAGATCGGTTAACCGCCATGGATGCCTTATCATCTGCACTCGACTCATTTTACGTGCGGGGCGTGGAAACCAATGCGGCGTTCTTGGCCGCGCTCGCTGCGCACCCGCGGGTGCGCTCTGGCGACATGACAACGAACCTGATCGCTGAAGAGTTTCCCGACGGATTCAACAGTGCAAACTTGGTCGATGAAGACCCGGCGCTTGTCACCGCCGCCGCCGCATCGATGCATTGGACCTATCAAGCCCGGGCCGCACAAATTTCGGGCCAAACGCCGGGTATGGAGCGGACCGTCTCGAACAATTGGGTTGTTGTTCAGGGTGAAGATCAGCATACGGTTGAAGTTCGATCTGTTGATGGCGGCTATGATGTTATCGGGGCTGGCGGCTTGTTGCGGGTCCGCACCGCGTGGCGGATGGGGGACCCGTTATTCTCTGCGACCATTAATGATCAAGCCGTGACGTTTCAGGTCGAACGTGACGCCGTCGGCTACCGCATAACGCGGGCAGGTCGGCGGTCAGACGTGCATGTCTTCTCAAGCGACGTTGCAGCACTCTTCCAATTGATGCCGATTAAAGAAGCGCCAGATATGTCACAGTTCCTGCTCTCGCCAATGCCGGGGCTGTTGGTCTCTGTTGCCGTAACAGAGGGCCAAGAGGTCAAGGCTGGCGAAGAATTAGCCGTTGTCGAAGCGATGAAGATGGAAAATGTTTTGCGCGCCGAACGCGATGCTGTGATTGGTGAAATTAAAGCGGGGGCGGGTGACTCTCTCAAAGTCGACCAAGTGATCCTGGAGTTTGGCTGATTTCTGATGCCCCATCTTCCAAGGCAGTTCGCGTCGTTATTCGCGGACGGGTTCAAGGCGTGTGGTTTCGGGGTTGGACAGTGCGCGCCGCCAAAACGCTGGGCCTCGATGGATGGGTTCGCAATTGCTCAAATGGATCGGTAGAGGCGATGTTTTCTGGTAATGCAAGCCAAGTCGATATCATGCTAAAGGCCTGCGCAAACGGCCCGCCGTTAGCATCCGTCACGGATGCAAGAGCGTTTCCTGTTGGTGACGCTGACCGTCCAAGCGTCGGATCTGGTTTTGATCAAATTTAGATTATTTTTCAAAGACGTCTGCGAAGGTTTGCATCAAGGCGAGGTCGATATCGGGCATCAAAGCCGTGATGCCTAGATCGCTCAGCGATGTCACGCCGTGCTCTTGAATACCGCACGGAACGATACCGCTGAAATGTTCGAGATCGGGATCAACGTTGATCGATATGCCGTGAAACGTGACCCACCGCCGGATGCGAACACCAATCGCCGCAATCTTATCTTCTGTTCCTTTTTCGCCGCCGTGGGCACCTTGGTCTACCCAAATACCGACCCGACCGTCCCGGCGTTCTCCGATGACGGAAAAACCAGCCAACGTGCGTATGATCCAATCTTCTAGATCACCAACAAATTTGCGCACGTCCGGAGATCGTTCTCGTAAGTTAAGCATCACATAAGCAACCCGTTGCCCCGGGCCATGATAGGTCAACTGACCGCCACGCCCAGTTTGGAACACAGGAAAACGGTCGGGCGAAACAAGGTCTTCCGGGTTTGCGCTGGTTCCAGCTGTATAAAGAGAAGGGTGTTCCAATAGCCAAATGGTTTCGGGCGCCGTGCCTGCGGCTATCTCAGCAACACGGACCTCCATAAAAGTTAATGCATCAGAATAACTGACGGGTTCATCACTGACCAACCATGTGACATCGAACCTTTCAATTGTTGATGAGAACTTCATGGCGATCTGTTAGCTTTCTATCTGATTGGTCCGCTTGAAAGGCATCTGGCCTTCTGCTATCCCGGCCCTATTGAAGGCAACGAAATCCGTTGCTGCAAGCGTTAGCGGTCGTGGCGGAATGGTAGACGCGGCGTCTTGAGGGGGCGTTGGGCGAGAGCCCGTGGGAGTTCGACTCTCCCCGACCGCACCAAATGCTTATTTAACGGGATGATAGCGTCTCGGCTGACCTCTTTTTTTATCAATTTGGTGGGGCTAACATGACCGATCAAGGATATGAAAGCCAAACCGAGTTAGAATTATCGCCAGATGTCGTTAATTCGATACTCGAGGCATTGGCGCTTGGGCAGTCGTCTCGTGTTCAATCTTTGGCCGAACGGCTTCATTATTCCGATTTTGCCGATTTGCTGGAAAGAATAAGTGTCTCAGATCGTGAGAAACTTATTGATACAACACGCGCGTCGTTTGAACCCGAAATTCTGTCTGAATTGGATGAAACCGTCCGCGATGATGTTATTGAATATCTCGGCCATGATTTTGTCGCTCGCGCCGTCTCCGAATTGGATAGTGATGATGCGTTCTTTGTCGTTGAAGACTTAGAAGAAGTCGATCAGCAGAAAATTCTAGCAGCGATGCCCAAAGATGATCGCTCCTTAATTGAAGAAGGCCTTACGTATCCTGAACACAGTGCTGGTCGGTTGATGCAGCGGGAAGTCGTCACCGTGCCACTGGACTGGACCGTTGGTGCCACGATTGACCATATGCGGAGAACGGCCGATTCAGAGGTCGTTGATGACGCAGATACCTCTGCATTACCAGACCTGTTCTATGATATTTTTGTTGTCGATTCACTCGACAAACCAGTCGGAACATTGCCGCTAAGCCGTCTGCTTAGAACACGTCGACCCGTCTCAGTGAGCGATATCATGGGGACCGAGCTTCAAGCCATTCCCGTGGATATGGACCAAGAGGACGTTGCCCATCTGTTTTCTAAGCGCGACCTGGTGACGGCTCCCGTTGTCGATAACGATGGTCGATTGGTTGGCGCCATTACAATTGACGACGTGGTCGATGTTATCCATGAAGAACACGAAGAAGACTTTATGCGCCTGGGTGGTGTTCTTGAAGATGATTTATACGATGCCGTCATTGATACGACGAAAGCACGGTTCGCCTGGTTGGTGATTAACTTGGGCACGGCTGTCTTAGCATCTTTGGTTATTGGACTGTTTGAGGCAACCCTAGAGCAGATCGTCGCGTTAGCGGTTCTCATGCCCATTGTTGCATCGATGGGTGGTAATGCGGGAACGCAAACCTTGACGGTGGCAGTCCGCGCTATTGCAACCCGAGAACTTAGTTCGACGAACGCAATGCGAGTCGTTACGAAGGAGCTTATGGTTGGCGTCGCCAATGGCATCATGTTTGCCGTATTGGCTGGATTGGTGGCATGGTTGTGGTTCTCAAGCCCTGAAATTGGCGTTATTATTGGCATTGCCATGGTCGTCAACATGATTGTCGCCGCCTTTGCTGGTACTGTGATTCCCATTGTTCTAGATCGTTACGGTATTGATCCCGCTGTCGCATCCGGCGTCTTCCTAACGACCGTTACAGACGTTGTTGGATTTTTTGTCTTTTTGGCCTTGGCCGCCTCTTTTTTGTTATAGGTGTGGAATGACTGTACATCTGAAGAAGCTGTGCGTCGGAATCTCATCCTTAGCTGAACTGCGAGAATGGCGCGTCCGAATGGCTCAGAAATATGGCCATGATCAGCCAACTATCCACACAACGAGGCACATGCCAAAGCGCGCGGCGGAATTATTGGATGGAGGATCATTGTATTGGGTGATCTCCGGGCAAATCCGCTGTCGTCAGAGCATTGTTGAATTACGGCAGTTAGATGGAGATGAGAAGGGGCCGAAATGCGCCATCGTCATGGCTCCAGAATTGGTTGAAACGCGGTTACAGGCCCATCGTCCATTCCAAGGTTGGCGTTATCTGCCGGTCGATGATGCCCCTGCTGATCTCAAAGTAGGAGAATCGAACCACGACGACCTGCCACCCTCGCTTGCATCTGAGCTTCGAACGCTGGGGCTTATATAGAATTAGGTGAAAAACCCACCCTTGCTGCAAGGCTGGGTTAAACGATAGACTTCCTTTGGTAGAGTGTTCGCCCAAAATGCAGCCTGTTTAACGTTGGATTATGGTGGAAAATTTTTTAAGGTCGATCATGGCAAGCGATGAACCCAAAGTATTTAGGCCGCCAAGCAGCCTTAAAGATAAAGTTGGTGTTGGTGGGCTAGATTCCGTCGATGCCGCGACCCTACAGCGCGCTGAACAAGCCATTTCGAACATGACAGATAACTATCTGGAATGGGTCGAGGCAGACTTGGTTAAACTGTCTGACGCGGTCGATTTATTGTTTGATGATGAAGATACAAATCGAAAGCAGAAACTGGAGACAGTGTTTTACATCGCCCATGATATGAAAGGGCAAGGTGGAAGCTTTAACTACCGCCTCATAACGGTTATCGGCGATGCTTTGTGTCGAACCATTGATAAAATGACCAGCGAAACAACTGGTATTGAGAATGAAGTTGTCAAAGTACATTTAGAGGCAATGAAGCTTGTGATTGCCAAAAGAATGAGCGGTGATGGTGGCAAAGAGGGCGAGGCCCTTGTCGCTGGCTTACGAAGCGTTTCCGAAAGAATACAATAAAATCAGTGTTTTATAGAATTCAAAGGTTCATAGCGTTGCCTGGATTGCTTCTAACCAAGCAGACCGTGCTTCAACCGTCGCACGTTCTTGCGATAACCAAGCCTTGAACAAATCAGATTCGCCTCCGTGAACAGAATCCAAAGTATCCAAACGCCCAAGTTCGGCATCGGCGGCATCAAGCAACATCTCAATTTGTTCTTGGCGGTCTTTTGGTTCTAAGACATGCAAAAACCGAACCTTTAGAGCGACGACCAAACGATTGTATTCACCACCATTCTCACGAATGGGGGCCTTCAAGAGGCTAACGAGCTCGTGCCGCCCGGACGCCGTCATGTGGAGTGGCGTTTTTTCGCGGTCTTCCGATTCTGCTTCAGAAAATACGACCAATCCCTCAAGACGCAGTAATTCAATCGCAGAGGCTAACACATCCAGCGACGGACCAAGCAACGCACCCGTAAAGATACGAACGGACCGCGCAATGTCAGCGTAAGTCACATCTCCGGCAGCCAGTGTGCCCAGCATGCAGAGGCGTGTCGCTTCTTTCGGTGTTAGGGTTTTATCGGGATACATAGAGCATTCCCACGCAATTTTCTAACCAAGCTAAAATTATAACCCAAAAGGCGCCTACTTGTCCATGTAATCCTACTGAGAGGCTCTCACTGGTTCAGCGTTCGCAAAGATAAGATTGTGACGTTTCCAAATTTCTACAAGGGCGTTCATTAACGCATCTATATCTTCATCGTTGTGCAGTGGAGAAGGGGTTAACCGTAGTCTCTCTGTTCCATAATCAACTGTAGGATAGTTAATTGGCTGCACGTAGATTCCAAAATCATTCAACAACTCATCTGTAATCATCTTGCAAATTGTCGGATCACCAACCATGACCGGCACAATATGAGTATCGCCCGATTGCACTGGAATGCCTGCGGCCGATAACCGAGCTTTCAGGGTTGCTGCTCGTTCTTGGTGTTTAACCCGAAGCTCATTATGCGCAGAAACATAGTTCACACTGGCATGCGCAGCGGCGGCAACCGCAGGCGGCATGGATGTCGAGAAGATAAAGCCCGTACCAAACGAGCGAACAAAATCACATATCCTGGCCGATCCAGCAATATACCCGCCCACGGTGCCAAATCCTTTGGCCAATGTGCCTTGAATCACATCCAGACGATGGGCAACGCCGTCGCGTTCAGAAACGCCGCCGCCCGTCTCACCATAAAGACCGACGGCATGCACCTCATCAATAAAGGTAAAGGCATTGTATTTATCGGCGAGATCACAGATTTCCGCAATCGGCGCCGTATCACCATCCATCGAATAGACGCTCTCGAACAGAATAATTTTCGGTCGTGTTGGTCCAAGATCAACCAGATGGCGTTCTAAATCGACGAGATCATTATGGGCAAAAATACGTTTCTCAACGCCGCTGCGCTTAACGCCTTCAATCATCGAATTATGATTCTTCGCATCTGAAACAATCACCATGTCCGGATGCATGCGGCCCAATGTTGAAATGGCGGTAAAGTTCGCCACCCATCCTGAACCGAACAACAAAGAGGCTTCGGTGCCATGCAGGGCCGCCAAACGGCGTTCCAGCAACACGTGCTCATGGTGCGTGCCTGAAATATTGCGCGTGCCACCCGCACCAGCGCCATACTTTCCGGCAGCTTCTTGCATTGCCTGAATGACGGATGGGTTTTGGCCCATGCCGAGATAATCATTAGAGCACCAGACCGTTACGGGTCGGGTCTTACCATTGATGAATTGTGTGGCCCGTGGATAGGTCGCCGGATCACGAGAAAGCTCTGCAAAGGATCGATAATTCCCATCCGTTTGCAGGGCCTCTAAATGGTCAGACATGATTAAATCATAATGCGGGTTAGATGGGTCGACGGTGCGCAAATCGACCGATGACTTGTCCGTTTGTAGGTTTACATCGCTAAACCGTTTTGCGGTCATATCCATAAATAAAAGCCCGTTTTTTTCCAATTCGACCACAAAAAATGCCACTTAAAACAGGTTATCTCATTGATCTAAAACAAAAACACCAATTTTCACGTGGTCAAAGTAAACAAATGTCATCATTTCTTTATCGCCAAACTGGCCCCACAACTGAACTATCACAGCAAGCCATGCACACCAACCAATAAGCAATAAATAGGATGGTTTTTCTATGTTTTCAAGTGCTTAAGGACGCGCGCCTCTAAATGAAATCAACCCAGCAATGGCAATCAAACTACCGCCTAGAATCGTTGGGCCATCTGGCGGAGCCGCAAACAACATCCAAGACCAGACCGCTGCGAAAACCAGGTACAAATAATCAAACGGTGCAATCGCAGACGGTGGCGCTATTTGATAGGCTTGGGCTGTTAGCCCAACATAAATAGATATCAAGATACCAAGCCCAATGATGATGAGGATGGGTATGAGCGTTAGAGGGCGCCACACGGTTAACAAAAATGGTGCCTGCGCGACCGTCTCTGTCGACGGGTTTGCCGCCCACAGAGCCATCATAACGACCACACCAAACAACAGCATGCCCGCATTCATCCAGAACGACAAAACCTGTGGATCTTCATCTCGGCATTTTGCCCGGGTTATGACCATCGCCAATGAATAAAGTAGGGCGGCAATGAGAGGTAACGCAGCATAGGGATTCAGGCCATCTGTTCCTGGCCTGACAATGATCACAACGCCAATAAACCCGCAGGCAACCGCTGCCCATTGATGCAGCCGGAAACGTTCTTTGAAGATCGGCATTGATAAGACCGTAATGAGTAAAGGCGAGGCGTAGAGCAAGACCGCAGCGGTTGCAAAATCCAGAACCGGCAATGACGCGAAATAGGCAACCCACATCAGGACCAACAGCAGAGAGCGGAAGGCCACCCAAGAGGGTTGTTGCGCTCGAAGGCTACGTTGTCGCCGCCACGCAACAAGCCATAACAAGCATATGGCAACAATTCCGCGCAGGCTGTAAATCTGCCACAAGGTAACGTCGCTACTGAGGAATTTGACCAAGCTATCGGCAAACGACATCAGAAAAACTGCCGCGATTATAGCAACGGCACCCTTGCGAACGGCAATGCGATCAATGTGATGGGCAGACGTGCTCATTAAAGCTCTCCAGCTTAATAATTGAAGCTTGAATATTTCTTATAAATTCTGTGGAATAAAATGAGAAAAATACGCATATACATAATGAGAAATTATGGATTGGCTCACCCGAACTTTACCGCCTTTAAGCAGCCTTCGAATCTTTGAATCAGCGGCCCGGTTACAGGGTTTTTCAAAGGCGGCGGATGAATTGGGCCTGACGCAGGCTGCCATTAGCCGAAGCATCAAAACCCTAGAGGATGATCTGGGCGTTGCCTTGTTCGTTCGTCGGAATCGGGCCGTTTTCTTAACACCGGATGGCCAAACATACAGCGATGCCATATCGTCGGCCTTGTCCGCCATTGCAACGGCGTCTCAGTCTTTGCGACGACAAAAAGACGACTCAGAGATCACTTTCTTTTCTCAGTTATGTGAGGGCATCTATTGGGTGATGCCGCGGTTGGCATCTTTCCATGCCGTGCATCCCGATATTCAGGTGAAGGTGTCCGCATCAACCCATCCAGTTACAGAGAGTAACGAGCCGTTTGACGTGGCACTGCAAATATCAAGCCGTGCCCATGGTACATATCGGCCCGTGTTCACCGTTCCGGATCATACATTTCCCGTCTGTAGCCCTGAGTATGCCGAAAAGCATGAAGCAAAATGTTTGAATGATCTCAATACCATGACGTTGCTGCATCATACGGCACAACCACAAGACTGGTTAACGTGGAAGGAATGGCTTGCTGGCGTCGGCAGTGACATTGATCCTGGCCGCCACGATTTGATTTTTGATAGCTATCCCATGATGGTTGAAGCCACCATCGCCGGACATGGCGTGATGCTTGGATGGCAACGAACCTGTCAGCACCTTTTGGAAAGTGGCGTGCTTGTGCGTCCGTTTGCAGAGCATCTTGAAATCGAAAAAGGCCTAACCGTGTACCGGCATGCCGCAGCGCCGCCACGGCCACAGGCACAGACTTTTTTGGCCTGGTTGCGCGATGAATTTGAGGCGCAAGACGTATCTAGAACATCATAAAGTCGGACTCAGAACACCGCCGATTTTTCCGCTCGTCCGCCGGACCTTTCCATGGTACGGCGGCGGGATAGGGTCGCAAGTGCGATCATATTAACGCTGAGTCAGAGGTCAACTTTGAGCATACCAACAACAGCTAGGCCACCCCTTGCCGTCGCGAGCATCATTGTCTCAATGGCCTTTATGGCAGCAAGCAATGGTATGTTCATGGCTTTTATTCCGTTGAAGCTGTCTGAGACGGGTGCTGAACCTTGGGTCGCCGGTGCGGTCCTCAGCAGCATGTCAGTCGGCGGTTTTATCGCATGTTTTGTGATGATGCGGATTATCCAACGGGTTGGGCATGCCAGAACGTTTTTGGCCTTCGCCGCGTTGAATATCCTCCATGCTGAAACCATCGCTTTGTTTGATGATCCACTGGTTTGGTGCATTGCCCGTGCCGTCTATGGCTTCGTTGCCGTCGGTTTTTTTGTGGTCGTGCAGAGTTGGCTGAACGACACCTGCACGAATGAATGGCGGGGCCGTGTCACATCCATCTTTTATATGAGTTACGTCATCAGCCTTGGTGCAGGATCATACGTGGTGACATTGTTCCCCTTAGAGCCACAAAGTATTGCCCTGCTGGTTATCGCCAGTATTGCGACAGCGATGATCCCCATTGGCATGACGCGATTGCCACCTCCAAGTCCGCCGGAAGGAGGGGCCATAAACTTGCGCCTGGTCTGGCGCATTTCGCCCGTTGGTTTTATGGGCATGTTTGCGGTCGGCGGTTTAACAATGTTGGTGCAAGGATTTGCACCAATTTACGCCACCGAACAGGGGTTTGGGAAAACGGATGTCGGATTACTGTTGTTTTTAATGCAATTGGGATTAATCGGTGTTCAGCTTCCCATGGGTATTATATCGGATCGCATAGATCGTCGCTGGGTCTTGGTCGCGACCTGCCTGATGGGAATTATCTGTGCCTTTCTTGGCTGGAACCTGCCGTCCGATGATTTGCTTATGACGATCTTGGTCTTTGCCATTTGGGTCGGGGCAACCGAAACCATCTACGCCGTTTCCGGCGCGCACGCGAATGACCGGGCTGATCCGGATGATTATGTCACCGTTGCGACAACGTTAATGTTCATCTGGTCGATCTCTGCCTTGATCATTCCACTGGTGGCAACGGCACTAACCGGATTGCTCGGGGTTACCGCTTTTATGGGATTGGCAGGGTTCATCGCCGCCCTTTATGGCATCTTTGTTGCGCTGCGCATAACACGCCGTGAAGCAACACCAGACGATGCGCAAGAACCCTATCGGGCTTCAGGAGCACAGGTTCCGTTGACCGCTGACTTGGCCCCAGTCTCGGAAGATCCACAATAGCGTATTGATGAAATTCAGGTCAGATTTTTTCATTCTGTGCGTTGCCAGACCTTACTTACGCGGGCAGGATTGCAGTCTAAACAATTGACGAATTTGAGCACGATGGTGTCCGGCAGACCTTCCCTTTTAAACAGAGGTGACGTTGCAATTTTGATCTCTGGTCTTCTGTGGGGGACCGTATGGATCCCTGTGCGAGCCCTTCATGAGAGCGACGGTGGCGGTTGGGCGACATTGATTGCCTTTGGAATTGCCTTTGGCCTGATGGTGCCCGTGATTGTTTGGCAATGGCGGGCCTGTCTAGCGTTGGGGTGGGCGTGGGTTGCTATTGGCTTTTTCATGGCCGCCGAATTTCTGATCTACACCGATGCCTTGTTGCGCGGGCAAGTCGCGAGGGTCTTGTTGCTGTTTTATTTGCTGGGCATTTGGGTCACGCTTTTTGAGCGACTTTTCTATGGTCAGCGCATGACTCGCGAACGGGCGGCAGCCATCTTTTTGGGCATTGGCGGATTGGCTGTGATGGTGGGACCCGACGCCTTGAAAGGGAGCTTTTCGATTGCCGACGGCATGGCAATCTTTGCCGGCATGTTGTTCGCCATTGTTATCATGGTTTTGAACAAAACGGCTGACGCGCCAACAGGTGCACGAACAGCCGCCGCTTTTGTTTTCTTGCTACCGGGATTCTTCATTGTTGCCGCATTCCCCGGCGGAATGGACATGCCCACACAAACCCCTTTAGATCGCGCGACTTGGGGCTGGATTTGGGTGTATGCAGGGCTTTGGTTGGTTGCGGCATTTTGGTTGTCTTTTTACGGATCAAGCCGCACAACCCCAGGCCGCGCGGCGATCTTCTTTATGATGGAGGTTGTCCTGGCTGCTGTAACCGCATCTTACTTGGCTGGTGAAACCATGACGACAACAGAGATTATTGGTGCAGTCTTCATTGTTTCGGCTGGTTTTGTCGAGGCCGTTGGGCTTGGCCCCCTTTCCCGTCATCTTCCGAAAGCACCCAAATCATGAATGAACAACGCAGCACGGGTTTGAATAAGGGCGATAAAGCGATCCTGGTGGCAGCCTTATTCTGGGGCACGGTTTGGTATCCGGTGCGAGAATTAGACGCGGCCTCGGTGGGTGCTGGGTCACTGCCCATGGCGATCAGTTATGGCCTCGCCGCAGTTATCGGGCTTTTCTTGATTGTGCTTGAGAGACATTCAATTCAGCAGAACTTTCTAAAGTGCACTGCGATTGGTTTCTTTGGCGCCTTTGCCTACACCCTGTATGTTGAAGCCCTGCTGATTGGGCAAGTTGGACGTGTCCTGATTTTGTTCTATCTGATGCCCGTGTGGGCAACGCTGCTAGAGCGCGTTGTTCTTGGTCATCGGTTATCGACTGATCGGATCATCACTTTGATTGTTGGTTTCTTAGGCTTGCTGGTTATTGTCGGCCCGGATGCGTTTCAAGGTGAATTTACCACTGCCGACGTGATCGGTATTTTGGCTGGCATGTCGTTTGCCGTTGCCGTTTTCATGATTAGTGAGACGCCGTCCTTATCAACCAACGGCAAGGCTGGTTCGATTCTTGTGTTCACGGTGCCGACCTTTGTGTTGGTGACCTTGATTCCTGAGGGGAGTCCAACTGTTGCCGACGGTGACATCTCATCGACGGCGTGGCTATGGATGGTGTTGCATGCCTTCGTTTGGTTTGTGCCAGCCTTTTGGCTTTCAATTTATGGCGCGAACCTGACGCAACCGGGGCGGGCTGCGATCTTCTTCATGGCCGAGGTCTTGATTGGAGTCGCAACGGCTGCTGCGTTTGCTGGCGAGATTTTGTCTGCGCGCGAAGCCGTTGGTGCTTTTTTGGTGATTACGGCTGGGTTGGTCGAGGGCGTCGGTATGAACGTTCTTTTAAGGCGAAAACGCGGCTGACTAACACGCGCTCAGGCTATCGCACATAAGGGGGGTCGTCGTCTGCGTGTTTGTATCGATGGCAATAAGGCGGTGATTGTTTGTATCGGCAACCAGATAGCGCCCCGGACCGGCAACGCACAGACCCGATGGTTCGCCCGTTGGTCGGCAGCGACCTTCAGGCTGGGAAAAGGCCCGTTCACCCAGATCTGTCACGGTGCGTGTTTTTAGGTCAAGAACCCGAAGGCGGCCATTGTAGCTGTCAGCGACGATCAGCCGTTCACCATCGACGGCAATATCCAAGGGGTGTTGAAGCTCGGCTTGGCTGAAGGGTCCGTTGGCGTGACCAAAAACAAATAAGCCCGAACCGACCAAGGTTTCCACGCGATTTGATACGAGGTCCAACATCCGTACAGACGACGATTCACTGTCGGTAAAAAATAAACGCTTACCACAATCGGAAAAGGCGAGGGCGCTGGGTTGGGCCAGTAATGCATCAAGTGCCGGACCATCGACGAGGTCTTCGCCACCACACCCGGCGACGGCTTCAACAGTGCCGGTTCCCAAGCTTAATCGACCAATCTGGTGACTCCCAGAATTGCAGAAATATAAATCTCGGCCATGCACAGCAATATCCCACGGCGAGGCGAGTTCTGCCTTGGCAATATCTTCCGGCTCGTCCAGGCCAAAGTCTCGTTCGCCCGTGCCGCAGACGGTTGTTACCGCGCCAGTTGTCCGATCAATACGCCGGATGGCATGGTTGGCCGTATCAGCGACAAACAAGCCGCCAACAGTCGCGCAGACACCCTGGGGCCGATTAAAGGCAGCGGCCTCTGCCGGGCCATCGACCAAACTCGCGTTACCGGATCCGATGCGGCGTATTTCTGTGCCATTAGCATCGATCAAGACAATTTGATTGTGGCCGCTATCCGCCAGGGCAAACGCAACATTGTCATCGCCAGGCGGGCAGGGTCGAACCTTCGCCGGAAAGGCGAGCGGCCCGCCATGGTGGGGTGGTGGATCAAGGTCGGGGCACACGCCGGGATGAATCGCCCCTTCGGCTTCCCACATGTCCAGCATGTTTTTGATGCCAGAAACGAACGTCTCAGTTTGTGGCTCGCCTGACATGGTGCCGACGATGCGGCCGCGCGGGTCAATTATCACCAAGGTTGGCCAGGCGCGGATACAGTAGGCGTCCCACAACACCATCTCTGGGTCATGCACAACCGGGTGGGTCACGTTATAGCGATCAATGGCACAGGCAACATTCTCTGGCACTTTTTCAGCCGCGTGTTTGGGAGAATGAACGCTAATCACCGTCACGCGGCCTTCAAATTGCTTTTCCAATCGGGCCAGTGTCGGCAGGGCATGAATGCAGTTCACACAACAGAACGTGCAGAAATCTAAGATGACCATACGTCCACGCATGTCGGCCAAGCGCAGCGCCGAGCGCGTGTTCATCCAGCGCAGGAGGGGCGAGTCAAGTTCAGGCGCTCGAACAATTCCTAACATGGAGAAAATAGCGATGCGGCGTCATATAGTTTCATCATGTTACACAGGTGGGAAGGCGGGGGGCAGGTGTCTAGAGCACCGCGATTTCTTTTTCGAAGCATGGTTCTATTCACGCCCTGTGTAAAACAAAGGGGGAGTCGATAAGGTTTTGTTTCTTCACCGTAAAACAACTGTATTCACAGACAATGCACACCTTTTCCACAAGCGTATAACCATCAACATACCGATGGGATAACTGTGGGGATAAAATAGCCCATCCGGGCCAAGGCGTCAGTGTTTTTCGCCACTTGAGCGCGGATCAAGGCTGTCTTGCAGACCATCGCCGACAAAATTCAAGGCAATAACCGTGACAAAAATCATCAGGCCGGGATAGATTGCCAGCATCGGCGCTTCCCAGATTAAATCCTGCGCGCCGGTTAACTGGTTGCCCCAACTGGGCGTTGGCGGTTGAATGCCCAATCCTAAAAAACTGAGCACGGATTCGAGCAGAATGATTTGCCCGGTTGCCAGGGTCGCGGCAACAATGATCGGCGAGGCCACATTCGGCAGAATATGACGCACCATAATGCGCAAATGGCTGGCCCCCTGCGCCCGCGCCGCCAACACATAGGCCCGCGCCCGTGCGGCCAACGTCGCACCGCGAACCAACCGGGCGACGGTTGTCCAACCGACCAGCGCGACGATCACGACAATACGCCAGAACCCAGCTTCCGCGCTTTGCGCCCACTCAGCGGGAAGACCCAGTTTTTGCAGATCAAGCGCAGCAAGCACGATCAACAGCGGCAACAACGGCAGCGAGATCACCCCGTCGGTCATCCGCATGAGCACCGCATCAATCCAGCCGCCGCGATACCCGGCCAGCAATCCAATCGCCGTGCCGATCACAGCGGCCAATCCCGCCCCAGCGATACCCACGGCCAACGAAATGCGGCCCCCTTCGAGCAACCGGATAAAAACATCACGGCCCAATTCATCGGTGCCGAGCGGATGCGCGGCGCTTGCGGGGCCATAGCGGGCGAGTATATCCACCGCGTCTGGATCAATCCCAAGCACGGCAGCAATTAAGGGCGTCGCGAGGATGACAGCGGTCAGCGCCATCAACAGAACCGCCGACACAATTGCCGGGCCATGTTTGGTGAACCGGGCAAAGGCCTGTCGGTTGGGCGTCATCGCAAGGGTCGCCGTCATGATGTGATCTCATCAAACGTCACGCGCGGGTCGAGCCAGGCATAGGCCGCGTCGGCCGCAAGGTTGCCCAGCAACGTCACCACCGTTGCCCCCATCAAACCAATCAGGGCGAGGTTGAAATCATTGCCCAAGATCGCATCGAAGATCAGCTTGCCCATACCGGGGTAGGCGAACACGGTTTCGGCCACCAAGGCGCCGGAAAACAAGAAACCGAAATCGAGCGCGATGATGGTGGCGACCGGGATCATGGCGTTTCGCAACCCGTGGCCCAAAACAACGCGAGTCTCGCTCAGGCCTTTCGCCCGCGCGGTGCGAATATAATCTTGCCGGAGGGTTTCGATCATCGCGGCCCGCATGTATCGCGTATGCCCGCCCGCGCTCGCCAACGCCAAACTAGCAACGGGCAACACGAGGTAGGCGAGGGGGTGCCAGCCCGATCCATCAACGCCGGACAGCGCCGCCATGCCGCCCGCCGGAAACCAGCCAAGACCCACGGCAAAAACCAAGATTAATACAATCGCGAGCCAGAATGACGGCACGGAAATTCCAGCGAAGGCAAAAAAATTCGCCAGATAATCCGCCATGCGGCCTTTGTTCGCAGCGGCGAGAACACCCAGCGGTAAGCCAATTCCTAACGCCACCAACAACGCGGTGCCGAGCAAAACCAGCGTGTTCCAAAGGGCAGGGATCAACGCATCAACGACCGGTGCGTTGAACAACCGGGAATAGCCAAAATCACCTTGCAGTGCTGCCGCAGCCCAGGCGAGATAGCGATCCATCAACGGCTGATCGAGACCGTACACGGCGAGCAATCGGTTTACATCTTTAGGGGTCAGGCTCGGGTCCGAGCTTAGCATGGCGTAGATGGGGTCGCCGGGCATCAAACCAATCAGGCCGTAGACAACGAACGACATCACCGCCAACACGACCAGCGACTGCAAACCCCGCGAGAATAAAAAGCGTCCCATGCAGCTATGATGGCAGGGGAGTTATGCCAGCGGCAAGGGGCTATGATTCTGGATTTTTATGAAAGGCCTTGCTCGCGTCTAAGACGTTCAATTGTTAGCCGGGCGCTGCTGGATGCTTTCATATGGCCGTGTGAGGGCTGGTTTGCATGACACAGAACGCAAAGTGCCAAAAGATTGTTGTTTGAATTATCTGACGTTACACCGTTTTTATGATGACAATGCAACAGACGCTTTTGCCCGCTTAAATCAATATGGCATTTTTCACAAACCCACTTCATTTTTTCACGATAGCGACGCGAAGTGCTGATCCAATCGGGAGCGTATCCATCCTTCGGCGCATTCTTATCTGTGTAGCGCGGCTTTGAATGGAAGAATGTGGAGAACTCCATGAAGAAATCTTCGATTGAAAAAGAATCTCTAATTTGGTTTCGCTGACCACCTCGGGCGCGAGAAAATTCATTCCAATTGAGCGTTTCTAAGCACTTCTTACAAACGTATAGGCGGGCCTGCATATCTTCGGTTCTGCGGCTCGATTTATCCCAAGAAACAACGTCAAACAGCCCTGAATGATTGTTGGTCGCAACATATCTTTCAAAGCGACCGCGGCGGCGCATTTCGGCAAGAGCGGCACATTCCGCGATATGAAACTTTGGAGCGTCATCCAGGGCGTGTTCGAGGGCATAACGATCTTTTCTCGTGTTTTTGATGTAGAGCATGACCTGTTCGCCCTTGTGGGTTAGCAAACCGCCAAAGGAAGATAGGACCTCAGAGAGTTCGATTTCCTTTCCCTTTTCAAGTTCAATGAGAATCTCTGATCGGGGGTCTAACGCTGGCTTGTGAGCCTGCCAGGCGGAGGGCGTCGCGCCCATTTTATGCACCAATGCATCAAGGGCAGGAAAACCGAAATCAAGTTTCATCCAACAGTCTCCAGCACCTTGATAATCTGCTCTTTTACATTCGTGCGAACGCGAAATTCCACCCTGCGTGATGCCTCGCGATCCTCACCATCATCTGAAATAATTACTTGGCTAGAAGACAGGCCGTTTGCCGTGATTAGGTCACGCACGAAAGATTTATATTCGCTTGGTAATCTGAGGCTCAATCCGTATTCAAGAACCGACCGTGTCCTGTCTTGCGACAAGCGCATATTGTTGAAATACGCGTCATCGTCAGACGTGCCCGGCCCCCATTCTGAAGACGTGTGGCCTTCTATTCTGACCTCGGCAATCGCAAATCGAAAATTATGAAGGACAGCAACATACCGAGGGAAAAAATCATCGAGGATGGTTTTAAACTCCGGCTTTAACGTGGCCGCAGCCGCCTCGAACAAAACTTCTGGCGACTTAAACCTGATCGTCAGCGTTTGTTGATCAAATTCGGCGTTCCATTTTGCTAAATCCTTCGCGAACTCATCTTCAAGGGCTTCACGAATATCAACTTCTGACGCATTCCATGTAACAACAATCTCTTTGATTTTGTTTTGTGTTTCAACGATGGGGCGAATGTACGTGATAGCAATGAACAAGAATATAACCATTAGCCCCGCCATCAAATCTGAGACGCTAATCCAATTATCATCGTCGGTGCCAACCCGGCTGCCGAAGAAGCGCCCCATTTTCATTGGCTGCGCTCCGCAATCTGGATGACATCACGCAAGCGGTTGGTCAGTGGTGTGTAATCGTTTACAAATTTTTCTGATAGCGACGCAAGCCTTTGACCCATGGCTTCAAGGGCTCGCGTCAGCTCCTGCTGCATTTGTTGGTCAAAAGTTTCAAACTGTTGGTTAAGTCGTTTTTGCGAGTCTTCCCAGGACGTTCGCACATGGGCTGCAAGGGCTTCGGTTGATGCGTCAATCGTTTTGGCGTGCCCGTCAATCGCTTTGTCGAGGTTGGTTTGCATGCCTGAGAGCGCATCATCTAATGCACTTTGGAATGCGTCACGTGTTTCACTGGCGGATTTGCGGAGTTCGTCATATCCTTCGCGCAACTTATCTTGGGCTTTTTTGTGATCAGCAATTGCTTGATCGAACGCGGTCTGAAAACTGTCCTGAGCAGTTCTTGACGAGTCGCGAAGTGCATCATAGCCCTTGCGAAGCTCATCAAAGGATTTTGACTGGCTTTCTACCGAAGAGCGCATGGTATCCGTGGCGTCTGTTACCGTTGTCTTTAGGTCATCTGTTAATTTTTCGATATTGTTTTCGATGACAGGGAATGCGTTTATGGCCTTTTCGCGCAGGTCTGCGACCGCCTGTAAATGGGCTTCAAGGTTCTGGACGCTTGCTTGGAGACCGATTAGCAAGTCTTTCAGTGGATCGAGTGTGTCTGGGATTGTCTGGGTCCGAGCCGAAATATCTTCAATGGCTTTGCGGGTTGATTCTAACCCATCGACGGCGGCTTCGATCCGGGCCTCGAGGGTTTCAACGTGTTCTTTGTAGTTCTCTTGCCATGTCAATAAAGCACCAACAGCTTCGTTTAGCTGTTTGAAATTCTCGCCGAATTGCTCATTCAGTTTTGTGTTAAAGTCTCGAATGACGTTTTCGAGAGCCTCAATAAGTGCTTTTGAGTTTTGTTCCGCCATCGTTTTGGCAAAGTCTCTAAATTCGTGAATGAGTTCTTTTTGACCATCCTGGAACGATGTGCGCAATAATTTGATTTGCGTCAGTAAACTACTATCGCCGTCAGATGAAATAGCCCGGCGCACCTCGTCCAGAGCAGCCTTTTGTGATTCATTGGACCGATCAACGCTATCATTTATTGACCGCAGTGATCCCAAAATATCTTCTGGCGTCGCTTCTGTGCTTGTATCCGTGGGCGTGGGTAGAACAGCAGACAGTAACCGAAATCCAATAGCGGCTCCCATGCCAACGATACTGGTGGCGAAAGCAATCTTTAGACCTTCAAGAAGTTTCGGGACGCTCGCGTCGATTTGCGAAACATTGAAATCTAAAAGACCTAAGAAAATACCAGTGAAGGTGCCAAGAACCCCGAGGGTTGTCATTAGTCCGGCACCGGCACGATTGACAGAACCAAGTGCGCCTGCTGTTGAGATGTAGCGGCCCGCCAGCGACATTGCAAAGACAAGGGCGATAATAAGCGAAAATGTTAAAGAAACATCGTTTTCAGCAATGGTCGCAATAATTCTAGTGAGATCATCCATCGCAATGCAGCCCCAGATATTAAATACAGGGCTGCACGCTAGCGCGATACATCGATCAGTTAAACTCCGGATTGCAACTCGTTTTACAGTTGTTACTTAAAATCGCGTATTTGACTCGGCAAAGCAGAATAAACCCTCACCCCACCTAAAAACCAACTTACCGGTTAGGTGACAAATCTCGCTGGAGAGATGTACTTTGGTGGCGCACTTAAAGTCCTCAATCGATTTCAATTTCTGCCATCGTCTCAAAGCACATTTTATCGCACAGCGACTGAACGCCGATGGTGGCCTGTCCGCCAACGCCGATGTCTTCGCCGAACACGTCAACAATCACGTCGGTGCAGCCACTGGAGACCAAGTGAACATCATTAAATGTTGGCTCACAGGCAACGAAACAGAGGCAGCGAATCAGGCCTTTGACCCGCGTTAAATCACCCAGGGCATGTTTCATGCCGGCAATCATATTGATGCCCGTTAACCGCGCCGCCGCATAGCCTTGTTCAACAGTGACCGTGCTGCCGACGCGCCCCGGATGCAGGACAACGCCGTTTTGGACCGGCGTGTGGCCGGAAAGGTAGAGGACATTGCCGACGATGTGGTGGGTCTTCATTTTGCCATAAGATTGGCCGTAATAGTTTTCATTGCCAAAGTCTGGCAACGTGATTCCCAGGTCTTTCAGTCTGCTTTCAATCGTCATTTGCCGCGCCGTCGGTTAGCAAGTTTGTGCTCTTATCCAGTTGAGTATGCCGCAATAAAGTCAGCGGGTCGGACAATTGCTATTGAAACCTGTGATGCCAACGAGAGCAAGTCGCCATCACCGGTGATCAGGGCATCGGCATTCGCTGCGATGGCCAAGGCAAGGAACTTATCATCATCAGGATCGCGGCACACGGGGTGAGCAGGCACCGTGTTGATGATGACAGTTTCGCACCACGGCAAGTAGTCAGCCAAAAGCGTCTCGCGATCTTGAATGTTTAGGCTAAACTTTGGCTAAGCCAGAACGCGAACCAATTCTTGGACCGTCGGGCGGCTCACCAGCGGGACAATCTCAGAAGATTGCCAAGCCGTGCGATACCACTGAAGCGTACCGCGCGAAAACAGCAGGGCAGAGATTAGAACATTTGTATCAAGAACCACCCGCGCCGGGTGGGTCATTCCTTGCGCGCCCAATCAACCGCATCGGCGACGTCAGAGTCAGTGATACCCATCGAGTTTAGTTTGTCACGAACGGCATGTGCGTTGTTGATTTGAACCGGGGTCAGGACAATGCGCCCGTTTGATTCTGAGACCTCAAAGTATTCAGACTCAGCGACGCGGCCCAGGATGGCCTTGGGAAGGGTGATTTGATTTTTAGCCGTTTTTTTAGCCAGCATTGCGATGACCGTTATGTCGAAAGTAAGGAAGTAAGGAAGTAAGGAAGTAAGGAAGTATCATTAATATAAGGGAAACGATGAAAACTACAACCGTCACTCACCCCACCCGGAAAACCAACTTACCGCGCAGGTGGCGGCTTTCGCTGACCCGGTGGGCGTCGGCGGCGTCTTTTAAATCGTAGAACGTGATCTCGGGCATTTGGATGGCTTTGGCTTCGACGAGGTCTAGAATGCGTTGCAGGTGGGCGCGGCTCCGTCCCACTTTTGGGCGCAAGCCCTGAACATCATCGCGGGGGCTGTCGGGCGCGGTTGGGCCAGAAGCGATAAAGGCCGCACGTCCGCCGGGTTTCAACATCGCATAGCTGCGCATGGAAACGGCACCGCCGACGGTATCGAACAGGCAATCAAAATGGCCCATTGATTCGACAATAGTCTGCATCGGATCTTGGGCCGTGTAATCTATAACGTGGTCGGCCCCGAACGCTTTGACATAATCGACATTCTTTGTGCTGCACGTTGTGGTAACATGCGCACCGATATGCTTCGCGACTTGAATGGCAAAGCTGGCAACGCCACCCGCGCCTCCTTCGATCATGATGCGCTCGCCCGGTTGCAGCTTCAGGGTGTCTTCCACCGTCACCAATGCCGTGAGGCCGGTCAGGGCCAATGAGGCGGCGTGTTTATGGCTGATCCAGTTCGGTTTTTTGCAAACCAAGTCGGCCTTCATGGCGATCTTTTCTGCATACGCGCCTTCTTGGCCGACATCGCACACGCCGAACACGGCATCGCCGATGGCAAGGTCGCTGACGCCATCCCCCACGGCAGAAACATGTCCGGAAAAGTCTCGTCCCAAAATGTAGGGGAAGGCGGTGATGGGATCGATTTTACCGGCACGCACTTTCCAATCGGCCCCGTTCACTGTGGCGTATTTGATATCGACAACAACCTGACCCGGCCCAGCCACAGGATCAGCAAAGTCCGTATAGTTGAAGACGTCGGGTCCGCCATTGGCGGTGATGGTTGCGGCTTTCATGGGGTATGTTTCCAGTCTTCAATCCAGAGGGTTGTCGAGTATTGATGGCCGGTCGGGCGAACGCCGCTCAACCAGTTCGGTAGCACAAAAGCGTTGGCGCGGAAGTATAGCGGCAGCACGGGCAGGTCGGTGGCGTATTTCACCTGAATGTCACGCCAGATTTTTTTGCGGGCGTCGGGGTTGAGTTCCAGTTCAACCGCGTTAATCAACGCATCCATTTCAGGGTCTGCATAACCCGGATAATTCTGACCCGCGTAGTTGTTTTCTGCCGAGGGAATTTGCGTTGAGTGCAGAGTGGTGTGCGGCACGTTTTCCGGGCTGGATATCCAGGCATACATCGCCATGCCGTTGACCTTGCGCTTGGTCATGGTCTCACCAAAGAAAACGCGAGGTGGCTCGTTTTCAATGCGGACTTGGGCGCCAACTTGCTTCCACATGGACTGCGCCGTTTGTTGCACCAATTCACGCAAGCGATTACCCGCCGTGGTCATGATGCGAAGGCTGAGGCGATCACCAGCCGCATTGATGCGAATACCATCAGGGCCGGTTTTCCAACCAGCTTCATCCAGCAACGCTTTGGCGGCGTCAGGATCATAAGCTGTGATCGGGATGTCATCGGCATGCACCCAATCGAGCGGACTGACCGGGCCGTGCGCCACAGGCTGTTTGCCGCCGAACAAAGCCGCTACGATGCGCTCACGATCTAGCGCATGCAGCAAAGCGCGGCGAACGCGGATATCAGCGAGGATCGAGTTATCGAGGGACAGGTCGATGTGTTCGTAAATCAGGCCGGCTTTGTAGGTGACGGTAAAGCCGGGACGGTTGCGCTTTTCGAAGGCGATGGCTTGATCGATGCTGAGACCCAATTCACCAGGGATCATGTCAATTGCGCCCGACAGCAAATTGGCCTCAAGCGCCGTGGTATTTTCAATGGTGCGAACGACAATGCGGTTAAACGCAGGCGGCGTTCCCCACCACGTTGGGTTCGGCTCTAGCACGACGTGTGAGCCGGTTTCCGCATCGGTTAGGCGATAGGGGCCATAAGCGAGGCCTGGGTTTGTTGGGTCGGTGTCAAAAGCTGTGCGGGTTTTGTAGGTTTCGGGTCCGGCCTCAAAGATGGGCCGTTCAATGTGCGCCGGTAATAGTTCCAGATCATTGACGGCGTTGTAAGAAAACGTCAGACGATCCAAGTGCAGCGTGAACGTGTGATCATCAACCACGTCGACCGATAGAATACGGCGATAGAGTTCTGCATTCGAGATACCGGATTGCAGATGCTTGCCGACCTCTATGGTGAATAGAACATCTGCCGTGGTGAGCGGTGTGCCATCACCCCATGTGGCATCGCCGCGCAGGGTATAGGTAACGGCGACACCGGGCTTGCCTTCTGATGTTGTTTCGCGAACCGCAAGGCCGTTTTCAAACGTCGGCAATGTTTCGCACAACATACAGATTAACTGCCAATCGTGATCGTACACGGTGATCGGGCGGCGGGTCATGGCCAAGACATAAGACTTGGCGAGCATCGAATTGATGCTGGGATGAAACGTCGCCGGATATTGCGTCATGCCAATAACCAGCGTGTCTTTTGTCGCTGCTTTGGTGGGGGTTGGAAGCGCTGCCAGGGCAACCAAAACGCCCCCCAGCAGCGCGCCACAATACCGATTCAAATTCACTCTTGCGGCACCAACGACTGCATGGGACGGGATGTGTTGCGGGTCCATTCGGCCATCGAGCCGTCATACATTTTGGCATCTTTGTTACCGAGCAATTCGTGGCTGACAAACCAGCCGACCGATGCCCAGTGGCCGGTGTTGCAGAAGTTGATAACCTTGCCTTCGGTGGCGATGCCCGCAGCGGCATAGATATCCTTCAAGCTTTCAGCATCACGGAAGCGCCCCCCATCATTCACGGTTGCCCACATCGCCGGTGCGCTTTGTGCGCCGGGAACGGTGCCATAACGCTGGGCGATGCCAGATTTGTTGATGCCGAGGTATTGGTCTGTCGGGCGGTGATCAATCAGTGATGTTCCAGCGCCGCCTGCATCTACAACGGCCAGAACTTCGTCAGCGGTTGCGAGTAGGCTTTGGTTCATGGTGGCTTTGAAAGTGACGGGGGCGACTTGCACGGCGCCGGTTGCAATCTTCTTGTCCGGGTCCGCGTTCCAATCGTTCATCCCACCATCGAGGATAGAAACCGCCTCATGGCCCATCACCTTAAAGGTCCAGTAGATGCGGGTCGCGACACCCATTTCTGTGGCACTAACCCCTTGGGGGACAATCACGACATGGTCGGCGTTTGAAATGCCCAATCCACCAATCAACGATTCCAACAGGGCAAGCGGTGGCAACATGCCAGGCACGTCGTTCATTTTGATACGCCAGCCATCGGTATCATAATCGGTCGGGATCGCCCCTGGAACATGGCCATTATTATGGACGTCGCGTCCGCGCACATCCAAAACGATAAGGCCCAGTTCACCGAGATGCTTGTTCAGCCAAGAAGGCGTGACCAACGGTCCTGCTTCGATGGCGGCGCGAACCGGCGATGTGGAAACCAAAATCAGAAAGGCAAAAGCAAGAAAAAAACGTGTCATTCTGTGCGTCCTCCGTGTGCGGCTGACCAGCCAATCGGGTCATCCAGAAAGGCTTTTACTCCATGTAGGGATTGTTCGGGGAAATCGCCACCACGAGAGGCCTCGGCCAGCACATCATGCCATGTTGCGAGATAGCGCAGGGAGACGTTGGCGTCTTTCATGGTATCAAGCGCACCTGGAAAGGCACCATAAAAAAACACGACGAACGCATCGCTTATCTCGCCACCAGCGGCGCGGATGGCATCAATAAAGTTGATTTTGCTGGCACCGTCCGTGGCGAGGTCTTCGACCAATAAAACTTTTGAGCCTTCGATTAAATTGCCTTCGATCTGGGCATCGCGACCAAAGCCTTTTGGCTTCTTACGAACATACAACATGGGCTTGCCCGTTGCTTCAGCAATCCACGCACCATAAGGAATGCCCGCTGTTTCCCCGCCAGCAACGGCATCAATGGCATCCCAGCCGCCAGACATCTGCTCGCCCAACATTTGAACGGCCATTTCCATGATTCGTCTGCGCGCCTCGACAAAGGAGATAACCCAGCGGCAATCAATGTAAACCGGGCTGGCCCAGCCACTGGTTAGCGTGTAGGGCTGCTCGGGCCTAAAATTAACGGCTTTGATATCGAGCAACCAGCGAGCGGTCTCACGACCCGTGTTGGTGCCATCGGCAGAAGGTGTCGGCATGCGGCGCTCCGCGTTTCAGGGGTGACAGAAGCCCCTATGCTGCCCATGTTGAGGCCTTGGGGCAACCAATTGCAGGCCCTTACATACAGGAATAACGTGATTATGAACCGCAAAGATCGCCGTAAAGAACAGGCCGAACAAAAACGTCTAAACGGAACGGCTCAAAAAGTGTCGGCAAAAGACTTGGTTCGCAGCGATACTGCCATTCAAGCCCGCATAAACGCTGCCTTAGCAGATGCCGAAGCCGGGCGTATGAGCGATGCCGAAGGCCAATTGCGCCGCATCTTGGCAGACGCCCCTGACTCACTTGATGCTGTGAACGCCTTGGGGAGTCTTTTGTTTGAGTTGGGCCGATTCGAAGATGCCGCCGATGCCTTGTTAACTTTGGCGGTCAACAACGGCACCGATGCAGCCCTGCATGGGACGTTGGCCGCATGCCTGAATCTGTTGGGACGCCACACAGAAGCCGAAGCTGCTGCGCGGTTCGCAACCGAATTAGACCCAAAATCTGTCGCCGCCTTCAATAACCTAGCTGTTGCGATGGAAAGTCAGGGCAAAATCGACGCCGCAGATGCCGCGATGGAGCAGGCGCTGACCCTTGATCCAACCAACGCCGACGCCCTTGTAAACCGAGGAAACCGTTTCTTGCGGGCGGGAGAGGCGGATAAGGCTGAACCTTTTTACGCCAAAGCGCGCACGGCGAATCCCGATAACGTCATTGCGGCGGTCAATCACGCCGTCGCCCTGCGGACTTTGGGCCATCTTGATGATGCCATAGAGGCTGCCCAGGCAGGCATTGCGCTTCAATCCGATTATCCAGAAGGCCACAACACATACGGCACGGTTCTGGCCGCCATGGGCGACTTTGATCTTGCGGCGGAAGCGTTTAAACGCGCTTTGGCGCTGCAACCAGGGTTCGCCGGTGCCGCAGTGAATTTGGGCGCGGCGCTTTATCGGGCAGACGATGTTGAGGGTGCCCTGAGCGCCTATCAAAATGCGGTTCAGCTCTTTCCGGCAGCCGCAGCCGCTCATGTTGGCATCGGGCTGTGTGCGACTGCATTGGGGAAAACTGACGTTGCAACTATAGCATTTGAAGCCGCCTTAACGCATGAACCAGACAACACCGAAGCCCTGTTTAATCTGGCCGCATTGGGTGGTCTGGATCATTCAACCGATACCTGGTCTCAATTAGCCTCTATTGAGAATGATGCTGCACGATCCGTCGATGATCGAGTAAACGCAGCCTTTGCCTTGGTTGAAATATTCGACCGCAAAAAAAACTATGCTTTGGCGATGGAACACGCTGATCAGGGTAATGCCCTCCGGTTTGAACACTTAACAAATAACGGCGTTACGTTCGATGCAGAGGCTTATGATGCCTTGGTCAATGAGGTTATCGCAACGGCCACCCCAAAGCGCATTCAGGCCTTATCAACGATGAGTTCTGACAGTGCGATGCCTATTTTTGTGCTCGGCCTGCCGCGCTCAGGGACAACATTGGTTGAGCGCATCCTTGCCGCGCACCCCGCTGTCACGGCTGCGGGCGAACGGGGCGTGACGCCAGCCGTTGCCGAACTAATCAGCGATGCTGATTACCCAGAAACACTGATTGATCCCGATCCAGACGCTGTCGCCGATGCTGTTAAAGCCTACCTGTCCAGCGGTCCGCAAGCAGAGCGGGTTATTGATAAAACACCCTTTAATGGGCTGTATTTAGGGTTGATCGCTGGATTGTTCCCGAAGGCGACCCTTATACGGTGCCGACGGAACAATGCTGATACCGCTCTATCATGCTACTTGCAAAACTTTCGGGGAGACCATGCGTGGTCAACCCGCATGGCAGACATCAAGCGCTTCATCGCGGCAGAGGATCGCTTGTTCGACCATTGGCGCGCCGCGCTTGGCAGCCGGTTACTCGAAATCAACTACGAAGAAATTGTGACGAACCTTACCGCATCCGCGCGGACCATGATCGACCACTGCGGCTTGTCTTGGTCTGATATGTGTCTCGATTACGCAAATGCGCCTGGCGCTGTAAAAACAGCCAGCAATCACCAAGTTCGCCAACCACTTTATGCCAGCAGCATTGGTCGTGCCGCAGCATACGAACAAGCACATAGAGAGGGAAACGCTTAATTCAGCGCCGCGCGGGGAATGTAGGACCCGTTTGTGAACGCTTGAAAGTACTCGGCAACGTTAGGGTGCTGAATGGCTCCCCCTTCGGTGTCTTCTTCCAAATTACGCTCGGCTACATACGTTTGATGCTGACCGCCATCGACCAAGACATGATACCACGGGCGATCCTTCGGCGGCTTACTTTTGGCTATAGTGCCGTACCAGCTTTCACTGCCCTGGAAGAACGCATCGGCGTCGATGATGACCCCTCGATACCCAAACAACCGGTGATGCACGACTTGGCCCACTGAAAATTCAGCTTCGGCTTCGGTCGGTTGCAACGGCAAGGGGGTATAGGTCATGTCAATCTCCGGATCAATTGGAAGCATGACGGTAAAGCAGGGGGCAGGTCAATCGCTTCATCACACACGCGAAAACCAATAGCTTTGTTGACCCGTGCGGCCATTTGCGCTTGATGATACTATGGTCACTACAATTGCTCCCCATGATCCGCCTGTCATTTGGGCCTTGTTGGATGATCGCGCCGGAAATCGATCGCAGGTGCTCGGTGTCGCGGAAGCACTCGGGCAACCCTATATCGAAAAACACATTGCTTACAGGTCTTTAGCAAAAGCGCCGAATGCCGTATTGGGCGCACGGCTGATCGGCATCAGTCAAGAAAGCCAACAGAATTTAACGGGTCCGTGGCCGGACGTTGTCATTGGTGCTGGCCGCCGCATCGCTCCCGTTGCCAGATGGATCAAGAAACAGACGAGTAGCAACCCGATTCTAGTACAGATTATGGACCCAGGCGGGCATCGGGGGGATTTTGATGTACTCGCGATTCCCAGCCATGATGCGTGGCGCAGTAGCAAAAATGATCCAGCAGACGTTGTGCGCTTTGTCGGCGCACCGCATCGGTTCACACCGGATGTTTTGAGGGCCGCAGAGAAGGCGTGGTCGTCCGCCTTTGCAGACCTGCCGCACCCAAGAATTGCAGTTATCGTCGGCGGCTCAACCAAGCGAAAAACGTTTACGGCAGGGATGGCACGATCTTTGGGCGACACGGCAAAAAAATGGGCCAGAGAGTCTGGCGGAAGCTTATTTGTCACAACAAGCAGACGCACGAGCCCTGGGGCAACAAAAGCATTGATGGCGTCGATTGGCGACATCCCTGCGTATGTTCACCAATGGGGCGATGATCGCGCCAACCCCTACGTGGGTATTTTGGCCGTGGCAGATCACATTGTCGTTACGGGCGAGAGTGTGTCCATGTGCGCAGAAGCCACAAGTTCGGGAAAACCCGTATCGATATTTGCGCCACCCGCCTTAATATCAGCAAAACATGCAAGGCTGCATCACGCCTTATTTGCCGGTCGGCATGCCCATCCGATAGAGGCAGGAATGTCCGTGGAGGCTGGTTCCAGATTAGATGCATCCCAAGGAATTGTTAGGGTTTTGCAAGAAATAATGGTCAGAAGGGGCCTTTCAAATAGTGCCTGAATGACTAAACTCTGGACCAACCAATGAGGTCTTTAAATGTCTGAACTAAATGACGCTGATATTCCCCCCGAACTCGCAGAGCGCTTGGCACAACTTAGCAAAAGCTTTGTCGAAGGTCTGCCGGAGCGATTTGAACGTCTGCAATCTGCGTTTGACTCTTTAAAGCCGGGTACTTTTGAACAGGCCAAAACTGCAATGGAAGCCGTTCGGTTTGAAACCCACAAATTGGCTGGTTCTGGATCGACATTCGGATTTCCAGATATCAGCGACTTGGCGGGCCAAATTGAAGTCGACATTCGCTTGCTGATGGATGACGGACGAGGGCCAGACGCGGCGTCATTCGACGACTTGCACGACCTGCGGCGTGGCCTGGAGAATGCGATCAACCGGGCGATAGAAAACGTATCGGATTTTAATGATATAAAGAGTCTGGATGGCGATACATCAAACAAGGTTACTACCAAGGAAGCATCGGTCATTGCCATTGTTGGTAAGGCAGATTTTGCCGCGTTTATCGAATCAGAATTGCAGGCATTCGGATACAAAACCCGCGCTATGACGTCCGTGGATCAGGCCTGCGTCGCCAGTAAAAAACGAGAAATTACCTTGGCCATCATTGATGGTGATATGGATGATAACGGACCGACAGGAGCCGCCAAAAAAGTAGAAACCGCGCGCGAACACGGAGAGCTGTCTTGTCCAGTTGTCTTTGCGACTGAAACCAATGACGTCGCAACGCGGCTGTCAATTGTTCGGGCGGGCGCTGAAAGCTTTATTTCAAAACCAATTGAGCCCGCGCGTTTGATTGATGTCGTTGACGGCTTAGGCCGCCCCGGTGACGCAGAGCCTTATCGGGTACTTGTCATTGATGATGACATTGGCGTTGCAGAATTTGTCTCTGCTGTTTTGCGTGAAGCGGGCATGATCGTTGAAACAATGACGGACCCGTCTGGCATCTTAGATTCCATGGATAGCTTTGCTCCTGAATTGGTTCTGATTGACCTTTATATGCCCAATTGCACCGGCCCGGAAATTGCCTCTGTCATTCGTCAAGAAGACACCTTTGCTGGGGTGCCAATTGTCTTCTTATCCGGTGAAAAAGATCGGTCAAAACAACTAACGGCCATCGGTGTCGGCGGCGATGATTTCATCACTAAACCCATCATGCCGCCCTATTTAATTAAGGCCGTTCGATCACGGGCGAAACGGTTTAGGACCATAAACGCCAAAATGGTGCGCGACAGCCTGACCGGATTGTTGAACCACTCAACGACCATGCAGTTCATGAGCGTAGAAGTTCAGCGCGCAGAGCGTAATGGATCGCCCGTCAGTGTTGCCATCGCCGATATTGATCATTTCAAATCCGTCAACGACACCTACGGTCATGCTGTCGGTGACAGGGTGATCAAAAGCTTAGCCCGCACATTAACAGTGCGTCTGCGCGGCACAGATATTATTGGCAGAACTGGCGGTGAAGAATTTACCGTCATCATGCCAGACACGCCCATTGAGCAGGCCGAGATTGTATTGAATGAAATTCGTGAAGAGTTCGCCGACATTGTTCATCGCTCAGAGATTGAAAATTTTAGTAAATCTCTATCCATTGGAGTGACCGCAGCGCCGCCATATGTCGAGGCCCATAGCCTACACGAGCGCGCTGACGTTGCGCTGTACAAAGCGAAGCGGCGAGGGCGCAACAATGTCTGTGTTTGGGAATAAATAGGGATGGACGATTACAAGAATAACCCTGTTGTAAACGCCGAAGGCTTTCTTAGTGATCCGTCTCGATCCCGTAGCTTGTCTGGCAAACACTATTGGACCGACACGGTTTTTGCCGCCGAGCGCGACGCAATTTTTGCAAAGACATGGCAGTATGTATGCCCCGTATCGCGCCTTACCGAAAAAGGAAAGTACGTTGTCGCCGACGTTGCAGGCGATAGCATTATTGTACTTCGTGACGCTTCGGGAGACCTGCAAAGTTTTTATAATGTTTGCCAACATCGTGGGCACCATTTGTTGGAAGGTGAAGGCACGCTTCGATCCGTTATCACGTGTCCGTATCACCTTTGGGCCTATGGGTTAGACGGCAACTTGCGCACGGCGCGCGGCACAGATGAAATCGATGGTTTTGATAAGAGCAATATCTGCTTAACATCCATCCGTGTGGATGTTCTGGCCGGGTTGGTCTTTGTCAATTTAGATTCAAATGCTGTCCATCTTCACAATACATACGTTGGATTAGAAGACGATATCTTGTCTTACGCCCCGAATGCGGCGGCGCTAAATGGCGTTATGCGATCAGACTATGATCTCGCCGCAAACTGGAAAATATCTGTCGAGAATTATTCTGAATGTTATCACTGTCCGAATAAGCATCCGAGCCTTTCCGAAAACGCGCTCGAGTTATCAACGTATCGCATTGAATGCAAAGGCATGTACCACGTCCATCGAACCTGCGGTAAAGGCACCGCCCAAGGTTATGTTCTTGATGAAAATGCCGCCCGCGGCGAGGACTTTGCCAGTTTCTTTGTCTGGCCAAATTTGGCGATAGAAGTCTATCCCGGCGGCTACTTAACGACCTTTGCCCATCGCCCCGTTGATACGACACATACCCGACAAGAAACGGAATGGTTGGTGCCCGAAGCATCACCGACTGACGAGCAAAAAGCAGCCGCTGACTTTGTTCATATCGTGCGCGAAGAAGATATCCCACTTTGTGAGAGTGTCCAAAAAGGCATGCAAAGCCGAGGCTATGACCGAGGGTACTTTGTTGTTGATAAGGATCGCACTGATATTAGCGAACACGCGGTTCACGACTTTCAGAGTAAAGTGATTGCAGCTTTATCTTAGAAACGACCTTATCTTAAAAATGGCCTTATCTTAAAAATGGAATGTGTCGTGTGGCGTTGCGCAGATCGTCTGCACCAACAACCGCATAGTTAGGGTTAGCAACCGCCAAGGCCTGGACCCGTTCGCCATCTGCTGACCCATGACCGCACAACAGATGAACCCCACCAGCTAAGCCCGCATTCAGTCCCGCGCCCATGTCGCCGGCGCGATCACCGATAATCCAGCTTTGATCGGCTTGAATAGGAAATGCGTCCAACCCGCGTAGAACCATACCTGGGTTTGGCTTTCTTGCAGGATGGTCGGGATGAACCCACGGCGGACTTCCCGTCCTGTGAAACGGGCACGCAAAAACGGCATTCACATGCACGCCAGAACTCGTCAACTCAGAAAGGATGTGCTGTTGGACCGTTGCAAAGTGTGTCCAATCATAGAGACCGCGTCCAATTCCGGCTTGATTGGTAACGACAACAATGGGGATGCGCCTATCATTTGCCGTGCGGATCAGATCAACAGCTCCCACGGCAACGCGAACATCTTCGACACGGTGAAGGTAATGAACCTCTTCGACAATGACACCGTCCCGATCCAAGAATAAAGCCGGTCCATGGTCAAACACCATCGGGGCGGTTGGTAATATCTGGCACCAAATGCCTTCCTTATCTAAGTGAGCGCCGACGGGCCAGTCAAAGTTTTCAGGTAAGGTATAGTTTGTCATGCGCTGGGTTTAGCCGGGTTCCTTATTTTCGGCAAGGCAACGCTTGGCGATGCGAAGGTTCGGGCTTAGGCTTTGACAATGGTGCCAGACTCACAACGTGCTACGCCGGCTCATGATCCGGACTTTCGACCCATCAACAGCGTCATTGTGCGATGGTTGCTGATTGCCTTTGGGTGGGTGAACGTTTTTCTCGGCGTCATCGGTGTGATCATTCCGGGATTGCCAACAACTGTTTTCTTATTGGTCGCAGCTTGGGCATTTTCGCGCAGCTCTGAAAAATTTCAACGATGGTTATTCTCACACCCGAAGCTTGGCCCTTTTTTAGAGGATTGGCGCAAGCATCGCGTCATTCCAACAAAAGCAAAGATCATTGCTGGAATCACGATGTCGCTCAGTTTGAGCTATGTGTTATTGTTTGTCGCAACAAGTTGGGTTTTGCCGACAGGTATGGCGGTCATTATGTTACCAGCGCTGATTTATATTGTGACCCGTACCGGTACGCGCCCATCGGATGATGAAACTGTGCCATGACCACGCTTATTCTTGCTGCTCTTTGTTTCATTCTTTCCCATCTGATTTTGTCAGCGACGCCCGTCCGTACCCCGATGGTTGCGAAGCTTGGATCGGTTGGTTTCATGGGCCTGTATTCCGTGGTCGCAATAGCAACGTTTCTGTGGATGCTTCATGCGTATTCAGACGCACCGCATGTTGAAACATGGTTTGCACCGACGGCCTTGGCTCATATTCCAGCAGGGATCATGCCCTTCGCGTTGCTGTTCATCGTTGGGGCCTATACATCAAAGAACCCAACCATTGTCGGCGCCCAAAGTTTTGATTGGGCCAGCCATCAACCGATTGGCATCATGGCCATCACCCGTCATCCAATGGCGTGGGGTGTTGGGCTATGGGCCATCTCTCATATGATGACAGGAGGCAGTTTGGCGCGCCTCATTTTGTTCGCGGCGATTGGCACGCTGGGATTCTTTGGCGCGTGGCATCAGGATAAGCGCAAAGAACAGCAATTGGGCGCTGCCTGGCCAGCTTATATTCAGAAAACATCGTTCCTGCCGTTCGCCGCGACCCTAGCGGGAAGGGCGCAGTTTCGGGTGGCCGACTTGGGCTGGTGGCGAATTGCTCTCGCCCTTGGACTCTATGGCGGCGCTATGGCGCTGCATGGTCAGGTAATTGGCCAGAGTCCCTTGCCGCTTTAGCGGACCGTCGCCGATCCAAGGGGCCACCGACGGAACGCTCATCAGAACGGCAACTTTTCGATGGCTGGCGCGTTCGTATTTACGCGTGAGGTGTGGGGAGCTTTCCGTTGCACCAAGGCGCGGCTGTCGGATGCGATGATGGAAAAGACAACAACTTGTTGCGCCTCACTGTTGCTATCCAATCGATAGCGGGCGTCAACGACCGTCGCCTGTTTCGGTACCCATCTAAAAGTACACTCTTGCGCGCCGTTAACAGCTCCGCCATCACACCACGACGATATCGGTTTGCCAAAGCGCTGGCCGACGTTGTCTAAAATGGCGTTAACCGAATGGTTCGTGAATGTCTGATCATATCGAATTCGGGTAATGACACCGGATGTTTCACCGGATGAAAACCAAGCTGTATAGGCAGCCTTTCTACCTTCGATGTGCGCAATCAAGTTGCCACCGTTTGCGCGATAGAAGCGGGCGTCGATTCGGTTTTTTCGAAGCTCGCCTGCGGCCATGCCCATTTCCATCGGGCCGAACGATAATCCATCAGGGGTGTCCAGTTGCAGTAACGCCGTCGGTTCTGAAAGACCAATGAAGAACTGTCGAACCGAACTTTCCGCATCAAGATGGCGGATAGAGAGCACGAGAACCGCTGCAACGGCAGCCAGACCTGTCAAAACAGCAAGAACGAGTGTTCGTTCGGTCGAACTCATTCCTTCCGTTGGTGATGGATCTTTGTGGCTGTATGCAACTTGCGGCATCTCGTGCTCCTCGTCCGGGGTGGTGGACAAGACAAATGCTAAGGGCACTGTTCATGGTTCGCGAATCATTTAATTCACGACAAAATCGAGCAAATTTAGATAAAATTTTATCGAATAACCGAGACCGATTAGACGCCTAAATATTGGCGATGAATATCCGGTTTTTCAGCGAGATCATTGGCAGAACCCGCGTATACCACCAAACCTTTTTCTAAAATCACGGCGTTGTCCGCAATGGCTAAAAGTTGGCTGACGTCTTTATCAATAACGATTACGGAAAGGCCAGCGGCGCGAACCGTCTGAAGAACACTCCAGATTATTTCCCGAATCTTCGGAGCTAAACCTTCCGTCGCTTCGTCGAGAATAAGTAACGACGGGTTCGTCATTAAGGCACGGCCAATCGCGAGCATCTGCTGTTCACCACCCGAAAGCTCATCGCCCATAGCGTTGATCCGCTCACCCAAGACGGGGAATAAACGAATGATCGTATCCAGGGCCCATGCTTGGTCCCCACCAATGTCCGGACGCTCTGCCATGATTAAATTTTCGCGGACACTTAGGCTGGCAAAGATGCCGCGTCCTTCTGGAACCAAACCAATGCCGCGACGGGCAATCTTATGTGCGCTCTCGCCCGAGATAACGGCACCGCGCAATCGAACAGAACCGCCAGAGGGTGGCGTCAGGCCGATGATCGAGCGAACGGTGGTTGTTTTGCCCATGCCATTCCGGCCCATCAGGGCGAGCGTCTCACCTGTGCCGACTTTCAAATCAATACCGCGCAGAATATGGCTTGCGCCGTAATGAGTATTCAGGTCCTCAACATCCAGTAATGGTATGGTCATGCCATGGCCTCGACAGTGCCATCACCGTGCCCTAGGTACGCTTCTTGGACATCAGCGTTGGTGCGGATATCTTGCGGCGCACCGCTCGCCAATATCTTGCCGCCAACCAAGACGGTTATCTCATCGGCGATGCGAAAAACCGCATCCATATCGTGCTCAACCAAGATGATTGTATGGCGGCCTGCCAATGACCGGATCAATGCGCTCAGAGCGTGGCCTTCTTCCGATCCGGTCCCCGCCAAAGGTTCATCCAACAACAACAAAGACGGATTACCCGCCAACGTCATTGCAATTTCTAATACACGGCGTTCGCCGTGGCTAAGTTGATCGGCAACACGGCCCGCCACGGCACCCAATTGGCACTGGGTAAGAACCTGCTCGGTCATCGACGCAACAGCAGATGTTGATTTGCGAAAGCTGGAGAATAATCCGACAGAGGGTCCCATGGCACCGAGGCGGATATTTTCGCGCACAGAGGCGCGGCCCAAGACCCTTGATCGCTGAAACGTCCGACCGATGCCTTGGCGGCACAATCGGTTTGACGACATTCCTGTGACATCATTGCCAGAGAAATAAATGGTCCCGGCAGACGGCGGAAAGGTTCCCGCTAGCATATTCACCACCGTTGTTTTCCCAGCTCCATTGGGGCCGATCAAGGCATGGATGGTTCCTGGTGCGACAGAGAGATCAACGCCATCAACAGCGATCAAATGACCAAATTTGCGGCTGAGGCCTCGGGTTTTCAAGATCGCGTTTTTAGTCATGAGGAAGACGCGCCTCGGGCCCGACGTTGTAGAAAACCACCGACAATGCCGTGCGGCATGAACAAAACAACGGCCATGATGAACACGCCCAAAAGCGCCGTCCAATGTTCGGTCCAACCCTGGAGCAAGTCTTGCGCGACGATCAAGATCAACGCGCCAAACGCAGGCCCTGCTAACGTTCCGCGCCCACCCAAGATGACCATCATCAAGACCAAACCACTTTCGTGCCATCCCAGCAGGGCAGGGCTTACGTATTCGCCTTGGTAAGCCACAATGTACCCAGCCATGCCCGCCATGCCACCAGAGATCGTGAACGCGGCAAGTTTAAATAGGGTTGTGTTGAAACCAAGTGCGCGCATCCGGTCTTCGTCATCGGCGATGCCGCGCAGGATGGAGCCGAAAGACGTGCGTAACAGTACCGTCAATATGAGAACCGCAATCGCCATAAGTCCAAGTGCGGTGTAATAAAAAACAGTGGGGTCTTGCAGGTTGATCACAAGCCATTCACCCAAGGCCATAACCGGCCTAGAAAAAAGTAGAACCCCATCGGACCCGCCGAACCACGGCGAATCATGAATCGCAAAAAAGGCCATCTGACCAAAAGCCAAGGTCGCCATGATGAAGTACATACCACCCGTTCGAATGACGAGCACACCGATGAACAATGCCGCTATCGTTGCGGCCAAGATGCTGAGGGGTAACGTAATCAAAATGTTTGCTGCATCGAATTCAGGCGCCAACATCATCGCCGCATAAGCACCAATACCAAAGAATGCGGCGTGTCCCAAACTGACCAAACCAGCGAAGCCTAATAACAAATCTAAGCTAACGGCGAACAACGCAAAGGCGATAATTTTGGTTGCCAGAACCAACCAAAAATCGTCACCCGACATCGGCACCATTGCCATCAGGATAAAGAAGGCAGCAAAGGCAATGACCGTTTGACGTCCGGGGCGGGTCATACGACACCTCTGTAGAACAAGCCCTTGGGGCGCCAAATCAAAACACCCGCCATGACTGCATAAATAATCGCACCAGAAATTTCAGGCACCAACGCCTTGCCAAAAGCATCCGCCAAGCCAATGACCATTGCCCCCACAAAGGCCCCCCGGATCGAGCCAATCCCACCGATCACAACAACAACAAACGACACAATCAAAACCCGTTCACCCATACCGGGATAGACCGCTTCAACTGGTGCGGCAATCATCCCCGAAAACGCCGCGAGGGCTGCGCCGGCAACAAAAACAACCGTGAAGAGCTTGTCGCTATCAATCCCCATGGCTTGGGTCATCTCTGGATTTTCAGAGGACGCCCGAATGCGCATGCCAACCTTGGTGTGCTGAATGACCGCATACAGAATGCCACCCACCACCAAACAGATGCCGGAGATAAACAATCGATAGGTCGGATAAAATTGTTCTTCTGTCAGCTGAATGCTGCCTGTCAACATTTCAGGCGGCGCGATACTATGTACGTCTGATCCCCACAGCGTGCGTTGCGCTTCATTAAAAATCAGGATTAGACCATAAGTCAGCAGCACTTGGTCCAAGTGATCCCGACGATAGAGAAATTGTATGGCAAGGCGTTCAACGGCAAGTCCCGTTAAGATCGCCAACGGAATCGCCAGTGCGAATGCCAGAAAAATTGAACCAACAATCCCATCCAGCCAAAAAACAAGGTACGCCCCGATCATGAAGAACGACCCATGGGCAAGATTGATCACGCCCATAACACCGAAAACCAGTGTTAGGCCGCTGGCGACAAGAAACAGCAAAAAGCCGTACTGAACGCCATTCAACATCTGGATCAAATAAAACGAGGCGTCCATGATCCGTCACTTATTCTAGCATGAAAGCGGCTGGGTCGCCGACCGAAGCGTCAGCTCCGGTCGGGTGCCGTGTGAAGGTAGCGGCTTAGAGTTTGGTGCAGCCTGTGCCCGGATCGCTTAGACCTTTATGGGCCAAACCGGTTACCACATTGACGCCATCTTGCACCTTACGGGTGTAGATATCCTGCACCGGATTGTGATACCGCGACATTTGCCATGGTCCCCGCGGTGAATCGTCCATTGAGACGTTTTCGATGGCCTTAACCAAGGCTTCCGTGTTTTCAACGTCCCCATCGGTCTTTGCCAATGCCTGGATAAGAACATCCGCCGTATCGAAACCCTGAACGGCGAACACATCCGTTTGCCGTTCAGTGCGGCCTGTAAAGTCGGCCATAAATTGTTTGTTCTGGTCCGTATCCAAGGTATCGGCCCAATGCAATGCCGTCACCAAACCTTCTGCGGCTTTGCCCTGCGCTTTTAAGGTGCCCTCGGATAAGAAACCAACGCCATACAAAGGAATGGAGGCACGATCAATCGACGCATCATATTCCAGCGCGTATTTCACGGCACCGGTGCCAGAGAAAAACACCATGACAGCGTCTGGCTTTAGCGCGGCAATCTTGGTCAATGATGCCTGGAATTCAACATCGCCGAATGCGGGCCAAATTTGTTCAATGGGGTCAGAACCGCCGACTTCTTTGAAGCCTTCGACGAAACCTTCGATCATTTGATGACCCGCCGCATAGTTCCAAGCCATCGTCACGATCCGTTTGTGACCGGCGTCATGAACCACTTTGCCCATGGGATAACCCATCTGCCAATTTGAAAATGATGTCCGGAAAATGTTCGCACCACAGGCCCGGCGTGTCAGATCATTATTACCAGCGTTGGGGCAGATCATGATGGTTTTTGGCGAACGGCTCATGACTTTTGTCATGGCAATCGCAACGCCTGAGTGAACAGGACCAATCACGAAATCAACGCCTTCGCCTTTAACCAGCTTGGTCACGTTATCAACAGCTTTGGGTGGAGATGTCTCGCTGTCCACTCGAACGAATTCGATGGGGCGTCCGCCCAGTTTGTTCCCGACCTGTTCAAGGCGCATCAGCATCGCTTCGGTAATGTTTTCGCCCAATTTGGCCAAAACGCCCGTATAAGGCAGCATAATACCAACCTTGATTGGTTTGTTTTCAGCAATTGCAAACGAAGGCACACTGGCACTAAGGCCGATGCCTGCTGATGCTGCTAAAAAAGTGCGACGTGTGGTTACACTTTGTTGCGACATGTTTGTTTTCTTTGCCATTTTCTGTGATCTATCCTGCAAATGCGATGCGGGTGTCTGCGGGGGCAGGCAACCGGTCAAAAGGCGGCGTCTCCCTCGCCGAGGTGTGTGTCGGCACTCTACGCTTTGGGGAAACCGGGTCAAGGGACCGAAGGCTTTTGCGCCAAGAATTAAAGAGTTTACCTATGATCCATAACACAGACCAATGGGTCTGCTTCCGGCATAATATAAGGACGTTCGACATTCGTGGACGATACAAAAGGCCCCATTGCCTCAACAGACTGTTATCAAGATATGGAAACCGATACGCCATCTATACAAACACCTCAGACACCCTGGTCAGGAAAGGGGCTGGCTGACGTTCTGGTGCAAACAACATTAGATGGTCTGGTGCTGTTAAACCGCAATTTGGAAGTTCTAAACGTCAATCCGTCGTTCTCCGCTCTTATTGATGATGACGGAAATGGAACCATTGGCTCGTCGTTGTTTGAGATTGGCGAAGGCCTCCACGAACCAAACTATTTCGCCATGATTTCCGACGCCTTAAAGCGCTTTGATCAGTGGGACGGCGAACTTTGGTGCCGACGAACGAATGGTAGCGTCTTCCCAGCTTGGGTTAGCTTGCGGCATCTGCCTGACCAAACTAACAGCAGCGGAGCGACATTTGTCGCTATTTTCCGGGACATAACACGCGAAAAACAAGATTCTGACGTTGCCAGCTTTGTTGACTCAAAAGATGAACTAACAGGCTTACCCAATAGAAAAGCACTCCGCGAACTGCTTTACGGAGCCATCGCCAACGCAACCCTGCGCAATACTGGTTGCGCCGTCGTGATGATTGATTTTGACGACTTCCGCCATATCAACGACCAATTCGGCCGTGGCTTGGCTGATCGCATTCTGGTTGATCGAACGATGCGCTTAAAAGCAGAACTAAGAGACGGCGACGCACTGGGCCGCGTTGCTGGTGATCAGTTTATGATTTTGTTGTCTCGCCACCAAAGCGAACAAGAGATTGATCGGTTTATTCGACGTATCCTTGATGCCGTGGCGGAACCATTTACGCCAGAAGGACGAACCGAGCAGGTGGCAATGACGGCCTGTGCAGGCATTGCGTTGTATCCGCGCGATGGCGCGACTGCCAAAGGCATTGAAAATGCGGCCGAAGCCGCCTATCGACGCGCAAAACAGCAGGGGCGTGGCTGTTATCAATTTTATTCCAGAGAAGGCATCGCCGGTGAGCCAGAGATCGCGACCCTGGAAAGTAGGCTTCGACGCGCCTTAGAAAACAATGACTTTGTTTTACATTTCCAGCCAAAGGTCTCGTTAAAAACAGGCCGCATTGTCGGGGCCGAGGCCTTGGTTCGATGGGCCGATCCAGATGATGGATTGATCGAGCCGTCTGACTTTATCCCTGTTGCAGAAGAAACCGGATTGATTGGGCCACTGGGATTATGGACCCTTCAAGCCGCCTGCACGGAAGCCGCAAGGCTGAAATCTCTTGGATTAGAGATCGGGCGGGTGGCCGTGAATGTTTCAGCCCGTCAGGTCTCGGACCCCGCCATCGTCGAAAATGTACTGACATGCTTAGAAAATGCTGGTTTGCCACCAACATCATTGGAATTGGAAATAACCGAGAGCGCCTTACTGGAACGTGCGGATGATGCAGCAAAACAACTGCGCGCGTTGCACGATCATGGTGTTCAAATAACAGCCGATGATTTTGGAACTGGCTATGCATCATTGAGCTATCTTTTAACGTTTCCAATTGACGCTATTAAGATCGACCGCACCTTTGTCGCAGAAATTGGCGGAACCGGAGAAGGAGCCATGCTTGCTGTTGGTGTGACAGCTTTAGCGCAAGGGCTTAACAAACGTGTAATTGCGGAAGGGGTCGAGACCCCGCAACAATTTGCTGTGTTGCGCCAGCAACTGTGCGATGAAATGCAGGGCGATTATTTCAGCCCACCCTTACCGGCAGATGAGTTTGAGGCCCTGCTGAGGTCGAATCACGCACCTTAGAAGCACAAAACTGTTTCGGCTGTTTACCTCTTGCAGACGTATTGATGGTAGACGAAGACGTAATGGTGAGTCAGAGTCATCTATAAACTATGGAAAACAAGCTCTTGCGCCTCTCGCTTTTACCCATCGTCATCATTTGCATTGGCATCACGGCCTGTGCCAATCCGCCGTATATCCACGATAAGGCCAAGTTTAATCGCGAACATGCCGAGTTTGCCAAGGTGCGGACAGACCGAGACACGGTCACAGTGTGCTACTGGCGTAATGACACAACCGCGCAAGAGGTTGCCAATATTGCCAATAATGCCTGTCAGCCCTTTGGTAAAGTTGCGGTTTTGGAGTCTCAGGACCTCAAAACCTGCCCCTTACAAACACCGGTCGCCGCCAATTTTAGATGTGTTGCCGATGCCAACCCGACATACCAACCGCAGGACAGTGATGGTTTCGCGACAAGCCTAATCAAAACGCTTCGCGGTTTTTAAAAGGAGATACCCCATGCGGACAGTATCGAACAAAGCCAAAGTCGCTGTTGTCGCCGTGACGGTCGTCTTGTCTGGATGTGGCCAAACGCAAGTGAGTGGCGAGCAAACAGCCATGTTGCTGGGTGGCGCATTAGGCGGTGCCGCTGGCGGATATGTCGGATCACAGTTTGGTGCCGGATTAGGGCAAACACTATTTATTGTTGCGGGCGCTTCTGCCGGGGCGCTTGTTGGTGCATCGGCCGGGCCAGGATTGTTCGGCACCGATTGGGGCTTTCATGTGGACGCGACCGAAAACGCGATGAAAGATGTGGCGGCGGAGCCAACCTATTGGAGCAACCCGAAAACGGGTAACGAAGGTATGATTCGCCCGATGGAGGCCTATGTGGATACAGCCGGCACGCCGTGCCGCAAGTATCGGGCAACCATCTCGGTTGATGGCGTTATCGCCTCTGGAGACGGTGCGGCGTGTCAGTCAACTAATGGCCAGTGGCGGGTTGTCGCCGATCAATTCGGCTGATTTGATTAGTCCTTCCCGAAGCATGCCAACATTTCTATCCCTCCTTGTTGGTGCATTCGTTTGTTACATCGCGATTATCGGCCTGATGTACGTGGGGCAACGGTCTCTGATGTATGTACCACCACGAACACCGCCACCATCACCGGCTGAAGCGGGCGTGCCGGAGTTTGATATTGTCTCCTATAAGACAGAAGACGGCCTGAACCTCGCGGGTTGGCACCACCCGGCAAAACCCGGTCATCCGACAATTCTGTACTTCCAAGGCAACGCGGGACACACAGCCGACAGGGCCTATAAAGCGCCGAAATGGGTCAATGAGGGGTTCGGCGTCTTTTTTGCCGGGTATCGCGGGTACAGCGGCAATCCGGGTAAGCCGTCAGAAACGGGCCTTGCTTTAGATGCCGATGCCGCCGTTGTATTTTTGGCCAAAAAAAACGCTCCGCCCAATCACCTCATTCTGTACGGAGAAAGCCTTGGAACGGGGGTTTCCAGCGATCTCGCGTATCGCTTGGCCCAGGAACAGACGCCAGTCGCGGGGTTGATATTAGAATCGCCGTTCACCTCAATGGCCAATGCCGCCCAGTCTCATTATCCCTGGTTGCCAGCGCGTTATCTGGTCAAAGATCGTTTTGAGACTCTTGATAAGATTAGCAAAATCAAAGCACCGCTGCTTGTGTTGCACGGTGATGCCGACCGAATTGTGCCGTTTTCTCACGGAAAAACCGTCTTTACGGCAGCATTGGAGCCAAAACAGGCTGAATGGGTTGAGGGCGGCGGCCACAGTGATCTCTACGACTTTGGTGCAGCAGGTGTCGTCGGAGAGTTTCTCGACAGCTTGAAATAGTCGGTTCAGAAGCCCGGAAAACCGGGCGATCCCTTGACTTTCTTGACGTTTTGTTTACTGTATATTGGATGCGAATCTACTGTGCGCGGGAATCTGTCTTGCGCGCAAGGCTGCGTGTGGAGTTGAGAAACGGTTATGGCGTTGATTGCAAAGGCATCTTCGGCAGTGGCGACCCAGGGACTGGCACAGTCTCGGGCGCTGACGCCTGTGCGCCCGCAAACGTCTATTGGTAATGGCCCCGTTGAAGGTCTGAACAACACAGTTGGGACTGAACTCGACCAAGCCGTTACCAAATTTCCAGACCAAGAGTATTACCGCCCGCAAGATCGGCGCGACAATTCGCAGACGCGCGATCAGTTCCCAGGACCTCCGCGGGCTGTTGTGCGGACCCCAACGGAGGCTTTCGCCGCCCTAATTGAGTTTGGCGACACGCTCGAAAATGAGTTTGAGCGGGCACCCAAGGCCGATACTCGTGCCAGCATCGCCAGCTATAGCAAAGCGATTAACACCTACGAAGGGAATGAACGGGTGATTTTCGGCACCGAAGATACGCCAGGGAAGAGGCTGTCGATCAGCCTGTGATCGTCATCATTGTTACTCATTCCGTCGATATCTAACCTGACAAGTATGGATATCATATCGTCCCTTAGCACCGCAGCGAATGGCCTCCAGACCCAGGCCCGTAGGGCTAATGACGCGGCTGATCGGATTGTGCGGCAGTCGACTGTCGATGAGGCGCAATCGGCAGCGCTGTTTCAGTCAGAGCGCGGCAGCAGCGACGGTGCCGGACTCTCCATCCAACTCCAGGCGCAAGAAGAGGCGGATGGCTTAACCGGTGCCATTGTCGATCTCATCGAAGCCGAAGTGGCCTATAAGGCAAGCGCCGAGGTTTTGCGCTCAGCCGATGAACTTGCCCAGGAAAGTATTGATCTGCTTTCTTAACCGGATAAAAATTAACCTTTCGTTTGCCATGGGGTTATACTGTTTTGTTTAAGGGACAGCAGACGGGGAGCCCCACATGAGCCGGGCTGATTTAGATTCAGGCTTTGATGTCGCGTTTTGGTTCGCCGACACCGCTTTGGCCGAAAACGAATACCTTCAACCGCAAAAGCTACAACGCCTGTTGTTCTTGTCTCAGGCCTATTATGCCGTTGCCAGCAAAGGCCGTGCGTTGTTTCCCGGCGTTTTTGTTGCCGAGGAAATGGGACCGGTTGAACCCAATCTTTACGCCGCCTTTTCGAAAGGCCGTCCAGATGTCGACGTCGATTTGATTCTGCCCACCGACATCGAAAGTTTCCTAGACAGTATTTGGCGGCGCTTTGGCCATCATTCTGTGGACCGCCTGAGCCAGACAACAAATGAATCCCTGGCCTATCAAAAAGCCTTCAAGGTAGGGCGGCGAACAGAAATCACGCTTCGAATGATGATGCTTTCCTTCGAGCGGGGCGATAAGGCTCCGGGTGTTGATCAGGTCGTAAAACCAAAGATGTATTTAACGCCGCAAGGCAAGCCAGTAACTGTGCAATCTTGGGCACCTGAAAAAGAGATCGAACCGGAAGAGGCCCAAATTATCGGTCGCCCCGGTGGCGTCGAAGCCGCCCCTAAAACGAAGCGCCAAACCAACCAAACGATGAAAGCAGCGCAACCCGTTGATTGGCTGATACGGGCCGAGCGGGTTTCAAAAGATGCTGCAACCATTCCGTCGCGTGCGCGCATTGAAGAAGAAAAACAACGCCGGGCCGAGCACGCAACGGCAAATCCGCGCCTCGGTGACTTGGGCTGGGATAATGTTTTTGGTGACATCGGCAAAACCAGTGTCACAGAAGAACAGTGGAGCGAGGATCAACGCCCATCTGGCCCAGGCCCCAGCGCACAGCCATCAACCCGCCGTGCGAAGTAAGGCTGCTACGCTTTAGCGCAGCAAATAAATTACCAAGTACACAACCAAGACGGCGATAACGACCAAGGCCATGGTGCCTGCGGGCAATGTCTTCGCCATCATACCGTCGAGGCCGTGGTGCTTTTCAATCCAGGTGATGCCTTGCTTGATGCGCGCCGTCATAAACCGTTCTAACGATCCGCCGAGCAACGATAACGAATGAACGATAGCATGGCTGATGTACGGTCCGGCAACCCGGTAGAACCAATCGAAGTCGAGACTGATGGTCAGCGTTCGCTTCATGGCCGGTAGCAAGACAAAGAAGGCAAGGCCAGAGAACAACAGTAATTGCAGCATCTCGGCGACGTGGGCTGTCGTGTAGGGCACATAATCAACCGGGAACGGCAAAATGGCGTACAGCGGGCCGGGCATTACGCCCAGTGCAATGCACAAGAATGCAAAGAAGATCATGCCGAGCTTCATATTGAACGGAGGCTCTTTCGGGCGCAGGCCAGAATCTTTTTGGAAGAACACGAACCAGGGAAACTTAATGCCCGCGTGTAAGAACACACCGGCTGATGCGGCCGTCAAAACAAACCACGCCAGCGTCAGGTGCTCATCCGCAGCGGCAAGATTGATCATCGATTTTGAGACAAACCCGGAGGTTAGAGGGAACGATGATATCGCCAGCGCGCCAATCGTGCCGCAGATGCACGTCAGCGGCATGGTCTTATACAGCCCACCTAAATCGGTGCACTTGCGCTTGCCGGTCATGTACATCACCGACCCGGCAGACATCAGCAACAAGGCTTTGTAGATGATGTGGGTGAAAGCATGCGCCGCAGCACCGTTCAACGCCAATTCTGTGCCAATACCAATGGCGCAGACCATGAATCCAACCTGGTTGATGATAGAGTAGGCCAAGATGCGGCGCATGTCGTTTTCAAGCAGCGCATAGATAATGCCATAACACGCCATGTACAGACCGACATAAATCAATAGCTCTGTTCCGGGGAAACCTATCCACAAAACGAACACGGCCGTCTTTGTCGTAAAGGCCGACAAGAAGACCGCACCGCTTGGGCTGGCTTCTGGATAAGCATCTGGCAACCAAGCAGAAAAGGGCGGTGCCCCTGCGTTAATCAAGAAGCCAATCAAAATCATCCACGTCGCGAAGCTTTCGGGTCGCATGGCAACGAAATCAACGGATCCGGATTCAAGAACGAACCCGACAACGCCAATCATCAAAACGACGCCACCGAACAAATGAATCTGAAGATAACGGCGAGCAGCGCGATAAGCGCCTTCGGTGCCCGCAGCCCATATAACAAGAGTTGAGCCAACGGCCATCAACTCCCAGAACACAAACATGGTGATAAGATCACCGGCAAAGGCGACGCCCATGGCACTGCCCGCGTAGGCATACCCAGCCACAACTTCAAGCGTGCGGCTTTGGCGCATCCCAAATACGCCCCCCGTCAACGCCATGATGGCAAAAACGGTGGCGAACACGCGACCAACCCGAGTTCCTTCAACGGGCTCTAGTACGTAATCCAAGAATGGCACGGTCAGTTGAACACCATCGGGCACCTGCCATACGGCCCACAAGGCAATGGCGGGCAAACCAACAATACCGATCTGCCGGAAAATACCGGGCAAGAACGGCAGCAGCAAAGCGCCAAGCACCAAAATCAAACCGGGTGGAAAACTACTCAGGACTGTCATAGTACGTATCCGAGCGTTTCAAGAAGATGCCGAGAACCTTCGCGCCAACCACCATGGCGACGCAGGCAACAAAACCGTAGATCGAGAAAAATCCAAACCATGCTTCTGGTCCGAAGTGGACGTACTTGTTCACCACCAAATCCAGCAAGGCGACAATCACGAGTAAGATGCTCCCACCGATCCACAGTTTGCGGATCGTTGCTTTGCGAACCAACCAGTGCTTGTCAGCCTCAATCGTCGGAGGAACAACCTTCAACGGCACCGGCGCATTTGACGGGATCGGCATATCACCGGGTTTGGTCACATGATCTTTGGCAGCGGTTTGTGTGGTGATGTCATTCATGATCTTAAATCCCCGCCACAGCCCGGGCCAATGCCAGCGGCACGCCAGGGAACAGGAACAACAACACGGTACCCGCCGCTGTGATGGAAATCGCAACCACCATCGTCCAGGGTGCTTCACCGTGATCGTATTTAATATCGGAATGCGCCGCAGCCCCAACGGATTGCGGGCGCGGGGCCTCTGGCCGGAAATAGGCCGCATAAACAATTGGCAAGAAGTACGCCGCATTCAGCAATGTTGACCCAACAATCACGCCGACGGCGATCATCTTATCAGCCTCAAGCGCGCCTTGCAGAATATACCACTTAGAAATGAAGCCCGCCGTTGGTGGCAAGCCAATCATTGATAGCGCCCCGATGGTGAAAGCCGCCATCGTAATTGGCATGCGCCGACCAACGCCGTCGAGCTGGCTGACTTCTGTTTTATGGCTGGCGACCATGATTGATCCTGCGGCAAAGAAAAGGGTGATCTTGCCAAAGGCGTGCATGGCAATATGAAGTGCCGCACCAACAATTGATAGCGGCGCCAAAATCGCCGCAGCAATCGTCACATAAGAAAGTTGTGAAATTGTTGAGTACGCCAACAGGCGTTTCAGATTGTCTTGGCGCATAGCAATCACGGATGCCGTCAAAATCGAAATACCGGCGATCCAAATCAGCCAATCGGTAAAGGGCTGCGTCGCCGTGAATTCATACCCCATGATATAGACGATGATTTTCACCACGCTGAACACACCCGCTTTTACAACGGCAACAGCATGAAGCAGGGCAGAGACGGGCGTCGGCGCAACCATCGCTGCGGGCAACCATCGGTGCATCGGCATGAGTGCTGCTTTACCGATCCCAAAGCAATACAGCGCCAGCAAAATACCGACCATTGGCCCTTCGACAATACCGACCAAAACACCGCCTGGTGTAAAGTCGAGCGTCCCGGTCAGAACGTAAGTAATGACCATCGCCAACATCAAAAAGGCGATGGATGAGCTTAAGAGAATGCCGAGATAAACACGTCCGGCTTTTTTCGATTGCTCTGTGCCATGGTGGGCAACCAACGGAAATGTTGAGACGGTTAGAACTTCATAGCTAACGAACAGCGTCAGAACATTGCCAGAGAACGCGACGGCAAGAGCGGCTGAAATGGCAATCGCAAAAAAACAATAGAACCGGGTTTGGTTTTCTTCGTGATGCCCGCGCATGTACCCGATGGCGTACAGCGATGTGATGATCCATAAGAAGCTGGCGATCAACGAAAAGATCATGCCGAGCGGCTCGAGTGTAAATGTCATACCCAGGCCTGGGAGCATTTCAAGCAGCGTGATTGTTGGCCGTTCGCCCGCCTCGATGTGCGGTAACAAGCCCAGCACAATCAAGAACGTGACAATGGCAACCAGAACCATGGATGTGTCGCGAATATTCGGGTTGCGCCCCGTAACAAAAATAATGACAACGCCAATCAGCGGGGCACACATCGCCCACAGCATGGCTTGTTCCGGCGCAAGGCCAAACAGGTTCATAGCACTGTTCATGGTGCGCCCCCTAGAATGGTCTCGGCAGCAAGGCGCGCAATGTCCACCGTATGTTCAGCATTGATGCCAAACCACAGAACAGCGATCGCCATTAGCCCCATGGGCAACAACATACTTGGTGGGGCTTCACCGACGTTTGCGTTTTCTGGTTTCGCTTCTTCGAAATAGGCGACCTCAACCACGCGCCAAACATAAACAATAGCCAGCAGCGAACTCATGGGGATCGCAACAGCCGCAGCCCACCAGCCCGCTTCAATCGCAGCCTGAACCAGAACAAACTTCGAAACAAAACCAACAGAGAGCGGCGTGCCAATCAAGCTAAGGCCAGCCAGAACAAAAGCCGCCATGGTCACTGGCATTTTTCGTCCCATGCCCGCGAAATCTGACAACATCGGCGCACCACACCGAAGAACAATGCAGCCAACTGCCATAAACGCGAGGCCTTTCATCAGCGCATGATTGAACAAGTGAATGATACCGCCAGAAATACCTGTCGTGCTCGCGATAGAGAGGCCAAGCACGATGTAACCAATTTGCGCAATCGATGAATAGGCCAGCATTCGTTTGATGTTCGTCTGATAGATTGCAACAGCAGAGGCGGCAAACATGGCAGTGATTGATAAGGCAACCAAAGCCTCACGCAGAGCAAACGTTTCCAAAATATCGACGCTGCCAAACACTGTGAAGTAGATGCGGATCAAGACATATATCGCAACTTTTGTTGCCGTCGCTGCCAAAAAGACGGACACGGCAGACGGCGCATAAGCGTAGGCATTGGGTAGCCACATGTGCAGGGGGAACAAGGCAACCTTCAGACACAAGCCAACGGTCAAGAAAGCGAGGGCCGCTTGAACGGTTCTAGAATCTGCTACTGTCGGCATCAAGCTGGCGAGGTCCGCAATGTTCAAGGTTCCAGTGGCCATGTACAAAAGACCAATGCCAATCACGTAGAATGTCGCGCCGACGGTTCCCAAAATCAGGTAGCGGAAGGCGGCGGAGAGGGCGCGGCGATCTTTGCCCAAGGCGACCAGGGTGTAGGTAGATAACGATGAAATTTCGAGGAACACGAAGATGTTGAAGACGTCGCCTGTAATTGTCATGCCAAGCAAGCCGCACTGGGCCAGCAAGAACATGGTGTAGTAGAGATAATGCCGTTCGACGGGGACTTCGGCGTCGACGCTGGCTTTCGAATACAATGAGACAACCGCGCCGATCCCAGCAACGATCACTAAAACAAATGCACCAACCGTATCCAGGGCGAGTTCAATGCCCCACGGCGGAGGCCATCCGCCCAATTCATAATTGATCGGCCCGGTCGCCAAGACTTGGCTAAGCAATGTCAGGGAGACGGCAAACGCAAAGAACGAAACAATGGCGGCAAATGCCGCACACACGTTTGAATTTCGCAACAAGAAGCAAATCGGCGCTGCCGCCAAAGGCACCACAACCTGTAAGACAGGAAGATGCTGCGCGATACTCATGAACGCATATCCTCTTGGTGTTCAATATCCTGAATTTCGTCATCTTCGATGGTATCGAAGGATTCTCTAATCCGAACAATCAGCGCCAGCCCAAGCGCTGTCGTCGCGATACCAACAACGATGGCCGTTAGAATCAAAACATGGGGCAGGGGGTTGGAGTAGACCGTATATCCCTCACCTAAAATCGGTGCGGTACCACCGTCTATTTTTGCCATTGAGATATAAAGAACAAAGACGGCTGCTTGAAAAATGTTTAGGCCGACAATCTTCTTCACCAAATTTGCTTGGGCAATGACAATGTAGAACCCGGTGACAATCATAAAGATCACCACCCAATAATTTAGCAGGCCGGGGAAGGCATCCATGGTGTGCTCCTCTTCCCAGGCCTACCGGTCGCGACCGGCAAAGGTGAAAAATATTGTAATCATCGCCGCTGCAACGGTGATGCCTACACCCAATTCAATAATCAAAATGCCGTAATGCTGCCCACTGCGTGGGTCGCCAAACAACACGTTGTAATCAAGATAATTGCCGCCATTGACCAAGGCCCAAAATCCAACCCCGGCGTACAACAAAAGACCAGCCGCCAACAACGCGCGCGATGCCCAGGCGGGTACAACTTGGCGGGCTTCATCAATCCCGTAGATCAGGGCATACAGAATAAAGGCACTGGCGAAAATGACACCGGCTTGAAATCCGCCGCCAGGACCGAAGTCTCCATGGAACTGAACATAAAGACCGAACAGCATAATCACAGGAATCAGCAGTTTAGAAATAACCCGCAGAACAAGCTTACGATGCATCATTGGCCTGCATCCTTTTCCGCTTTGGTTTTGCGTCGGCGCGTCCGGCCCAAAATAGCGAGCACACCCGCCGCAGCCGTAAAGATCACCGTGACTTCGCCCAAGGTGTCATAGCCGCGATAGCTGGCCAAAACCGATGTGACAATGTTTGGCGGTCCTACTTCTTGACCCGATTCTTCAATGTAGCGGGGTGCAACGTGGTGATGAATCGGGGACAACGGATCGCCGAAATACGGCATATCCAAAGTGCCATAGACCAACATACCTCCCGTCGCGGCACATAATACAAAGGGCAAAACACTGGGCTTCGCGTGGGTCTTTTCTTTGGTGCCAACTAAAACCAAGGTCGCCAGCATCAAGACCGTCGCGATGCCGGCGCCCACCGCCGCCTCGGTGAAGGCAACATCAACCGCGTCCATATCAACGTAAAGCGCCGCAGCGGCCAATGAGAAAATACCAAACAACATAACAACGGCAAACAGGTCGCGCAGCTTTATCAGTGCGATAATAACAATCGCCATGAACAGCAAAAGCGAGATATCAATCAGGCCGACGATAAACTCTGTCATTTGTCGGCATCCGTTTTTGACGACTCGGGCGTCGAGGCAAAAGCAGCATTGGCGACAGATTCAAAACCTTCTTCAGCCTCTGGCATCCGGCCTTCCGCCTTTGGTTTCACGTGGCCATGAATTGCTGCCCGAGCGAGGGCGTGGGTTGTTGTAGGGGCGGTAAAGAACACGAACCCGACAATTAACAACAGTTTTATCGTCACCAGCGTGAAGCCCGCTTGCAGCATCAAACCCAGCATAATGGTGCCGACACCGAACGTGTCGATGATGCCTGCTGCATGCATCCGCGTATAAATGTCTGGCAAACGTATAATGCCAATTGCGCCAATAAACGACGCAATCACGCCCGCGCCAATCAGCACGCCACTAGCAATATCGAGGATCAGATCAAGCTCCATCAAATATCACCTGGATCATCATCGCGAATCGGGCCGCCCAAATGCGAGAACCGAACGAAGCGCGTAACGGCGACCGTGCCGATGAAGTTAATCAGGGCGTATACCAGCGATATGTCGAGAAACTCGGGACGGTCGGTCACAAAACCCATCACGGCAATTAAGATCACCGACAATGTCCCGAAGGCGTTCGCGGCCAAAATCCGATCATAGACAGTAGGGCCAAGGTAGCCGCGCGCAACCGCCAACATCATCGTCGCCAAAATTCCAATCGCAGCAGCAGCAAACATCATGATGCAGCTCCTTCCGGTTTTTGTGGCGGTGTCGGCACCGGAGGTGCGGGCGGTGTTTCGCCCATCATGCGGGTAACTTTTGCGTCCATCAGACCATTAGTAACGCCTTCTTTAAAACTGTCATTGAGGGCGTGAATTAAGAACACACTATCTTTGATTTCTAATGTCACCGTGCCGGGCGTCAGAATAATGGAATTGGCGTACGTTGTTTGACCCAGTTCATCCAATTGCGAAGCTGACGCGTCGAAACACACAGGCTTTAAACGGCCCGCTGGGAACAAAATAACAAGTATCGTGTCCCACGTCGATTTGGCAATTTCCAACCATAACCAAGGCCAATACAACAGCGCGGAAGCCCCAATATGGATCGGCAAGCCCTCGTGATCGACCACTTCCATCCGGTGGGCAATATAAACACACAAGGCAACAGATACCGCGCCCAAACCAAGCAGCAAGGGCTCAAAAAAGCCGGACAACAGCATCCAGATACCGGCCAATACGATCGACAGGCCTAAAGTTCTTAGCAGCATTAAATGCTACCCCCAAATGTCCCCTGGAAGGTCCAACCGAATAAACGAATGAACCTATTCCCTATATGGATTGTGGCTTTATGTCAGCGGCTTGGCCAACAAAAACATCACCTACCGCACATCAATGGCGTAGTCTTCCGCTTCTTTGGCATCGTCGATCAAGCCGCGATCTTCTAAGAACCGAGCGAAGCGCTCATAGCGGACCGGATCAACAGCGCCAGGACGCAGGGCAAACCGTGCCAATGTATCGCGCCATGCCCGGCGATTCAGTTCATCATCCAAGCGCGGGTAGGCCTTGATAAACATCTCCCAACTTTCTTTGGGGTGATTAACCAGAAAATGGGCGGCCTCTTCTAAAACACCAACAAAGGCTCGGATATCATCGTTCCGGGCATTGTCGGTATGGGCAACTACGATCAACTCATCATACGCCGGAACACCGTGCTCCTCCGGGAAAAACGCCCGACCCGGTGCTTCAACAATATCCATCTGGTTTAGTTCGAAGTTTCGATAGGCACCAATAACAGCGTCGACCTGTCCAGAGATCAGCGATGGCGATAAGGAAAAGTTCACGTTTATCAGTTCAATATCGTCTAGCGTCAGGCCTGCCGTCTCTAGCATCACGCCCAATAAGGCGTCTTCAAACCCACCGACAGAAAACCCAACACGCTTGCCTTTTAGATCAGCAATGGTTTTTACAGGGCCATCCTTTAGCACCACCAATGTGCTCAGCGGTGTCGCAATCAGTGTGGCGACGCGGACTAGCGGTAGCTCTTCGGCGACCTGGATATGAAGCTGCGGTTGATACGATACGGCAAGATCCGCATTCTTTGCCGCCACTAACTTTGGCGGATCATTCGGATTTGCTGGTTCAATCAGGTCAACAACCAAACCAGCCTTTGAAAAGAGACCGGCTTCTTGGGCGACAATCAACGTTGCGTGGTCTGGATTAACGAACCAATCCAACATCACGGTCAACGAATTGTCGGCGTGGGCCGTCACTGGCGTCAGACTGATGGCAACGACGGCAGCGGCCATGATTCTTTTTATCATCGAGTAACTCCCTTAGAGGTCAAATAGGTTTGGTCTCTGCTTGCCATGCCGTCATACGACGCAGCAGTTGATCGAGACCGAAAAACAAAACCAAGCCCATAACAGCGAGCACAACGAGCGCCGCAAACATCACATCCGTCTGCATTCGGCCATTTGAATGCAGCATCAAATATCCAAGACCACCGCTTGATCCGACCCATTCACCGACAATCGCACCGATGGGGGCAACGGCCGCGGCAACTCGCAATCCGGAGGCTAGAGCGGGCAGGGCGGCAGGTAATCGAATGCGCCACAAAACAGAAGCGGGCGCGGCCCCCATGGTCTTTGCCATATCAAGCCAGCCTGGATCGGTTCGGCGCAGACCGTCCAAAAACGCAGACGTGACGGGAAAAAAGATAATCAACGCTGCCATGGCAACCTTGGATGCAAGACCATATCCCAACCACAAGACTAAGATAGGGGCCAAAGCAAACACGGGCACGGCCTGGCTAACGACAAGGACCGGCATCAACCAGTTCGATGCGGACCGTGCTGATACCATAATCAGTGCCGTTAAAACGCCAATGAACGTTCCAATCAGCATACCCAATACAATTTCCAGCGCGGTGATGCTGCCATGGTGCAGATACAACATAGGGTCGCTGATCAGAGAGTCGGCAACGGATAACGGAGAGGGCAAAATAAAATGCTGAACATCCGTGACCCAGATGACGACCTGCCAGACGCCAATAAGCACGGCGGCCATGATGATCGCCCGGCCGACCATCACGGTGCAGCTCCGCTAAGGCGATCAATCAATTGGCCGTGGTACTGAGCAACAATGTCGGTATCAACGCGGCGCGGAACTGGTCCTTCAAGCTCCAGTCGTTCGATCACGTGAGCCGGATGGCCGCCCAAAATAACGATGGTGTCGGCCAGGCGCAGGGCTTCCAACGGATCATGTGTCACCAAAATAACGGTCTTATCCGTTAATAATTCAGCCGCGAGGTCTTGCAGGTTTTTTCGGGTGATGGCGTCAAGATTAGAAAACGGCTCGTCCATCATCACAATGGGGCGGTCCTCCATCAAAGTGCGCGCCAAAGCACACCGTTGACGCATACCGCCGGATAATTGGCCCGGCAACTTATCCATGTCAGCGTCCAGCCCAACACGGGCGAGCAGGGCGCGTGCGCGGTCTTTTGCATCGACAGAAACAGGCCCGCTACGCAGCCTTTCGCCAATCAAAACGTTATCCAGCGCCGATAACCAGGGCAGCAACAAATCTGTCTGTGCCATATAAGCTGCTTGCCCGCTAACAGGTTGGCCCTGTTCGTTGGTAACAAGGCCGCCAAGCCATTCATCCGCCGACAACAAGCCCAATATCAAACGAAGGAGCGTGCTTTTCCCAACCCCAGAAGCACCCAGCAGACAGGTGATTTTCCCACCCTCAGCCGTGAAATCTAAAGACTCAAAGACGGATGAGTTACGCCATTTGACCGTGGCACCAGAGACAACAAGCCCCGGTGCAGAAGACTGCGGGCTTTTCAATTCATCGGTCGTGCGCTGAAGCATCAATCCACGTCCCTACGCCGGTATCAGCCGGATCAGGTTATAGGAGTCGCTTCACCTTGAAGCCTCTCAGCCGCGATGTGCGGCTCCCCCCGTGACAAGCTGATCTTATAGGCGGTCCACCTGACACTGGACAAGCGCTAAGGCACCGCTGCACAGTTGATGGATGAAACAATTTCACATTTTTCTTGTTCTGATCTTTGGCTTCGCAGCCTTCACACCGAGTGGTGCTCAGGCCTTTGAACGCGGCACCCTGGTGATTCAAACCCAATCAGGTGATCACACTTTTGTTGTCGATCTGGCAAGCACGCCAGAAGATAAGCGCGCGGGTTTGATGGGGCGGACAGATATCCCGCCAGATTATGGCATGCTGTTTGATTTCAGGGGTCACGAGCAGGTCGCCATGTGGATGAAGAATACGCCGACATCCTTAGATATGGTGTTTATTGACGGTCGCGGTGACGTCTTGGACATCGTTGCAAATACCACGCCCTATTCGACAGATATTATCCGTGTGAACGGGCCTGTTGCCGCTGTGCTAGAATTGAACGCCGGAACTGCAATATCCATTGGGTTGGCCGCAGGTGATCAGATTAAACACCCGCTTTTCGCTGGCCCCTAATCTATTTCTTCTCGGTTAAGAGTCCTGATTTTTTCAAAAACTGAAAGAAATTCCGAGAAAACGTTTTTCCTTTGGTAATCACAGAGGCCTCAGCAGCGGCGGCGTCAGATGACGTGACGTGCTCTGCATCTGCCGTCATCAACAAAAATTTCCGATGGCGCGTTGTTCCAATAACTTTGGTGACATTTGCGAATTCAAGACCGTCAAATGGATCAACAATCTTAGAGCAAATGATAAGTTCAGGCTTCATGATCAAGGCAAGATGAAGCCCTTGCTGCGTATCAGCGGCAATAGCGACGCGAAACCCAAAGCCAGCCAGTTCACGCCCAATGATTTTACGCTGAACGCCTTTTGCCATAACCATCAGAACGGCTGTTTCGCCGTGAAGCTCACTCTTTATGCTGCGGCGCGGACGAGAGGGTAGTCCCCGTAAAATACTGCCCGCCTTTTCTTTCCCTGGATCAACACGGGCATCAAAAATTTCTCGAATACGATCACAATATAGCCGCAGGTCCCAAACTTCTTCGGCACCAATGTCCCTGGTCGTTTCAAAATAGTCTTCTAGCGAATGGGCGATAACTGAAACCGTCGGAAATCCGTAGCTTGCGGCACTCCCTTTAATGCCGTGGATCGACCGTTTGATTTCCATCAGATTATCGGCTGCAAAGCCTCTGCCGTGCTCTAAATTATCGCAAAACGCTTCAATCTCATCCATGCGTTCTTCTGACGTCTCCAGAAAGTCAATCTGGAGCGTTTCAAACATAATCTGAAGATCGGCGGAGTTGGGACCTGTGGTGTCAGCCATAGACGATTCTAGATCAGCGGCGCGCCAAACAAAAACTAATTTGAGAATATCTGTAAAACTAGCGCATGAAGGAATTGCGTCGACCGTTCTAAAGGTCTAGATAGCCCGAGTGTCCCGCGTCGGGGAGTAGCTCAGTCTGGTAGAGTACTCGCTTTGGGAGCGAGGTGTCGTAGGTTCGAATCCTATCTCCCCGACCACTGGACACGGTTTTGCCGGAAGGTTTATGGCAGCACACCGCTTTTGATCGGAGCTTCTTATGAGTGACGTTCGCATCTACAAACCCAGCAAATCCGCCATGCAGTCTGGACGCGCCAACTCTAAAACGTGGGTGCTGGAACATGCACCGACGAAGAAGTCGCATGACCGCCTGATGGGCTGGGTTGGATCAGAAGGTACTACAGGTCAGATCAAACTGCGGTTTTCCAGTAAAGAAGAAGCCATTGAGTATGCCCAAGAGCATGGCTTGGCTTACACGGTCCAAGAACCGAAAATACGAACTATTATTCCAAAAAATTACTCTGCAAATTTCGCGCCTCGCCGCGTGGTGTAACCCGCAACATCTCCGTTATTATACGACACGATACGACTCGGTTACTCCGCTTCAGGCGGCGCCACTTCATGTCGCGCAAATGGCTTGTCGATCGGCGCATTCGCCCATTCAGCAAAGGGGCGGTAGTCTTCATTGTTGCGCACCTCAAAGCCTTTAATCCGCAGGCGCTGACGGGCTGGATGAAGTGTCGGATCAGCCACAGCATCCGTTAGCGCTGCGCGTAAAAGCGTCAAGGTTTCGTCACTGGTCTCGCCCGATGTAATATAGGGCAGAGCAGGGGCCATCGATCCAGGCGCTAACACTTTGATATGGCGAGCTAAATCTGGCTGTACTTTGCTGACAAGGGCGAGCGTTACCGCGTCGATTGTTGCGCAATCCGCGTGTCCCGTCGCAACCGCCTCAATGGACAAAGGATGGGCACCGCTCACCCAGTAATCGTTCAAGAACGGACCGTTGTTAAGAAACGGTTCTAAGATTCGCCAAAGGGCTGAGAATCCAGAGTACGAATCGGTGCCGTTGACGACAGCCGTTGCGCCCTCAAGGTCTGCGACGGCATTGATGTCAGACTCGGCAGAAACAATAAGAGTCCCGCGATAAAACGGTCCATCAATATCGGCAACATCGTAACAAGGGGCAGCAACGACGCGCACCCTGTCTGATAAGTTAGTTGCGAATGGATGACCGCAGGTTTGCGACAATAAGAGTGAGGGTGATTGCCAATGAGCAATCCGGTCGATCACAGGATTCGTGCGGCGAATAGGGATGTTTTTGATCCCCAACCTGCGCATATGACGCATCAATCCCGACCACCACGCATCTGTTGCGGATCGCAGCGCGGGCAGATCATACATCGGTAGGCTGCCCGTCGACGGCATTAATCTAACGCCCGACCCTTGGAAGGTTTACCGGTCAGCGTGACCAATTGCTGGTCTATATAACCCGAAAAATCAGAAGCTTGCACAACAGCGGCCCGGATCAATTGATCGAAATGTCGGGTGAGCAGTCGGATATGGTCTGTTGTCGTAAACACAAGGTATGCCTGTCCAATATAGATTGCAGCCCGAATCGGCCCGAAGATCGTGTAAGGTGCAGCAAAATGCGACAAGCCATCAAACAAGAAAAGCCTTAAACGCGGATAGAGTTCGTCGGCAATATCGCGCATGTGCTCTAATTGTCGAATGCGAGCATCTTCAGGCAAGCCGCGCCAAATTCCTTCACCTAACGCAAAACCCTCAATCGCCTGGAGCGGAAAGCAAACCTCCATATCCGTTTCCGGTAATCGGGTGTAGGAAAGCTTATTCCTGCTTTGAATCTGCGCCTGCCCAGTGGTGCGGGCGACATAGTTTTCAAACTCGTACTCTAGCACTTCTTCGGTTTTACAAAGGTCGGGTAGGGAGCTCGGCACATAGCGTATCTTGTAACCAACCGCTTCGGCATGCCATCTCGCCATACCTTCTTCAACGGATAGCGGCGATTGCGGCGTAATCTGGATCGACTCGTGTAAAATATCGGCCGCAATTTTTTCGTCTTGGGTGATACCCAGCAACCAATCCAAGCTGACCTTCAAAGAGACTGCAATCGCACCAATGGTGTCCGCGCGGGGCATCCGATCAAGATCTTCAGAGAGAATTTGAGAGAGGGTTGACCGATCAATGCCAATCTTTGCGGCTAATTGCGAGGCATTGAAATTTGACTGTTTCATCGCCTTTTTGAGACGCTCCCTAAAAATTCGTCCTGTCGCGCGGCGCTCAATGTAAGGTGCCTCTAAGGCACCCGGTTCTAGCTTACTCTTTGGCATAATGTTTATCATTCAATCCATTTGCTGAATTTTAACACCATTATTAGCTTAATATCAACATTGATGAAGAATTGCGACTATTCCCGCGTTGTGCGGCTTCGCAGTTTTGTGATCCTTTCGGCTCATGACTTCACAGAATCGCATATACCAACAAAACGTATGGAACCGATACGAGGGGCCGACGTGGCTCGTCGCTATCCTTATCTATGGCGGATTTGGCACCACTGTTGTTTTTTCAGAGGTGCTGGGCCTTGCTGTTGCTCTGCCAATTCTAACCTTGCTGATCGCCTGGCAATCTTCTTTGACTCACGAATGCGTCCACGGCCACCCAACGAAGAACGTCTGGCTTAACAGTGTCATTGGCGGCCCCCCCCTGTCGCCGCATGTTCCATATGCGCGCTACATGGATATTCACCTCCACCATCATAGCGTCGACCATCTAACAAAACCTGGCTTGGACCCCGAATCTTTCTATTTCACCCCTTCAGAATGGCAGCGCCTGTCGCCCTTCATGCGCCGTTTGCACACCTTCAACATGACCCTTTTGGGACGGATGATTGTCGGGCCGTTGATGGATGCAATGACGTCGATATCTGCGGATTTTTGGGCAATCCTAAACGGTGACAAGCGCATTGCCGCCATTTGGCTCGGCCAAGCCGGGTTGGTTACAGCGCTTTTTGTCTTGCTGGGCCTCTACGGCATTACGTGGTGGCAATACATTTTGTTCTGCGTTTATCCAGCCAGTGGTTTGATGCGGGTACGCTCGTTCCTAGAGCATCGACCTGGCCCAACCCAGTCAAAACGCACGGCTATCGTGGAAAGCGGCTGGTTTTGGTCTTTGCTGTTTTTAAACAACAACTTACACGTGGTGCACCATGACCGCCCGCGCATACCATGGTACCAAATTCCTGCGTATTACCGGGCAAACAAAGCCGCTATCGCAAAAAAGAACGGTGGATACGTGATGCCAAGCTATGGGGCTGTTTTTAGGAACTATTTCTTCAAACCTCTCGACGTGCCCGTTCATTTGCCGATTGTGGCCTCCGGGACCACCAGCCCGGCCATCACGGTGCTGCACGAGAGCGTTTCCTTGCCCCATACGGCAACAGAGCCTCAAATTTAAGCCCGTCGTGCAAATTAGTGTCCCGAATCTGAAGTTCGTATCATTTGGGACATCCACTTTTCGAACTTCAGATTCGATCCGGACACTAGATACCCACAACCGTCATTTGCCCCTTGCCGGGGGATATGTTAGCTCACGCCCACCGAAACAGGAGGGTTACTATGACGATACCAACACCGACCACGGGTGAGCACACGACACAGATGACGGCTACACTGGGTGGGAAAATTCAAGATGCGCGGGAAAACCTTGGGCTATCGTTGGCACAAGCGTCTCGCCGAATTGGTATCAGTTCTGAAACCCTCGCCAATTGGGAACATGACAGATCAGAGCCGCGGGCTAATAAGCTCATCATCCTGGCAGGTGTCTTGAATGTGTCGCCAGGATGGCTCTTAACACTCGGTGACTCATCGTTTTCCGATCTAGCAGTTACGGACATGTCGGAGACCGCCGCGCTCGCCCAAAAGATCGAGCGATTGATTAGCTTGCAGGCACAAACCATTGAACTATTGTACGATTTGCAATCTGAGACACGGCGCGTGCAAGGTCTTATAGACGACGATGCCGACGGGATATAGAACAGGCGAGCTGACAGTATTTGGCCCCGTAGCTCAACTGGATAGAGCACACGCCTTCTAAGCGTGAGGTTGCAGGTTCGAGCCCTGCCGGGGTCGCCATTCTCTAGTGTCCCGAATCTGAAGTTCGTATCATTTGGGACATCCGCTTTTCGAACGTCAGATTCGATCTGGACACTAGCAACATAATGATCCCGTGTGGTTTTAGATTCGAAGTTCCCTAAAGTGGTCGCCCCGAAAAATGTGGTGAACTTCGAATCCACCACACTGGACTTCGCTCTCAATAAAGCTAAAACCGGATTTAAGTCTCTTTTCTGATTGAGAGAAGCACGGCTAAGAGGACGACGGACCCGCCAAGAAATGTTGCGGTATTTGGAATTTCCGCAAGCAATATGAAGGCAAAGACCGGCGCGAGCGGGGTTTCTATGGAACTCAAAAGGGCGGTCTGGCCGGAAGGAACACGCTTTGCACCTTCAGCTAACGTGACGGATGCAATAGCGAAGAGCAATCCGAATGCAGAAAGAACGTAGATTTCTGTGCGGTCCACGCCAAACGGATTGCCAAATATCACAGCAAAAGGAAGCAAAAGTAACGATGACAGCACCGCTGGCCCCGCGCCTGGCGTGGCCGGGTACTTTCGATAAATCACCATTATCAAGGCCATAGCGAAAGTCATGCACAGGGCCAGAAAATCACCCTTTAAGCTAATTTGACCAAGCGATCCCGAAACAATGATCGCAACGCCCAAAAGCGCGCCAACACACCCCGTAATCATCCTTGCTGTTATTTTTTCACCAATGACAAACCAAGCGAGCAGGGCAGCAATAAGTGGAGAAATGGCATAGATAAGCGAAACATTAGCAATGGATGTGAGCTTAAATGAAGAAATGAATGCCGCAGTCCCCAACGCCCCGACCACCGCAATAGCCAATCCACTGTGCCCCATGCCAAGAAAGTTCTGTCGAAGCGTTCCTCTGTTTATTGTCCAGACCGTTGTGAAAAGGGCGGCAAAGAAGCCTCTCCAAAAAATCACATCCCAGGCCCCGGCTTCAACGCCCTTTGTGAACAAACCCGCCGTGCTGAATGTAACAGCCGAAACCACAATTAGAATTGTACCAATGACATAGTCAGATTGAGTTTTGTGAATCATACTGGCTTTTATTCCATTGAGCGCAGATTTGCCCGTTCATCTGCAAATTGATAAATTAGATAAATTTGAAATATAAACTTGTCTGCATTGCACCTAAGTCGATGCAATTTCACCATAAACTTTAGTGAATCTAAGCAAAGGTGTGTGCTTCAACAAACGAGAAGATTTCGGCATAATTATTAGAAAAATTGTAGGTAAAATAATGGCTAGACCGCTTCCCCCCTTGAACGCTCTTAAGGCCTTCGAATCGGCTGGTAGGCACCTCAGCTTCACCAAGGCGGCGGTCGAGTTGCACGTTACGCCGGCCGCAATCAGCCACCAGGTCAAGGCGCTCGAAAAAATTCTTGAGGTGCAACTGTTCAGCCGTCAGACCCGAGCACTACGCCTGACTGACGCTGGCCAAGCGGCCCTGCCAACGATCGGCCAGGGTTTCGATAAGTTGGCCCAAGGGGTCGAACAGATTCGTGCACTCTGCGAGAGTGGGCTGCTAACCATCAGCGTTAGCCCCTCATTTGGTGCTATGTGGTTGGTGCCTCGACTTGAACATTTCCGCCGTCGGCATCCGGATATCGAGATTCGCATCGATGGGACTGACCGTCTGGTTGACCTAGCGCGCGACGACGCGGACGTGGCCATTCGCTACGGCGCAGGAGGCTACAACGGTGTGCAGGTCGACTGCCTATTCAGCCAATTGAACACACCAGTTTGCAGCCCAGCACTCTTGAACGGCGAGCATCCTCTGGGCCAGCCCGATGATTTGCGCCACCACACCTTGCTTCACATCGACTGGAAAGACGCCGAGGCGAGCTGGCGTATGTGGCTGCTCGCGGCAGGTTTGCATGACATCAACCCAACCCGCGGGCCGCGCTTCACTATGGAGACGATGGCGGTACAGGCCGCGCTCGACGGCCATGGTGTGGCTTTGGTTCCTGATATTCTGGTTGCCGACGACCTTGCCTCCGGTCGCCTCGTGCGGCCCTTCGACCCAAGCCTCAGCACGCCGCTCACGTTCTCGTACTATCTGTTAAGCGCGAAAAACAGCCCCACGCAACCTAAGGTAGCCGCCTTCCGCGAATGGTTGCTGGAGGAGGCGCGTGCCTCGCGTCCAGAGGCCAAAGAGGATCGTTAAACTTTGCGCCCCAAAAGGCCTAAGGAGACGTCGGTCGGCCACGCCCGAAGGCGTGGCCTGGTGCATTAAACAGCAATCGTGTTGGCTTCGGGCCCATAGGGAAAGCTGGTGATGTTTTCAGCCCCATTTTTGCCAACAATTAGAATATCATGCTCGCGATATCCGCCGGCACCCGGTGTGCCTTCTGGCACCCAAAGCATTGGTTCTATAGAGACGACCATGCCAGATTCGAGGACGGTGTCGATATCCTCACGTAGTTCAAGGCCAGCCTCGCGGCCATAATAATGGCTGAGCACCCCGAACGAATGACCGTAGCCGAACGAGCGATATTGAAGCAGGTTTTCGTCGGCGAATAGTTTGTTGATCTCAGCGCAGATACTGGCACACGAAATACCAGGTTTAATAAGCGATAGACCGAGCTCATGGGCGGCAACATTGGCCTTCCACAGCTTAAGGCTGGCGGTGTCGGGCTCGCCTAGAAACAAGGTTCGCTCAAGCGCCGTGTAATAGCCCGAGATCATGGGGAACGTGTTGAGACTTAGAATGTCTCCCATTTGTAGGCCGCGCGTCGTTACGGGGTTATGAGCACCGTCTGTGTTTAAACCAGATTGGAACCACACCCACGTGTCGCGTAATTCACTATTCGGATGAGATCGCGCAATTTCCGTTTCCATCGCATCGCGTCCTGCCATCGCCACATCTATTTCCCGTGTCCCTTCACGGATGGCATCGCGAATGGCGGCACCGCCAACGTCGGCGATGCGGGCCCCTTCACGGATCAAGGCAATTTCTTCGTCAGATTTGTGCATCCGAGCGGCCATGGTCATGGGCGCAATGTCTACCAGATCATGAACATCAAGAACGCGTTCCAACGTGTCACGTGCTGACAGCGTCAGGTGATCGCCTTCAATTCCAATTCGCTTGGCACTTTGGGATAACGTGGATACGGCACGATAATAGTTGTCACGCTGCCAGTCGGTGTAGATGACGTTTTCGCAATGAGAACGCCGCCACGGTTGCCCACCATCTATATTGGCTGAAACAATGGTGCAAACGTCTTGAGTTACGACGCATCCGTAAGGCCGACCAAAGCTACAATATAAAAAGCCGGTGTAATAGGCGATGTTGTGCATGGAAGTTAGCAACACAGCGGGGATGTCACTCTTGTCCATGATTGAACGCAAGGTCGTCAAGCGGCGTTCATATTCGGCGATTGAGAACGGAAGCGGCGCTTTTTCGCCGTTGTGACAGGTAAAAGATTGGGGGCGATTATGCATATCTGACATGGCTGTATCCTCGTCTAAATACCGGACGAAAAAACGCCCGGAAAATTATCCAGGCGTACAGGACCAAATATCAGGTTATCGTGCCGTGATGTCATGGTCAGCGACGCCATCGCTGAGATCACCACACCTGTGTTTAATAATGTAAAAGGTCATTTCTGTCAAGAATTCCTCTCCGGGACGGAACACCTAGGAAAGCTCAACAGGTTCAGCTATAGTTGAACCCTATGAACAAATGGAGGCGCAGAATGCGCTTAATACTTGCAGTTTTTTTGATCGCCATCGGCCTTGCGGTGATCGGGCAGGCGGAAGCCGCCAAATACGCAACCAGCAATTCACCGTTTTGGCGTGTTGGAACCATCAGCCCAGCTTTGTCACGGGCGTGTCAGAAGGGAGAGTTTGGCCAGATCAAGCGCCATTACCTAAATATCGGATTTGTCGGACCGTCCGGTCGCGCCTTAACGGGAATCGCAACCAGCAATTGGAATCTGTATGATCCACGCGGCCTGCGTGAAGCGTTTATGACCTATCATTTTTTCAATCAGGGTTATTCTAACTGCAAAGTTTTTGTCGCGCCAATTCCGCTTAAAGACAGAAACTAGCTTTTGAGTGATTAGTTGACGGTGACGTCAGCTGGCCGGTCTTCTGCCAATAAATCTTCGATGGCCTGAACAATGCGCCGCCAGACGGCTTCGCCTGTCTGATCCCCTTGCGTCGATAGATGATCTGCCTTTGCCATCGCCCCAATGGCCGCCATATCACCGTATTCTCTGATGAGCAGGTCAGCGGCACGATAGATTTCGGTCTCGGTCGTCATGGGTTTATCGTTTCATGATCTCGGTCATTGTCACACCCAAGCGGTCTTCAATCACAACAATTTCTCCCCGCGCGACGAGGCGATTGTTCGCGTGCAGATCGATGTCTTCGCCGACTTTTCGGTTCAATTCCACAACGGCACCCCGGCCCAGTTTTAGAATTTGGCTGATCGGCATTTGCGCCGTGCCCAACACAGCCGTTACCTCTACGTCGACCTCATAGAGCGCCTTGGGGTCTGATTCTAAATCATCTTTGTCGGCCATGAATTGGTGCTTTCAAAAAGAATCGGTGCATTACCTTAGCACTAAGTTTGGTTGAGACACAGTTAACGCATTGCTAACGTCACCCAATGGCAAACCTCAGCACAGACTCAGATATCCTCGATTTATGGCCGACAAAGCTTTTGCGCCGCATGACACAGGGCTGTGAGGCCCACAATGCGGCGCTTTCCGCCATGATTCTAGACCTTGATGCCGCGTCAGTATCGCTGACCACTGATTATCGAGATGTGCACCTATTTGAACGAACTGTGCCTTGTATGGCTTGGTTACGTGATCTGGTGAACGCGACAACGATTGATTATCTGAAGCATTGCCAGTTAAACCACCCCATTGATTGGACCATCCACGGTTGGCCGAACGTGAACCGTTTTGGCGATTATCATGGACAACATAATCATCCACGCAGTTACCTAAGCGGCACTTATTACGTTCAGGTTCCCTCAGAGACAAAGGGAGGACCCTACCGAGCCGATGTAACGCCAAACAGCATCAGCTTTCATGACCCCCGAGCAATGGCAAACATGACCGCTATCAAGGGCGATCCTAACATCAATCCTGAATACAGAATTGATCCTCAACCGGGATTGATCGCTCTTTGGCCGTCGTTCCTAAATCACTCTGTGCACCCAAATTTATCAGAGGAGCCGCGCATCTCGATCAGCTTTAACATCGTTCTGAAATGGCGGAATTCCTATCTGCCGGACGGCGTCTGATGCTTATTGCTGATGTCGGTGGCACGCACATTCGGTTTGCTATGGCCGTGGGTGGCCGCCCGGAAAACATTAAAGAGTACACTTGCAGTACGTTTCGCGGGATCGTTCCTGCCGCCGAATACTATTTCGCAGATATCGGCCATCGAACTGACCGCGCATTGTTTGCCGTGGCTGGTCCTGTGAACCAACAAATTGTTACTCTGACAAATCTCGCGTGGACGATTGACTGCAAGGCTGTGGCGAAAGCCTTGGCATTGCAATCTGTAGCGCTGACCAATGACTTTTCAGCCATTGCTCTCAGTCTTCCGCATTTGTCTAATTCCGATTGGCGCACTATTAGATCAAGTCCATCGTCAGGCATATCAGGATCGTCTCTGGCCGTGATTGGTCCGGGCACCGGGTTAGGTGTTTCGGGCCTTATTCCTGACGGCATGGGTGGCTGGCAGATGATTGCAGGTGAGGGTGGCCACGTCACTCTGGCGGCAAGAACCGAGGTCGAACGTGATGTTATCCAAAAAATTGACACCGTTTTCGATCATGTTTCCGCAGAAAGGCTGCTGTCTGGCACCGGATTATCGCTGATCTACGGCGCATTGAGTGGATTGGAAGGCGACGGTTTGCTCGCGAACGCGGCAACGCCGGAGCGTGTCGGTTCGATGGCGCGGAGCGGAAATGATCCAACAGCAATAAAGGCAACCAGGATTTTTGCAGAGATGCTTGGAACGGTCGCCTCTGATTTGGTGCTCACCATCGGCGCTTGGTCGGGGTTGTTCTTGGCTGGCGGCATGGTTCAGCATTTGGGACCCGCCTTTGACGAGGCCGCCTTCTATGAACGCTTTACCGCAAAGGGGCGATTTTCGAACGCCCTGCGAGATGTGCCATGCCGAGTGATAACCGCCAAGCAACCCGGCTTGATTGGTCTCGCAGCGACCGCCTAGCTGGCTTTGCCAAGGCGCTCAAAGCCCGCTTTCAGGTCTGCAATAAGGTCGTCTGCATCTTCGAGGCCCGCATGCAGACGCAACGTAGGCCCGGCTGCATCCCAAGACGTCGCCGTGCGAATGCTTTTTGGGTTGGCGGGAATCAGCAAACTTTCATAGCCGCCCCAACTGAAACCCATCGAAAACAAGTCCATGTTTTCCAGCATCGCTTTGACGGCGGTGTCAGAGCATGGCTTTAAGATCATGCCGAACAAACCACAGGCACCTGTGAAGTCGCGCTTCCAAAGCTCATGACCAGGGAAGGAGGGCAGGGCCGGGTGTAAAACACGCTCGACCAGCGGATGAGATTCCAGCCATGCTGCGATCTTTAGGCCGGTTTCATAGTGCCTAGGCATCCGCACCCCCATGGTCCGAAGGCCGCGTAAGGCTAAGTAACAATCATCGGCGCCGACCGACATGCCGTGAAGCTTCCAAGCCTCACGTAAACGTTCATAGACCTCGCCTTTGGCGGAAATAGTGCCCAGCATGACGTCTGCATGGCCGACAATGTATTTGGTTGCGGCCTGGATCGACACATCACAGCCCAACGCAAAGGCATCCATGTAATAGGCACCAGACCAGGTGTTATCGATCATGCTGACAACGCCCCTGGCTCGCGCAACCTCACAGATCGCGGGAACATCTTGTACCTCAAATGTCTGCGATCCTGGGCTTTCTAAGAAGACGACTTTGGTCTCTGGGCGGATCAACTCTGCGATCCCTGCGCCGATTTTAGGGTCATAGTATTCCACGGCGACGCCGTTTACCTTCAGCAGCTTTTCACAGACCCCACGACTGGGGCCATAGACATTGTCTGTCATCAATAAATGATCGCCATGGCCAAGAAACGTTTCCAGGGCCAGGGTGATTGAGGCCAATCCCGATGGTGTCAAAATACATCCGTCGCCGCCATCCAACGCCATAACAGCCTCTTCTAAAGCGTAGGTGGTTGGATTCCCGCGCCGCCCATAAGACATGGTGCCATGGGGCATTTTTTCCGTGGAACGCAAAGCGTCTACTGTATCAAACACTACGGTCGAAACATGATAGACGGGTGGGTTAACGGCCCCGTTAAAAGCGGCAGGGTTGCGGCCCGCATGGGCTAGCAGTGTATCTTTTTTCATGTTGTTGATTTCCTTCTCAGCAGCCTTCGTTACTCACGCAATCCTGTGGATAACCTGTTGTCCAATTTTGGACCGTTCGACGCAAACGCTAACTTTTTCCGAATGATACGCTGGGTGGGGTTGTTAACGTTTTATGAATCGGTGTAGCCTTCTGGCGGTTGTGGGGGATGCGCCGGGGGGCCATCTTAGCCCAATCGAAATCTGTTTTGATTTACTCAAGTCGACCAGGGAGCAATTATATGTTGAAAAAGGTTCGCATGATCTCTGCCGTTTCTGCGGCAGCAGTTCTTTCGACCGCCGCGCTTGTCGCCGGTCCTGCAATGGCAGGCACAGTGATGGACGGCGTTAAAGAAAAAGGGTTTGTTCAGTGCGGTGTTAGCCAAGGCCTACCAGGCTTTTCTAACCCGGACGAAAGCGGAAACTGGACCGGTATTGATGTTGACATGTGCCGCGCCGTTGCCGCCGCATTGTTAGGCGATGCCAAGGCCGTTAAGTACACGCCATTATCTGCTAAGGAACGCTTCACCGCGCTACAGTCTGGTGAAATCGACATGTTATCTCGGAACACCACATGGACTTTGACCCGTGATACGGCGTTGGGCCTAAACTTTGCTGGTGTGAACTTCTATGACGGTCAAGGTTTCATGGTTCGCAAATCTTTGGGTGTCAAAAGCGCCCTTGAACTGGATGGCGCGTCTGTCTGCACCAACCTGGGCACGACCACGGAATTGAACCTGTCGGATTACTTCCGTACCAATAGCATGTCTTTCAAAGGCGTTTTCTTTGAAAAAGCTGACGAAGTTGTTGCCGCGTATGACGCCGGTCGTTGCGACGTTTACACCACGGATCAATCTGGTTTGGCCGCTCAGCGCACAAAGATGGGCAACCCGGCCGAGCACATGGTTCTGCCAGAAGTGATCTCAAAAGAGCCTTTGGGTCCTGTTGTCAGCCATGGCGACGACCAGTGGTTGGATTTGGTTAAATGGACCTTGTACGTGATGGTTGAAGCTGAAGAGCTGGGCATTAATTCAGGTAACGTCGAAGCCATGAAAAGCAGCGACAACCCAGGCATCAAGCGTCTGCTGGGTTCTGAAGGCGACTTGGGTGCAAACCTGGGTGTGCCAAATGACTGGGCAGCCAATGTCATCGCACAGGTCGGCAACTATGGCGAACTGTATGAAAAGCATCTGGGTCCAAACACCCCGTTGCAACTTCCACGGGGCGTGAACGCTCAGTGGAACAAGGGTGGCCTAATGTACGCCATGCCTGCACGGTAAGACCAAGCATCTGCTTGATCTAACCATCTGATGAGGGCGGGGATCGCGAGCGTTTCTTAAGAAAACGCAGCGATCCCCGCCGCATCGCTAAATATTAAGAACGATCCAAATACGATTTCTGAGAGTTGCGTTGGGCACGATTTAAACAGCCAGATCCAAAAATGGACGGCTTTTATCGTGGTGACTGTTTCAGGGCAGATTGGACGGGGGCAACGAGGGGCCAATGGCGAACGAAGATAGCGCCACGCGGGCGGTTAAGAAAACGCGCGCAGAGGGTGACTCACTTATCAACGATCCGCGCGCACGCGCACTGTTTTTCCAAGTCGTTGTCATACTAGGGGTCGCGTTTTGCGGCTACTACCTAGTTCAAAACACGATTGCGAACCTAGAGCGCCAAGGCATTGCCTCTGGCCTTGGGTTTTTGAACACCACAGCTGGCTTTGCGATCGCCATGAACATGATCGAGTACTCGGAAGAGTCCTCATATGGTCGTGCCTTTACGGTTGCCTTATTGAATACATTATTGGTCGCGGGTGTCGGTGTGTTTTTCGCGACTATCTTGGGATTCACGGTCGGTGTCGCACGCCTTTCAAAAAACTGGCTGATTTCTAAATTGGCGACGATTTACATCGAAACGCTCAGAAACATCCCGCTGCTCTTGCAGATCTTTTTTTGGTATTTCGGCGTGCTGCGTACCATGCCGAGCCCACGTGACAGCATCGAAATCGGGGGCAATGCTTTTTTGAACATTCGCGGCCTATCGGTTCCAAAGCCCATTCCAGAAGATGGCTTTGGTATCATTGTCGTCGCCGTCTTTATTGCCATACTGCTTGTTATTTTTGTCGCGAGATGGGCGAAAAAACGACAAGAGGCGACAGGGCAACAGTTCCCAACTTTTTGGGCGGGCCTTGGATTCCTAATTGCGGTTCCGCTTATTGCGGCATTCGCAACCGGATTGCCAATGCACTGGGACTACCCAGAGCTAAAAGGCTTCAACTTCCGCGGCGGTCTCGAAATTATTCCTGAATTCGTTGCCATGGTCATTGCCTTGGCAACCTATACGGCGAGCTTTATTGCCGAAATTGTGCGGGCTGGTATTCAAGCCGTGAATTACGGTCAAACAGAAGCCGCGCGCGCCCTAGGTATTAAAGAGAATCAGTCCTTGCGCCTCGTCATTATCCCACAGGCCTTGCGCGTGATCATTCCGCCATTGACCTCCCAATACCTAAACCTCACGAAAAATTCTTCCCTTTCTGCGGCAATTGCCTATCCAGACTTGGTGTTGGTGTTTGCCGGAACAGTTTTGATGCAGACCGGTCAGGCGGTCGAAATCGTGCTGATTACCATGATGGTTTATCTAACCATCAGTATCGTCATTTCGATCTTTATGAATTGGTATAATGCCAAAATGGCTTTGGTGGAGCGGTAGACCATGAGCGAGACAATGGAACGCCAGTACGCCCCAGGCGAGCATCCCGATCTTCCGGCACCTTCCGGAACCAAGGGACCGATTTATTGGATCAAAACCAACCTGCTGTCATCACCGCTGAACATCATCATGACGCTGTTGGGCGGCTATATTATCGTGACGTCCGTTCCGGCCATCATCGACTGGGCATTTATTAACGCCGTATGGACGGACCAGGGATTAGAAGGCTCTGCTGCGTGTCGTAACGCAGAGGGTGGCCCAAAGCATGATGGCGCCTGTTGGTACTACATCGACGTGTGGTTGAAGTTTATGATGTACGGTCGGTATCCTGTTGAGGAACTCTGGCGGGTGAACGTTAGCTTCGCCCTCGGGGCCATTGGCATTGCTTGGCTGATGATTCCGAACCTGCCGAAGAAAGGCCTGATGGCCATCGTTATGTTGGTCGTTTGGCCGATCTTCTGCTTTTTTATGTTCACAGGTGGTAGCTTTGGCCTCGCCGAAGTTGAAACGCCGCTTTGGGGCGGCTTGTTCCTAACCCTGGTGATCGCGATTGTCGGCATTGTTGCCTCGCTGCCGATTGGTATCCTCTTGGCCTTGGGCCGACGATCAGAGATGCCTATTGTGCAAATTCTCTGCGTCGTGTTCATCGAGTTCTGGCGCGGTGTTCCTCTGATTACCGTGCTGTTCATGTCATCGGTCATGTTCCCGTTGTTCATGCCGGAAGGGGTCAACTTCGACAAACTGATACGCGCCTTGGTTGGCGTGATGTTGTTCTCTGCCGCTTATATGGCCGAGGTCGTGCGCGGTGGCCTGCAAGCCATTCCGAAAGGCCAGTACGAGGGGGCACAAGCCCTAGGGCTGAGTTTTTGGAAATCAATGAATCTGATCATCATGCCTCAGGCCCTAAAGCTGGTTATTCCCGGCATCGTGAATACATTCATTGGCCTGTTTAAGGACACGACCCTGGTTTTGATTATTGGCCTCATTGACTTTTTGGGCTCAGCCCAAGCGTCCTTCACCAACCCCGAATGGGGTGGATTTCATATTACAGCGTATGTTTTTGTCGCCGGTGTCTTCTGGATTTTCTGTTTCAGTATGTCGCGCTACAGCCTTCATATCGAAGAAAAACTCCACACCGGCCATAAACGATAACGCAGATCACTTGAAAGGCACATCATGGAAACCCAAACACAATCTCAAGATGCTGCGCCAAACTTGGCCGTTTCTGACGAAGTCGTCATTCAACTGGATGGCGTTCACAAATGGTACGGCGACTTTCATGTTCTGAAAGACATCAATCTAGCCGTTCATCGCGGTGAACGGATCGTTGTTTGCGGCCCTTCGGGGTCTGGAAAATCAACAATGATTAGGTGCATCAACCGCCTAGAAGAGCATCAACAAGGTGACATCATTGTTGATGGCATTGAACTGACAGGTGATTTGAAAAAGATTGAAGAAATCCGCCGCGAAGTTGGCATGGTGTTTCAACATTTCAATTTGTTTCCGCACCTAACCGTCTTGGAAAATTGCACGCTGGCGCCGATTTGGGTTCGTAAGATGCCAAAACGTCAAGCTGAAGAAGCTGCAATGGAGTTTTTGGAAAAAGTTAAAATTCCAGAGCAAGCATTGAAGTTCCCAGGCCAGCTTTCCGGCGGTCAACAGCAGCGCGTTGCCATTGCAAGATCATTGTGCATGAATCCAAAAATCATGCTGTTCGATGAGCCAACTTCGGCGCTTGATCCAGAAATGATCAAAGAAGTGCTCGATACCATGATCAGCCTGGCAGAAACCGGCATGACCATGATTTGCGTGACCCATGAAATGGGTTTTGCAAAAACAGTTGCAAACCGCGTTATCTTTATGGACGGCGGCGAGATTATTGAGCAGAACGAACCCAATGAATTCTTCAACAATCCGCAAAGTGAGCGCACGCAGTTGTTCCTAAGTCAGATTTTGGCGCACTAATTCTGGCATTCTAATTTGGTCAAAAACCATTCTTATGTTAGGGTCTTTGAGAGATCATAATTCTCAAAGGAGGGATGTCATGCGGGTTTGGCACTATTATTGCGCCTTTCTGATGATCGCCTTGGTCGGCGTCTATACCCCAAAATCAAGTCACGCTGTGAATGGGCAAGAACGTATCTTGATGGCCCTGATGGAGGGCAGCATGGTCGTTTATATCCGCCATCCCCACGCAATCGTCGGGGTTGATCTCGATACCTCAGACCTCAATGATTGCAGCAATCAACGCCGATTGACCGATCAAGGTCGGGCCGATTCCGTCATGATTGGGAGCGCTTTCAAAAATCGAGGCATCCCTGTGGGTGAGGTTTACGCCAGTCCGTTTTGCCGAACAAAAAATGCGGCGTTCATCGCATTCGGCTACGATAAGACCATCGTCGAGCCAGGCCTTAGAAGTTCTTGCAAAACAACGATGGAATCGCTGCATTTTACACGATCTTGGTTGCGCCAACGTCTATCAACGAAACCAACCGACGGCAAGAATGTGGTTCTGATGGGGCACAACTGCAATATTCGCAATGTTCTCCCACCCGACGAGTTTCCGGATTGCGCCCGCCGCCCAGAAATGGGCGATGCGCTTGTATTCCAGCCCAAAGAAGGGGGCTATAATCTGGTTGGGTGTGTCGCCTTGCCCGCATTAAAAGCCTGGGGCGGAGCCGCCAACCAGATGCTCAGCCAGTCGGCTCAGTAATCGCGACGGCGACCCGCGGGTCGGGTTCTCGTTCGACTTCTTGTTTATAGGGTGAAAAGCCGGCGCGCTGATAGGTCGCCAACGCTTTCGGGCTGTCTAAATCACAGGTGTGCAGCCAGACGCGTTTAGGGACGCCGATAGACCATGCCTGATCGATAGCCAGTCGCAACAAGTAGGGACCAAGACGGCGACCGATGAATTCTGGCATCAAACCGAAATAGGCGAGTTCAACGTCACCATCGACGCGGCGATCTAGTTCGTAGTATCCCGCCGGAACGCCCCGCAAGTATAGCACTTCAATTTCAACCTTTGGGTCGTGTATCACGGCAATAAGGTCTTCATCGCTGAGTGATTTGCGTTCCCACCAAAACCAGGGCTCCCCAACCGTGCCATACAAAAACTGATAAAAGGAAGGAGTCGGTTGTTCCGCACGCAAAAGCGCGATTTGTTCGGCGGGTCGCGCTGGCGGCGGTGATGCTGGCGGTGACGTCATCTCGAGATACGTCACAATCGATTCAATCATTCCATCATCGCGGATCGGCAGCAGTGGCATCAAATTTGCTCTCTAAGGTCGATTGTTGGGATCAATGATCGCACGTGACATAACGGTACGCGGCTCTTCGTTGTACCCAAGCTTTGCATAAAAATTTCTAACGACCGTATTCGTTTCACGAATCATCAGCATCGATTTCCAAATTTTCCGTTCTGCAAGCCAAGTCTCCGCAGCGGCCATTAACGCACGTCCGAGTCCTTTACGTTGATGGTTTGGATGCACAGCAACATAGTACACCCAACCGCGATGACCGTCGTGGCCAACCATAACCGATCCCAAAAGTGATCCCGCGTCTTCCATCAGCAAAATTGCGGAGTTCGGGCCTTCCATTGCCAGCGCAATATCTTTGGCAGGATCATTGTGAGGTTGCGTCAAATCGCAAGCCGCCCATAACGCGATTAAGGCTGAAACATCCGAATGGAACGCCGCTCGATGGGCGGTCATCACCCCATCTCGACAGGGCGTTCATGGTGTGCCCCCCATTCAGACCATGACCCATCATAGAGCGCGACATCATCCTTGCCCAACAGATGGCAGGCGAACGAAAGGGCCGCAGCCGTGACGCCCGATCCGCAACTTGTGATAATAGGCTTATCTAAGTCGACCCCGGCATCGGTGAACGCCTTTTTCAACGCGCCTGCATCGCGAACGGTAAAGTTTGCTTTTGGATCAAGAATTGCCGAAATCGGTATGTTTTTGGACATTGGAATATGGCCAGATCGTAGGCCCGCACGGGGCTCTGGTGCGGTTCCTTTAAAACGGTCGGCGGAGCGGGCGTCGACAACTTGCTCGCGGCCTTCACTGACGGCATGGGCGACTTGATCGGCGTTTCGCACAATCAAATTGTTCACGCGGGCTGTAAAGTGGCGCGGCTGTGGCGGACGCGGCAAATCGTCGGTCGGTCGGCCTTCGGCAATCCATTTTGGAAGGCCACCGTTCAAAACCGCCACATCTTCATGGCCAAAGACGCGGAACATCCACCACGCCCGATAAGCCGCCATATGGCCACCGTTTGCATCATAAATGATGATCTTGTTGCCATCACCTAGGCCTAACTTACGGACACGAGAGGCGAACTTCTCGGGCTGCGGTAACATATGCGGCAACGGCGAGTCGCTGTCCGCGATATCATCAATATCGAAAAAAATCGCGCCTGGAATATGGCACTCGTTAAATTCAGCCTTCGCGTTTCGATCCGTGTCAGGCAAAAACCACGTCGCGTCAACAAGGCGTATATCCGGCGCGGATAAGTGTTCCGCAAGCCAAGCCGTTTCAATCAATGAGTCAGGACGAGCATAGGACATATCGAGCGCCACCTTTTGAACCGTTATATCGGAAGCTCATGTTACTCAGCCCCACCAAATGGGGCAACGCTTGCGACGCTACAACTGGTCAATTGTGTGCAAAATATCTTTCGCCCGCTGGGTCCAGGTATGTTGTTCCACGTAAATTCCCATATCACGTTCAACCAATTGCTCTGATTGGTTTGGATCGCTCGCAAGGCTATCAATCAACGTTGCATAGTCCTGCGAGGTGCCCAATTCAGGCCAATACCCAATCCCACTCTCTGCGCCCATCGTTTCTTTCAGGTATTGGTTTTCATCGGTGATTAGCGCGCATCTTTCCGCCAGTGCCAGGAACAATCGCTCGTGGCCGCCATCTCTGAACTTTGGCGTGACGTTCAAGACAACACAGCTTTCTTCCAAAACTTTTGAGAGATCAGAAAACTTAACTGAGCCATATATCCGCAAGTTTTCCCGGGTTCTGACACCACTTTCTGGATCAATGTTTCCAATAACGTGAACAGGCGATTTCGTTGGCGCATTTAGCACTTTGATACGTCGTGCCAAGACGGCTGCCGTGTTGGTTTCCGTAACCAACCGGCAAAACGTTGCGAACTCTGGCCCTGATACAGGTCGATCAAGTCCCACATCGTTGTAAATTTCGGCCAACAAGTCTGCTGTATCTGTCATCTCTGTTTCGGCGCGGTAAACAAGTTTAGCTGCTGCCGCAGGCATATGGGAACAGGCTCCTGGTAAAGCTTCAGCAAGAATTCTTGCCAAGTCTGGTGGCTTCGGGACGTTTCCCAAAAAGATGGCTCCAATGCGCCGATCACCGTGCGGCAACGCGCTTGTATTCGCTGGCGGTCCACCATGCGGCAAAAACATTGTTGGGCCTGTCGGCCACGGTGCATCTTCAAAAGCGAGCAGATGGCGCCGGTCACAAACGCTGACCACCCCGTGCTGTGGGCGTTGCATTAAGTGTTCATGATGGTCTGCCGGATGGTCTAACAATGGGGCAAACAACGGAACGCCAAGCGTATCATGGGCATTCTTGCCACCATAGGTCAGGTGCAATTTTGCATTCCAACCCAAAACAAACCGAGGCTTGCTCGTTTTCCAGGTGCGAAGGCGGGCCATAAATGCTTCTGTATCGGCCAAAATATCATCAATGATAATGATATCACTGGGAACGCCCAGGCGTTCTAAGCCCGCCGCTAACTCACGGGTCATTCCATCGAAAGCCGCAAAAGGTGTTTCCGTTGTAATAAGAATGGCGCGGCCAGCGTCGCTCATACTCTTACGCCAGAATCAGCTTAACCAAGATGGCGTCGGCAGACCTTTTTCCCGCAGGAAATGCGGATTGTAGAGCTTTGATTGATAGCGTGTGCCAGAATCGCACAAGATCGTCACGATGGTGTGCCCAGGTCCAAGATCCCGCGCGAGGCGAATGGCACCGGCAACATTGATTCCGCTGGACCCGCCCAGACAAAGGCCTTCTTTTTGCAGCAAATCAAAAACAATCGGCAGGGCTTCTTCGTCCGGGATTTGATAGGCGTGATCGGTTTGAAAGCCTTCAATAATCGGGGTCACGCGGCCAAGGCCAATACCTTCTGAAATCGAAGACCCTGATGATTCGATGACGCCTTTGGTGAAGTGACTGTACATGCCCGCACCCATGGGGTCAGCGCAGCCAATTTTCACACCCGCATTTTGTTCACGTAGATAGCTACCTGTTCCTGTGAGCGTGCCGCCGGTGCCAATCGCACAAATGAACCCATCGACTTTTCCATCGGTTTGTGCCCAAATTTCGGGACCAGTCGAAACATAGTGCGCTTTACGATTTGATAAGTTGTTCCACTGATCTGAATAGATCACACCGTTGGGTTCGCTCGCGGCAAGCTCTGCCGCCATACGGCGCGCAACGTGTTGATAGTTGTTTGGGTCCTTGAAGGGCAGAGCCGGGACTTCAACCAATTCTGCGCCACACAAACGCAGCATATCTTTCTTTTCCTGGCTTTGCGTTTCCGGCATCACAATGCGCGTTCGGTACCCGCGTGCATTTGCAACCAAGGCAAGACCGATGCCCGTATTACCGGCAGTACCTTCAACAACCAAGCCGCCGGGCTTGAGGCGACCTTCGGCCTCCGCATCCAGAATGATTTGTCGACCGGGGCGGTCCTTAACAGACCCACCAGGGTTCGCAAATTCGGCTTTACCTAAAATCTCGCAGCCGGTCGCCTCTGACGGTCCCGTTAGGCGAATCAGCGGGGTATTGCCGATGGCCTCAATTAAGTCTTTGCGAATGTCCATTTCCCACGGCCTTTCTGTTATTTAAAACTAATATACATTTGCTTCCTGATATATGGCGATTCAACCGCGGTTTGACCACAAAATTATGCATGGAAGTCTCTCACGTCGCCGCGAGCCATTTTTTCCTGAGCGCCTCTCGATTGGATTTAAACCACAACATGGCCACCAAGAAAGCCGCGTTTTGAAGGCTGTCACTTTCCGCCAGGGCGATGGCGTCATCGGCGCTGACCACATGCACACGAATATCTTCAAACTCATTTGCCAAACCATGAAGCCCACCAGCCTCTGACGAATCGACCTGTCCGATAAACAAGTGCGTCGTTTCGGTCGTCCCCCCCGGAGACACCATATAGGCTGAAATTTTCTCAAGCTGTTTAACGTGTAGACCAGACTCTTCAGCCGTTTCACGTTTGGCAACGATTTCCGGAGCCTCGCCGTCTTCAATGATTCCCGCGACGACTTCAAACAACCAGGGACTCATATCGTCAGAAACATGGGGCGATTTTCTGGCCGCATAGGCACCAATACGAAACTGTTCGATCATAACAATTGAATCGGTGATCGGATCATAGGGCAAAACTGCGGCGGCATGTCCACGTTCAAACACTTCGCGTTGAAACGGACCGATCGTGCCACCGTTAAAACGATCATGGCACAGGGTATAGCGGTCGATCCGAAAATACCCCTGATAAACGGTCTCTAAATTTTGAACGTTAACGGCCTTTGGTTTCGTCTGGGTATGGTCCATTCTGCCTCCACGGATTAGTCGGATAAGACCGCCAGAGGGCGCAAGAGTCCAGAAACAAGGAACACATCACATGGCCGAGCAGAGCAATAAAATTACCTTTACTGGCGCATTGGGCGAAACCCTTGCCGCGCGGCTTGATCTGCCAGAGGGCCAACCGAAGGCCTTCGCCCTTTTTGCTCATTGCTTCACCTGCAACAAAGATATTTTCGCCGCCAGCCGGATTGCGTCCGGTCTGGTTGCGCACGGCATTGCTGTGCTCAGGTTTGATTTTACCGGACTGGGCGCAAGTGAAGGGGAGTTCGCCAACACAAACTTCTCATCCAATGTCGGCGATTTAGTCGCAGCGGCAGATTATCTGCGGCAAAACTATCAAGCCCCCAGCATCGTTATCGGGCATTCTTTGGGCGGCGCGGCGGTTTTGGCAGCAGCACCCAATATCCCTGAAGCCAAAGCCATCTGCACCATCGCTGCACCAGCAGACCCGGCGCATGTCGCCCATAATTTCAGTGGTGCTTTTGATGAAATTGAAAAAACGGGCGAAGCCGAAGTCTTGCTGGCCAATCGACCATTCAAGATCAAAAAGCAATTTTTGGAAGACATCGCCAGCCAAAAATTAGAAGCCGCGATTGGTGGCATGAAGAAAGCGCTGTTGGTGTTTCATTCCCCAACAGATGCGATGGTTGGTATCGAGAATGCAGAACGCATCTATCGGGCGGCAAAGCACCCAAAGAGCTTTGTCTCGTTGGATGATGCCGACCATCTGCTCAGCCGCAAAGCTGACGCCGTTTATGTCGCCGATGTGATTGCTGCCTGGACAGGCCGCTATGTGGATTTGATTGAAGCCCCCAAAGGATCAACAGCCGCGCCGATGGCGGCACCCGGAACCGTCCTGGTGTGGGAGAACGGCTTTGACGGGCGCTTCGCCAACGACATCAGCGTCGGCGGACAGTTTCCGCTCCGCGCCGATGAGCCCCCGAGTGTGGGCGGTACTAACACCGGACCAACGCCTTACGATTTTTTGCTGTCAGGGCTAGGGGCCTGCACATCGATGACGATGCGGATGTATGCAGATCGGAAAAAATGGCCGCTGGAACGGGTCAGCGTCACGCTATCGCATAATAAGATTCACGCCGAAGATTGTGAAGCCTGTGAAACGACAGAGGGCAAGGTCGATCAAATTAACCGGTCGATCAAAATTGAGGGCGATCTGGATGCAGAACAACGCGCCAAGCTTATCGAAATTGCTGATAAATGCCCGGTCCATCGAACACTACATTCTGAAGTCAGCATTATCACCAAGGCAGAGGACTAGGTCTTCGCTGTTATTTCAGCGTAATTCCTAGCTTTTTGGCGACTTCGCGGGCCAACGCGCGAATTTCTTGCGCCGCACGGCTGTTGGCAGCCGATTCGGTGACACCGCGTCCTTCCATCATAGCCTGAGCATAGGCCACCCGGCTGCCGAGGTGTGTTTTTGCCAACGGCATTTTGTCGGCTTTTAATTGCGCGACCACCGCATCCAACAATTTACCGCGCGGCGGCACGCGGTTTAACACCAACAACGCTTCACGCTTTTCAGCGGCGCAGATTTCAAGCGTTGGCGCGACAGCCCATAAGTCCATCGGACTAGGCTGCACGGGGATCAGGACCAAGTCAGCGGCGCGGATGGCGTTTTTGGCTTCGGTCGCCGCGTGGGGCGGACTGTCGATCACCACAACATCATTCTTCGCGCGCATCCGGTCTACTTCGTTCGACATACGCCACCCGGCAACCGTGGCCATCGTGACGTCAATGTCTGGCGCAGCCCCCAGCGCTTCGCGTTGATTAAACCAGGCTTTCAGAGAGCCTTGCGGGTCAATATCAAGCACACCAACCGACTTACCAAAGGCATGAAAAGCCAAGGCCATGTGCGCGGCGAGGGTGGTTTTGCCAGCGCCGCCCTTTTGTTGGGCGACGGTGATGATTTTGGCTGCCATATCCGCACACACCCTCAATTTGTTGCGATGCAGCATGAATACCGTTCAAATCAATGATAATCAATCCGTGCGTCACCAGTTTCGGTGGATTGTTTAATGAAAGTCACGGCGACACAGATTTTTTTGCGAATTGACCAAACCTTCATACAGCCCCCAAAGAAACAGGGGCAGGGCGAGAGCAACCACTTATGGCACGACAAGGTTGGCCCGCGCCAGCGCTGGCACGGCAATTGCTGAATATACCATGAATCATGCCTCAAGACGTTCGGAGAGGACCATGCAGATCGAAAGCAATACGGCCTATACGTCACCGCTCTATACGCGATTGTCCCAGTCCACTGCGAATACAAGTGCTGCACAGGCATTGATGGCGGGGGCTTCGGGCAGCAAGGAAACAAGTGCCACCAGCTCGGCAAAAGCTGCCGCTGTCACTGGTGTTACCGGCAGCAATTTGTCGAAAGAAGTGATGGACCAACTGATTGCCGCGACACAAGAGACCGATATATCGGATACTGATGATTACGATGGCCCGTTGTCGATAGCTGATCGACATCGCTTAGAGGATATTGCACGTGACCCAGAATATGCTGCATTTGATTCTAAGCAATTTGGAACACTTGGTGAATTTGGTCGCCCGCTTCAATTAGTAGATGGAATGATAGGTGGTCGCCCCAGCGATGCTAATGATGCAAAAAGAGCCTCTGCTACAGCCGAAATGGAACAAGTGCAGATTGAACGCACGGCATTATACGAAAACTTGACGGAACAAGGTCTGCCGCCAGCCGAAATTTTTGGCAAACTGCTCGAATTCAATGCCGATCTGCCGGAAAGTTATGATGAAACCGTCGGTTGGTCCGATTCTGGGCGGACCAACGGGATGTCTTATTCCGATTACAATCAAGCCCAATCAGATTATCTGCAAAATCTCCTCAATCATAACGGATAGGCGCATAGCCATGACAACCGAAATTGATGGCAGAACAACCTTTTTCCTAAACATGCGCAATCATTACGAAAGTGCAAATCCGGGAACGAAGGAGGGAAAGCCATCGTTTTCGGCATTCCTGAAAGCCTATGATATCCAGCCCGTTGATCAAAGTGCGTCACTGACATCGCCTCCGGTATCCAAAGAGGTGTTAACTGACGTATTACTGAATCCATCCAAAATGCAGTCTCAACGAGCGACGACACTCGAATACAATTCTATGATCCAGGATGTATCAGAGGCCTCGATTGTCGTTGGGCAACTCTTCGCCAATGCCGGAATGCCCTTTATTGACGCAGTCAAAATTGACCAAACGCCAATGGGCACCTTTAAAATTAGCGGATGGGGAAAGGGTGTTCCGGTTAGCCATCCACAGGCCAAATTTATTGAAGCCGTGCTCAACGGACAGGCACCTGGATATGCCGATCTAACCGACAAGATAAACTCTCAGATAGAGAAAATTGAGACACTGTTTTCGAAATCACAGGACTTCTTGGAAGAAAATTCGGAACTGCTGGATAAACCGTTCACACGCCAAGATAGCATTTTCGATGAGAGCTTAATTCTCGGTTCAGAATATCTTTCGACAGTCGAGGGCGCCGCAAGAAAACTGAGTTGGAGTCAGAGTGGAAGGTTTGATGCCTTTAAGGCGTCTTTGGGAAGTGAGTTGGAAAAGCTGACAGACAGACAAGTATTAAGCAGGTTCCATTTCAACACAGTCACCCTTCCCACTTTACAGGGCGAGTTTGGCGCGTTTTTCTAGGTGTTTGATCATGTGAATAATCCAGAAAAACGGTCTAACGTTAAGCCGCTTAGATCAATCTGCGGCGTCTGGCCAACAACAACATCAGCAACGGCTTGCGCTGCACCACACGACATTGTCCATCCCAACGTACCGTGACCGGCATTCAAAAACAGCCCCTCAATCGGCGTTTCCCCAAGAACGGGGACGTTGTCTGGTGTTTGCGGACGAAATCCAGCCCAAAAGGTGGCCTCATTCCAATTACCGCCCTTCGCAAACAAGCCTTGGGCACCGCGCAGCAAGCTCGCACTCCGTTTCGGGTCAATTTGCGGATGAACACGGCCGACTTCCGCCAACCCGGCAACCCGCAAGCGGTTTCCTAAACGGCTGGCCACCAGTTTTCGTTCATCATCAATAACGGCCATGCGCGGCGCGATATGATCGTTCTTAACCGGCACTGTCACCGAATACCCTTTAGCGGGAAGGATAGGCACCCTCAGCCCCAACGGCTTCAAAAGTTGCGGCGTTGACCAACCCAGACACACCACAACCGAGTCTGCCGCAATAAACCCGCTTGATGTTTCCACGCCAACAACACGCCCATAATTAACCGATATTTCATTAACTTGCGTGTCGTAGTGCGTTAAACCGCCGCGTTTGGCCAAATCTCGCGCTAACCCTTTTGCAAACGCATGGGCATCGCCGCTCTCGTCCGAAGGGCTGATCATCCCGCCCACAAGCGTCGCTCCGATCAACGCGGGTTCAAGCTCAAGGCAGGTTTGGGCATCAATAACATCGCGCGCGCAGCCCAGCGTTCGAACCCGAAAAGCCTGCTCCTTCGCCGCTTCAAACGCCTTGGGCGAGCGAAAGACATGCAAAATACCGTCACTACGGTGATCAAACGGGATAGCAACCTCATTATGCAACGCCTTCAAGCGCACCTGACCATACATCGCCATCCGCAGCATGCGTTCTGTGTTTATGGCAGCGCGGCCTGCCGAACAGTTGCCAATAAACAAACGTGCCCACCGAAGAAAATCGCGGCTTAACTGGGGGTGGACGCGAATGGGCGCGTCCGCGCGCCCCATCCATTTCAGTAATTTCATCAGTGATCCTGGTGCCGCCCAGGGATCACTGTGGCTGGGCGAAATTTGACCGCCGTTAGCAAAACTGGTTTCCAACGCAGGACCATTGCGCCGCTCAACCAGCACAACGTCAACGCCATGTCGGGCAAGGGCGTGCGCTGTCGTCACCCCCACAATTCCGGCCCCAAGAACCACGCACTTCATCGGCTATCCTACTTTGTGGTCCTCTGACTTCACCCAAACAACAATGCAGGGGTGACGGACCGCTTATCTTGAGCGAAGATTGTCCATCGCTCTATGTCTCGTAAAGGTTCGATCACGCCGTGCCCCAAATGAAGCCTGAAACAACGCTACCAACCCGCGTTCTTACCACCCAAGAAATGGGAGCCTGCGATCGCTTTACCATAGAGGCGGGCACGCCGGGGCTAATCCTGATGGAGCGAGCCGGGCAAGCTGTCGTTGATGAAATACTGTCTCGTTTTAACCGCCAAAACGTGTTTGTCCTGTGCGGCCCCGGCAACAACGGCGGTGACGGATATGTGATTGCCCGCTTATTAGACGCCCTAGGATGGTCCGTGCAGGTGTACCAGTTGGGTTCAGCCGACGCTTTGACAGGTGACGCCAAAGCCAGTGCAGACCGATGGACGGGTACAATCGTTGCTTTAGATGCATTTGAGCCAGAGCCCAACACCTTGATCGTTGACGCCTTGTTCGGCACCGGTCTCGGGCGCGACCTAAGCCCAGCCCTAACAGCGCTCATCGGTGACATTACGAAAAACAAAAACCCCGTTGTTGCCGTTGACATCCCAAGTGGTATTCATGGCGACACAGGCCAAATTATGGGAGCCGCTTTGATGGCTGTTCTCACCGTGACCTTTCATCGCCTAAAACCTGGGCACCTTTTGCAGCCTGGTCGAAGCCACACGGGCGAGATTGTTGTTCGCGATATCGGCATCTTAGACACTGCGGAAACCGCTTTGTCGGGTCCAGAAAGTCGCCTGAATGCACCAAGCCTATGGTCGCAAAACTTTCCAATGCCAGCACCGCTAGATCACAAGTATTCACGGGGTCATGTGGTGATTTTAGGCGGTGAGCAGATGACAGGGGCAGCCCGGCTGGCATCGCGCGCCGCGCGGCGGATTGGGGCAGGGCTGTGCACCATTGCGACACCGCCAACCGCTTACCAGATATATGCAATTGGAGAACCAGGAGTTCTATTGAGTCCAGCAAACACGCCGTCAGAATTTGATGCCGCCATCGCAGATCACCACCGCAATGCGGTTCTGATTGGACCGGGGGCCGGGATCAATGACCGAACCCGCGCCGCTGTTCTTTCGGCCCTAGCTGCGGATAAAGCAGTGGTTTTAGATGCAGATTCTTTGACGGTATTCACCGATGAAGCAGACTTTTTGTTCAAAGCCATAAAGGCACGCCAGAACGCGGATACGGTACTGACACCCCACAGTGGCGAGTTCGCAAAACTGTTCCCTAATATTCCGACAAATAACAAGCTGAGTGCTGCTCGATCAGCAGCAGTTCTATCCGGGGCAACCATCTTATTAAAAGGCAGTGACACGGTGATTGCGTCTCCCAATGGCACCGTAAGAATCAATGCAAATGCGCCGCCAGACTTGGCGACGGCAGGGTCTGGTGATGTCCTGGCGGGCACAATCGTTGGCCTGATGGCGCAAGACGTTGACGGATTTGATGCGGCGGCCATGGCCGCGTGGATGATGGGTGAGGCAGCAACTGCGATCGGGCCAGGACTCATCGCTGAAGACCTGCCCGAAGCCCTTCAACCCGTTATCGCCAAGCTGCGCGAATCGCAGTACCTTAGTTCGGAGATGTAAGACGTGAGCCTATTAGATAGAACACTTATTAGCCTTCGCCGGGGACTGCGCGCCATTTCCGGCACCGCTTACGATGCCGCTGCCGCTGCCATGCAGCCGGACCTTCCCGATGAAGACGTTGATGACTTACGCCAGCAATTTCGCGAAAACTTGGCAGAACGGGGCGGTGCCGTCTCAGCGCGCGCGCAAGCCGCTGCCCTGGGCCAAGCATACCTCACGCTGAACCCGATTGGCCGGCATCGTTTTTTAAAGATCCTGGCCGACGAGTTTGACGTTGATGAAGCGGCCATCGACCTTGCCATTCAAAAAAGATCTGAAGCAGACACACACGAACAACGCCGCCGCGCCGACCAAGCCCTGCGCGAAGCCTTAAAAGCGCCGCGAATCCGTATTCTGACACGGTTCAATGGATTAGAATCCGGGATCAAGTTTTTGGTTGATATGCGGGCCGAATTGTTACCCCTGATGCAAGCCGACCTAACCCTGAAAGGGTTGGAGCAAGACCTAAAAGCTTTGCTGCGGGGATGGTTCGACGTTGGTTTCCTAGAATTGCGCCAAATCACATGGGAGACTTCTTCTGCGGCGCTATTGGAAAAGCTTATTGCATACGAATCAGTTCATGCCATCGAAAGCTGGGACGATCTTAAGAATCGTTTGGACTTGGATCGCCGGTTCTTTGCTTATTTCCATCCCAATATGCCGGATGAACCACTGATCTTTGTCGAGGTCGCGCTGGTTGAGGATATGTCAGGCAATGTGCAAGACCTGTTGGACCCCGAAGCCCCTGTAACCGATCCCGCACACGCGTCAGCCGCGATTTTCTATTCTATTTCGAATGCCCAACAAGGTTTGGCTGGGATAAGCTTTGGCAATGCCTTGATTAAGCGCGTGGTTGCCAACCTCAGCCAAGAATTTCCTGATATTAAAACCTACGCGACCTTATCACCGATTCCCGGATTTCGAAAATGGTTGGATCAGCGGATTGCTGAAGGGGACAGTGCGCTCTTAACCTCGTCAGAACGGCGAACGCTTCTTGACGCCGCCGGACAAGCCCGCGGGGCGAAAGGGGTGTTTAAGGCTTGGATCGATGAGACTGATTGGCACTTGGATGGCAAGAAGGCTGAGGCTCTTCGCGCGCCGCTTTCCCGGCTTGCTGCGCGATATCTGATGACAGAAAAAGGTAAAGGAGGACGCGCATTAGACCCGGTTGCGCATTTCCACCTGTCCAATGGAGCCCGCATGGAGCGTTTGAACTGGTTAGGCGACACATCGAAACGCGGATTGAGCAACGCCTGTGGCCTTATGATTAACTATCGCTACCGAGCGTCTGATATTGACGAAAACCACGAGGCCTATTCGGCGCAGCAAAAAATATCGGCATCGTCCACCATTAAAAACTTTATCTAGCCCTTGCCCCCCTCCTTGACATTAGCAGTGCGAGCCGAATTGTTTTCATTGATGACGATCATCACGTGTACGTAAAAAAAGCTGTAATAATCTTGTCTATGTCGGACACGATTTCATGAAAAAGCACATGGGGTTAAAAATGATAGAGCTTCATTTAAGTGCCCGAATTAATGGAGTATTTATTGGAAAAATTGAAAATAGATGGCCAGATAAACCGTCGTCTGCAATCCAGAAAAATGAAGTTTTTGGATCTCAAAATATCTTATTAGCGGGTCTGGAAAAGGACGCCCAAGCCGATCTTGCGGTCCATGGTGGACCAGATAAAGCCCTGCATCATTATGCCGCAGACCATTATCCGTTTTGGCAAGCTAAAAACCAAATGCCATCTGGCACAATACCAGCAGCGTTTGGCGAGAACATTTCGACGATAGGTTTAACAGAAGAGAACCTCTGTATCGGAGATATATTACGGCTCGGCTCGGCATTGGTGCAAATTTCCCAAGGTCGACAACCGTGTTGGAAACTTGGGCACCACACAGGCAATGCCAAGATGCCAAAACTCTTCCAAACAACGGGTCGGACAGGATGGTACTACCGCGTACTGGAAGTTGGCCAAGTTTCGCCTCTAGACACGATAACTTTGATCGAGCGTCCAAATCCGGATTGGACAGTAAAATTCGTAACGCAGGCTCGACTTACCCGTTCCCTTAACACATGGCAGGCGTCGATACTGGCCAATTTGCCCGAACTTGCGAAGAGTTGGCGAAATGCTTTTGCGAAAATAGCAGAGGGCAATCACGATGAGGATACATCCGCACGACTTAAAGGGTGATATCGTTAGGTCGCGATGTTGAGATGTCTGAAGCTCGGCTATCAGAATTTCTCGAAGCTCTATGCCGACTTCAAGTCGTTTCAGAGACTTCTACAGAAAATCGAGCGGCAAGTTCTTCCTCTAGAATCCTTAGATCATCTGGAATAGGCATCCCCATGGCCCGCATCCCGCTGAGGGTCTGATGGAGGTTCATCCAAAACTCATGATCGTCATCGTCTTTGTGCTCAATCTGCTCAACCAGCAAATTGAGTCCCGCTTGCAGCTCTTGTGTGTCCATCCGTCGTCTCCCGTACAGTAACTTGATTTTCTCATTAAATTTACCGATAAGCAGCACTATTGGGCTGTTTTGTAACGCCAAACCCTGTTCCATATCAATTCATCCGATCTTTGTTTTATATTTTCGCACCGATCCGCTTGACGGACAGGGGCATTTGAATAGAGTGCGCGGCCTCATTATGCGGGCGTGGCGGAATTGGTAGACGCGCTGGTTTTAGGTACCAGTGAAGCAATTCGTGGGGGTTCAAGTCCCTCCGCCCGCACCAGTTTTTAATGCGTGATCGTTTTACAACGCGCGCGGTTCAATGGTTTTTAGCCCAATTTCCCCAAATATGGGGCCAGGGTTCGATCGAGGAATAGATCTATGCAGGTTACGGAAGTCAAAAACGAGGGCCTCAGCCGCGAATTCACGGTGTCGCTGTCATCGTCGGAAATCGACGAAAAAGTCGATGGCAAACTGTCAGAAATCGCCAAAACAGCCCAATTACCTGGCTTCCGCCCAGGTAAGGTTCCCGCCGCTCTGCTGAAAAAACGCTATGGCCGTGCCGTTATGGGCGAAGTTTTGGAAGAGGCCGTTAACTCATCTTCGCAACAGGCGTTGATGGAAAAAGGCATTCGCCCCGCTGGTCAGCCAAAGATTGAAATTACTTCGTTCGACGAAGGCAAGGACCTTGAATACACGATGACGCTGGACGTGATGCCAGAGATTGAGCCGGTGGATCTTTCTGCGATCGAGCTAGAAAAATTAGTTGTTGAAACCAACGAATCGGAAATTACCGAAACACTAGATCAAATCGCTAGCCGCTATAAAACAACAACCACAATAACAGATGCCCGTCCCACGCAATCGGGCGATGTTATACAAATTGATTTCCTTGGCAAAGTCGATGATGTCGCATTCGACGGTGGTTCTGCCGAAGACTATGAGCTTGAATTGGGATCAAACAGCTTCATACCCGGTTTTGAAGACCAATTGATCGGAAAGAATGCTGGCGACGCTGTCACCGTGAACGTGACGTTCCCAGAAAGCTACGGTGCCGAAAACTTGGCCGGTAAGCCCGCCGTGTTTGACGTTACCATCAAGGAAATTAAGGGCGCAGAACCTGCTGCCATTGATGACGAATTGGCCAAAAAAGTCGGTATGGATGATCTCGAAAAGCTGAAAGAAGCGATTCGTGAAGAAAAGGGGCGTGAGCTGGGGCAAATCAGCCGCATGCATATGAAACGCGCGCTTCTAGATAAGCTGGCTGACGGTCATGACTTTGACGTGCCGCCCATGATGGTTGAAGGCGAATTTGACGCCATCTGGCATCAGTTCTTGCATCAGCGCGATGTCGAAGATGGCAAAGAGGTCGATCACGAGGCTGGCGACCATGACCATGCCCACAGCCATGAAGAACGCGATGGTGACGAAGAACAAAAAGCTGAGTATCGCGACATTGCGAACCGACGTGTCCGTCTGGGTCTCTTGCTGGCCGAAATTGGTCGGGTGAACGAAATTCAGGTCGGACAAGAAGATCTAAACCGGGCGATGATTGAACAAGCACGCCAGTATCCCGGCCAAGAACAGCAAATCATCGAGTACTTCCGCAACAATCCAGAAGCACAACAGCAGCTGTCTGGGCCAATCTTTGAAGAGAAGGTGTGTGATTTCATCATCGAGATGGCCAAGGTGACAGAACGCACGGTTCCGCTTGAAGAGTTGCTGGCTGATCCTGACGAGGTTGCTGAAGACGCTAAGACGCCAAAGAAAAAGGGCGCAGCGAAGAAAAAAACGCCCGCTAAAAAGGCCACAAAGGCTGACGATGCTTCGGACACTGATTCAGGTGAAGCGAAGAAAGCTACAGCGAAGAAAAAAGCACCTGCCAAAAAGAAGGTGGCGGCTAAAAAAGACGGCGCTGAGTAAGGAATCGCTTGCACATGGTGGGGCGGCAGACACATTAAATGCAGACCCCGAATGAAAAGATATTTAAGGAAGCTATTCCATCATGACTGTCAGAGATCGCGATCCGATTGAAGTGTACAACAACACCCTGGTTCCCATGGTTGTCGAACAAAGCAACCGTGGCGAGCGGGCATACGATATTTATTCACGCCTCTTGAAAGAACGGATCATCTTCGTTACCGGTGGGATTGAGGATAACGTTGCCAGCTTGGTTTGTGCTCAGTTGCTGTTTTTGGAATCGGAAAATCCATCGAAGGATATTTCGATGTATATCAATTCGCCGGGCGGCATCGTGACATCTGGCATGGCGATGTACGATACCATGCAATACATCCGCTCTGAGGTATCGACAGTTTGCATTGGCCAGTGCGCCAGCATGGGCTCACTGCTGCTGGCTGCGGGTGCGGAAGGAAAACGCTATGCGTTGCCAAGCTCTCGGATCATGGTTCACCAACCCTCGGGCGGCGCACAGGGTCAGGCGACAGATATCGAAATTCAAGCCCGCGAAATTTTGGCTCTGAAAAAACGATTAAATGAAATTTACGTCCGTCACACAGGTCAAAAGCTTGCCGATATTGAACAAGCGCTGGAGCGCGACAAGTTCATGACGCCGGAAGAAGCTAAAGAATTTGGAATCGTTGACGAAGTCGTCAATAAGCGTCCGTCATTGGATGGCGACGATGACGATGCAAGTGGTGAGAAACCGGCTGATTAATCGGTCGTTCACATCATCACTCCATATTCCATAATCCATAATTCTGATTGCATCACAGTTGCGTTAAGGATGTTTTGTGGGGATTCAGGCATTGTGTGCCCGTATTCACAGCGTCTATCATGCGAAGTGCCCCGTGATTCATGATAAATGTTTGGCTGTAGGGCAGGCCAAGAAAGATTGAGTGGTAGGGTATGAGCAAGTCCAGCGGCGGCGGCGATTCGAAAAATACGCTTTATTGTTCGTTCTGCGGCAAGAGCCAGCATGAAGTTCGGAAATTGATTGCCGGACCAACCGTCTTCATTTGTGACGAATGTGTCGAATTGTGCATGGACATCATCCGTGAAGAACACAAAACCAATCTGGTTAAAACCGGCGATGGCGTTCCGACCCCGCAAGCCATTTGCGAAGTGCTGGATGATTACGTTATTGGCCAAGACCGCGCCAAACGTGTGCTGTCGGTTGCTGTTCACAACCACTATAAGCGCTTGAATCACAGCGCCAAGTCGAATGATGTTGAATTGGCGAAGTCTAACATTCTGCTGATTGGCCCAACCGGCTGTGGCAAAACGCTGCTGGCGCAAACGTTGGCTCGCATCCTGGATGTGCCCTTTACCATGGCCGATGCGACCACGCTGACGGAAGCCGGTTATGTCGGTGAAGACGTCGAAAACATCATTTTAAAGCTGCTTCAAGTTGCCGATTATAATGTTGAACGCGCCCAGCGTGGCATCGTCTATATCGACGAGGTCGATAAAATTAGCCGCAAATCTGATAACCCATCCATTACACGCGATGTATCGGGTGAGGGCGTTCAACAGGCCTTGCTGAAAATAATGGAAGGCACGGTTGCCAGTGTGCCGCCCCAAGGTGGGCGCAAGCATCCTCAGCAAGAATTTTTGCAGGTTGATACCACCAACATTCTGTTCGTCTGTGGGGGTGCCTTTGCGGGCCTTGATAAGATTATCAGCCAACGCGGCAAAGGAACCTCTATTGGTTTCGGCGCCGATGTTCGCTCTGCTGATGATCGCCAAACTGGTGAACTTCTGTCCGAAGTTGAGCCAGAAGATTTGCTGAAATTTGGCCTGATTCCAGAATTTGTTGGCCGGTTGCCTGTGCTGGCAACGCTAACAGATTTAGATGAAAAGGCATTGATTGAAATTTTGACCAACCCGAAAAACGCACTGGTAAAACAATATCAGCGGTTGTTCGAAATGGAAGGTGTCAAACTCAGCTTTTCGGAAGGGGCCTTGAAAGCGATTTCTGAAAAAGCCGTTTTGCGCAAAACTGGGGCGCGTGGCCTCCGGTCAATCATGGAAATGATTCTGTTGGATACGATGTTTGATTTGCCCGGTTTGGATGGGGTGGAAGAAGTTGTGATTAACCGTGAAGTTGCGGAAGAAAACTCCAAGCCCTTGTTTATTTACACGGATCGCGCGGCTGAAATTGAAAGCAGTGCATAACCTCAGGGGTTTGGTGTAACAGCCCTTGCGAAGCATGCTTTTTCACCCCACCTTGTGCGTATGAACACAGGCAAGACGCTCTATGGACGCTATATAGTGTCTTTTGGCGATTCTGCCCAAGTGTGTGAATAGCGGATCCCCGCGCCTATCTGGCGTGGCTGACTAGACGAATTAAGGATAGAAACTTATGACAGACCCCGTGCAATCCTTCCCGGTCCTTCCGTTGCGGGATATTGTGGTTTTCCCCCACATGATCGTTCCGCTGTTCGTCGGTCGCGAAAAATCCGTACGGGCCCTTGAAGACGTTATGAAAGACGATAAGCAGATTTTGCTTGTCGCCCAGAAGAACGCCACACAAGACGATCCAACGGCTGAAGACATTTTTGATGTCGGAACGGTCTCTACTGTTCTGCAATTGTTGAAGCTGCCAGACGGCACAGTGAAGGTGCTGGTCGAAGGCACACAACGAGCAAAGATTGAACGCTACACGGAAACAGATCAGTTCTTCCAAGTCGAAGCGACCATGCTGGGAGAGCCGCGGATTGATGAATCTGAACTTGAAGCTCTGGGTCGTTCTGTCGTGTCTCAGTTCGAAAGCTACATCAAGTTAAACAAGAAGATTCCGCCAGAGGTTCTTGTTTCCATTAATCAAATTGACGATCCCGCGAAGTTGGCTGACACCGTTGCGTCGCACTTGGCCTTAAAAATTCCTGAAAAGCAGGAACTGCTTGAGATTGCGTCTATCGCCGAACGCCTTGAGCGCGTTTATGGCTTCATGGAAGCCGAGATTGGCGTCCTTCAGGTTGAGAAAAAGATTCGCAGCCGCGTCAAACGTCAAATGGAGAAGACCCAACGGGAGTATTATTTGAATGAGCAACTAAAAGCCATTCAAAAGGAATTGGGTGAAACCGAGGACGGCAAAGACGAATCCCAGGAACTCGAAGAAAAGATCGTGGCGACCAAACTTTCGAAGGAAGCGCGTGAAAAAACTCTGGGAGAACTGAAAAAGCTAAAATCCATGAGTCCGATGTCGGCTGAAGCAACGGTCGTTCGGAACTATCTGGATTGGATGCTGTCTATTCCCTGGAAAAAGCGCTCGAAGGTCAAAAAAGACCTGAAAGAAGCCCAAGCCATCTTAGACGATGACCATTATGGGCTCGATAAAGTAAAAGAACGGATTATTGAATATCTAGCCGTTCAGCAGCGAACCAAGAAGCTAAAAGGCCCCATTTTGTGCCTCGTCGGTCCTCCAGGCGTTGGCAAAACGTCATTGGGTAAATCGATGGCCCGGGCGACGGGTCGTGAGTTCGTCCGCATGTCTTTGGGCGGGGTCCGTGACGAATCTGAAATACGAGGCCATCGCCGCACTTACATTGGCTCTATGCCGGGCAAGATCATTCAAGGCATGAAAAAGGCCGGTAAGTCGAATCCAATGTTCCTATTGGATGAAGTCGACAAAATGGGCCACGATTGGCGCGGAGATCCAGCCTCTGCGTTGCTTGAGGTCTTGGATCCAGAGCAAAATTCAACGTTCAATGATCACTATTTGGAAGTCGATTATGACCTTTCAGACGTGATGTTCGTGACCACTGCCAACACGTTGAATATGCCGGCTCCTCTGCTTGATCGGATGGAGATCATTCGGCTGGCTGGCTACACCGAAGATGAAAAGGTTGAAATCGCCCGTCGCCACCTCATCCGTAAGCAAATGGACGCGCACGGTTTGAAGGAAGACGAGTGGTCAATTTCTGATGGGGCCATGCGTGATTTAATTCGCCACTACACCCGCGAAGCTGGCGTTCGTAATTTGGAACGTGAGTTGGCAACGCTGACCCGTAAGGCAACCAAAGACATCCTGATGACGGATGCCGAAAAGGTTCATGTCACTCGGCAAAACCTGGGTAAGTACGCTGGCATCAAGCGCTATCGTTATGGCGAGATGGAAGCGGAAGACTTGGTAGGTGTCGTGACCGGCCTAGCCTGGACTGAAGTCGGCGGTGAGTTACTATCGATCGAAGCCGTTATGGTGCCAGGTAAAGGCAAGATGACCATCACCGGCAAGTTGGGCGATGTGATGACCGAATCGATTCAAGCGGCAAAGTCATTCGTTCAGTCCCGTTCATTGGCCTACGGCATTCATCCAAAGACCTACACCAAGCGCGACATCCACCTGCACGTGCCCGAAGGGGCCACGCCGAAGGATGGCCCATCAGCTGGTGTTGGCATGGTGACGTCAATCGTTTCGATGTTAACGGGTGTTCCAATTCGCCGTGACGTCGCGATGACGGGCGAAATCACTCTGCGCGGTCGTGTTTTGGCCATTGGTGGTTTGAAAGAAAAATTATTGGCGGCTCACCGGGGCGGCATCAAAACCGTCTTGATACCAGCCGACAATGAAAAGGATCTGGCTGATATTCCGGACAACGTAAAAAAGGGTCTGGAAATCATTCCCGTATCAACCGTAGATGAAGTGTTGCCGCATGCCTTAACCGCTCCTCTGACACCCATCGAATGGGACGAAGATGAGGAAGAAGCCGCCGCCGCCGTCGCCGCGAAATCTGAGCCGGAAGATGACCATCCGGAACTCTTAACGCACTAAGAATCGGCCATTTATACGAGAGCGCTCGCCCCCTGATTTCATCATCAGGTGGCGGGCGTTTTCGCTTTCAAGTGTGATTTCCATCACTTTCGCCCTGTTTTTCCCAAAAACCCGCAGTTTTCCGGGCTTTTTTCTTCCGACTCTGATTGACGTGCGAAATTTGCAGCGCGTAGACTCAGGTGCGATTCGACTTTCACTGCGGACCGCAAGTCCGCTCATCTCCGGCGTAACGGAAAATTTCTCCGCTCTTCGCCAGCAACCTTTGAAGGGGTAGTCCTTTGAACAAAAATGATCTTGTAGCCGCCGTCGCCGAAAGCGCCGGCTTGTCTAAAACAGATGCAACCGGCGCCGTTGACGCGGTGTTCGATAGCATCACTGGCACATTGAAGTCCGGTGGCGAAGTTCGCCTTGTTGGTTTCGGCACGTTCAGCGTTTCTGATCGCGCCGCAACAACGGGCCGCAACCCACGCACGGGTGAGACGATCCAAATCGCCGCATCGAAGCAGCCTAAATTCAAGGCTGGCAAAGGTCTGAAAGACGCCGTCAATTAAGACGTCGATCTTTATTTGCTTTAAGAATCGGTTGCCCTGGAAACAGGGCGACCGATTTCTTTTTAGAGAGATCAAATTTTGCGTAATTTTGTGTTGGTCTTCGGTGCGCAAACGCCTAAGACATCACTTAGGGGCGATTAGCTCAGCTGGGAGAGCATCTCGTTTACACCGAGAGGGTCGGCGGTTCGATCCCGTCATCGCCCACCAGAATAGAAAAACGGCTCGGTGTTCAAGCACCGGGCCGTTTTTTTGCGTATTCAGTATTGCACGGGTTTCGCATAGAACCGCTTGTCACTAAACCAGTTGTCTGCTCAATGTCCATCATGACAGATTTACATACACAGTCACCACCAGATAACAAGAGCCTTTCAATCTCTCAGGAAGATTTGAAAGCCGCCGTTACAGCCAATGTGATCAGTGAACGCGATGCCGACCAGCTTCGAGCATTTGTCGAGCGACGTGCGCTTGGTCAATCCCCAGAAGACGAACGGTTCCGTGTCGTTGCTGGTATGAACGATGTCTTCATCGCGCTGGGAATTGTTTTGCTGTTTATTCCCATGTTCATCCTTTCAATGGGGTGGGGCGGTTCTGAAACTGCGGACTGGGCGACTTGGATAAATTTTCTATCAGCAGCGATCTTTTGGGGACTTGCCGAAGCCGTCATTCGCCGACGCAGAACCACGTTCCCTGGGTTTTTTCTGGCGGCCGGCTTTTCCAGCTTTATGTTCATCGGCGGGTTGGCGCTGTTTACGCAGTACAATTCAGCTATTGAAATAGAAAATCTGCTCACCGTTCACACCCTCGGTTGGATTGGTGTCTCTGTCTCAGGCTTAGCGCTGTTTTCAATCGGCCTGTTCGAATGGCGGTTCAAATTGCCGTTCTGCCGAATTTTTAGCGCCTTATCAGGCTTGGTTGTGATCCTAAGCCTGCTGGTGGCTATCGGATTAGGAGACATATTGGATGTACGGTGGACTGCCTTTACGTTCGGCGCAGGACTATTTACGTGGGCTGTCTGGCTCGATTCGACAGATACAAAGCGAATCACCTTGCGATCTGATCGCGCATTCTGGTTGCATGTTTGTGCGGCCCCCATGTTGGCTCATCCCTTGATGACCTATGCAACCGATTTGGGCAGCGCCACAACCATTGCATCGTTTTCTATTCTGGCCTTGTTGGCAATTATCATAGATCGCCGCGCGCCGCTTGTTTCAAGCCTTGCCTATTTTGGCTATTGGGTTGGACAACGTTACACTTCACTTGGCGCGGATGACTTTAGCACCTTCCTGCTGACCTTCGTATCCCTGGGGCTCTTAGTACTGTTTTTGGGCGTTGGCTGGCGACAGGTCCGGCGATTTGTTGTCAGCCCGATCAAGAACGCCGCTGTCTTTCGATATTTGCCAGAAATTCGTTGAAAACTTCACTTCGACGCCGCTTGACAGCAGAGCAGGGCGTCTCTAAACCATCGCGCTCTGACACGGTGTTCATCGGGTCATTGCGGGGGTGTAGCTCAGTTGGTTAGAGCGCTGGCCTGTCACGCCAGAGGCCGCGGGTTCGAGTCCCGTCACTCCCGCCATTTTCTTCAAAAATTAAACAACCTCAAATACGGATAAATCCCTGTGTGCGATGCAAAATTTTCACATCGCAGGCATTGATTGTCGGGCGTTGCTCGGGCAGGGTGTCGTTAGGCCGCTTGGGGGAGTTGGCGTATCCACAGCAGTTTCTGTCGGTTTCGTCTTGGGGCAACAACAAAGGGGTAGGCTGTGCAAACACTGCTCGCCGATTACCTACCGATTCTGATTTTTCTAGGTCTAGCCGTCTTCATGGCGGCTGTTGCTATTGGTGCGTCAATTATTGTGGCCCAGCAAAAGCCGGATGCTGAAAAAGTCTCGGCTTATGAATGTGGGTTTGAGCCCTTTGATGACGCCCGTCACAAGTTCGATGTGCGCTTTTATTTGGTGGCGATTCTTTTCATTATTTTTGATTTGGAAGTCGCATTCTTGTTCCCCTGGGCAGTAAGCCTTGGGTCGATAGGTGTCTTCGGATTCTGGTCGATGATGGTGTTTTTGGGAATTCTGACCATCGGATTCATATACGAATGGCGCAAAGGAGCGTTGGAATGGGAGTAACTAGCAACTCGGATTCGGCACTGTTAAGCCAGCCGTTGCAGCCCGGCCCGGACCAAGACCTGATCTTGCGTCAAGCCATGGGTGAGTTGAATGACAAAGGCTTTCTGATCTCGAGTGTTGATAAAGTCGTCAACTGGGCGCGTACAGGGTCCCTGTGGCCAATGACGTTTGGCTTGGCTTGCTGTGCTGTGGAAATGATCCATGCTTATATGCCGCGCTATGACTTAGACAGATTTGGTGTCGTCCCTCGACCAAGCCCGCGCCAATCGGACCTGATTATTGTCTCAGGCACGCTGACCAACAAAATGGCACCCGCCTTCCGCAAGGTTTATGACCAAATGGCGGAGCCCCGGTGGGTGATTTCCATGGGAAGCTGCGCCAATGGCGGTGGCTACTATCATTATTCATACTCTGTAGTTCGTGGCTGCGACCGGATTGTCCCGGTTGATATTTATGTTCCCGGGTGTCCACCAACGGCTGAAGCTTTGGTTTACGGCGTGCTTCAACTGCAAAAAAAGATTCGCCGTACCGGCACCTTGTGGCGTTGAATTGAACGATAAAGGTAGGGCTTCACATCATCATGAATGAAGCGATGCAGGACTTAGGCGATTTGATCGCTGATAGCTTGGGCGATGCCATCACCAAGACAGAGGTCGTGCGTGATCAGCTGATCGTTCACACAACCCATGCTGAGATTATAAAGGTCCTGACCGTGTTGCGCGACCATGGTAATTTTGGATTTGAACAGTTGATGGATATTACCGCCGTTGATTACCCCGAGCGCGATGAGCGGTTTGAAATTGTCTACAACATGCTGAGTTTGTCTCAAAATCAACGGGTCCGCATCAAATTAACGACGGACGAAGACACGCCCGTTCCGTCGGCCACCCAGGTCTTTAGCGCGGCCGGTTGGTTTGAACGGGAGGTTTGGGACTTATTTGGTGTGCCGTTCTCAGAGCACCCTGATCTGCGCCGCATCATGACCGATTATGGGTTTGAAGGTCATCCGTTGCGTAAAGACTTTCCCCTAACGGGCTATGTCGAAGTGCGCTATGACGATGAGCAAAAGCGCGTTGTCTATGAACCCGTAAAGCTGGCCCAAGAATTCCGCACGTTTGATTTTATGAGTCCCTGGGAAGGCGTGCAGCGTCAATTGCCCGGCGATGAGAAAGCCGAACCGTCCAACCCGGATGAGGCCAAGGCGTAAAATAATGGCTGAAACCCAAATCAAGAATTTCAATCTAAACTTTGGTCCACAGCACCCAGCGGCGCACGGCGTGCTACGCTTGGTTTTAGAAATGGACGGTGAGATCGTTGAGCGCGCCGATCCCCACATTGGACTGCTTCATCGCGGCACAGAAAAACTGATCGAATACAAAACGTACCTGCAAGCGGTGCCTTACTTTGACCGCTTGGACTACGTGGCCCCACAAAATCAAGAGCATGCCTTCGCTTTGGCTACGGAAAAGCTATTGGGTATCGAGGCGCCGCCGCGCGGTCAGTACATTCGTGTTCTGTACGCTGAGATTGGTCGCATTTTGAACCATTTGTTGAACCTAACGGCCTACGCGATGGACGTGGGTGCGATGACACCGATGTTCTGGGCATTCGAAGAACGCGAACGCCTGATGGAATTCTGCGAACGCATCTCTGGCGCCCGGCTTCACATGGCGTTTTTCCGCCCCGGTGGTGTTGCCGCTGACATGCCTGCGGGCCTCGCCGATGATATTGGTGAATGGGTTGAGGCGTTTCCAAGCTTCTTAGGCGACTTTGAACACCTGCTGACGGAAAATCGTATCTTTAAGCAACGTACCGTTGATATTGGCGTTGTGACACGCGAACAAGCCCTTGATTGGGGTTTCTCTGGTCCAAACCTGCGCGCGTCTGGCGTTGCCTGGGATTTGCGCAAAGCGCAGCCCTATGACGTTTATGACGAGATGGATTTCGATATTCCTGTTGGTAAAGCAGGGGACTGTTTTGATCGTTACCTCATTCGCGTGATTGAAATGCGCGAAAGCCTGAAGATCATGCGGCAATGCCTGGATAAAATGCCTGGTGGTCCCGTGAAAACGGATGACCGTAAGATTGCACCGCCACCGCGTGCGGAAATGAAGCAGTCTATGGAAGCCCTGATTCACCACTTCAAGCTATACACCGAAGGCTACCATGTGCCTGCTGGTGAAGTGTATTGCGCTGTCGAAGCCCCGAAGGGGGAGTTTGCTGTCTATCTGGTATCCGATGGAGGCAATAAACCATATCGTTGCAAAATTCGCGCACCGGGTTTTGCCCACTTACAGGCCTGCGAGATGATGTCCAAGGGACACATGCTGGCAGATGTTGTGGCGAACATTGGTTCCGTTGATGTGGTTTTTGGAGAGATTGATCGATGAGCGGCGTTGAACACATGCCCCAGCGTCCTGGCTTCGAAGACTTCCAGCCAGAGTCCTTCGTGTTTACTGACGCGAATATGGCAGCCGCTGACAAAATTATCACCAAATATCCCGATCACTTTAGATCTGCTGCGGTTATGCCATTGTTGGATATTGCGCAGCGTCAAAACGATGGTTGGTTACCCCGTGCCGCCATGGATATGATTGCCGATCTTCTGGGAATGCCAAAGATTCGCGTTTACGAGGTCTCGACCTTTTATACCATGTACAATTTGAAACCGATGGGTCGGCACTTTGTGCAGGTGTGCACGAACCTTCCGTGCTGGTTGCGCGGTTCTGAAGACGTTGTGAAGACGTGCAAAGAGCAACTGGGCGTCGGTAATGGTGAAACCACCGAAGACGGCCTGTTTTCGTATCTAGAGGTTGAATGCCTTGGTGCCTGTGTGAACGCGCCGATGATGCAAATTGGCGACGATTTTTTTGAAGATCTTGATGCGGCATCGACCAAATCTGTGTTGGACGCCTTAGCCAATGGCGAACAGCCAAAGCCCGGCCCGCAGAATGGTCGGAAAGGGTGCGAGCCTGCAACCGGTCTGACGTGTTTGACCGGCGACGTGCGCGCGCTGAAAGATTTAAAGGCGGTCGCTGATCGCACCCCAAAAGAAAAGGCTGCGGCTGATGGAGAGGCAAAGTAATCATGCTCCAAGATAAAGACCGCATCTTTACCAACTTGTACGGGTTTGATGACCCGTTCCTCGAAGGTGCCCAAGCACGTGGCGATTGGGATGGCACGAAAGCCCTGATCGAATTGGGCCGCGATACCATTATTAACGACATCAAATCGTCTGGCTTACGCGGTCGCGGCGGCGCCGGATTCTCGACCGGCATGAAATGGTCGTTTATGCCGAAGGAAGTCGGTGATCGTCCGCATTACTTGGTGATCAACGCCGACGAAGGCGAGCCCGGCACCTGCAAAGACCGTGAGATCATGCGCAACGATCCGCACAAGCTGATTGAAGGCGCGCTGGTTGCGTGCGTTGCCATGCAGAGCCATGCGGCTTATTGCTATGTGCGTGGTGAGTTTTACCGCGAGGCAGAAAACCTGCAACGCGCTGTAGACGAAGCCTACGCAGCGGGTCTGATCGGCCCCAATGCCTGCGGATCCGGATGGGCCTTTGATTTCTACGTGCACTTGGGCGCTGGTGCTTACATCTGCGGTGAAGAAACTGCGTTGATCGAAAGCCTCGAAGGCAAAAAAGGCCAGCCACGCTTGAAGCCGCCGTTCCCGGCTGGTGTCGGTGTTTTTGGCTGTCCGACGACCGTGAACAACGTTGAGAGCATCGCCGTTGTTCCAGAAATTTTGCGCCGCGGTTCAGAATGGTTTGCCGGTTTGGGTCGCCCCAACAACACGGGCAGCAAGCTGTTCAATATCTCTGGTCACGTCAATACGCCGGTCACGGTTGAAGAAGAGATGGGCATTCCGCTGAAAGAGTTGATCGAAAAACATGCCGGTGGCGTGCGCGGCGGCTGGGATAACCTGCTGGCTGTTATTCCTGGTGGTGCCTCTGTTCCCGTCTTGCCGAAAGAGATTTGTGAAACGGTCTTGATGGACTTTGATAGCTTGCGAGAGCAGCGATCAGGGCTAGGAACCGCAGCCGTTATGGTCATGGATAAATCGACCGACGTGGTTAAAGCCATTGCTCGGCTGTCCGCCTTTTACAAACACGAAAGCTGCGGTCAGTGCACGCCATGCCGCGAAGGCACCGGCTGGATGTGGCGCGTGATGGAGCGCTTGGTTCGTGGCGATGCCCGGGTTGAAGAGATCGACATCTTGGAAGAAGTAACGCGCCAAGTTGAAGGTCACACAATTTGCGCCCTGGGCGATGCCGCCGCATGGCCGATCCAAGGCCTTATCCGGCATTTTCGCCCAGAATTGGAACGCCGTATTAATGAACGTCAGGCGTCCTCGCCTGTCGCTGCTGAATAAGTAAGTTAGGTCGAGAGACGGACACCCTGACATGCCGAAGCTGACCATTGATGGAACTGAAGTTGAGGTTGAAGCCGGACTGACCGTGCTGCAAGCCTGTGAAGCTGCGGGTAAAGAAATCCCTCGTTTCTGTTTCCATGAGCGTTTGTCCATCGCGGGCAATTGCCGCATGTGCTTGGTTGGCATGGAACGCTCACCTAAGCCTATCGCGTCGTGCGCGATGCCTGCCGGCGAAGGCATGGTCATCTATACGGATACGCCCGAAGTGCTAAAAATGCGCCGGGGCGTGATGGAATTCTTGTTAATCAATCACCCACTGGACTGCCCGATCTGCGATCAGGGTGGTGAGTGTGATTTGCAAGATCAAGCCATGGGCTATGGCTTTGATCGGGGTCGGTTTGCCGAAAACAAACGCTCGGTCAAAGATAAATACATGGGGCCGTTGATCAAAACCATCATGACACGCTGCATCCACTGCACGCGGTGCATTCGGTTCGCGACAGAAATTGCTGGCGTTCCAGAACTCGGCGCAACGGGGCGCGGCGAAAACATGGAAGTCGGTACGTACATCGAGGGCGCGCTGTCGAGCGAGCTTTCCGGCAACATGATTGATTTGTGCCCGGTCGGGGCGCTGACCTCAAAACCCTATGCCTATAACGCCCGTCCTTGGGAGTTGAAGAAGACTGAGTCCGTCGACATTACCGACGCTGTGGGCTCTAACATTCGCGTTGACGTCCGCGGCGATGCTGTCTTGCGGGTTTTGCCTCGCCTAAATGAAGACGTGAACGAAGAATGGATTTCCGACAAAGCACGCTTTTCCTGTGATGGCTTGGCCCGTCAACGGTTGGACCGTCCCTACATTCGCACCAACGGCAAACTTCAGCCCGCTGAATGGGATGATGCCTTTGCAGAGATCGCGCATGCGATCAAAGGCGTTCCGGGTAGTAAAATTGGTGCCCTTGCTGGCAACCTAACCGACGCGGAATCGATGTTCGCCCTGAAGGCTTTAATGGCCGCTATGGCTTCAGAAAACATTGATTGCCGAATTGATGGTGCGGCTATCGATCCGTCAAACCGTGCAGGCTATTTGTTCAACACGACCATCGCTGGCATTGAGCAAGCGGATGCCTGTTTGATTATTGGATCGAACCCGCGCGTTGAAGCCGCTGTTTTGAATGCCCGACTGCGGAAACGCTGGGCGATGTCAGAATTTCCCGTTGGCATGATCGGTGAAGCCGTCGATTTGACGTTCCCTTATCAACATTTGGGCAATGGTCCTGATACGTTGGAAGCCGTGGCATCGGGTAAGCATGATTTTGCAAAGATTTTGAAAGACGCAAAACGCCCGATGTTGATCATCGGTCAAGGCGCACTAACCCGCGCCGATGGCGCGGCGATCTTAGCAATGGCGCGCGATGTCGCCGAAGATTTTGGTATGATCGATGTGGATGCCGGTTGGAACGGCTTCAATATGCTTCACACCGCAGCAGCCCGCGTGGCCGGGCTTGATCTTGGCTTCGTGCCCGGTGAGGGCGCACTGGGTACGTCCGACATACTAGGTGGTGCATGTGATGTAGTTTACCTACTGGGTGCAGATGATGCGGACCTAAGCGGTCTCGAAAAACCATTTGTGATCTATCAAGGTCATCACGGCGATGCCGGGGCACACGTTGCCGATGTCATTTTACCGGGCGCCGCCTACACAGAAAAATCTGGCACCTACCTGAACACCGAAGGTCGCACGCAGATTACGCGGCTAGCTGCATACCCACCGGGTGACGCCCGTGAAGATTGGACCATCATTCGCGCCTTGTCAGATGTTCTGGGTCATACGTTGCCGTACAACTCGCTCGGCGATCTACGCGCTCATATGGCAAAAGCCGCCCCGCATATGCTCGCCCTGGATCAGGTCGCGCCTGCGACGTGGGGGTCGTTCGGGGTGAAAGGTGCGATGAATACGGCAGACTTTGTTTCTGCGGTACCAAACTTCTATATGACCGACGCCATTGGCCGTGCGTCCGAAACCATGGCAGAGTGCGCGGGGCTTTTCTTAAGCGGCGACGCTACCAAAACCGGCACGGACGGGTAGGGCGCGACGATGCAAGAATTCTTTTTTGATACCATCTGGCCAACACTCTGGACCATCATCAAGATTTTGGTGATCGTGGTACCCATTTTGTTGTCGGTTGCCTATTTGACCTATGCGGAACGCAAAGTTATTGGCGCGATGCAGTTACGCCGTGGTCCAAACGTGGTTGGCCCGTTGGGCCTGTTGCAACCGATTGCCGACGCTCTAAAATTGTTTACGAAGGAAACGATTATTCCTTCCGGTGCGAACCGAATAGTTTTTATCTTGGCACCGGCCGTGACGTTTATTCTCGCCCTGGTTGCCTGGGCTGTTATTCCCTTTGGCGAAGGCTTGGTCTTATCTGACATCAACGTCGGTATTTTGTATCTGTTCGCAATTTCGTCACTGGGGGTCTATGGTATTTTGATGGCCGGGTGGGCGTCGAATTCTCGCTATGCGTTCTTGGGCGCGATGCGGTCAGCGGCGCAGATGGTTTCGTACGAAGTCAGCATGGGCTTTATCATGATTACCGTGCTGCTGTGCGTCGGGTCTTTGAATCTTTCTGACATTGTGCGCGCGCAACAAGAATCAACGTGGTTCATTATTCCTCTGTTTCCCATGGCTGTGATTTTCTTCATCTCAACGTTGGCAGAAACAAACCGCCATCCGTTTGATTTGCCTGAAGCCGAAGCCGAACTGGTTGCCGGCTATAACGTTGAATACTCCGCTATGACCTTCGCTTTGTTTTTCTTGGGCGAATACGCAAACATGATTTTGATGTCAGCGATGACAGCAGTGTTGTTCTTGGGTGGATGGCTGCCGCCGGTCGATATCGCGCCGTTTAACTGGGTCCCTGGCCCAATTTGGTTGGCACTGAAAATTGCGTTCTGTTTGTTTATCTTTATTTGGATCCGGGTAACCTTCCCACGGTATCGGTATGACCAACTGATGCGTTTGGGCTGGAAAGTATTTTTGCCGATTTCGTTGGCGTCGGTCGCCATCGTTGGCGGTATTTTGGTCGCGTTTGATATGGCACCGGTTTTGTATTGATGAGCCGGAAATAGGAGCCAAACATGGGATTTCTAGATCGAGGTGCACGCGCGTTTTTGCTGACAGAGCTTGTCTCTGGCATGTCGCTGACGCTGCGGTACTTCTTCCGCGCCAAGGTCACGGTAAACTATCCGTACGAAAAAAGTCCGCTCAGCCCGCGGTTTCGGGGCGAGCATGCCTTACGTCGCTACGCGAACGGTGAAGAGCGTTGTATTGCCTGTAAATTGTGCGAAGCGGTTTGTCCCGCTCAGGCTATTACTATTGAAGCCGAACCACGCGACGATGGATCGCGCCGCACCACGCGCTACGACATTGATATGGTCAAATGCATTTATTGCGGCTTGTGCGAAGAAGCCTGTCCTGTGGATGCCATCGTTGAAGGGCCGAACTTTGAATTTGCGACAGAGACGCGCGAAGAACTGCTTTACGACAAAGATAAACTTCTGGCGAATGGCGACCGTTGGGAAACGGAATTGGCGAAACGCCTAGAATTGAACGCCCCTTACCGTTAATCGGCGGTAAGGTTAAGACATATTTTTGGGGGACTGGGGACGAATGCGGATTAACAAAGCAAACAGGGCGCAGCAGCGCCAAGGCGGCGTTTTGTGATTGAAGGGTTGGCCTTTTATCTGTTCGCGTCTGTAACCGTGGCGTCGGCTGTGATGGTAATCTCGGCCCGCAACCCGGTGCATTCTGTGCTGTTTTTGATTTTGGCGTTCTTCAATTCAGCCGCGCTGTTTGTGCTGTTGGGTGCTGAGTTTTTAGCCATGATTTTGGTCGTTGTTTACGTTGGCGCTGTGGCTGTTCTGTTCATGTTTGTCGTTATGATGCTCGACATTAATTTCGTCGAAATGCGGCAAGGATTCTTACAGTACCTGCCTGTTGGTGCCCTGATCGGATTGATTCTTCTGGTCGAGCTGATCATCGTTTTAGGGGGATTGCATTTGTCCCCCGAGGCCGCCGCAACAGCCGTTGCAGCGCCCATGCCGGATGGTATTCCAAATACCCACGCGATTGGACGGATTCTCTACACCGATTACATTTATCTGTTCCAGGCCGCCGGTTTTGTTCTGCTGGTGGCGATGATCGGTGCCATCGTCCTAACCCATCGCCAACGCGTTGGTGTCAAAAAACAAGTAATCGCCGATCAGCTTGCGCGTCGTCCAGAAGAGACGATTGAAATTCGCAAAGTTGAGAGCGGAAAGGGATTGGGATAATGTTAGAGATTACTCTGGCCCACTACCTGACGCTTGCCGCCATTCTGTTCACTTTGGGCATTTTCGGCATTTTCCTAAACCGAAAAAATGTCATCATCATTTTGATGTCTATCGAACTAATGCTACTGGCCGTTAACATCAACTTGGTCGCGTTTTCCGCAGAGATGGGCGACCTTGTTGGCCAAATTTTCGCGATGTTTATTTTGACCGTTGCGGCGGCAGAGGCCGCCGTTGGTCTCGCAATCCTGGTTATCTTCTTCCGTGTTCGCGGCTCTATCGCCGTTGAAGACATCAACATGATGAAGGGCTAGGGGGCGAACATGGAAACTCTTGTCGTCACCCTCCCGCTTGTTGGCGCGTTGCTGACAGGTCTGATTGCCTTTTGGCGTCACGGCGCGACCAAAGAAGCGTCGCACCGCATGGACATGATGGCCTGCTGGGTGACTTGTCTGTTGATGGTAGGGTCTATGCTTGCGGCCATCGCTATCTTTGTTGATGTCGGCCTGAACGGAAATGCACGCACCACCGAATTGTTCACCTGGATCGATTCCGGCACTTTAGAGGTTTCGTGGGCGTTGAAGGTTGATACCCTGACCTCCGTGATGATGATTGTCGTAACCGTCGTTTCGACCATGGTTCATATCTATTCCATCGGATACATGCACCACGATCAACACGTGCCACGGTTTATGGCGTATCTCAGCCTGTTCACCTTCTTTATGCTGATGCTGATTACGGCCGATAACTTGGTTCAGATGTTCTTCGGGTGGGAAGGCGTTGGCCTCGCGTCGTATTTGTTAATTGGTTTTTGGTACAAAAAGCCTTCCGCGAATGCCGCTGCGATCAAAGCGTTTGTCGTCAACCGTGTGGGTGATTTTGGCTTTGTACTTGGTATTTTCGCCGTCTACGTGATGTTCGACAGCATCCATTTGGATACCATCTTCGCCGCTGCACCGGCGATGAAGGATGCGACCATGATGGTCTTTGGGTTTGAATTCCACGCGCTGACCGTGACGTGTTTGTTGTTGTTTGTTGGTGCGATGGGCAAATCGGCGCAGTTGGGTCTTCACACCTGGTTGCCAGATGCCATGGAAGGCCCCACGCCTGTCTCTGCCCTTATTCACGCCGCAACGATGGTGACCGCCGGTGTGTTCATGGTCGCCCGTTTGTCCCCATTGTTTGAATTCTCAGACGTTGCCCTGGCGACCGTTACCATTGTGGGCGCAACCACCTGTTTCTTTGCCGCGACGGTCGGCTGCGTGCAAAACGATATTAAGCGCGTGATCGCGTATTCAACCTGTTCGCAGTTGGGTTACATGTTCTTTGCCGCTGGCGTTTCGGCCTATGGGGCCAGCATGTTCCACCTAATGACCCACGGGTTTTTCAAAGCGCTGCTATTCTTGGGCGCTGGCTCCGTCATTCACGCCATGTCTGACGAACAAGATATGCGCAAGATGGGCGGCATTTGGAAGGCTATTCCGATCACTTATTGTTTGATGTGGATTGGCTCTCTGGCTTTGGTTGGTATCCCACCGTTTGCCGGATTCTATTCGAAAGATATCGTCCTTGAAGCGGCCTATGCAGCCCATACCGGTGTTGGCACCTATGCCTTCTGGTTGGGTATTGGTGCCGCGTTCATGACCGCCTTTTATTCGTGGCGTCTGATTATCATGACATTCCACGGCAAGCCTCGATGCGATGAGAAAACGCTCGCCCACGTGCACGAAAGCCCGTTCGTGATGATCGCACCCCTGTTTGTTTTGGCCGCAGGTTCCGTGTTTGCTGGTTATGCCATGTATGACTTCTTTGTTGGCGACAAGTATGCTGACTTCTGGAATGGTGCGTTGTTGGTGTTGCCGGAACATCCGGCGCTGATTAACGCGCATCATGTGCCGACCTGGGTGAAACTTGCCCCACTGGTTGTCGGCGCTGCGGGCATTTCGTTGGCCTACTTCCTTTATATGTTCCGCCCCGACCTTCCGGCCAAGATCGCCACACGTTTCCAAGGTCTGTATCAGTTCTTGCTGAACAAATGGTACTTCGACGAGTTGTATGATCGCATTTTTGTCCGCCCTTGTTTTTACCTCGGTAAGAACCTCTGGAAGACCGGCGATGGCACCATCATTGATGGCTTGGGTCCGGACGGGGTTTCTGCCTCAGTTAAGATTCTGGCGCGCCGCATCGCCGGGCTGCAATCGGGTTATCTCTATCACTATGCATTCGCCATGCTGACGGGCATTGTTCTGCTCGCCAGTTGGTTCGTGTTGAGCCATTGAGGACCGATAAGATATGACGGATTTTCCGGTCCTAACCCTTTTGATTGCACTGCCCCTGGTCGGTGCGTTGCTCGCGATGACCATTCGCGGCGAAGAGGCGATTGTTGCCCGCAATGCACGATGGGTTGCGCTGTGGACAACGGGTGTCACCTTCCTAGTTTCACTGTTCTTGTGGTTTAATTTCGACCCAAGCACCTCTGATTTCCAGTTCGTTGATCGCGCAGAATGGATGCCGTCGTATGGCATCAACTATCATGTCGGAATCGATGGCATCTCGGTGTTGTTCGTTCTGCTGACGACGTTGCTGACGCCGCTCTGTGTTTTGGCGAGTTGGGAATCGATTAAAGACCGGGTCAAAGAATACATGATCGCTTTCCTGATTTTGGAAAGCATGATGATCGGGATGTTCGTTGCCCTTGATCTGTTCATTTTTTACATCTTCTTCGAAGCTGTCTTGATTCCGATGTTTATCATCATCGGCGTATGGGGCGGTCCGCGCCGGATTTACGCCGCCTTCAAAATGTTCCTCTACACGTTGTTGGGGTCGGTCTTGATGCTGTTGGCCATGATGGCGATGTATGTCGAAGCGGGTACAGCCGATATTCCAACACTTTTGACTTTCCGTTTCCCCATTGAGATGCAGCCCTGGCTCTGGTTAGCGTTTTTTGCCTCATTCGCGGTGAAAGTACCAATGTGGCCTGTGCATACGTGGCTGCCCGATGCCCACGTTGAGGCACCAACGGCGGGGTCTGTCATTTTGGCAGGCGTTTTGCTGAAGTTTGGTGGCTACGGTCTGTTGCGATTCTCATTACCAATGTTTCCAGAAGCCAGCGTGATGTTCACGCCCTTGGTCTTCACGCTTTCTATTATTGCTGTGATCTATACGTCGCTAGTCGCACTGGCCCAAGAAGACATGAAGAAGCTGATTGCTTATTCATCCGTCGCACACATGGGCTTCGTCACCATCGGTGCCTTCACCATGACTATACAGGGGATTGAAGGTGCCATTTATCAGATGCTGAGCCACGGCATTGTGTCTGCGGCCTTATTCCTGATCGTTGGCGTTATCTATGATCGAATCCATTCGCGTGAGATCGACGTCTATGGCGGCTTGGTCGAAAGAATGCCGAAGTACGCCATCATCTTTATGTTGTTCATGATGGCGTCTGTTGGGCTCCCCGGTACCGGTGGGTTTGTTGGTGAATTCTTGGTCCTTGTCGGCGCCTTCCAAGCCAATACATGGGTTGCCGCTTTGGCTGCTATCGGCGTGATATTGGGTGCCGCTTATATGCTGTATCTCTATCGCCGCGTGGTTTTCGGCGCTTTAACCAAAGAGAATTTGCTGCGCATCAAAGATATGAGTCGCCGCGAAATGTTGGTGTTTGCGCCCCTGGTTATTTTGACGATTTGGATGGGTGTGTACCCGTCGTCGTTCCTCGACATGATGCATGTATCAGTCGAAAACTTGTTAGATGGTGTTCGGATGGCCTTGGCCGAGTCCGGCACTTTGGCCGCGCAGTGAGGCCGGGAGAGACACGATGGACCTAACACCCAGCTTAGTTGTCGCTCTGCCTGAACTATTCATCGCCGTTACAATCATGGCGTTGCTGATGCTTGGCGTTTTTCAGAAAACCGGAACGCAGGATAGCGCCGTCGACTCATTACGCTTGGTTTCAAATCTGAGCGTCGGCGCGTTTATTCTTGCTGGTGTTTTACTATGGCGTCTCGGCGGCGAGCACCTGATTGCCTTCAACGGACTTTTCCTCAGTGATCCGTTTGCCGTCTTCACGAAGGTACTCATCTTAATTGCTGGTGCCTTAGGCATTATCATGTCGCAAGATTATTTGGAGCGGCACGGCGTCGCCCGGTTCGAATTTCCAATTCTGATGATGTTTGCCGTTCTCGGCATGATGTTGATGGTGTCGGCGAACGACATGATGTCGCTTTATATGGGCCTGGAAATGCAGAGCCTGTCGCTTTACGTGATTGCGGCGATCCGGCGGGAAGATCAACGGTCGACCGAAGCCGGATTGAAGTACTTCGTTTTAGGCGCGCTCGCATCTGGCATGCTGCTCTATGGCATGTCGTTGATCTATGGATTCACCGGGTCGACGAGTTTTGAAACTATTGCAACCGTTCTGGCCGCTGGTGCAGGCGAAGGTGGACCATCGCTTGGTATCATTTTCGGCATCGTGTTTATCATTGCCGGTTTGGCCTTCAAGGTATCTGCCGTTCCGTTCCATATGTGGACACCAGATGTTTACGAAGGCGCGCCAACGCCCGTGACAGCGTTCTTTGCCATTGCGCCAAAAATTGCTGCACTGGCTTTGTTCATTCGCGTTATGGTCGGCCCGTTTGCAGAACTTGTCGATCAGTGGCAACAGATCATCATCGCCATTTCTGTGTTGTCGATGATCTTGGGGGCCTTTGCGGCCATCAATCAAAGCAATATTAAACGCCTGATGGCGTATAGTTCTATCGGCCACGTGGGCTATGCGCTTATTGGTCTCGCTGCTGGCACGGAAGACGGTATTCGCGGCATCCTGATTTATCTCGGCATTTACTTGTTCATGAATGCAGGGACATTCGCGTGCATCTTATCTATGAAGCGCGGCGATCAGATGGTTGAAGATATTTCTGATTTATCCGGGTTATCAAAGACGCACCCGATGATGGCTCTGGCGCTGGCTATCTTTATGTTTTCCATGGCGGGCATTCCGCCCTTGGCAGGATTCTTCGGTAAACTTTATGTCTTTATGGCAGCCATTGAGTCAGGGCTCTATATCCTTGCCGTGATTGGCGTGGTTTCCAGTGTGGTTGGCGCTTTCTATTACCTTCGTATTGTCAAGGTGATGTACTTCGACACAAACGAGGAGACACTGGATAAACCACTGACCAAGCCTTTGGCGGCGGTGATTGGTCTGAGTGGCATCATTATTGTCTTCTTTTTCTTGTATCCAAACCCCCTAATTGACGGTGCGGCTGGGGCAGCGGCGGCGCTGTTCGCCGGCTAATTCCGATATGGCAAAAGGTCCAGCCCTGCCGACCGCGTACAATGTGGTTATCCTTGATGAATGCGGAAGCACCAATGACGAGGCAAAGCGCCTCGCGTTATTGGGCGAAGAAGAAACACCTGACGGCACTTTGGTCTGGGCCAAATCACAGACAGCGGGCAGGGGGCGGCGCGGACGAATATGGGAATCGGCGCCAGGCAATCTCTTCTTCTCGCTCGTACTCCGACCCGAAGTTCCCCTAGCACGCGCGGCAGAACTTGGGTTTGTCGCCGCACTAGCGCTTTATGACGCTCTGGGCAGCACCATTGCACCAGGCCATCAAGCGTACTGCAAATGGCCGAATGATGTTCTCTTGAATAAGTCTAAAGTCGCCGGAATGCTTATGGAAACTTCAGGGGCGACGGGAAATGCGCCCGCTGAATGGGTCATTCTTGGTATCGGTGTCAATATCGTATGGGCACCCTCAGATACAGAATTCCCCGCAACCTGTTTGCGCGAAGAAGGCATCGAAGACGTTGATGCCCAATTGATGCTTGAGGCCTTTGGGCGCCATTTTCTTCAGTGGGTGCAAAGATGGCTCGACGATGGTTTTGATCCAATTCGTCAAAACTGGTTGTGGCGCGCCTACGGCAAAGGCGAAATGCTTCACGCCCGTGTCGGATCAAATGAATGGACCGGCACTTTCACCGACATCGACGAAACAGGCGCACTACGCATCGAGACCGAAAGCGGCACAAAAACCATCGCTGCCGGCGATGTGCTTTTTGATATATAGGGGCTAGAAGATCGATGCTGCTTGCCATTGATACGGGCAATACGGAAACGGTGTTTGCCGTTTTTGCCAAAGATGACACCCTCATTGGTGAGTGGCGTATTTCGACGAAACCACAAAGGACTGCTGATGAATACGCCGTGTGGTTAACGCATCTGATGACGTTAAAGGATATCAATCGTTTAGATTTCTCAGCGGCAATTATCTCGTCTGTTGTTCCGGCGACTCTTTTCAATCTGAAAAAATTGTGTCGAACCTATTTCAATATTGATCCGCTTATTGTCGGCGAGAGTACGGTTAATCTTGGCATGCGGGTCTTAATAGATCAGCCCGCAGAGGTGGGGGCTGATCGCCTTGTCAATTCAATTGCTGCCTACAAAGCGTATGGCGGACCACTTATTATCGTCGATTTTGGAACGGCGACCACCTTTGATGTTATCGACGCGGGTGGCAACTATCGTGGCGGCGTGATTGCACCGGGCGTTAATTTGTCGGTAGAAGCCCTTCATATGGCTGCCGCGAAACTTCCGCGCGTTGCTATTACGAAGCCGGACAAGGTTATTGGAACCAATACGGTCGGCGCGATTCAATCTGGAGTATTTTGGGGCTATGTTAGCATGATTGAAGGTATGATTGGTCGCATCCGATCTGAATTTGGCAGCGACTTGCGCGTCGTCGCGACGGGTGGCCTTGCTGCCTTATTTGAAGGATCTATTCCAGATTTTGACCATGTTGATCCTAACCTAACGCTTAGCGGTTTGCTTCACATTCACAGATTAAACGGCCGTTCTCAGTGAGTAAGAAAACCCCAAACCTTTTGTTCGTTCCCTTAGGGGGATCGAACGAAATCGGCATGAACCTAAACCTGTATGGCTATGGACCACCGGGCCATGAAAAATGGATCATGGTCGACTTTGGAATCACGTTTCCAGATAGCCGGTATCCCGGCGTCGACATTATCACGCCAGATCCCACCTTCATCGAAGAACGCAAAGATGACCTCTTGGGCCTTGTCATCACCCATGCTCATGAAGATCACCTCGGTGCCATGCCGCATTTATGGCAGCGACTGAAATGTCCGGTCTATGCAACGCCATTTGCCGCCGCTGTTCTTGGCAACAAGGCCGCCGAAGCAGTAGGAGATTGGTCTGCCCATCTAACGACCGTTCCACTGGGCGAGCGGGTTTCACTGGGCCCTTTTGATATCGACTTTGTCGGCTTAACCCATTCTATTCCAGAGCCGAACGGCCTCGCCATCCACACCCCCTTAGGAACCATCTTTCATACCGGAGATTGGAAGTTTGATCCCGACCCCGTGATTGGAGCCTCAACGGACTATGCCGCGTTGCAAAAGCTTGGCGATGACGGTGTTTTGGCCATGGTTGGCGATTCGACCAACGTTTTCACAGAGGGAACATCCGGCTCGGAAGGTGTCATTGCAGCAAACCTTGTTGAGCTGATTAAGAATGCATCTGGCCGGGTTGTTGTTGCGTGTTTTGCCTCGAATGTCGCGCGCATTGAAACCATTACCAGTGCGGCAGAGGCGACAGGACGTTCTGTCGTCCTCGCTGGCCGCTCTTTAAAACGCATGATATCTGCTGCCCGCGCAACAGGCTACTTGGATAAGAAGTCGTCTTACTTAATGGAAGAAGACGGCAAACACTTACCACGCGACAATACCTTAATTATTGCGACAGGGTCACAGGGAGAACCCCGATCCGCATTAGCCAGAATGGCTGCGCAAGATCATCCTCGCTTGGCCTTGTCGCCCGGCGATACGGTAATTTTCTCGTCCCGCATCATTCCAGGTAATGAAACCGAAGTCGGTCGCATGCACAATGACTTGGTGCGAGCAGGGGTGAAGGTACTGACCTGGCGCGATGCAGATATTCACGTGTCTGGCCACCCAGCACGCGATGAGCTTGAACGCATGTATCAGATCATGCGTCCAAAAATTGCTATTCCTGTACATGGCGAGGTCCGCCACCTTACAGAGCACGCGGCTCTGGCAAAGGAATGCCAAGTCCCAGAAGCCATCGTGCCGTCTAATGGAGCTGTTATTCGTTTAGCCCCAGGCCCGGCTGAAACGATTGACCATGTTCGATCCGGCTATTTATTCAAAGAAGGGAATCGTCTGGTCCCCGCAGAAAGTGGACTCATCCGAAGCCGCATGAAGGCGATCTTTAATGGCTTGGCCGTCGTCACTGCTGTCATTGATGACAAAGGAAGATTGGCAGAAGACATTCAACTGTTTACCAGCGGTCTCCTTGATGAAAGCGAAACAGATATTGAAGACCGTGTTGCCGATGCCATTGAATTGGCTTTAACGACGGCCTCCAAGCGGGTTTTGAACGAAGAGGCCGCTTTAAGTGATCACTTACGACTGGCCGTGCGTCGGTGCTTGCAAGATGCCGTTGGAAAAAAGGCCGTCGTCACCCTACATCTTGTCTATGTTGAATAATGACCCGTTTGTTGTGCAAAGGATACGATTATGATTGGAAGACTGAACCACGTTGCGATTGCCGTTCCAGACCTGGACGCTGCCGAAAAAACTTACCGCGACATCCTAGGCGGGACCGTTTCTGATCGCATCGACGAGCCCGACCACGGTGTAACCGTCGTTTTTGTTGAATTGCCCAACACCAAGATCGAACTACTTTATCCGTTGGGTGAGGCATCGCCCATCGCCGGATTTCTTGAAAAAAACCCGTCGGGCGGAATGCATCATGTATGCTACGAAGTTGATGATATCATGGTTGCACGCAACAAGATGATTGAAACAGGGGCGCGGGTATTAGGCAGTGGCGAGCCAAAAATTGGCGCACACGGAAAGCCCGTCTTGTTTTTGCATCCCAAAGATTTTTGCGGAACCCTCATTGAACTAGAGCAGGTTTAATTGGTATGACACTCTTCACAGGTCTTGCTGTTTATATCATCATTTGGTGGATGATTTTCTTCATGGTCCTACCCATCGGTGCCCGCAATAAGATTTCAGATGCTGACGTTGCCGAGGGTCAGTTTCCCGGTGCCCCGGCAAAACCAATGATGAAAATGAAGGTTCTGCTGTGTTCAGGAATTTCCGCTGTTTTGTACGGTATTTTTCATTGGGCATGGGAATCGGGATATTTGGCGATCATTCCAGCGACACCGCAATAAAACAGCGATTAAAAATGAAAGCGGCAGGCCCGTTACCGAACCTGCCCCTCAAGAATAGCACTTTGTGCTGATTTTTATTTGAAGCGTCCTCATTAATTGAGGATCTAACCTTTCCTCTCAAAAACCCCGGGCCATTAAAAGCCTTCGTTGGTTGGCAAGTATGTAGCGCACTCGTGTAACAAGGTCACGAAAAAATCGCAATTTTGCCCAAGTTCTGGGTAAAATAGTGAATTCGCGTCTTCAAACGGACACTGACGCACATGAAGCACGAGGAAATGGTGTGAAACGATCACTCAGTATGCTCTTAACGTTGCCGGTTATTCTTGGCCTCGCAGCCAACTCATCTGCCTTTGCCCAGGAACTCGAAGTATCAAAGCGAGATTGTGAGCGTCTTAACAAGCGAAATGCCTCAATTTCTGCTGATTACCAACCCGGCGTCGATTCGCGGGGCAATAAGGTTGCGGATGCAGACCTAAACAACGACTCACAAATAAAATTTCCAGATGAAATCACCATCCCAATCGGAATCGATATCGCAGAAAAATATGGCTTGGATGCGAAAGGGGTGTCTGCGACAGCCTCAATCGGCACCGTTAAGATTAAGGGAAACAAGGTCTACTACGACGGCAAGCGTCTGGACACCTCGACAGAAGATCAGATTCGGCGGGCGTGTCAAAAAGCCTACGCTCCGTGGACAGAATAGGCGACAAACAGAACTGTTTGAGATTAGTCAGTCCTGACCTTAGATTGTCGTTCCGCCAATAAACGCTTACCAAGGAGCCCGGCCTCATGCGCCGATCACGCTATTTTCTGCCGACCCTGAAAGAAACGCCTGCCGAGGCGCAAATCGTATCCCATAGGCTAATGCTACGGGCTGGCATGATCCGCCAGTCCAGCGCCGGCATCTATTCGTGGTTGCCTTTCGGCTATCGGGCGCTAATGAAAATACAACGAGTCGTCGAAGAAGAACAAAACGCCATGGGTTGTCATCAATTGTTGATGCCAACCATTCAACCAGCCGATTTATGGCGCCAATCTGGCCGCTACGATGACTACGGCCCAGAAATGTTGCGGGTTCGTGATCGCCATGATCGGGACATGCTGTATGGGCCAACGAACGAAGAGCAAATCACCGAAATCATCGGAGCGCTGGTCCGCAGCTACAAAGATTTGCCACAAATGCTGTATCACATTCAGTGGAAATTTCGCGACGAGGTTCGCCCGCGCTTCGGCATAATGCGAGGCCGCGAATTCTTGATGAAAGATGCGTACTCGTTCGACATCGACGCCAATGCTGCGCGCCTGTCTTATAACAAGTTTTTCGTCTCTTATTTACGCACCTATGCCCGTATGGGCCTAAAAGCCATCCCAATGCGGGCGGATACGGGGCCGATTGGTGGTGATATGAGCCATGAATTCTTGGTGCTTGCCGATACAGGCGAAAGCGAAGTCGCCTGCCACCGTGACCTGATCAACATGGACCGGGGCGGTGATGATATCGATTTCGACAGTGACTTACAGCCCATCGTTGACCGCTTCACCAATATGTATGCCGCTTCTGATGAAGAGCGTGACACCGCCGCAGAATCCGCCCTTGGTGATGACTTGATGGTTGGGCGTGGTATCGAAGTCGGTCACATCTTTAACTTTGGTACCAAGTACACCAAGCCAATGAACGCAACGGTGAGCGGACCAGATGGAGGAGATATTTTTCCGCATTGTGGGTCTTACGGCATCGGTGTCTCTCGATTGGTCGGTGCCACAATCGAAGCATCTCACGATGAAAACGGTATTATCTGGCCCGAGAGCATCGCACCGTTCAAGGTCGGCTTAATTAATCTGAAATCAGGTGATTTAGCCTGCGATGGCGCATGCGACTCATTATACGAACAGTTTCATAATGCTGGCGTTGATGTGTTGTACGATGATCGTTCGGATCGGGCTGGCGCTAAATTTGCTGACATGGATTTGATCGGACTGCCCTGGCAAGTCGTTGTCGGCCCACGCGGTGTTTCCAGCGGACAGATAGAACTCAAGAACCGCAAGACAGGGGAGCGCGAGGATGTTTCACTTGATGTCGTTGTCAACCGTCTTGCTTCTTAAGATCATCGGATAATACGCGCATGTTCTCTGCTTTTGAATGGATGATTGCCATGCGCTATCTGCGCTCGCGCAGACGCGAGGGTTTCATCTCGGTCATCGCCTGGTTTTCGTTATTGGGAATCGCGCTTGGCGTGGCGACGTTGATCATCGTTATGGCGGTGATGAATGGGTTTCGCCAAGAATTGCTATCGCGCATCTTAGGCCTGAACGGTCACGTCACAATTCTTGGAATGGATAATCGTATCGAGAATTTTGATGCGGCGGCGATTGAGATTGCCACTGTCAACGGCGTGGTTTCCGTCACCCCCATTGTTGAAGGGCAGGTTATGGTCACGCGGCGGGCTGCTGCGCGCGGCGCCGTTGTTCGGGGCATCCGAGCCGATGATTTATTCGCCCGCAGCGCGATTGCCGACAGCGTCAGTGACACAGCAAAGGCTGCTTTTATTGCGGGCGAATCTATTTTGATCGGCAGGCGGTTGGCCGAACAGATGGGCCTCATGGGCGGAGGATCTCTAAAATTGATTTCGCCGAATGGGACTGTTACGGCTTTTGGCAGCGTGCCGCGGGTTCGGTCCTATGACATTGCCGGAACCTTCGAAGTCGGCATGTACGAATATGATTCCAGTTTCATTTTTATGCCGCTCGAAGCTGCGCAGATATTCTTCCGATCCGAAGGCGCTGTCAGTAACCTCTCTGTAATGCTCGAGCGGGCAAATGACGCACCAGAGGCAGCCCTTCGCATGCTGTCCGTCGCACCGCGCGGCGCGTTGGTACAAGACTGGCAGCGCGTCAACGCCAGCTTCTTCAATGCCATTCAAGTTGAACGAAACGTCATGTTTCTGATCCTGACGCTGATCATTTTGGTTGCCGCCTTCAACATCATCTCCAGTCTCATTATGCTGGTGAAAGACAAGGGCAGGGACATCGCGATTTTACGAACCATGGGCGCGACTCGCGGCACCATCATGCGGGTCTTTTTCCTAAGTGGTGCCAGTGTCGGTGTGGTCGGTACGTTTGCCGGGTTTGGATTGGGCCTCGCCTTTTCTTTGAACATCGAAAGCATCAGGCAAGCCATTCAAGGGCTTACAGGCACAGACCTGTTCGCCGCAGAAATCTACTTTCTGTCGCAACTGCCCGCCGTTGTTGACCCAGGAGAAGTCACGACGGTGGTTGTCATGGGCTTGGTCTTATCGTTCTTAGCGACGATCTATCCTAGCTGGCGCGCCGCGCGGCTTGATCCCGCTGAAGCGCTACGGTACGAGTGACACTTAGCATGGCCGAACCCGCTCTCTCCCTACACCATATTCAGCGCCGGTTCGGCGATGGGACCAGTGCGCTCACGGTTCTTCGTGACGTAAACCTCACTATCGAGACAGGTGAGATCGTTGCGTTGGTCGGACCTTCCGGTGCGGGCAAGTCGACCCTCTTGCACATCGCTGGACTGCTCGAAAAACCAACATCAGGCAGCATCGAAATTGGACATCAAAATTGTGACACCATGAATGACGAGGCCCGCACATTGCTGCGCCGTGCGTCATTGGGTTTTGTTTATCAATACCATCACTTGCTGCCAGAGTTTTCAGCCCTAGAGAATGTTTGTATCCCCCAGTACATAGCTGGCATTAAGAAACACGATGCGAAAGACCGCGCGACAGATTTGCTAGAACGCCTCGGTTTAGCAGACCGCCTCCACCACCGCCCTGGTCAATTGTCTGGCGGTGAACAGCAGCGCGTTGCCATGGCCCGGGCTTTGGCTAACAGGCCAAGACTGGTTCTGGCTGATGAGCCAACCGGAAACCTCGATCCACAAACAGCAGAAGGCGTGTTCGACCTAATGCTCGCCCTCGCCCGAGAAGAAGGGCTTGCTGCGTTGGTAGCGACGCACAACCCTGATCTGGCAAGACGAATGGACCGCATCGTTCGTGTTGAGAATGGAACGCTAGTCGAAGCGTAATCCCCAAACTTATCCGCGTTACTCACAATGACCTAGGGCCTGAAATATGGCATTCTTAGTCATGATTGATTCGCTGCAAAATTCGTTTGTTCATCTTCGCGTCCACACAGCCTATTCGCTGTCTGAAGGGGCTGTTCGAATCAAAGACTTGGCGAAACAATGCCGCGCCGCAGGCATGCCCGCCGTTGCGATTACCGATACGAACAACCTGTTTGGTGCGCTCGAGTTTTCCCTGGCGGCGGCGGATGCGGGCGTTCAACCGATTATTGGCTGTCAGCTTGCCATCTGGACAGATGAGGCCGCAGATAACCACCCGATGGTGTTCTTGGCGCAAGACGATGCGGGCTACCGAAATCTTCTAAAGTTGGTTGCCAAAGCCTTTATGGAAAGCGAAGACCCGACCGCGCCCAGTGTGACTCTTGAGGCCGTCGAAGCCCACGCCGAAAGCGTCATCGCCCTGACCGGTGGACCAGGTGGTCCTGTAGGCTCTCTGCTGTATCATGGCCAAACCGAGGCCGCTGAGGCTCTAACCAAACGCCTACATGCTGCCTTTGCAGATCGCCTGTATATTGAGATTCAGCGACACGGCACCCCCGCACAACGCAAGACTGAACCTGGTTTTCTAAAACTGGCCTATGATCTAAACATTCCGCTGGTCGCCACCAACGAGGTCTTCTTCCCAACCGAAGATATGTTCGAAGCCCATGATGCGCTTGTCTGCATCGCCGAACGAGTTTTGGTCGAAGATCAAAACCGCCGTCGCCTAACCCGCGAACACTGGCTTAAAGATGCCGCAGCCATGCGTCGCACCTTCAAAGATTTACCCGAAGCCATCGATAACACCTTGGTGATTGCCCAACGCTGCGCCTTTATGGTTGATCGCGTTGATCCGATCCTGCCGCCGTTCCCGGATGCCGATGGCAAAACCGAAGAAGACGCCCTGCGTGAATTGGCTGCGGCAGGTCTCGACGTGCGCATCACCGAAGCCGTCTATACCGACGGCATGGATGCAGACGCCCAAGCCGCAGCAGCAACGCCGTACCGCGAACGCCTGGACTACGAGCTTGGCGTGATCAACCAAATGGGCTTTCCCGGCTACTTCCTTATCGTCGCCGACTTCATCAAGTGGGCGAAAGACCAAGACATCCCAGTGGGACCAGGACGGGGGTCTGGCGCGGGGTCGGTTGTCGCCTGGGCGCTGACGATCACCGACCTAGACCCCCTGCGGTTTGGGTTGCTGTTCGAACGGTTCTTGAACCCAGAGCGCGTATCCATGCCCGATTTTGATATCGACTTTTGCCAAGACCGCCGCGACGAAGTCATTCGCTACGTCCAAGACCGTTACGGTCATGATCGGGTTGCGCAGATCATCACGTTTGGAAAGCTGCAAGCCCGCGCCGTGCTGCGCGATGTCGGTCGGGTTCTGGGTATGCCCTATGGCCAGATCGACCGCATCTCAAAAATGATCCCGAACAATCCGGCAAACCCGTGCACACTGCCGGAAGCGATTGAACAAGAACCCCAGTTACAGGACATGATCCGCAATGACCGGGAAGTCGCCCATCTGATTGATCTCGCCAAGCGTCTTGAAGGCCTTTACCGCCATGCCTCGACCCACGCGGCGGGCGTGGTAATTGGTGACCGCCCACTTGATGAGTTAATACCGCTGTATCGCGATCCCGGATCGACCATGCCGGTTACTGGCTTCAATATGAAATTTGTCGAGCAAGCGGGCTTGGTGAAGTTTGATTTCTTAGGCTTGAAGACACTTACCGTGTTGGCGACAGCCGAACGCTTCGTCCACGAAGGCGGCGGCAACGTCGATGTCAGCAAGCTACCGCTGGATGATCGCAAGACCTTTGAGATGATCGCCAAGGCGGATACGACCGGTGTGTTCCAGTTGGAAAGTGCGGGAATGCGCGACGTTCTGCGCACCATGAAACCCGACACCTTCGAAGACATTATCGCCGTCGTCGCCCTGTATCGACCAGGCCCGATGGATAACATTCCAAGCTACATCAAACGAAAGCACGGCGAAGAAGAACCAGACTATCTGTATCCCATTCTAGAACCGGTGCTGAAAGAAACCTTCGGTATCCCGGTCTACCAAGAACAAGTCATGCAAATCGCCCAAGAGCTGTCCGGCTACTCCCTAGGTGGCGCTGACCTGTTGCGGCGCGCCATGGGTAAAAAAATTCAAGCCGAGATGGATCAGCAGCGCGCGGTCTTCGTCGATGGTGCCATCGGCAAGGGCGTGCCGAAAACCAAGGCGGGCGAGGTCTTTGACATCGTCGCTAAATTCGCTGGGTACGGCTTCAACAAGAGCCACGCCGCAGCCTACGCCCTTGTCGCTTATCAAACGGCGTATATGAAAGCCAACCACCCCGTTGAGTTTCTCGCCGCCTCCATGGTGTTCGATCAAGGCAACACCGATAAGCTGAACGTTTTCCGACAAGAACTCGACCGCCTGAAGATTTCCCTGCGGCCACCAGACCTGAATAAATCCCAGGTCACGTTCTCGGTCGAACGTACACCGGGTGAGCCAGACGCAATCCGCTATGCCCTAGCCGCCATCAAGAACGTTGGCGATGGGGCCATGGCCGTGCTAGTCAAAGACCGCGAAGAAAACGGCCCATTTGAAACCCTCGGCGACGTCTTCAACCGCTTAGATAGCCGCGCCCTAAGCAAACGCGCGCTTGAAAACTTGGCCTGCGCCGGAGCCTTCGATTACCTCGATCCGAACCGACGCCAGGTGTTCGATTCTCTCGATGTTCTGATCCGCCATGCCAGCGCCCAAGCCATTGACCGTGCCTCTGACCAAATCGGCCTGTTTGGTGGTGCCGATGAAGGTCCGCCGCCGTTGCCCAAGCTCGCAACCGGACCCGACTGGGGACCGATGGACCGAATTCGCCACGAATTCGATGCGGTCGGGTTTTACCTGTCGGCGCACCCGCTGGATGCCTACACCAAGACCCTGGAAACCATGCGGGTCAAACCGATCACCAAGGTGTTGGAAGACCGAAAAGACGGCTACGTCAAACTGGCAGGCACCGTCATTTCGAAAAAAGAGCGCATTTCAGCCAAGGGCAACCGCTTTGCCTTCGTGCAGTTCTCTGATCCCACAGGCGTGTTTGAGATCACTCTGTTTTCTGAGTTACTGGCCCAACACCGCGAGAATTTGGAAGCCGGGCAATCGCTGTTGATTGGCGCGGGGGTCACGTTCGAAGGCGATAATCCTCGTTTCACGGCACAAACCATGGAAATGCTGGATGAAGGGGCACTTCGGGCCGCCATCACGCTTCAGGTCGTGCTTGATGGGCCTGAAGCCGTGGGACCGCTGCATGAAATTCTCAGCCGCGAGGGACAGGGCAGGGGCCGGGTCAAATTGATCGCCCGCACCGACGACGATTCAGAAATCACACTGGATTTGGGAGAACACTTCAAAGTCTCGCCCGAGATCATGCTGGCGGTGAAATCCTTGCGCGGCGTTGCCGAAGTGCTCGAACTTTAGTTCCCCGACATTTTACCCTCAAAAGCTGACTTTTCGTGACACCCTGTTGACGCCAAACCACTGATTTTTGCCAAAAAAATCAACCTATTTTTGCATAAGTTATTGTTTTAAAAGAAAACATGATGTTTCTGGCACGGTTTTGTCAGCATTTGTCAACAGGTCCTAATTAAGGTGACATAGAGTTTAATTCCCCCTTTCGTCGCACCCACAAACGTTCGCTGGAGAATTAAACTCTATGTCACCTTAATTCTACACGTCATTCGAGGCCCAATCGTTTGTTGGTCTCGTTCGCCTTAAATCCTATTCAGCCTGTTAAATAGCCCGATAATATATCGTTATAGGTATATGAGCTAATTATTAGGATTTTCAACAGATGCTGAACACTGCCACGCCCTATTCTTTTTGCTTCTTATTCATCACATATTCCAGCTTGCGGGCGGCGAGGCGTTTCAAGGTTGCCTCGCTCTGGGAGGCATCTCCCACCATCGTCACCTCGATGCCGGTACGGGAATCCATCGCGATGACCCGCACATAGGCCCCGACTTGGGTCATTTCAATTAAGACGCCATGGCGTTCAGTGGACACGTTTCGTCCCTTTAACATCTATGTTTCGGCGCGCAAACATTGACAAATCGCGGCCTAATCAGGACAACCTAGTACCAACATTGTTGAGAAATTCCAAACGACAAGATGCCGCTGCAAAATGGGGCCATCGTTTGACCACCTAGGAGAGACAAAATGACCACATCAAAGCATCCTGAAACCATCGCCCTGCACGCCGGATATCGGGCTGACCCAACCACGGGTTCGGTCGCCGTGCCAATCCACCAAACCACATCGTTTCAGTTTCGCGATACGGACCACGCAGAGAACCTATTCGCCCTGAAAGAACTCGGCAACATCTATAGCCGCATCATGAACCCAACCTGCGATGTGCTGGAACAGCGCGTTGCGGCCCTTGAAGGCGGTGTTGCCGGTCTGGCGGTCGGTTCGGGCCAAGCAGCGACAACGTTCAGCATCATGAATCTGTGCCGCGCGGGCGATAACTTTGTGACGTCCACCGATCTGTATGGCGGCACCTGGAACCTGTTCAATAACACCATGAAAGACATGGGCATCGAAGCGCGCTTTGCCGATCCCACGGATCCAGACTCATTCGCCAAGCTGACCGATGACAAAACCCGGTGCTATTACGCCGAAACCCTGCCAAATCCAAAATTGCAGGTGTTCCCGATCAAAGAAGTCGCTGAGATTGGCCGCAAACACGGCATTCCGTTGATCATGGACAACACAGCCGCGCCGACGCTGGTCCGCCCATTAGAATACGGTGCGGCCATCGTGATGTATTCCACCACTAAATATATTGGCGGGCATGGCACGTCGATTGGCGGCCTGATCGTTGATGGCGGAAACTTTGATTGGGAAGCCGGTGGTGATCGTTTCCCAACCCTAAACCACCCCGATGCCAGCTATCACGGGGCGGTCTGGACCGAAGCGGTAAAACCACTCGGCCCGATTGCTTATATCATTCGTGCGCGGGTGGTTTTGTTGCGTGATTTGGGCAGCGCTATGAGCCCATTCAACGCGTTCCAATTCATCCAAGGCATGGAAACCCTGCCGCTGCGCATGCGGGCTCACTGCGAAAATGCGGATAAGGTCGCGGCGTTTCTCGCCGGTCATGACAAGGTTTCAGCCGTTATTCACCCAAGTCTGCAAACGGGAGAGGCACGTCGCCGCGCCGATGCCTATATGCCGACTGGAAACGGCGGCCTACTGGGCTTTGAATTAAAGGGCGGCAAAGCGGCGGGCAAGGCCTTCATTGATGCCTTACAGATGGTCTATCACGTGGCCAACATTGGCGACGCACGAACGCTGGCCATTCACCCGGCATCAACCACGCACTCGCAATTGACCGCCGAAGAACAAGAAAAGGCCGGCGTTACGGCGGGCTATGTCAGGCTATCCATTGGTATTGAGCACATCGACGATATCATCGCTGATATCAGCCAAGCGCTCGACGCGGCCTAAAAAGAAGCAAGCAGATACCAAGAGACAGAGATACCGGCATGAGCGACGAAACCATCCCAACCATCGGCTCGTTTCCATCCCAACGGATGCGGCGTAACCGTAACGCCGACTGGGTGCGTCGCTTGACGGCAGAAACCCGTGTCTCTGTTGATGATCTGATCTGGCCGATTTTTGTGGTGGATGGCCGGGACGAGCTTCAAGCTGTGCCATCCATGCCGCGTGTGGTCCGTCATACGGTTGATCGGGTGGGCGAGTCGGTAAAACGCGCACGGGACTTGGGCATTCCTGCCATCGCGATTTTTCCGTTCATTGATCCGGCAAAAAAAACACCGGATGCGGCGGAATGCGCCAACCCGGATAACTTGGTCTGCCATGCCATTAAGGCTGTTCGCGATGCAGCCCCAGAACTGGGCGTGATTTGCGATGTGGCGCTTGATCCCTTTAATTCAGACGGGCACGACGGCCTGGTCGATAACGGTATCATCTTGAACGATGCGACGGTCGATATGTTGTGCCATCAGGCGGTTAACCAAGCCGACGCCGGGTGCACCACGATCGCCCCAAGCGACATGATGGATGGTCGGGTCGGCGCAATTCGTGCGGCATTGGATGATTCGGGACGCGAAGACGTACAGATCATGTCCTATGCCGCCAAGTATGCGTCGGGCTTCTATGATCCATTCCGCGATGCGGTTGGCTCGGGCCGGGCGCTGATCGGTGACAAGAAAACCTATCAGATGAACCCAGCAAATACCGATGAATCGCTACGTGAAGTTGCGCTTGATCTGGCCGAAGGCGCCGACATGGTAATGGTTAAGCCGGGCATGCCGTATTTGGACATTGTCGCGCGCATTAAGAACACGTTTAAAGTGCCAACGTTCGCCTATCACGTCTCTGGCGAGTATGCCATGTTGGCTGGCGCAGGTGAGCAGGGTTGGTTGGATTACCCCGCCGTGATGATGGAAACCCTGCAATCCTTTAAACGGGCAGGGGCCGATGGTGTCCTTACCTATTGCGCGATTGACGCGGCAGAGGCGTTGAATCGCTGAGGAGCCGAACCATGGTCAACAAAAACCCATCGCTTTCAGAAGAAGCCCGCGCCTTTCTGGCCAAGCATCCAGACATCAAGCACCTAGATGCGTTTATCGTGGAGATTTCTGGCCAACCAGCGGGCAAGCGTTATCCCGCGTCTGATTTGCTAAAACTGTATAAAAACGGCTCTCAGCTTTGCGCTGGCACCTACACGCTCGATGTTCTTGGCAATTGCGCCGACCCTCTGGGTCATGGTTTCTCTGATGGCGACCCGGACGCCGACATTCGCCCCGTGCCCGGCACGTTAGCGATCATGCCATGGTCTGACATTCCCCGCGCCCAGTGTCTGATGCAAATGTTCCAAGCGGGCACCGACACACCGATGTGGTTCGAGCCGCGCCAGGTGCTGCAAACGGTCGTGGATCGGTTCAAAGCTGACGGTCTGACAACGGTTCAGGCGCTAGAACTGGAATTCTACCTGACCGATCCCGTCCGCGAACCCGGCGAAACCCCAAAAGCACCAATTTCACCACGCACCGGCGCACGCGAGGCGGCAGGGCGGGTGTATCGCCTGGATGTGCTGGACGAGTTCGGCGACGTGCTCAACGCCATTGAGGCCAACTGCCAAGCCCAGGGCATACCTGCCCATGCGGTTTCTAGCGAATACGGCCCGAGCCAGTTTGAGATCAATCTGGTCCATACCAATGACGCCATCAAAGCGGCGGATGATGCGGCCTTCATGCGGCGCTGTGTGACTGAAACCGCGCGATCAAAGGGCTACGAGGCAACTTTCATCGCAAAACCCTATGATGACCAATCTGGCAACGGTCTGCATATCCATGTCAGTGTGTTGGATCAGAATGGGGAAAACATTTTCGCCAACAACATCGACACACCCGATGATCGCCTAGGGCACGCGGTGGCCGGGCTGCAAGCGGTGATGGCCGAGAGCATGGCCGTGTTCGCGCCGCATGTGAACGCGTTTCGCCGGTATGTGGCCAACCAGTTCACGCCTGTGACAACAGATTGGGGCGATAACAATCGGTCTTTGGCGTTTCGCATTCCGGCCTCAGACCCAGAAAATAGGCGAATTGAGCATCGCATTGCGGGGGCAGATGCCAACCCGTACCTAACACTGGCAGCCGTGTTGGCCGGTATTCACCACGGCCTGACACACGCCATGAAACCAACGGAGAAGGGCCAGGGGAACGTCGGCGAGATCGTCGATCCATCCATCCCCTTCACCATTTGGGAAGCGCTGGATCGGATGAAGAATGCCTCCATTCTCACCGAATACTGGGGTAAAAATTACGTCACGATGTACCGCACCGTCAAAGACGCTGAATTCCGCGACTTTATGGCGACGATCCATCCGCGTGAATATGATTGGTATCTTTGAAGCAATTAAGGTGACATAGAGTTTAATTATGAGATCGGCATTCCAGCCAATTAAACTCTATGTCACCTTAATTAACGGAAATTACGGCCTTGCAAAGCTGCGGCGCGGGCCGTAAAACCCGCACCGTTATCAATTCGCACGCGGACGTGCGGCCCATAGCAGAGACATCGCTTTGTGGTCGATCCGGTGCCAGGAACGTTCCTGGCTCTTGGTCCGCGGAGGCTTAACCGGGAAAGGAATGAAACCATGGCATTGCCAGATTTCACTATGCGCCAATTGCTTGAAGCAGGCGTTCACTTTGGTCACAACACACGTCGCTGGAACCCGCGTATGTCGAGCTATCTGTTCGGTGTGCGCAACGGCATCCATATCATCGATTTGCAACAAACCGTTCCGTTGCTGCACGCGGCTATGGCCAAAGTGCGCGACACCGTCGCCGGTGGCGGACGGGTTTTGTTTGTTGGCACCAAGCGCCAAGCGCAAGACCGCGTCGCCGAAGCTGCTGGCAAGTGTGGCCAGTTCTACGTCAATCACCGTTGGCTCGGCGGTATGCTGACCAACTGGCGAACGATCTCAAATTCAATTAAGCGCCTGAAAGATCTTGAAAAGCGCTTGGATGAGCCGGAAACAATCGAAGGCCTGACCAAGAAAGAGCTTTTGAACCTGACTCGCGAACGCGAAAAGCTTGAAAAAGCCATTGGCGGGATCAAGGACATGGGTGGCTTGCCAGACATTCTTGTGGTGATCGACACCAACAAAGAAGATATCGCCGTCGCCGAAGCCACCAAGTTAGGTGTCCCTGTTGTGGGTGTCTTGGATTCAAACTCGAACCCTGAAGGCATCACGTTCCCGATTCCGGGTAACGATGATTCAATCCGCGCCATTCAATTGTATTGCGATTTGATGGTTGGCTCTGTGTTGGACGGTATCTCGGCTGAGATGGTCGCCCGGGGTGTCGATTTGGGTTCCAAAGAGACGGTTTCTGAAGCCGTGGTTGAAGAAGTTGCTGCCGCAGCCGACGCCGTCGCTGAAGAAGCACCGGTTGCCGAAGCACCCACAGTTGAGGCTGAAGCTCCAACTGAAACGCCTACGACTGAGGTTGCCGCAGAAGAAGCGCCAGCGAAGGCTGAATAAGGCTTCGACGGTTATGCAGACGTCACTGACGCCTGCTATAAACTATTTAAGATCAACGGTTTCTGGACCGATGTTCGGGAAAAGGATGAATTATGGCTGAAATTACAGCAAAGCTGGTCAAAGACCTGCGCGAAAAAACCGGTGCCGGCATGATGGATTGTAAAAAGGCACTGAACGAAACCGATGGTGATTTGGAACAGGCGTCCGATTGGTTGCGGACCAAGGGCCTCGCCGCTGCCGCCAAAAAAGCCGGTCGTGTTGCCGCAGACGGTTTGGTTGGTCTGGTGGCTGACGGAGCCAATGGTGCCTTGATCGAAGTCAACGCCGAGACTGACTTCGTTGCCCGCAACGAACAATTCCAAGACTTTGTCTTGGACATGGCTGGTTTGGTTATGCAGCACGGTGACGACATAGAAGCCCTAAAGGGCCAACCTTATCCAAACACGGATCGCACGGTTGAAGAACAACTGACGCATTTGATTTCAACCATTGGCGAAAACATGAGCCTTCGTCGTGCCAAGAAGATTTCAGCCACGAATGGTGTCATTGCCGCCTACATGCACGGTGCGTTGAAGCCAGGGGTTGGTAAAATCGGTGTTTTGATCGCGATGGAATCATCGGGTGATGCCGAGAAAGTGAGCCAATTGGGCAAGCAAGTGGCGATGCATATTGCCGCCAGCGCCCCCGAATCGGTCTCAAAAGACGACCTGGACCAAGACTTGGTCGAGCGTGAACGGACGATCCTAAGCGATCAGGCCCGTGACAGCGGCAAGCCCGAAGAAATTATCGCAAAGATGGTCGAAGGCCGTTTGCGTAAATACTACGAAGAAGTTTGCTTGTTGGAACAAACCTACGCCATTGACGGCGAAACCAAGGTTTCCAAGGTTCTTGAAGGCGCAAAAGGCGATGTTGGTGGTGATGTCAGCATTTCATCGTTCTCTCGCTTCAAGCTTGGCGAAGGCATCGACAAGAAAGAAGAAGACTTCGCAGCTGAAGTTGCGAAGACGCTCGGCAACTAATCAAGCTCTGCGGCCCCTTAATTGGGGCCGCGGGTTTTGCCCCGCCGCTCCGCCGTGGTATTAACCCGAGTCGGTTTGGGCTTGCCCCTCTCGACAGCCGTTGGCCTCATACAGATCGCCAGCGGCATTTTAAATTGAAAAGCGGGAGGCAACGCCGATGGCGGCGGAAATTCGATACAAACGCGTTTTGCTGAAACTATCAGGCGAGGGCCTGATGGGATCGCGAGACTATGGCTTGTGCCCCGATACCGTCGATCGATTGGCCGATGAAATTGTCGGTGTCCACAATGTTGGCGTTGAAGTCTGCTTGGTAATCGGAGCTGGAAACATCTTTCGCGGTGTTTCCGGTGCAGCGGCCGGCATTGAACGCACCTCTGCCGATCACATGGGCATGTTGGCGACTGTCATTAACGCCCTAGCTGTTCAAAGCGTTTTGGAAGGCAAAGGTTTGCCAACCCGCGTCTTATCCGCCATCCCGATGACAACGGTTTGCGAACCCTACATCCGGCGCCGCGCGGTCCGGCATATGGAAAAAGGCCGCTGCGTTATTTTTGCCGCTGGAACAGGCAATCCATTCTTCACCACGGACACCGCAGCCGCGTTGCGTGCCGCCGAGATGGGCTGTGATGCCCTACTAAAAGGCACCCAGGTTGATGGCGTCTATTCGGCCGACCCCAAAACCGATCCGACGGCAGAACGGTATGAGCGACTCACCTACAATGATGTTTTGGCGAAGGACTTGAAGGTCATGGACGCTTCGGCTGTTGCCTTATCGCGAGAGAATTCAATTCCCATTGTCGTCTTTTCAATTCACAATCCCGGAGCGCTGGCAGCAGTTGTCAGGGGCGAGGGCGCGTTTACAATCATAACCGATAACTAACAAAGGCGCGCTTTGCTGTTGTGCTCGTTTCGATGGCCGCGCTTGATGCCAAGTAGGGAGAGAAAAGAACCATGGCCGATTTCAGCTCAATGAAGGCCGACGCCCGCCGTCGCATGGAGGGTGCAATTGATGCCCTGCAAAAGGAATTTGGCGGGCTTCGGACAGGTCGAGCCTCTGTCAGCTTGTTAGACACCATCACGGTTGAGGCCTATGGCAACGAGATGCCGTTGAACCAAGTTGGCACCGTTGGTGTTCCAGAACCCCGCATGTTGACCGTCCAGGTTTGGGATAAAAGCCAAGTCGGTGCTGTTGAAAAAGCGATCCGAAATTCTGGCTTAGGCTTAAATCCAGCCACTGATGGACAAACGGTTCGGGTACCCATTCCACCGTTGACAGAAGAACGCCGTGCCGACTTAGCAAAAATTGCCGGTAAATACGCCGAAGAAGCCCGTATCGCAGTCCGCAATGTGCGCCGCCACGGCATGGATGAGCTTAAAAAGTTGGAAAAAGACGGCGAGATCAGTCAGGACGATCAACATCATAATTCTGATGAAATTCAGAAGCTTACGGACGAATTCGTCGCCAAGATCGATGATGGTTTGGCAACGAAAGAACAGGAAATTATGCAGGTCTGAATTGATGATAACTCAAGCTGCTGCCGAAATTGCGTCAGGTAGACCCGTCCCTCGTCATGTGGCGATCATTATGGACGGCAATGGGCGTTGGGCGACGGCGCGCGGATTGCCGCGGGTCGCGGGGCATCGAAAAGGTGCTGACTCAGCGCGCACCATTGTGGAAGCTGCGGCAAAAGCCGGTGTCAGTTATTTAACACTGTTCAGTTTTTCATCGGAAAACTGGCGCAGGCCCGAGTCAGAAATCAGCGATCTGATGGGGCTGCTGCGCGTCTATTTGAAGAATGAAGTCAAGACGCTGCATTCGAACGGTATTCGACTGCACGTTATTGGTAGCCGTGATCGGTTACCCCCGGATATTTGCGCACTGATAAATGAATCTGAGGCGCGAACGGCAAACAACACGCGCATGACACTTATTTTGGCCCTTAGTTATGGCGGTAGAGCCGATATCACATATGCAGCCCAATCTTTGGCTAGGCAAGTCGCGGCGGGAACCCTCAATGCAGATGATATTGATGAAGATAAGCTCTCTCGAGAGTTAGCAACGTCCGGCATTCCTGACCCTGACCTGCTCATCCGTACCAGTGGCGAACAGCGGATCAGCAATTTTCTTCTATGGGAACTGGCCTATACAGAATTCGTTTTCACAGAAACGCTGTGGCCTGATTTTGGTATCGACGCTTTTGATGAAGCCGTGGATATCTTCCAACGACGCGAACGGCGCTATGGCGCTAGTTGAACAGAAAGAAAAACCCAGCGGGGGGTTCCTCATCCGCGTAGCGTCTGCCGTGGTGTTGGCACCGCCTGTCTTGTTGGCAACCTGGTATGGCGATCCGTGGTTTACAGTTGTCTGCACGATGATGGTTTGCATCGTAACATGGGAATGGCGGCGGTTATGCGGTGAGGCCAAATTCAATGGCCACACGACCCATCCCCGGATGTGGTTTTCAGCTGGCGTCGCTTATGTGGCCATCGCGTCTTTCATGCTGTTGATGTTGCGGGGCGCAGATTTAGGTCGTGAAACGATTATTTGGTTATTAGTCGTTGTTTGGTCCGCCGATACGGGGGCTTATTTGGCGGGCAGGGCCATCGGTGGCCCTAAACTCGCGCCTCGTATTAGCCCAAAGAAAACCTGGGCAGGGTTAATTGGTGCGGTCGTTGCTTCCGCTGCTTGCGGTTGGTGGGCAGCCGATATGATTGGTAGCGCTGATCCTTTATATTCCGCAGAAGTTGCGGCGATTGCTGGCCTCGTTGCCCAAGGTGGCGATCTGGTTGAGTCGGGTGCAAAACGTAAGTTTCACGTAAAAGATGCAAGTGGCCTGATTCCAGGTCATGGGGGTCTGATGGACCGTGTCGATGGCCTGTTGGCCGCAACAATCGCGACGTTTGCCATTACGCTTATCTACAAAGGACCTTTGCATCCATGACCCTGGCAAGCTCACTTAAAGCTATTCCAACGTCCAGCAACAACGCCGAAACGAAATCCGTTAGCATCTTGGGTAGCACGGGATCTGTTGGGTGCAGCACCGTTGAGATTGTCTCTCACCATCCTGATCGATTTCGCATTGTCGCCCTTACCGCCAACACAAATGTTGAAAAGCTCGCCGAACAGGCCCGCGCGTTAAGGCCCGAACTTTGCGTAATCTCCGATCCAAGCCTTTACAGTGCTTTGCAAGAGGCATTGCACGGAGAGGGGATTGAAGTGGCCGCAGGGCGCGACGCGCTGATTGACGCGGCCCGTCGCCCATCCGACTTTCTTATGGCCGCCATTGTTGGTGCCGCAGGCCTAGAGCCAACACTTGCCGCCGTTGAGCGCGGTGCGCAGATTGGCTTTGCCAATAAGGAATGTTTGGTTTCTGCGGGTTCTGTCATGACCAAAGCGGTCGCCGATTTTGGCGCGACGCTGCTGCCCGTCGATTCAGAGCACAACGCCATTTTCCAGGTTTATGACAGCGATCGCACCGAAACAATTGCCCGCATTCTTCTAACCGGGTCCGGCGGTCCCTTCCGAACCGCCGACATCGCTACGATGAAGAACGCAACGCCAGCCCAGGCTATTGCCCATCCCAATTGGAGCATGGGGCAAAAAATATCGGTCGATTCAGCCACGATGATGAACAAGGGTCTAGAGTTGATCGAGGCTCACCATCTCTTTCCACTCAGTGCGGATCGCATCGAAATTCTGATTCACCCACAATCCGTCATTCACAGCATGGTTGAATATGTCGATGGATCGGTTTTGGCGCAGTTAGGATCTCCCGATATGAAGACACCCATTGCACATGCCTTGGCATGGCCGGGTCGGGTTTCGATACCAGCAGAACGCATTGATTTTCACACCATCAAAGACCTGACATTTGAAGCCCCGGATGAAACGCGCTTCCCCAGCCTTCGCTTGGCCCGTGAGGCCATTGATGCAGGCAGCGGGTCGCAATGCGCCATGAATGCTGCAAATGAAATTGCTGTTCGGGATTTTCTTAACGAATCCATTGGTTTCCTTGACATTCCAGCGATCGTAGAGGAAACCATGACGCGCATGGGGTCGCCAAATTTGGCAACCCTTGCAGATGTCTTGGAATTGGACCTTGCGGCCAGGCACGTTGCGACCGACATTAGCCTAAGCAGGCGCTAATTTAGAATTTTTTTGGGGTGATGCGCCGCATCACAGGCACGCCTTGGCTTGAATGCCACACCACAGCACGGATGACACATGGATACCTCGCTCGTAACAACCATCATTGAGACTCTTCGCACGCCCGTTATGTTTGTGGTCGTTCTGAGTATTGTCGTGTTCATTCATGAATACGGTCATTTTTGGGTCGCTCGCAGAAACGGCGTCTATTGCGAGGCATTTTCCATTGGTTTTGGCCCCGAATTGTTCGGTTGGAACGACAAGCATGGCACGCGCTGGAAGGTTTGCCTGCTGCCGCTCGGCGGCTACGTCAAAATGTTTGGCATGGAAGATCAGCCGACTGACGAGGCGACGGGCGAGCCACGTGAATTCACCGAGCAGGAAAAAAGTGTTGCGTTTAACGAAAAAACCTTGGGCCAGCGCGCCGCTGTCGTTGTCGCTGGGCCAGCCGCTAACTTCATATTGGCGATTGTTGTCTTTGCCATTTTGGCAATGGCTGTTGGCACCCCGAACTCTTCATCCTTGGTTGGCGAGGTCGTCGCAGAAAGCGCTGCCGAAGAAGCTGGCCTAGCCGAAGGCGACCGCATTATCCGTGTCGACGGCACGCAAATCGCGACTTTCGAAGAACTAACAACAGCAATACGCCCCAGGGCTGGTGATGAATTGCTCATCACCATCGACCGTGGCGGTAACATGCTTGATGTCCTCGCGACACCAAAAACACGGACCATTGGCTCAGGTGATGACGTCCAAACCATAGGAATGCTGGGTGTTGCGGCGGCTCGCGACACCGCCGGACCTTTTGTCGCCCTATGGCAAGGCACCCACCGCACGTTTGATACGACTGTTCAGATTTTTGTCGTGATTGGCCAAATTATAACCGGTGAACGGTCTGCGAAGGAATTGGGCGGTCCGCTGAGTATCGCAAAATGGTCGGGCGAGGTTTCGCAAGCTGGCTTTTTCGTCTTCCTTAATTACATCGCCCTGATTTCGGTTAATTTGGGCCTCATTAACCTTTTCCCCATCCCTGTCTTGGACGGTGGGCACTTGGCCATGTATGCTGCGGAGAAAGTAAGGGGCCGCCCACCGGGACCTCGGTTCCAAGAATATAGTTTGCGAATTGGGTTGGCTCTGATACTTCTCCTGATGGTTTTCGTGACATGGAATGATGTTATGCACCACGATGTCTTTGGAATCGGGGGCTGAATCAGACTCTGTCTGGTGCAATGCGGAAGGCGTTAGCGTATCGATGAGAAGCATTAGATTTATAGGTTTGGCGTTTCTCGCCGTCGCGTGGCTCGTATCCGCCGCAGGGTCCGATGCGCGTGCGCAAGGCTCCGCCATCATCAATGACATTATCGTAGAAGGTGCACAGCGTATCGACCCAGAGACCGTTCGCTCCTATATGGTGGTTCAGCCGGGCGATGCTTTTGATGCAAGGCGCATTGACCGGTCGTTGAAAAGCTTGTTTGCAACGGGTTTGTTTGCTGACGTTGCCATTCGCCGTCAGGCAAATTCTCTAATTGTTGCAGTGGTTGAGAACCCCATCATCAACCGCATCGCCTTTGAGGGAAATGGCCGTATTGAAGATAATATTTTATCGTCTGAAGTGACATTGCGCCCGCGCGTGATCTATACCCGCACGAAAGTTCAGAACGATGTTCAGCGTATTTTGGCAATCTATCGGGCGAGCGGACGGTTTTCTGCAACGGTAGAACCTAAAGTCATTCGCCTGCCGCAAAACCGCGTCGATCTTGCCTTTGAAATTAGCGAAGGCCCTCTGACTGAAATTCGAAACATTCGTTTCGTCGGCAACCGCGAGTTTTCTGATGGTCGCTTGCGGGAAGCAATTCGAACGAAAGAAAGCCGCTGGTATCGATTTCTAAATTCCGATGATGTCTATGATCCTGATCGCTTGACCCTTGATCGTGAACTCCTCCGTAACTTCTATCTGTCCGAGGGCTTTGCTGATTTTATCGTCCGTTCCGCTGTTGCCGAACTCACACCTGATCGTCGCGACTTCTTTATCACTTTTATGGTTGAAGAAGGTGAGCGTTATACGTTTGGTGAGGTCACTGTTGAAGCGAATTTGCGCGGCGTCGATCCAGACGTGCTAAAATCCGATATTGAGATTGAAACCGGCGAAACCTATGACGCCGATATCATTGATGAAACCGTCGAAAAAATGACCGGTAACGTTGGCGATGCTGGGTACGCGTTTGTCAGCGTCCGGCCTCGGGTTAATCGCGACCGCGAAGCAAAAACGATTGATGTTACCTTCGAAGTTGGGGAAGGCCCTCGCGTTTTTGTCGAACGTATCGACATTGTTGGTAATGTAAGAACAGAAGACAAAGTGCTGCGACGAGAATTTCAATTGGTTGAAGGCGATGCGTTCAATGCATCGAAACTTCGTCGGTCACGTCAGGCGCTTCGTGATTTAGGCTTCTTTGAAAATGTCTCCGTTGAGCGGGTTCCAGGCAGCACGCAAGACAAGACTGTTTTGAATGTTGAAGTCGAAGAACAGTCCACCGGTTCATTTTCAATTGGCGCAGGTTTTTCGACCGACTCCGGGCCATTGGCAGATTTTGGCTTTCAGGAATCTAACTTCCTAGGGCGCGGGCAACAGTTTCAGTTGCGCGCCCTGATCGCGCAGAAAGAATCGCAGATCAATTTTCGATTCACAGAACCCTATTTTTTAGATCGCAAGGTTTCGGCAGGGTTTGAGTTATTTCGCACGAATTCAGATAACCAAGACGCATCATCTTTTAACCTGTCCAGAACAGGCGGAGCGGTTAGTTTTGGCTTCTTGCTCTCTGAAGATTTGAATCAATCTTGGAGATACTCTTTGGAAAACCGATCAATCGAGGACGTTGACGCAGCCGCATCAACGCAGGTCAAAGAACAAGCAGGCTCAACCCTGGTTTCAACCGTCGGCCATAGACTGGTCTGGGATCAACGAAACAGCACGGCCAACCCGACAGAGGGCTATGCCATACGGATGTCTAACGATGTCGCGGGCCTTGGTGGTGACGTGCGTTATTTGCGTAACCAAATTAGCGCAACACAACACTTCACCTTGGCAGATCAATGGATTTTAGCGATTAAAGGTGGTGCCGGATACATCTTCGGGCTTGATGATGACATTCGAATTATTGATAGATTTGCCCTAGGTGGTGCCAACCTAAGAGGCTTTGCTTCATCTGGCGCCGGACCACGTGATGCATCGACTGCCGACTCATTGGGTGGTGATTGGCGTTATACGGGTTCTTTGGAAACAACCTTTCCACTCGGACTTCCAAATGAAGTCGGGCTTTCCGCAAAAACGTTTGTTGATATTGGTGGTCTCGGTGGCGCCTCCACGACTTCAACAACCAATACTCAAGATACTGGCTCGATGAGGGCGTCCGTCGGCGCCGGTGTTGTATGGTCTTCGCCTTTGGGGCCAATTGGTATCGATTTTGCCATACCTGTGTTAAAAGAAAACTTCGATAACTCAGAGAACATTCGCATTAGCTTTGGCACAACATTTTAATATGAGATTACCCGCTACACGGAGTATCAGCGTGACCATTCGACATCTTGTTTTTGGCTGCCTATCCGCCTTTTTCTTGGTGGTTTGGAGCTCGTCTCCAACTCTGGCGCAAGACCCGGCCGGACAAATCGTCCAAAACATTGCCGTCATCGATATGGATCGACTGCGTCGCGACTCTTTGGCCGTGAAAGATATTCGAAGCCAGATTGAGGGCTACCGCAATTCATTCCGCGATGAAATTCAATTGGAAGAAGAAGCGCTTCGCGAAGCCAATAAAGAACTAACCCGCCAGCGGTCAATTTTATCACCAGAGGCTTTTGCTGAAGAACGGAAAAAGTTTGAAACGCGCCTCGCTGACGTCCAGCGCCGCGTTCAAGAATTACGCCGAGACTTGGACGCTTCTCAATCCGTAGCGATGGGCCAAGTGCAGCAGTCGTTGAATAAGATCATTGGTGAGATCGCCAATGAACAGTCGCTAACATTGGTGTTTCGTCGCGACCAAACCGTCCTTGTTGCGACCAATTTGGATATCACCGGCATTGTCCTTGATCGTTTTAATAAGGCGGTTCCTAGCGTTGTTGTCCCGAAACCTGGAACTGCCCAATAAGGCATCTTCACATATTCAGCGAGTCACAGCGCTTTGGCAGATCCTAGGTTTTTTCGACGCGAAGGTCCATTCTCTCTTGGGGTCCTTGCTGAGAAGGTTGGTGCATCGCTACCAAACGGTACAAATGCAGATAAGGTGATCGTCGATACAAATCCGCTGCAATCGGCCACCGCAGATGACATCAGCTTTATCGATAATCGACGGTACTTAGACGTCCTTTCCGATACGCAAGCAGGGGCATGCGTTGCGCACCCCGATGTCCAAGATCGGGTTCCAGTAGGAACCATCGCCTTGTTATCAAACGACCCGTACCGCGCTTTTGCGCAAATTGCCCAATTGTTCTATCCAACATCGTCGCCAAAACCTGGAATACACCCCAGTGCACACGTTGATCCCACGGCTTCAATCGCGGCAACCGTGCGCATTGATGCAGGGGCTGTTATTGGCGAAGGCGCAGAAGTTGGCGACGGATCTTGGATCGGTGCCAATGCCGTTATCGGCGACGGCGTTCAATTGGGTTCCGGTTGTCGAATAGGATCAGGCACAACAATTCAATACTCTGTAATCGGTGATCGGTTTATTCTTCATCCCGGCGCTCGAATCGGCCAAGATGGCTTTGGTTTTGCGCCCGGTCCGACACACGAAAAAGTGCCACAATTGGGCCGTGTACTTATTGGGGACGATGTAGAAATTGGTGCTAATACATGCGTCGACAGGGGAACAGGTCCAGACACAGTTATTGGTAACGGATGCAAGATTGATAACTCAGTTCAGATAGCCCATAACGTCCGCCTTGGACAACATTGCCTGATGGCTGCTCAGGTGGGTATTTCTGGATCAACAACGATAGGGCACTACGCAATGATTGGTGGGCAAGCAGGCTTCGCCGGTCATTTGACCATTGGAAACGGCGTTAGCGTTGCGGCTCAAAGCGGTATCATGCGCGACTTAGCCGATAAATCCAGCGTATGCGGATCACCTGCGGTGCCGATCCGTCAGTTTTTCAGGTCAGTTTCTGCCTTGGAACATTTGTCAGCCCGCAAGAAGGACAAGTCGGATGGATAAATCAGTCGATCAAGAAACCCAAACACCGTCAGAAGTTCTGAACATCGAACGAATTATGGAGTTGATTCCCCACCGTCAGCCCTTTCTGTTGATCGACAAGGTTAAGGACATTGTTCCGGGTGAGAGTGCCTGTGGAATCAAAAACGTCACCATCAACGAGCCGTTTTTTGCTGGTCATTTTCCGGCAAAACCCATCATGCCAGGCGTTCTGATCGTCGAAGCTATGGCGCAAACGGCCGCTGTCATGGTCATGTACACCTTGAATGCGACCCAAGATGGAACGCTGGTTTACTTTATGTCCATTGATGAAGCGAAGTTCCGAAAACCTGTTGTCCCTGGGGATACAGTTGAAATTCGGGTGGCAAAGCAGCGCAGCCGCGGAAACGTTTGGCGGTTCAAAGGCGAAGCATGGGTCGGTGATGCGTTAATGGCCCAGGCCGTGTATTCTGCTATGATCGTTGAACAGGGATAATGCGGATATGATCGCTGAAATTCATCCCACCGCCCATATCGAAAAAGGCGCGACCTTAGGCGATGGTGTGTTCATCGGGCCGTTTTGCGTGGTCGGAGAGCACGCTGTTTTGGGTAATAATGTCCGGCTAGAAAGTCATGTTGTTATCGCTGGCCGCACAGAAATCGGATCGGATAGTATTGTCTATCCATTCGCGTCTATTGGCCACCCACCGCAAGACCTAAAGTACAGCGGAGAGCCTTCCCGGCTTGTTATGGGTCGCAATACCGTCATCCGCGAGCACGTCACGATGAATCCCGGCACCGAGGGTGGTGGGATGCTAACTCAAATCGGTGATAGTTGCCTGTTTATGGTTGGATCACATGTGGCCCATGATTGCATGATCGGCAACAACGTTATTTTGGTGAACGGTGCAACGCTTGGCGGCCATGTTGCCGTTGAAGACTGGGTCATTTTAGGCGGATTATCTGCCGTCCACCAGTTTGTGCGGATCGGCAAACACGCCATGATTGGCGGCATGTCAGGCGTTGAAACCGATGTTATTCCGTATGGTTCGGTGATCGGCAATCGGGCGCATCTGGTTGGATTGAACCTTGTTGGATTGAAGCGCCGCGGCTTTTCCCGCGATGTCATCCATGCGCTGCGCCAAGCCTATCGATTGATCTTCGCCGCAGAGGGGACCCTGGCCGAACGCATCGATGATGTCGCCGACATGTTTGGTGATAACGAACCCATCATGGATATTGTAGGCTTCATTCGCTCCGACTCGTCGCGCCGCATCTGCCAGCCACAGTTGGACGATGCAGCCTGAAACACCGCTTGAGGCACTAAGTAAGCCGCCCCTGGGGCTTTTGTGCGGCGATGGTTGGTTGCCGCAAGAACTCATTCGGCGCCTTAAATCCAATACGACGCCTTTTTTTGTGCTCGCCTTTGAAGGCCAAACCCCCGACGCCATGACCGAGGGGTGCGCCCATGCATGGGTTCGCCTTGGTGCCGCTGGAAAAGCCATAAAAACACTGAGAAACGCGGGGTGCATTGATCTTATCATGATCGGAAGTTTGGCACGGCCACCAAAATCAGCTCTGAGGCCAGATTTATGGACGGCCGCTTTCTTGGCCCGCACAAGTGCCTACATGAAAGGCGACGACGGTCTCCTTAGTGCCCTCATCGACGAACTTGAAACCAGACAAGGCTTTCGGGTGAAAGACGTGAAAGCACTGATGCCGGACTTAATTGCCGAACAGAAGCCTCTCGGAGAGCATGATCCAACCCCAGAACACCAAGCCGCGATCCGATTAGCCATACAAGGAGCACGGGCCCTTGGTGCACGAGACATGGGGCAGGCTTGCGTTGCAGACCAACGGGTAATACGGGCGGAAGAGGGCAAAGACGGTACGGCAGCAATGCTGTCAGCGCTTACCGACATGGGTGGTGCACCAGGCGGTGTCCTCGCGAAAGTGTTGAAACCAAACCAGAATACGCGCGTAGACCGACCCGCCATTGGGCCTGACACGGTTGAGCAGGCGGCACGTGCCGGCTTATCCGGCATTGTGGTGGAGGCAGGGGGTGCCTTGATTCTAGATCAGCCCGCTGTCATTAAAATCGCCAATGCGGCAGGGCTTTTCGTCATTGGGCTGCCGGTTGACGACAACCAAAAAAATAGCGAACAGCTTCAATGAAGCGGGTGTTTTTGATTGCTGGAGAACCCTCGGGTGATGCGTTGGGTGGTCGATTGATGGAATCAATCAAGAAGCGAACCAGCAACACTGTCACTTTTTCAGGGGTCGGCGGGCCAACGATGGCAACGCAAGGGCTTCAAAGCCTGTTTCCCATGAGTGATTTGTCCGTCATGGGCCTCGCAGAGGTGTTGCCGAGACTACCACGATTGATTAGCCGCATCCGCACAACAGCCGAGGCAATCGCTGAGCAACAGCCAAGTGTTGTGGTGATGATCGACGCGCCAGACTTTTGTTTCCGCGTCGCCAAGAAGATCAAAGCGACGCATCCGACCATTCCCATTGTCCATCTGGTTGCACCGACTGTTTGGGCGTGGCGGCCAGGCCGCGCCCACCGCGTTGCCCAGTTTCTCGACCACATGCTTTGCCTGTTGCCGTTCGAGCCACCGTATTTTGAGCGAGAAGGCCTGAAAGCGACATTTATCGGTCATCCCGTCATTGAAGGCGGCGCAGACCATGGTGATGGAGCCGCCTTTCGACGCCGTCACCACATTGCAGAAGATGTCCCTATTTTGGCTGTACTGCCCGGCAGCAGGACCGGCGAGATCACACGCCATCTTCCGATCTTTCGCGAGACCCTTGGGCGCTTGATCGGCACGCATCCGGGGCTAACGTGCGTGATCGCGACCGTGCCGCACGTGGCTGACCGTGTCCGAACGGCAACGCAGGATTGGCCAACACCCGTCATTTTGATTGATGGCACAGGGGACGGCGCGTCAGAAAAGTACGCAGCGTTTGCAGCAGCAAACGTTGCGCTCGCGGCATCGGGCACCGTATCGGTCGAACTCGCGCTCGCAGGGTGCCCAACGGTGGTTGCCTATCGGGTTAATGCCGCAACGGCGTTTATCGCCAAACGCCTGATCCGCGTGAAATACGCCTCGTTGGTCAACTTAATCGCGGACGAAGAGATCATTCCAGAATTCATCCAAGATACCTGTCGGCCAGAGGTTCTTGCTAATGCGGTGTCTGATTTGTTGATCAATACCGATGCCCAAACGGCTCAGAAAGTGGCGTTTAAGAAAGCCGTGGCTGATTTGGGGCAGGGTGGTCCGCCGCCCAGTGATCGGGCAGCGGACGTTATCTGCGGTTACCTCTAAGTCGAAATCGACTTTTAACGATCATCTACGTGAACAAAATCACGACGAGGTGCACCCGTATACAACTGACGCGGCCGACCAATTTTTTGGCTCGGGTCTTCGATCATTTCATTCCACTGCGCGACCCAACCCACCGTCCGGGCCACAGCGAAGAACACAGTGAACAGGCTGACAGGAACGCCCATGGCTTTAAAAATAATGCCCGAATAGAAATCGACATTGGGATAGAGCTTCTTCTCGATGAAGTATTCATCTTCCAAGGCGATTTTCTCTAGGCCCATGGCCAATTCCAACAACGGATCATCTTTGATACCGAGTTCTGCCAACACTTCATGGCAGGTTTCCCGCATCACAGTCGCGCGGGGATCAAAGTTCTTATAAACCCGGTGACCAAAGCCCATTAGGCGGAAGGGATCGTCTTTGTCTTTGGCGCGTGCCACGTATTCGTCGATATTGTCGGGCGAGCCAATCTCTTCCAACATTTTCAGAACGGCCTCATTAGCACCGCCGTGTGCTGGCCCCCACAGCGAGGCAATACCCGCAGAAATACAGGCGAACGGGTTGGCGCCCGATGATCCTGCGAGGCGTACAGTCGAGGTTGAGGCATTCTGCTCATGATCCGCGTGCAAGATCAAAATGCGATCCAGCGCTTTCGATAAGACGGGCGATACTTTGTATTCTTCGCACGGCGTCGCGAACATCATATGCAACAAGTTGGCCGAGTAGTTTAAATCGTTGCGCGGGTAGATGTAGGGCTGACCAATCGAGAATTTATACGCCATCGCCGCAATCGTTGGCATTTTGGCGATCAATCGGAACGATGCCACCATACGGTGATGCGGATCAGAAATATCGGTTGAATCATGGTAAAACGCTGATAGCGCCCCAACCACACCACACATAACGGCCATTGGGTGGGCGTCACGACGGAAGCCCCGGAAAAAGAACATCAACTGTTCATGCAGCATCGTGTGATAGGTGATTTTGTTTTCAAACTCTTCCTTTTCCACCGCTGTTGGCAGGTTGCCGAACAACAACAGATAGCAGACTTCTGGGAAATCTGTGTGCTGCGCCAAATCATTGATGGCGTAGCCGCGATACAACAATTCACCCTTATCACCGTCAATATAGGTGATATCGCTCTCACAACTTGCCGTAGACGTAAAACCCGGATCATAAGTGAAGCAACCGGTTTGGGCATAAAGCTTTCTAACATCAATCACGTCAGGACCCGTGCTTCCTGAAATGACCGGCATCTCAAAGGACTCCCCGGACTGGTTGTTGGTTAAGGTAAAAGAGGGTTTTTTATCGCTCATTGCTATTGTCTCCCTTTGCCCCAAGTCAATCTTAGAGGCTGGTCATTCACGAGCAGGAATCGAGCCTTCTGCAAACATTTGGGCTCGTCATCCGGATGAAAGGGCGTTATCCGAGAGCGTCTTCGACACGACCCAGTGTTTCCTCACGCCCTAAAATACACATCACTTCGAAAAGCGACGGCGACGCGGTTGATCCGGTCAGCGCCGCGCGAAGCGGTTGTAACAATTTTCCCACCTTAACACCGGCATCCTCAGCGAGCTCTTTAGCCCGGGCTTCAAGAACGTCAGGTGTCCATTCCACGATATCAGCAAAGGCCGCAGACAGCGTTCGAAGATACGCGCTAGCATCATCGCCACTGAGAACCTGCCGCGCTTTATCATCAATTGGAAGAGGTCGATCCAAAACAAAAAAACGTGCACTATCAATAAGTTCACACAACGTTTTCGCACGTTGCTTTAGACTACTTATACCCTTTTGTACCCGATCAATCCGGGTGCTTGCAAGGGCTGGCCCTTCATCATCCATCAGTCCGTCGACAACTAATTGGGTGAGCCTATCATCATCTGCTTCGCGAATGTAATGACCATTTAAGTTCGTCAACTTTGCCATATCGAAACGGGCTGGCGATTTGCCAACATCGGCCAAATCGAACCACTGAACCGCATCCGAATCAGAAATGATCTCTTCGTCGCCGTGTCCCCATCCCAACCGCAGCAGATAGTTCCGCATGGCTTCGGCGAGCATGCCCATGTCACGGTAGGCCTCAACGCCAAGCGCGCCATGGCGCTTGGATAGCTTGGCACTGTCTGGACCATGAATCAGCGGAATATGCGCAAAAACGGGGATATCCCAATCCATCAGCTTAAAGATTTGAGCTTGGCGAAAAGCATTCGTCAGATGGTCATCGCCGCGGATGACGTGGGTCACGCCCATATCGTGATCATCAACGACAACGGCCAACATGTAGGTTGGCGTGCCATCGGCGCGCAACAAGATCATATCATCGAGCTGGTCATTGCGAACCGTCACCGTTCCTTGGACCTGATCATCAATCACCGTTTCGCCGTCTTGCGGGGCACGAAGGCGGATCACAGGGGCAATGCTGGCTGGGGCTTCAGACAGGTCACGGTCTCGCCACCGGCCATCATAACCCAACGGGCGGCCTTCAGCCTTCGCCAAGGCGCGCATCTCTGTCAGTTCTTCAGGGCTGGCATAACAGCGATAAGCGTGTCCGGCCTCCAACAGCGCATGCGCGACCTCTGCATGGCGATCCCGCCGCGCGAACTGAGAGATGGCATCGCCGTCCCAGTTCAGGCCAAGCCATTGTAATCCTTCATAAATTTTTTGCACTGCATCGGGTGTTGATCGGGCTTGGTCTGTGTCTTCAACACGCAGCAGAAATGTGCCGCCGTGGTGCCTAGCAAATAGCCAGTTAAACAGGGCTGTACGCGCACCACCAATGTGCAAATATCCTGTGGGTGAGGGGGCAAAGCGTGTCACGACCGTCATGCGCCCTCTGGTAAGGTAAGTAGAGCATTCCGGCAACCCGTTTTTGCCGCCTGTCTTGGAAAGACTTGGCTTGGAAACAGATGTGACAACCGTTCGGCCGCATAAAGAAATCGGCGCCTTAGAGCCAAGAGAGCCTCTGCCAGCGCCAAAAGGCCTTACGGCCCGGTTGCTGCTGGCCGAACGGGCACGATGGCCCTACTGGCTGCCTGTTATGGCTGGTCTGGGCATTGTTTGTTACTTTGACCTGCCATCAGAACCTGCGTGGTGGGTGGTTCCTGCCGTTTTGTTCGGCCTAACTCTGTTGGTACCGTTTATCTCAGGTCGGCCTTGGCTGCGTTGGGCATTGCTCTTGTTGCTCGCCGCTGTTTTGGGGTTTGGGGCAGCTCAGTATCGCACCGAGACCTTAAAGCAATCCCTGATCACGCGCGATATTGGTCCCACCACTATTGAAGGTCGCTTGATAAGGTTTGAGCCCTATCCAAAAGGCGGTCGCATCACGCTGGAACAGGTTCAGATTAGAGGCCTTTCCCCGGATAAAACACCGGATCAAGTGAGACTGCGGGTGCGGTCAACACCAGATGAACTGGTTGACCAATTGCTACCCGGCGTTTGGCTGTCGATGACCGGCAAGCTCAGCCCCGCATCCGCGCCAGTTGCACCGGGGGCCTTTGATTTTCAGCGTCACGCCTATTTTGAAGGGCTTGGCGGCATTGGGTTTGCCATGGGCGCGCCACGCGTTATGGCTCAGTCAACGGACCAAGATGGCTTTTCAGACTGGCTGAATACGGTTCGACAAGAAACCACGCAACGAATTCTCGCAGGGTTAGATGGTCCCGAAAATACCGTGGCGGCCGCGTTGATGACAGGTGAGCGCCGCGTGGTTCCGGAGCCCATTCTTCAAGCGTTCCGAGACTCCGGCATTGCTCACCTTTTGGCCATTTCTGGTCTGCATTTGGGCTTGATCGTTGCCTCTGTATTTTTCATGACCCGAGCGACCCTCGCCTTAATGCCCGCCGTGGCCCTGCGGCTGCCCGTCAAAAAAATTGCTGCCTTGGTCGCGGCCCTGTGCGGCATTGCCTACGCGCTCATTGCCGGCGGTACGGTCCCGACCGTTCGTGCGGCCAGCATGGCGGTCCTCATTCTCATTGCCCTTAGCTTTGATCGACGCGCCTTAACCCTTCGTTTGGTTGCCGTCGCCGCCGGGTTGGTTCTGATTACACGGCCCGAGACGCTGACGGGCGCAAGCTTTCAAATGAGCTTTGCCGCCGTCGTCGCGCTGGTTGCCTTTTACGAATGGTGGACCGCTCGCCAACTCAATCAACGAAACCCGCCAAAAGATGGGGGCTTTCGTATCATCCGCATGATTGGACTTTACGCCCTGGGCGTTGTGCTCACTACGTTGATTGCCAGCGCTGCAACCGCCCCCTTCGCGGCTCACCACTTCAACCGCGTTGCTGATTATGGGCTGGTCGCCAATTTCATTGCCGTTCCGGTGACGGCGCTTTGGGTCATGCCCGCAGCCTTGGTTGCTTTCGCGGCAATGCCGTTTGGATTGGAACACATTCCGTTACACGCGATGGGATGGGGCCTCTCTGTGGTTATCCAAACAGCGGAAACTGTGGCAAGTTGGCCTGGATCGACAACGTCGGTGCCGTCTCTGCCTACGTGGTCTTTTGGGGCCGCAATATTGGGGGCACTCTGGCTCTGCCTATGGTCAGGGCGATGGCGGTGGTTTGGCGCAGCAGGGGCGGCGGCCTCTCTGACACTCGGGCTTATTGTGAGTGACCCGCCGGACGTTTTGATCTCGGGCAATGGCCAATTATTCGCCGCGAGAGACACAAACGGTGCGCTGTACGTATCGACGCTGAGGCGTGACCGCTTTACGCGCGAGGCCTGGCTGCGCTTTGTTGGCAGCGCCGATCCACCGCAAGCATGGCCATCAACAGGGCAGCTGCTACCAAGAACCACGGACATCGCCCCCGAGTTGCAATGCGGCGATGAAGGATGCCGCTATAGCCACAGCGGAAAAACAATCACCTTTGCCGCCGGACCGGGGGCCTTAGTTGAAGACTGTTGGCGCGCCGATGTGGTGGTTGCGCCCTTTCGCGTGCGGACGCCCTGCGCAAGCGGTGTACCTGTGATCGATTCACTGGCACTGGCCCAATACGGTGCCCATGCGGTGTGGATTAAACCAACCGGCGTTTTGATCAAAGCGGTTAATGAAACACGCGGTAATCGCCCCTGGGTCATCCGACCGCAGGCACGTGCGAAACCTTTATCAGATTAACATAAATCAGGTTAATTTGATGCCAACCCAGAGCGAGCTTGATCAGTAATTGCGCAACAATCCCACCAAACGTCCCTGAACACGGACGCGATCGGGGCCAAAAATACGGGTCTCATAGGCTTGGTTAGCCGGCTCCAAGGCAATGGAATGCCCTTTGCGACGTAACCGCTTGAGCGTGACTTCACCACGATCAACTAAGGCAACCACAATATCGCCAGAGTCAGCTGTTTCGCAGCGCTTCACGATCACTGTGTCGCCATCAAAAATCCCCGCTTCAATCATCGAATCACCGTCGACCTCTAGGGCATAGTGCTCGCCACCGCCAAGCATACTGGGTGGCACGTCGATGGTTTGTGTGTGGTCGCGCAGGGCATCAATCGGCGTGCCAGCCGCAATCCGACCGTATAAAGGCAGCGTCACCGTGTCCTCGTTTAAGGCACGACGGGTGCGGCGACCCGTGAAATTCGGCGTTACCAAATTCGTCGCCACCGTTGGCTCTGGTAGTTGCGCGGACACAATCGCATCTGGCTTTGCCGCAGCATCCGGCATTTTGACGACCTCAAGCGCACGGGCACGGTGGGCAAGGCGACGGATAAACCCGCGCTCTTCCAATCCAGAGATCAGACGATGAATGCCAGACTTTGATTTCAACGCTAAGGCGTCTTTCATTTCATCAAAAGACGGCGAAATGCCCGTCTCGCGCAAGCGCTTCTCGATATACATCAAAAGCTCGTACTGTTTTTTGGTCAGCATAGAAGGGCTGCCTTTCAGGTATGAGGAGTGTCCCAGAACATGGTTAACGAACACGAACAAAAACGAAACGTTCGCATACGTTCTATTTTAGTTCTTACCTGAAGTCAAGAGGTCAGCCGAATGACCGGAACCGTGTCGCCCGCTGTTGCCGCTGGCGCATTTGCAGGGCGAATTATCAAGGCATCAGCGCGTGTTAGCGTCGCCAGCATGGATGAATCTTGCCGGGGGAAAGAGCGAACAACAACAGCCCCAGACGCATTGTGTTCTAGGGTGGCTCGCAAATAATCCTCACGGTGGTCATTGGCTGGAACGTCTGCCGCCAGTGGAACAGCCTCGGTGATGGGGCCAACAGCCTCAATGCCCTGAGCCTTTCGCATAGCCGGGCCTAAAAACAACAGGGCCGTCACCATAGCAGAAACCGGATTTCCCGGCAGGCCCAAGACCGGAACGCCCTTCAAGGTGCCAAACATCAGCGGTTTTCCGGGCCGCATGGCGATTTTGTAAAAACCCAGCGTCGCCCCGATATCTTTTAAGACGCCCTGAACCAAATCATGATCACCCACCGACGCCCCACCTGTGGTCACAATAGCATCGCAGCCTTTGGCGCTGCCGAGCTTCGCGGCTAAGTCATCGGTCGTGTCCTTGGCAATGCCCAACATGACTGGATCACCACCAACGGACCGGACAAACGCAGCAAGGCCCGGACCATTGGAGCCAACAATCCCGGCATCCCCCAGCGGCTCGCCGGGTAGGGCGATCTCATCGCCCGTGGAAAGAATACCGACACGGGGGCGACGAAACACGGTCAACCACGGCACATTCATGGCCGCAATCAGAGCGATATCGCGGGAGCCGAGGACCGTTCCGGCGCAAGGTCCGGCGTCACCTTCTTTGAAATCAAGCCCAGCGGAGCGCACAAATTTCCCGGATGGGACGGCGTCTCGGGCAGTAACGATATCACCAGCCCGTTCGGCATCTTCTTGGATTAAGATCGTATTGAGGCCATCCGGCACCTGCGCGCCGGTGAAAATGCGAACCGCCGCGCCATCTGGAACCGGGCCTGTATAGGGATGCCCCGCCGCCGATTCGCCAACGACGGTCAGCGGTTTTCCGGAGGCCGCAACGTCCTCGGCCCGCACCGCATAGCCATCCATGGCCGAAACAGCGACCGGAGGATGCGTGACCCGCGCCATCACACCTTCAGCCAGAACCCGACCCAAAGCATTGTCTAAAGCAATCGTTTCAGGCTGCATTACCGATACAGCGTCAAGAATACGAGACCGGGCCTCATCGACACTCAGCATGACCGCATATCGCTTTCAATGCGCATTGAAATCGCCGGATTTACCACCGGACTTGTGGACCAATCGAATATCCGTGATCTGCATACCGCGATCCATAGCTTTGCACATGTCATAGACCGTCAGCGCGGCAACGGAGCAGGCCGTCAGCGCTTCCATTTCAACGCCGGTTTGCCCCGCAAGCTTGCACGTTGCCTCGATATCAATCGCCGAGCGCTCAGTATCTGGCACCAGTGTCACGGTGACTTTTGATAGTAACAGCGGATGACAGAGCGGAATAAGGTCTGGCGTGCGCTTTGCGCCCATAATGCCCGCTAATTGCGCCACCCCCAAAACGTCACCTTTTTTGATGCCGCCCTCTTGAATGCGAGCCAGGGTGTCTGGATTCATCAAAATGGTCGCGCGGGCTGTCGCCGTGCGTTCCGTGATGGCTTTATCCGACACATCGACCATCACGGCATTTCCATCATCATCGATATGGGTGAGGGGATTGTTGCCAGCCATGACTATGCAGCATCCGTTTGTGCCGGATTGCGCAATGCCGAGACGGCGGCGGCAACATCGGGTTGACGCATGAAGCTCTCACCAATCAGAAACGCCTTCGCACCAACTGCCATCATCCGATCAAGATCAGCCCGCGAATTTAGGCCACTTTCCGCGACCAAAAGCCGGTCTGTGGGAACGCGGGGTCCAAGCGTTTCTGACGTCGCGATATCGACAGCCAACGTCTTGAGATTGCGGTTATTGATGCCGATCAAGGGCGTCTTTAATTTCAAGGCTCGATCAAGCTCATTTCCATCATGAACTTCTGCCAAAACATCCATTCCAAGCGATTGCGCTGTTTCTTCAAGCTCAGCGGCTTGCGAATCGGAAAGGGCAGCCAAAATCAACAAGATACAGTCAGCACCCAAGGCACGGCTTTCAATGATTTGGTATGGATCAACCATGAAATCTTTGCGCAAAACAGGAATATCAACGGCAGCTCGCGCCGCCAAAAAGTGCGCATCGTCGCCTTGGAAATAGGGGGCGTCAGTCAGCACAGAAAGGCATGTCGCACCACCATGGACATATCCTTGCGCCAGGGTTGCCGGATTAAAGTTGGCGCGGATCAGCCCTTTCGACGGAGAGGCTTTCTTGATTTCGCAAATCAGCCCGAAATCTCGTGAAGCGGCGTCATTGTGTAGCGCCGCGAGAAAACCACGGGGACTGGATGCCTCAGCGGCACGCACCTCAAGGTCCGCACGCGATGTGATGGCTTTGCGGGCCGCAACCAGCGCGCGTTTATCATTGCAAATTCTGGATAAAGTATCGCTCATAACCGTTAAGCTGCACCAGACGTGATGGCGACCAGTTTGGCCAACGTCACCTTCGCCTTACCGCTATCAATGGCCTCAGCGGCCATTTCTGCACCGCTGGTCAGATCCGTTGTTTTCCCTGCAACCATTAAGGAACCTGCGGCGTTCAACACAACAATATCCCGATACGCGCCGTGTTCACCGGCCAATAACGCATGAATTGCCGCTGCATTGGTCGCGGCGTCACCGCCTTTCAGCGACTCAGGCGCGGCGCGGGGCAGGCCTGCATCTTCCGGCGCGACCTCGAATGTGCGTACTGACCCGTTATCCAGTTCGGCGACCGTCGAGGTCGTTGTTGTGGTCAATTCGTCTAATCCATCGCCACCGTGGACAACCCAGGCTTTTTCAAGGCCCAAACGACCAAGAGTTTCCGCCATCGGCACGATCCATTCTTTTGAAAACACGCCGGTAAACTGCCGTTTCACCCGCGCGGGATTCGACAACGGACCGAGGATATTAAAGATGGTTCGAATGCCCATCTCGCCCCGGCTCGGCCCGACAAAACGCATGGCGCTGTGATGCCGTGGGGCCATCAGAAAACCAATCCCAGCCTCTGTAATGGCGCGCTCAACCAATGCCATATCGCAATCGAGATTGACGCCAAGGCTCGATAGCACATCAGCAGCGCCTGATTTTGACGACAGCGCCTTGTTCCCATGTTTTGCAATCGGCACGCCGCACGCGGCGGTAACAATGGCTGCACCGGTTGAAATATTAAACGTTCCAGAGCCATCGCCGCCCGTGCCAACCAAATCAATGGCACCGTCCGGGGCGGAAATACCAAGCATTTTCTCCCGCATCACCATCGCAGCGCCGGTGATTTCCTCGACCGTCTCACCACGTACCCGCAATGCCATTAAGAACGCACCGATCTGCGATGGCGTCGCATCGCCCGACATGATGATATTGAACGCAGCGCGGGCACCGGCCTCATCCAATGCCGTACCATCAGCAACAGTGGCCAAAAAAGGCTTCATCTGATCGCTCATGCAGCCTTCCTCTCATGGGCAATATCCAAGAAGTTCTTCAACAGCGCGTGACCATTTTCAGAAGCAATGCTTTCTGGATGAAATTGTACGCCATGGATTGGCAGCGTTTTATGGCTAAGGCCTTGAATAACACCATCTTCGCTGCGGGCCGTAATCTCAAGACAGTCAGGCAAGCTTTCTTCAGCGACCGTCAGAGAATGATACCGAGTCGCTTGAAAATCATTGGGAACACCAAGGAATATGCCCTTATTGGTGTGGGTGATGGTGCTCATTTTTCCGTGTTTGGGCTCGGGTGCTAACACGACACGACCGCCAAAAACTTGCGCAATGGCCTGATGCCCCAAACACACGCCAAAGATCGGCAAAACGCCAGCCGCGCGTTCAACCAATTCCAAGCAAATGCCCGCTTTAGACGGATCACAAGGCCCCGGCGACAGCACGATACCCTCCAGGTTCATCGCCATAATCGCATCAACCGAAATTTGGTCATTGCGTTCCACGACTATTTCAGCGCCCAATTCCCCCAAGAAGTGAACGAGATTGTAGGTAAAGCTATCGTAGTTATCGACCAACAAAAACATAATACAATGGGCCTTCAAGCACCTGGAAATCTGGGGGTAAGTATACCTTGAGCAAGATGCAAGGCCGACCCGGTTTGGTCAAGGCCAGCTTAACCTCTGGCCAAGCCAAGCTTACCCCCTGGTCAAGACCAGCTTACCGCAACCTGATCATGAACCCACACCATCGGAGCACCGACTTATGATAACCCTGTATGATCTCATACGATCTGGAAACTGCTACAAGGTTCGCCTGTTATTGTGGATGCTCGATCTAGAATTTGAGCGCTATGCCGTTGATTTTATTGAGGGCAAGGAACATAAATCGGCAGATTTTTTGGCGATGAACCCGCTCGGTCAGGTTCCTGTGTTGACCGATACGGACCCGGATACGGGCGAGACCATCACATTGCGCGATTCCCAGGCGATTTTGACCTACATCGCGAAACGCTATGATACCGGCAAATGGCTGCCAGAAACTCCCGCCGAGGCCGCCCACGTCGCGGAATGGCTATCTTTTTCAGCCAATGAAATTCTCAACGGCTTGGCCATTACCCGGGCGATCATCAGCTTTGGCCGCCCGGGCGACGAAGCCTTTCATCGCGCGATTGGCGATAAAGCCCTAACCGATATGAATACCCATCTCGCCAATCTAGACTGGCTCGTTGGTAAAAAGCCAACCATCGCCGATCTTGCCTGCTATCCTTACGTCGCCCTCTCGCCAGACGGCCACTTCGATCCGACCCAATACCGCCATGTTCACGCCTGGATGGGCAGAATTGAAGCGTTACCTGGGCATCGATCACCCACGGATTAGGCGATTTGATTGCTTGACCTTCTAATCACTAGAAGGTTTATCGTGGTTTCTAATCTGTGAGGAACCATGAACGCTTTGCCCCGAATATCGCCAACGTCTGACCCAAAATCGCTTCACATGATGGATATGCGCGTGAGCGGCATGCGCTGCGCCGGATGTGCAGGTCGGCTAGAAGACGCGGTCGGCGGCGTTCCCAACGTATCCGCCGTTAATGCGGACCACGTGCGGGGCTTGGTTAGCTTTGCCTATGCCGGGGAAAACCAAAACACACAAATCATTGCCGATGCCATAACAGGGGCCGGTTTTGTCGTTGTTGGTCGCGCACAAAACGACGACAATGACGTATCCGCAGAGGACGCGACCGCAACACCCCATCAGAACTGGATCCTGGCTGGGGCGGTCGTTCTGACGTTGCCTCTGCTGGTCTCCATGATCGCCAATGCCGTCCAGATGCCAGACCTCGTCTTACCACCACTTTGGCAGCTCATTTTGGCCACACCTGTCCAGTTTGTCGCTGGATCATCGTTCTACATCGGCGCTTGGCGGTCGCTAAAGGCCGGGGTGGGGTCGATGGACACTTTGGTCGCCCTCGGCACCACCGCAGCTTTCACGACCAGCCTCGCCGCCATTTGGTTTGAAACCGGAGGAGCGTTGCATTTTGGCGGCGCAGCAGCCGTCATTACCTTTGTCTTAGTCGGCAAAGCCATTGAGGCCCGTGCCGTTCAAAACGCCGGGGACGCGGTTCAAGGCCTTATTACGCTTGTGCCTAAATCTGCCACTCGATTGATTGCTGGGCCAGATGGGTCCCCAGAAAGCATCTTTGAACAGCCAACGCCGCTCGCGCACCTCACCATCGGGGACGTGATTCGCGTGCGCGCTGGTGATCGCATTCCAGCCGATGGTCTCATCATTCGCGGCGACTCAGACGTTGACGAAGCCCACCTGACCGGCGAGAGCCTACCACGTTCGGTTCACATGGATGACACTGTCTTTGCTGGAACGTTGAATGGGTTGGGCGGCTTGGATATCCGCCTGACGGCGCTGGGACGCGATTCACGGCTGGGTGAGACGATCACGGCTTTGCGCGCGGCACGGGCTGGAAAATCACCGTTGCAGCGACAAGCAGACCGGGTTGCTCGTGTTTTTGTTCCCGCCGTTGTCTTGATTGCCGTGGGCACAGTGTTGACCTGGGGGCTGATGGGCTTTGGCTGGATACCTGGCCTGGAAGCCGCCGCCGCCGTGTTGGTTGTTTCGTGCCCCTGCGCCCTGGGGATCGCCGCGCCCATGGCGATTGCCGTGGGTGTGAGCCGCTCCGCGCGGGCAGGGGTGTTGTTCAGGCGCCCCGATGCTTTTGAAGCCCTCGCTGCCGCTGATACTGTCATATTCGACAAAACGGGGACCCTCACATTTGGCCAACCAACCGTTAGCGCCGTAACGCCAGAAGCCGGCCCAGAAGCGAACATTGATGACGATGACGTCATCCGTGCCGCAGCGACCGCCGCTCAGGGGGCATCCCATCCGTTGGCCGTTGCCATTGCGAGACGCGCAAACCAGCACAGCCTCATCAGTGCTGAGGCCGAGACGACCGATACCATTCCCGGCCAAGGCATGACCGCCCAGGTTGGCAAAACCCGCATTGCCGTCGGAAATGCTCGCATGATGGCCGAGGTTTGCGGCTTATCCATTACCGAACCCGATGATATCGGCACACATGCCTGGGTCGCCCAGGCAACAGAGTCGCATGAATGGGCTTTGCTTGGGCTGATCCAGTTCACAGATGGCGAACGCCCGACGGCCAAACGGACGGTTGATCGTCTCAGGAACATGGGCATCAAAGCGATGATGATGTCTGGCGATCACGCCAGTGCCTGTGCGCCTGTTGCCCACTCATTAGGCCTATCAGACGTTCAGAGCGGTATGACTCCGGCTGAGAAAGCCGAGGCGGTCCAACGTTTACAGGCCGAAGGTCGCACCGTCGCCATGGTCGGCGATGGCGTCAACGATAGCCCGGCGCTTGCCGCTGCTTCTGTTGGCATGGCCATGGGAGCCGGCACCGACATCGCCGCAGCGGCCGGGTCTGTTGTGCTGTCGCGGGATGACCCAGCCCAGGTTATATCGGCGCTGAAAATCGCCCGCGCTGTCCGCCGGAACATACGCCAGAACCTATTTTGGGCATTTGCCTACAACACAGCCGCTATTCCACTGGCCGCTGCCGGAATTTTAACGCCCGCCATCGCTGGCGCTGCTATGGCCCTATCCAGCCTATGCGTGGTTGGAAATGCGCTGCGATTGCAGCGCGCAGACGTGGATGAAAGAGAAGGGTCCGCATCATGAAAATTGGCGAAGCGGCGAAACGATCTGGGGTCAATGCCAAGACAATTCGCTATTACGAAAGCATAGACCTGGTCACACCAGCCGCCAGGCGAGACAACGGCTATCGTGATTATGGCATGACTGACGTTCAGAAGCTCCGATTCATTCACTCATCACGATCTCTTGGGTTCGCCATTGACGATATCCGGGCACTCTTGTCTTTGTGGGAAGATCAAAGCCGCGCCAGCAGCGATGTTCGCGCCCTGGCAAAACGTCATTGCGCCGATATTGATACCCGCATCAAAGAACTTCAGGCCATCCGTGAGACTCTCACCACGCTTATTGTTGCCTGCAAAGGCGACCACAGACCAGACTGCCCAATTTTAGAAAAGCTTGGAACTGGGGCAATCTCACCGTAAGACTCGTAGAATATCCGTGGCCTAGATTCTAGATGGCTCTCTATTTTGGTGATTGCGTGTGCCCGACCCTTATGCCCCTAAGTCACATCGTTTTTTTGACCGACTTTTTGGGATTCTCGACCGACTAAGCTTGGCTGGCATGGATCCGTACCTGCGGGTTGGCATTTTTGCCGCTTTGGGCGGTGCCGTTGTTGGGTTGGCGTTGGTCTTATTCCTCAGAGAGCCATCAACACCCCCCATTACAGAACGCGCCACAACAGAGACAATGCAGCCATTGGATGAGGCGGTCGGCCTGATCTTACCCGATCCACCGACCAAAGCGGAGACAATGGCGGACGCCGCCAGAGATTTCGCATCCGTGGCGCCCTTAGATGAAATTCCGCCTGAACTGGTTCTGGATACGCCCGCCATGCCGCCGCGCGCTGCACCGGCGGCAACATCAGAGCAAGCACAGGAGCAAGAGGCAGAACCAGAAAATGTAACTGAAATCCCGTTACGCGGGCCAGAAGCAGGCGACTCGGCGATTGCGGAGGCGGACGGCTCCACAAGCCCTGCGTCAGATTATTCATCCGTCGCCTCACTAACGCCGCCTGTCGTTTTGCCACAGCCTCAATTTGGGCTGCCAATGGTCGCCATTGTCATCGATGATATGGGTTTAGATCGGAGACGATCTCGACAAGTTGTTAATTTATTGGCACCTTTGACGCTTTCATATCTAACCTACGCAGAAGATTTACCGGCCCAAACGCGCCGGGCAAACGCACGTGGACACCAGTTAATGCTGCATGTGGCGATGGAACCGACCAACCCAGACATTGATGCTGGGCCTGATGTGTTGCTCACGCGCCACAGTGAGGCCGAGATCCTCAGTCGGTTGACCCACGGCTTGGATCAATTCGATGGCTTTGTTGGCATCAATAATCATATGGGATCAAAATTTACAGCGGATCGCGCCTCGTTAATGACGGTGATGGCCGAACTAAATCGGCGTCGGCTCTTTTTTCTTGATTCACGGACCTCGGCCAAATCCGTTGCCGATCAAGTTGCTTTCGAATTTGGCGTGCCTTTCGCGGTTCGCAACGTCTTTTTGGACGACCAAGACGATGAGGCCAGCGTTATGGCCCGTCTGAATGAAACCGCCCGCATCGCCAAGCGGCAAGGGCACGCCATCGCCATTGGGCACCCGAAGGACCGCACCATTGCTGCGTTGAAGACGTGGTTGCCAAGGTTAGCGAACCTCGGAGTTCAACTCGTTCCCGCCAGCATCATCATTGATAAACTCATGGCCCCTGTCCCCGAATAGGCGAAAAACACCCTGCACAGCGCCATAATTGGTGCGCATCAGCACATGGTGGACTCGGCAGACTCGCGTGGCTTGAGGGCTATAAGCTGAGCGAACTGAGGAAAGCCTCAATAGGTTTTTTTGTTGCTCGGCGCATACCGAGCGGCTTCTTCAGCGGCGCGCAACAAGGCACCGGCCTTATTCATGGTTTCCTGATACTCCATTTCTGGATCCGAATCAGCGACCACACCGCCGCCCGCTTGAATATAGAGATTGTTGTCTTTGATAACCGCTGTGCGAAGGGCGATGCAGCTATCCATTTCGCCGCTCGCACCAAAATAGCCAATACATCCGCCGTAAATGCCACGGCGTTCCGGCTCTAGCTCTTCAATGATTTCCATGGCCCGTACCTTCGGCGCACCAGACACGGTTCCCGCCGGAAAACCTGCCATCAACGCATCAATGGCATCGACGCCTTTTTTCAGGCGGCCTTCAACATTGGAGACGATGTGCATAACGTGGGAATAGTATTCGATGATGAATTGCTCTGTGACCGTCACAGAGCCAATCTCAGCCACGCGCCCCACATCGTTGCGGCCCAAATCCAACAGCATCAAATGTTCGGCCCGTTCTTTTGGATCAGACAAGAGATCGGCGGCTAAAGCGGCATCTTCAGCGGCGGTTTTGCCCCGTGGACGAGTCCCCGCGATCGGTCGGATGGTGACGATACCATCTCGGACTCGGACCAAAATTTCTGGACTAGAGCCAACAATCGAATGGCTGCCAAAATTCAGGAAAAACAAGAAGGGCGAGGGATTCAACCGGCGCAAGGCGCGATACAGCGCAAAATGCGGCATCTCAAACGGCAAGGTCATGCGCTGTGACGGCACACATTGGAAAATATCGCCCGCGCGGATGTACTCTTTGATCTTCTCGACCATGGCGTGATAGCCACTGCGTCCGACGTTCGAGGCGGGCGCAGGCAACTTTTCCGGCTCGCCGAGGCCATGGGCATCGTAACCCAGTGGGCGCGCTAGATCATCAACCGCGCGTTCCAGGTGGGAAAGGGCCGCATCATAGGCGTCAGATGCTGCTTGCTCGGTATTGCTACCCTCAGATGCCCCCGGAAAAACCGGCGTAATCAGAGTAATCGAATCTTGAATGGTATCAAAGACGGCCATCAAGGTGGGGCGAATAAACAATCCATCAGGAACACCCAAAATATCCGGGTTTTCATCTGGAATGCTCTCGACCAAGCGAACCGAATCATAGCCCAAGTACCCAACCAAGCCAGATGCCATGGGCGGCAAGCCGTCTGGCAACTCAATGCGGGATTCAGCCACAAGCGCGCGTAAGCTGGCTATGGTGCCGCCTTCGCGGGAAATGGCGCAGGGTTCAAACACCGTTCGGTCCGTGAGTGCAGATCGGTTGATTTCGGCCTCATTGCCTTTGCAGCGCCAAATCAAATCAGGATCGCGACCAATGAAGGAATACCGCCCGCGAACTTCACCGCCCTGAACTGATTCAAGAACGAATGTATCGTCGCGGCCTTCAGATAGTTTTAAATACGCGGATACCGGCGTCTCTAGGTCGGACGAAAGACGTGTCCAAACAACCTGGGATGCCCCCTGTTGATAGGCTTTCTTGAAGTCATCCAGACGGGGCGAAAAATCCATGATTCTTAGTAGCCTTGTGGCAACGGATCCGGATTTAGGAGCGCATCAACCACCTGTGGATTGACCTGTACCGGGTGCCGTTCTTGCAGCGCAGCGCTATAGGCTGACAAGACATCGGCGGCTAAGGCGCTGTCCAATTGCCCCGCCATGGCCGACCGCTGGGCCGCCGATTCAGAAGCATTGGGAACTGTGATAGTTTCAACCCGGCCGACCTGGTAGACGCCACCGCCTGAGGCCATGACGGCGTCACCTTCGTTGGCACCAAAGGCTTCTTGAACGAGGCCAGCACTCGGCAAGGTTTCAGGGGCCGGCTCAACACCGAGCATCCCATCTGAGCGACCGTCGCGGCTCATAGGCGGGCTAAACTGTACGGTTGCGCCAACATCACCAGCGATGGCCGAGAGAGGCGCACCATCAGACAGACGCTGTAAGATATCTGCGGCAATATTGGCGGCCAAATCTTGCCGTTGCTCGGCTTCCCAAGCAGCAATGATGTCACTGCGAATTTCATCGACCGGCTGAAGCCGGGGCGGTGATATTTTATCAACACGAACAACGAAGTAACCGTCATCACCGGTCTCTGTCAGCACAGATTCCAGGCCGATGTCGCCCTGGAAGGTTTCGATCAGAAATTCCCGACCGTCGCCAGGCAATCCGTCAATCGGCTGACCTGTTACATCGGTTCCGTTTCGCGCAATAGCAGGAAGCCTCACAACAGATAGGTTCAGGGCGCGCGCCGCTTCTTCCAACGTGGCACCGCCACCAATTTCATCTTCCAAACGGGTGGAAACGGCATAAAGCTCGTCTGCGGCGCGCTCGTTGCGCATTTCATCCAGCAGCTCATCGCGCACATCCGCAAACGTGGGGGCTTCACCGCCTTGAATCTCCGGTACCGTGGCGATGTGCCAACCGAAGACGGTTTTGATGGGTTGCGTTGATTGATTTAACGACAGCGTAAAGACCGCTTCGGCCATTTCCGCCAACAAGCCGTTGATCGTCGTCAGGCCCAAATCAATCGCGGCTTCATTCATATTGGCCGCGTCTTGGGCGACATCAGCGAAGGATTCGCCGCCGTCCAAACGGGTTTTCGCCGCACGGGCCGCATCTTCATCGGGCAAAATCATTTGTAAAACACGACGGACTTCGGGCTGAGTCAGCGTATCTTTGCGGATATCAAACGCTTCGGCCAGTTCCGCTTCTGTCACCTCGATGCTGTCAGCCAAGTCTTCCGCGTTCAGCGAGACAAAGACCACGGACCGGAGTTCTGGGGTCGTGAACACAGCCGTATTATCGGCGTGGAAATCAATAAGGTCTTGCTCTGAAGGCGCAGGGACCGCCGCATTCGACGCATCTGGCAATGTCATGAAGGAAACAACACGGCGTTCCAACTGATACCGCGCCATCGCATCAAGCAGAGCGTTGGGTGCATGAAGGTGGCCGCTAACAGCGCTCAGCAACTGATCGCGGGCCGCATCGTTGCGGACTTGCTCTAAGAAACCTTGCTCGGTGTACCCTAACTGGGCCGCAAGTTGGCGAAACCGGTCCCGGTCAAAGCCACCAATGAGGCCCTGAAACGATTCTTCGCGGGACACATTGCGCAAAACGATGTCGTCATCAATCGCAATGCCCAGATCACTTGCTTCTTCGGCAATCAGAACTTCCCCCACCAAACGACCGATGGTTTGGTCAACCAGCCCCACGGCTTGGGCTTGTTCACGGGTGAAGGTGGGGCCGAATACAGACCGCATCTGATTAACATCTTGATCCAGCGCACGCAGGAAACGAATGGGCTCGACCGAACCATCACCAACGGAAGCAACGCTGCCACGAGCCGCACCACCGCCGCCCACATAGTCCGTGACCCCCCAGATCACAAAACTAAAGGCCAAAAGGATCAGCAAACCCTTAGTGACAAAAGAACCGGCACTGCTTCGTAGAGCATTCAACATGGGTGATTGTTCCAGACGATGATAATTGAGGCATCAAAAAAGGGTGAGGTCATAAACGGTGAACAGCCTGTTTTGACGATAAGGCGGCATTTATCAGCGGTTTTCGCAGATTTCCCTGATTTTGCAACGCCCCAGTCACCTACTTATAAAAAATGGTCAATGAATGATATTAGGTGTTCGTAAATCCAGATTGCGGCAACAGTGTGTTTGTTATGGGCCAAAATGTGTCTGAATCAGAGATTTGTCTTTTCATGCACGCTGAAAAACAATTGCAGGACGAGCATGAGATCAGTGCGATGCCGCCTCACGCAGAGATAACAGGTTGCCCCTGGACTTTAACACCTCAGGGATAATCATAAAATTTCACATTTTTTCTACTAGTGGACTAACGACGCCACCGACCCAGCAGGATATGACCTACTAGGTTGTAGCGAACAATTAACGAATAGGCTTTCATAATTGGTTTGATGTTTAATTATGGAGTTACGGTGATGCCAGATTATCAAGAGTTAACGGAAGACCAATGGGTTCGATTGAAGCCGCTTT